>ERZ1673701.3-NODE-3-length-390206-cov-186.113905_pt1 | contig 390206 bp, 310 predicted proteins | sample MGYA00580231_ERZ1673701 | MGnify/ENA primary metagenome ERZ1673701 (study PRJEB41218, sample SAMN15661798) | gut metagenome | host: Homo sapiens | place: Canada: London | collected 2015-08-20/2019-03-30 | study: EMG produced TPA metagenomics assembly of...
CAATCTGAGATGAAACGACAGAGGCCATCTCAATTCATTTTGAGACGGCCTCTTTTCCTTTCATTCCTCCACCGTCAGTTCCAGCAGCACCGGAAGATGGTCGCTGTATCCTCCATGATACCGTCTTCCTTTATACGTACGGAAAGGCATCTCCCCTCCATACACATTGTCTTCTTCCAACAAGAAAGGGAAACGCAGGATGGCAGCCTTTTCCTTTGAAGTCCGGGTACGGACATCGGGCTGCAGCAAACCTCCGTTCACCACCATCTGATCAAGTACCCCCCATTCACCTTTATAACGGTAGGTACCCTCCGGCTGGTTTTCCATCAGATTATACAATGCACGCACATCCGGTTCATCCGACAAAGCGGAAACCCGCAGACCTTCCTGCAAAGACTTTCCATCTGGATAATCATTAAAATCACCCATGATAATAAGACGAGGATTCTGTCTTTTGGCCATGACCGAGTCGGCTGCCTGACGGATTCTACGGGCTACCCACAAACGATATGGGTCCGTCTTCTCCGCTCCTCCCACACGCGAGGGAAGATGACACACAAACACATCCAAGGTGTCCCCGCTGACCACACGCCCCGAAGCATACAGGATATCCCGGGTAGGCCGCATACCCAACGAATCCGACGGAATACGTATTTTCTGTGATATCAGCAGACGGAATGAGGCAGGCTGATACAGCAGCGCCACATCAATGCCACGCTCATCGGGCGAAGAAGTCATCACATATTTATACCCCGCCTCCCGAAGAGAGGAATAACGGGTCAGACTTTTCAGACAGAAATCATTCTCTACTTCACACAAACCGACCAAATCGGGCACCTGTTCTTTCCCCGCCGCCAAAATCACCTTTCCAATCTTATCCAGCTTGTCCTGAAAACGAGAATATGTCCAATTCCGTACACTCCCTGGAAGAAACTCTGTATCCTGCTTCAACGAATCGTGACGGCAGTCAAACAAGTTCTCCACGTTGTACTCCATCACCCGAAACGAATGCTGTGCCAGGAGCGGTGTGGCCCACAAGCCACACACCATCCCCAGCAAACTATAAATCATTTTTCTCATACACGAGCCGGAATATGAGCCAACACATCCAGCAGGTGACGCCAGAACTTATCTACCGTAGGAATCAACATACGTTCGTCCGGTGAATGTACACCGCGCAACGTCGGTCCGAAAGAAACCATGTCCAACGACGGGTATTTCTCCAGGAACAAGCCACATTCCAGTCCGGCATGGATAGCCTTCACTTTCGGTTCCACTCCAAACAGACGCTTGTAGCTTTCCACCGCTACCTTCAGGATAGCAGACGACGGATTCGGTTTCCAGCCCGGATAACCGTCCCCAGTGACGCAAGTCGCCCCACCCAGCTCAAAAGCTGCACGTACCATCTGCGACATATCCTCGCGAGAAGACAGAATGGAACTACGCTGGCTGGTCACTACGACAATTTTTCCATCACGCATTTTCATCGAAGCCAAGTTGGAAGAAGTTTCCACCAGTCCCTCAATGTCCTGGCTCATGGCATATACTCCGTGATGCACGGCATACAATGAAAGCAGGAAGCGCTCCATTGCTCCTTTTTCCATCACTTCCGCACAAGGCGTTTCCGATTCCAGTTCCATGACCAGATTCGGTTCCGTTACAGAGAACTCATTTTCCACATCGGCCAGGAACATATTCAGGGCTACCCGTACATTTTCCTTGTCGGCCATCGGCACCGCACATACGGCATGCGCCTCACGCGGAATAGCATTGTGCAAGTTCCCTCCGTCAATCAGGGCCAGATGCAAGTCATACTGCTTCATCAGGATAACCAGAAAACGGTCGAGCAACTTATTGGCATTCGCCCGGTTTTTGTTGATGTCATCCCCAGAATGACCGCCCGTCAGTCCTTTTATAGTCACCCGGAAGAAGAAATAACCTTCCGGAGCCGCTGTCATCGGACAAGGGAATTCAGCCGTAGTACCGGCTCCTCCGGCACACCCGATAAACAGTTCCCCTTCATCTTCCGAATCCAAGTTAATCAGGATATCACCACTCATGAAGCCCTCCTTCAAGGCAAAAGCCCCGGTCAGTCCAGTTTCCTCGTCCACGGTAAACAAGCATTCCAGCGGGCCGTGTTGAATGTCGTTTGCAGCCAGCACCGCCAACTCCGTAGCCATTCCGATGCCATTATCCGCTCCCAGCGTAGTACCTTTCGCTCTCAACCATTCCCCGTCGATATATGTTTCAATCGGGTCCGTCTCAAAATTATGCACGGTCTGGTTGTTCTTCTCACACACCATATCCATGTGCGACTGCAGCACCACCTTCTTCAGATGCTCCATACCCGCCGTAGCCGGTTTGCATATCAGCACATTGCCAGCTTCATCCACCTTGTGTACCAGCCCCTGCGCCTGGGCAAAATCCACCAGATACTTCCGAATCTTCTCTTCTTTCTTAGAAGGACGCGGCACACGACAGATTTCCTCAAAATAATGAAATACCGATGTCGGTTGTAAATCTTTCTTTTCCATAAAAGTATTATCTATTATAACGATTAAAAATTGTATGCAAACAAAAGTTAAATCCACGATTTTTCCCTCCATAAAAGGCTTTTTTAAAGACAAAACCCTAAGGAATCGTGACAAAAACTATATCTTTGCACCACAAAATTAATAGAAATGCTCAAGACTCTTCTGATAACTTTGTTAATAGTTGCTATCTGCATAGCGCTATTATCAGTAAAGATACTTTTCAAGAAAAACGGACGCTTCCCCAACACCCATGTGAGCGGAAGCAAGGCCATGCGTAAAAGAGGAATCGGATGTGTACAGTCGCAGGACCGTGCCGCCCAGCACCTCAATCCCCATGCCATTCCGGAGAGGCAGTCAGCCCAAGCTGATGCTGAATAAAAGGCTAATAATTAACTAAAAACGATTATCGATATCATTATGAAAAAAACGAATGTTTTGAAAGGACTCCTGGCACTTGCCGTAGTATTCCTGTTCGCACAATGTACAGAAAAGAAAGGAACTTCCACTGAAGCGTCTGCTCCGGCAGTAGCAGGTACCAATATGAAAATTGCCTATGTAGAAGTAGACTCCCTGCTGACAAAATACCGCTTTTGGAACGATTTGAACGAACTGATGATTCAGAAAGAAGAAAACATCCGTACCACTTTGAACGAAAAAGCAAAAGAACTGGACGGGGAAATGAGAGAATTCCAGCGTAAATTGGAAAACAACGGATTCGCCAGCCGTGAACGTGCAGAGCAGGAAAATGCCCGTCTGTTGCAGAAACAGCGCGACTTGCAGCAGTTGCAGGAAAAGCTTTACGCTGACCTTCAGGCAGAAAACCAGAAGAACAGCCTGCAGCTCCGCGACTCCATCAATTCATTCTTGAAAGTATACAACCAGAAGAAAGGCTACAGCCTGATTATCAGCAACACCCAGTTGGACAACCTGCTATATGCCGACAAATCACTGGATATCACACAGGAAATCGTAGACGGCTTGAACGCACGCTACAATCCGAGCACCAAGAAATAATTTCTTACCGTTTTATCATACTAAAAAGTCCGGCCATTCCGACCGGACTTTTTTTATTGCAACTCATCGCCTTTGATTACATCTCATTCAGTAATGAATTCATTTCTTTCACCATCAAGGCAGGCGATTTCTTGTTCGTCTTTATCCAACCTTCCGGCGTAAACTCCGACAGTTTGTCATTCAGTTTCTTCAGCTTTCCAGTAGCCCCCTTGGCTTTCAGTTCCTTCCGCAACATGTAGATTTTCTCGCAATCCTGCAAACCCTCTACCAGCCGTTCAAAACGGATACTGCTACGCGGACCCGGATAGATGCTGTAAGTATCCCCAGCTGCCCATGTACGGAAACGAGAGTCGCGCAACGGATCCATCGGCCAGCTGTTCACGGCCCAACGCAGATACCCGTCATATCCACCTGCCACAGCATGTAACGCTGTCCATGCCGCTTCAGCCGGTGCGGAAAACGTAAAGGTATTCGGGAACGCCTCCGTACAACACGTGTACACCGTACTGATTTGTCCCTTGCGCTCGCGCTCCGCTTTCACTTCTGCCGGAAACTGATTCCCGTAAGGTATACTAAGGTAATACAAATCGCCCTGAATCTCTTCATGGTAATTTCCGGCCAGCGTAATCTTGAATTCCGGATCAGCCTCCTTAATCACCTTGATGGCCTCCTGCATAGCTTCCATCGGACGCTCATCCATGGAGATGGCCGTCTTTTCAAACCATCCTTTTTCACGCAGGTGACGGGAAAAATCTTTCAGAAACGTACCCCAGTATTCCGCGTAAGCCTCATCCCCCGGTGCCGCCTTGATAAACTGCACCCGGTTCGTCGCCTGGTCAAAATAATCGAAGCTCAACGCCCACGGAATCATCGTGTAGCAACTGATCAAATCCTTGATGCCGACCTCGTTCATCATGAACTCCACCCACTTATCGAACACCGTATAATCGTACACCCACGTGCCGTCCAACTTCTTCATCCGGAAAATCATGCTGTCATACGCATCCTCCGTCTGTCCGGCCCATGGCTTGTGCATGATGCTGGCAGTGATGGCCCGCTGCCCCGCATTGGCCAGCATCTTCATGATGGGACGCATAGCATCAAAATGCGCCTTGCTCCACAACGGCACCTGATAATAACGCGCCACCGCATACGGATTCTGCCACAAATCCAGATGGAAAGCCCATTTCTGCGGTTCTGGTAACGTGCGGTTCACCACTTCAATCTCAAACGGCAGTTTCATCGCCTCGAAATTCTTCCCGGAAACAATCAGCGTACCTTTATACTTTCCAGGACGTGCCTCTGCCGGTACCCAGACGTTCAGCCACACCGGCTGCGTGGTGCGCGCCTTCACTTCCCGCACCCGTACGATGTCGAGCACATCGGCCACCATCGAAGAATCCCACTCCGCTTTATTTTCACGCGGACCACATCCCCCACTTCCGTCCTTGTTCAGCTCATCAGTCATCACGTAACGCACAAAATATGTATTCACTGCCGAAGAAGGAATCACAGAAGAGCCACTCTTCAGTTCACTGACAGCCATCTCCGCTCCTTCCAAGTCTTTCTGCGTCCACAACACCGCCTGCGCATTCACTCGTTCTCCTTTCCACGCCTTCAACCGAAGCATACCGGTCTCCTTCACATCCGGCACATTCAGCTTTCTATAACGCACATCCGTCGTCCCCCAGCAGAAACGGACCGGAGCCGTCATCTTGTTCCACACTTCCACCCCATCGTGAGGCTTCGTGTCCGTCAGTTCCTCATAATCTCCCAAAGGGAATTTCTCTACCTGCTGTGAAAAGCAGACCGGCCCACATGCAAGCAGCGCCGATAAAATCAACATTTTTTTCATTTCTTATTATTTAGGTTCAATGTTTACTTCATAATACCACGTCATATAATCCCTAGTTCCCTTGCCACCCGGCAGGCCTCTATGGAACTCTTCACCTGAAGCTTCCGCAGGATTTCCTGCCTGTGTCGGCTCACCGTATTGATACTGATGGAAAGCAAGAGGGCAATATCCTTACTCATCATACCCTTGGCAATGAGCCGGAGAATCTGTGTTTCCCGGTAAGACAGAATCTGTGAGTCATTCCGGCGGCCAAGTTCCATCACCTCGCCCGTCACCGAATTGACCACCACACTCTTTCCCGCAAACATCGGGAACCAAGGTGTGTACACGCACAAAGCCAGCCACAACCCGTTCGTCACAGGAGAAGACACATAAAACAACCGATGCAGAACAAACTGATAGTTGCCTGCCCCGTCCTTCATACGCAGCTTGCTGGCCAGATAAAAATCGGCCCGCTTCATCTTCGGCTGACGCCTGACAAAATGGAAAAAGCGGAGTTCCTGCAAATATTTCTCATGCAAATCGTCCGGATGCATCAGCTTCAAAATTCCATCCTCCCAAATCGAATCAATCCGGTTTTCAGCGGCAGGCATACACCTCCAACCCAACGTCTTGGAAAACTGCCCATAATACACATAGCTGACATTGGCATGCATGTCGCTCAACACGGCCACCGCATTTTCCATTTCCGCATAACCAGAAGCAATCTTTTTGTATTTATCCAGCTCCGCCGCCGATAGCCCGCCATCCTTTGAAGCCAGACTTTGCGTCAAAAAACGGCTGTTCAATTCATCTACTATATTCATGAAAATGGTTATTAATCATCATTGTGTATTCGTTGCCCACGCGCTACATTTGCAAAGATAACGAGGAAAAATGATTACCGACAAATGACTCGGGAAACTTTTTACCTATTTAGAAACCTGAATTAATTTCATCCGATATGAAAAAACAACTAATCCTGGGCCTGGCACTCGGTGCATCACTTCAATCCGGAATGGCCCAGACACTGGAAAAAATGCAATGGTTCAACGAACCTGAACAATGGAAAATTGAAAATCAAGCCCTGACCATGTTTGTCACCCCGCAGAGTGACTACTGGCGGATTTCACACTATGGCTTTACCGTGGACGACGCTCCGTTCTATTACACCACTTACGGAGGAGAGTTTGAAGTCAAGGTAAAAGTGACCGGCGATTACAAGACCCGTTTCGACCAGGCCGGACTGATGCTGCGCATTGACCATGAAAACTACATCAAGACAGGCATCGAGTTTGTGGACGGCAAGTTCAACCTGAGCACGGTCGTCACCCACAAGACTTCCGACTGGAGCGTCATCACACTGGACAAGCCGGTACCTTACGTATGGATCAAGGCTGTCAGACGGTTGGATGCCGTGGAAATCTTCTATTCCTTCGACGACAAGGAATATGTCATGATGCGCAACGCCTGGTTGCAGGACCACGTCCCTGTCATGGTAGGTCTCATGGCTGCCAGCCCGGACGGAAACGGCTTCAATGCCACCTTTGAGAATTTCAAGGTAAAGCACCTGCCTGACCTCCGCCGACAAGAATGGTTGAAAAAGAATGCGGAATAAGAAATGAAAAGAGGTTGCATTCCCAGTTGAAGCAACCTCTTTTATCATTTATGACGGAATCTTTTATCACAATCCCTACATATATAATTGGCCTTTGAAATCTTTCCGAATATACAATGACTCTTTCATCTTATAATCTGCTTTTACGCTAAAATACTGATATTTAGACAAAAAACAAAATTTACCTCTAAATTTTTGTCCTTATTTTTTAGGTTAGCTTTTTACCTCCTCATTAATATTCCATAATATTATGATTCCACAGGTTATTTATATAATTATCCTTATCGAAATTTTTATATAAATTATCCACTTCTGTTTGTATTATTTTATCATTTGTACTTTTCAAGTGGTCTGGTAATAAAGATTTTACTTCATCCATATCCATCATCTTACCATCTATGAAATAACGTATGACAAGATTAGACATGAAATCTTTCAAGTTGCATGCAGCTGATTTCAATAATTTTGCGTTCTTATCCAATGCGCGGTCATAATATTCAAGGGCTTTTTGAGGGAAACCTGTCTTTTCATACAGCATACCTGTCAAAAATAACGTGTGGTAAGTGCAGGATTCTTTTTCGCATAATGAAGAAAACAAGTTCAATGATTCTTCTTTTTTCCCTATACGAAACAATATCTCACCTTTCCATAAATAAGAGTATGATATATTCGGATTAATGACTATTGCTCTGTCAATATAAGTGAGAGCTTTTGTCAAGGAATCCACATCGTTCTCATAAAGAAGCACGTAATGTAATGCAGAATTGTACAATGAAGATACTTCAGGAGTTTTCTTCAGTAGCGATAGGTCGTCCGAACTAAAGTTTTGCCCATGTATTCCAATAGAAAACATTATAAAGCAAAATGAAATCAATATATTTTTCATATTTCTTTTTATGCAATTTATCTTTTTATAACTTCTGCTATGACACTATTATTTTTTCCATAATAAGAATCTTTTTCTATTTTTCTCCCTAACTTTGAAACAAAGGTTGATCTTCTATAAAAAACAGCGTCTTTTTTCGCCATTTCAAACCATAATTTAATGTTTGTAGTATTCATATCTTAAACTATAAATATGCAGAATCCCAGAGTCAGTATCAATCCCATCAGACCGCCGGTTCCAAATTGTCGTCCATAATACCGGTTATTTACTACAAATTATTTTACAATAAAAGGAATGTTATATACCATGGCTACGACCCTTCCACCAACTTTTGCCGGCTTCCATTTTGGCATCATGTTTACCACTCGCAATGCCTCGTCATCGATTTCCTTGCCCAAACTTTTCATTATTTCGGCATCACGTATAGTACCATCGGCTTCCACTACGAAGTTCACCAAAACAGTACCCGGTTTGCTATTGGCTGGTTTTCTGAAATTTCTACTGACGAACTCAATCATTGCATCGTGTCCTCCCGGATATTCTGCCAGTTCGTCAACCACGTAGTAAACTCCGTCCTCCCGCTTTTGCGGCATAGAAGGTTTTTTCTGGTTCAATGGCCGACTACCGTTCTTTATAAATACATCCTTATATTTTTTGAAGGAACCAACCGCATCAAGGAATACTGTGATTGACTTCCTTTGTTCATCTGTGAATGAAGTCGGTATAGCGGATATAACCTCACTGGCCGGTGTGTCTATTCCATAAATACAATATTTCAGGAAATAGCTGTCGAGAAAAGAACCAACGGCAGGATTCTTTTTCATCTGAATTTCACACGTTTCCAATGCTTTTTTATAAAAAGCCAGAGCTTCTTCCGACTGTCCTTGTTCTTCCAGTGCTTTAGCTTTCAAAAGATAGAATCCATGTTGTTCCGGATTGTATTTTATCGCCTCGTCAAGGGTCTTTATAGCTTGATCATATTCTTCTTCAGACAATAATAAATTTACTTTATTTCCATAAGCTGTAATATAAGATTGATCCAAAGCGATGGCTTTATCTAACAAGTTCAACGCCTCCGCTATTGAGTCTTTATTTGAAAGATTCCGCAACATAATTTCCGTGGCTCTATCATTCAGGTCAATTGCTTCCTGGGAATATTTCTTCTGTTGGGCCGAAACCGAAATAAATGAGAAGAAAAGAGCAGTAATTAAAAGTTGTTTTTTCATAAACTACATAGTCATTTAAGGTTTATAATTTACATCTATTTCTTATTTCACTCACTTTACAGTTTGTGTTCTTTTGTTAAGTTTCTTTTTTATTACAAGCTATTATAAAAGAGTAAAATGCATAACTCCTTATTAGGGAATCATAGACTTAAGGTAATAATTTTATTCTTATCTTTTATTGTTTGATAATAAAGAGTCTTACCATCCGGTGATAAACGCATTTTGTTTAAACGATTCTCTCCCTTATTGGTGATTAATTTTACTGACTTGGAGTTGGTTAAATCAACCTTAAATACTCCATTCTTTCCAGCAACAATAAAACAATCTTTATTAGGAGTACTTTCTATCAAATATGGGTCGGTCACAATATTATCAAATTTATATGTGATGTCTTCTTCCTTATTCAGACCATCATAACATAAGATATGAAATTTATCATTACTGGCCTTTTTACATATTGTATAATAAGCATTCCCTTTAGGATCGATATCAATTGATATTATTATACCTCTCTTTTCATTGGTTTTTGTAATAGAGCTACGCTCAGTTGGAGAAGAGTACATTGTTTCATCCGAACTGAAATATACTCTTTTACCATCAGCAGATGCTTTAACAGAAAAAATGACATCGTCAGGCAATCTGAAAAGATTCTTATATTTCTTATCTGTAAGATTGAATGAAACCATGTTTTTTTCTTTACCGAAAACAATAACATTGTCTGACAGAAAATCCACTCCAGAGGAAGCGTCAAACTCACTATAGTCTTTAAGACTGTTCTTATAAATAGGAGTGACTCTTCCTGTTTCTAAGTCTTTAATGAAAACAGTAGAGGTAGCATCGGACGACAATTGTTTATAAACCATCATTTTCCCATCATGAGAAATGTTAAAATCAATGATTACATTGGATTTTACGGTAAAAGGGTTTTGTGCCATTAATGTCGTTGTAAACAAAAATAGTACACACAATGTAGTTTTTAAAGCTTTCATATTAGTCTACACATTTATTGTGAATATCAAGAAAATAAATTATTTTCATATCACACATTGGCAATGTTACATTGGTGATGAAATCATCACATAATTTATCGGCATGTTCATAGATAAACTGCAATTTATCTCCAAACAATTCATCAAAATCGGCCTCCACCAGTTTATTTTTGGTGAGATAAAGCAGGACATAACCTATACCGGAAAGACCGTTTTCAAAACCCGGATCATTTGTCTTTGTGAGCAGTGATTCCTGTAATGTCTGTAATGCCTGATCTTCGATATACTCATCTTCCAGAAATCGGGCTACCTCAAACAATGCCAAGGACATACCTGCTTTACCATTAAACAAACCGCTTGAACTGACAGAGCATGAGTTAAGCATTACATGCTCTGCCGCTTTCTTTATCAAGGCTTCATTTATTTCCATCTTATTGAATTCTTCTTGTCACTTATATCTGAAAGGGATTGTAAACAAGCAGGGAACGTTCTTTCCCTTGTCTATCGCAGCTTTCCAGCGGGGCATTAGTGATACCACCCTGAGAGCCTCTTTGTCCGCTGTCTCATCATAACTTTTATCTATTGTGGATGATTTGATATTGCCGTCTGTGTCTATTACCACCTTTACGGTTATAAAGACTTTTTTACAAGAGTATGATTCAGGCAACTTGAAATTCTCTTTTATAAAATCCAACATTCCGTTTACTCCACCAGGATATTCCGGAAACCGTTCCGCCACAAAATATACTCCGTCCTCCTGTTGAATCTGCATCTTCACTTCTTCAGGTTTATGTGATTTATAGTATAAAGGAAAACGATTGTCTTCAAATATGGCCTTACCGTTGGAAAGTATAAATGCCTGCTCCATATAGTTCATTATAACCGGATATTTTTCCTTGAACATTATTTCATAATTTTCTAATATCCTGTATATTTCCACATTTTCATCAGTACATAGCAGACTGTTGAAAAGGGAATACCAGAAAGGGAAATATGCCGTATAGTATTTCTTGCTGAGACGTTCCATCATCAACTCAGGGTTTTCTTCAAGTTTCTTTTTTATAAGATGATGAAGATTACCTCCTATATCATCTACTACTTCACTACCGCCAATGCAAAGAGTTATCAGCCTGTCGTAAAACAAGCTGTCGGGTATCTTGTCTAATTTATACAAACCTTCGTACATGTGTTTCCTGAAACTTGATTTAAGATTATCAAACGAAGGGATATTACCATAAGTAAGCCAGAGTTCATGCCAGGTTATAGGAAAAGCATCGAAGAATTCACGTTGCGTCTCTGCCGTATATCCCGACTTTACCATTAAAGCGAATGTACGGTTCACCTTTGCTGTATCTACAGGAAAACTAAATACTGCCATAAAACAGAATGACAGCAACGATAATAATGCAAGTCTTTTCATAATATACAATTCTAAATGTTAACATATATTCAATACCATACCATTGTTTCCATATTTGCTTAAGAAATCATTATTTTTTTACTGTTGTAGTACTGCCAGATATTTTATAGTCTCCTTGTATCTATTTCATAAAATCCAGGGCAATAATACCATCAGACTACAGATACTTGTTTGATGCGAAATTAAGGCAAACTATCCATTAAACCATTGGTAATCCATAGAAATAAGCTTGTAATATAGATTTGTATATATCTGATTATCAGATACTATACAGTATAAATGCTTGTAATATAAGACAAAGCAATTATAAGTCTAGTTTTTCAACTAAAAACAAGACAATATCTCCACCTTCAGGAATACCAATTTTTTTTCTAATATTAGTTTTGTACTTATGTACTGAAAAGACACTATTCATCCAAATGGCAGCAATCTCTTCTGTCTTGAATCCAGAAACAAGCATGCAACACAACTGGACTTCTTTGTCATTCAGCATAGGATATTTCTGAATAAGTTTTGAGTAGAACCCATCAAAAGATAGATCTATATGATTATAAAACTGTTCCCACTGTGTACCTAGCAAATAATTCTCATCTATTATATGATACTTTTCCAAATCTTTAAGAAATCTTGCACTCTGCACTTGCTGTGTTGAGCGCAAAATTGCTATCTTCTTTGCTATCTCAAAATCACGCAAAATAAACTCTTTGACTTCATTTTTTACATTTCTAAGGTTATCCAAAGAATTAATCTGCTGTTGCAAAGCGAGAATCTTATAAACTTGCTTTTTCCGGAGCTGTATATATATCACCAAAGATACGCATAATACTACAAGAAGTCCTACCAGAATGTATTTATAAATGGCTATCTGTCTATGAATAGTTTGTTTCTCACAAATATTCGTATAGGCCTGTATCGCCTTATCCAATGATTCTCCATTCAGGCAATCAAATGCCATTTCATATTTCTCCTTTAGCTTGTTAAGGCATTTTATTTGTTCGCCTGCATCATGATTTAACCGAGCAAACTCTGCACACAACGTATAAAATTCTATTTCCGCAAAGGCATTTCCTCCATTTATACTATTCTCTATCGCCAGAAACTTATATTTTTCTGCATTTAACAAGTCCTTTTTACGATAATAACAATATGTCAAAATTGCGAAACATGTGAATTTATGTTCAATGGATGTTTCCTCAACTACAGCTTCTTTCAGCTTTTCTATGCAAGCATCCCAATGTTGCATTTTGTATAAGGCAATTCCCTGCAAACGTTTTATTTCACTTAAAAATATATTCTTCTTACCAAGATGTTTTTCTATTTCATTCAATTTTTCATATGAGACTTTATATCGATCTAAATATAGAAAGCTTTTGGCAACTTGTATTTGAGTTGATATACTCATATTTTGAAAATTTACATCCTTTATGCATTGATTGGCAAGAGTCTGGTATTTAATAAAATTCAAGGTATTAAATTGCCTGATATACATTTCACCGAGATAGCTGTAAAGATAGAAAAGCCATTCTTGGTCATATTCTTGTCTAGCAATATTTATTGCGGTTTCTATGGTATGGACTTCTTTTGTTATATCATTTTCTTTTTTATAGGTTTCCGCAAGAAGATATAAAGTTTCAAGGTATGGCTGAATCATTTTTTCTTTCTTAAAAATCTGAATGCACCTTTCCAACACACTCTTTGGTGGATAATAATTATTATCCGTATAACTGAGTGTGATTGCAGCTAATATAAAATGAACCGCATCTCTTTTATTCTTTACGCAATTCATGTTTATCGTATCTAACCTTAACAAATAGGATTGTGGATCATTTTCTATCTGAAAAATTATATCATCAAAATTTCTACTCTCCGAATATTCAGAATTACAAGAACCAAGTAATAACAATGAAATACATGCTATTACACCCATATAGTGATTCAGTTTCATATTCATATTATTTTGCATTGTTATATCATGCAACTAAGTGGATTAGATGTTAAAGTCTCATTTTACAACAGCCATTTGTCAAAAGACATAGCTGTTTCAACCTGTATATATTAAACTTGCAACTCGCATCATTGTTTGTCACACAGGAAGATGCCCACAAATATATTGATAAATGGTATTGAACAATGATAAAAAAGGGAAAATATACAGATTATATTCTTTTTTAGCTAAGTTATCATAACAAAACAGTACGATGGATATAGAGTCACCCCATTTGCCAGTAAGGCAGGTACTTTCTCTAATTTATGATTTTTATCAAACTGAAATTCCGCCACATTCAATCTGGGTTTTACACTGCGAATCACTTTCTTTTCATCCTCATTCCCGTCAACCCATTGCACACTAAAACCTTCAAAAACGGAATATTGCGAATACTATCACCTTTGAACATTACTATGCTATAACTGATAAATAAGGAAAGCATCCACAAATTCAATCACCAAATTTGGTTATTATTCTTAATTGATGTATTTTTGTATCAGAACATAAAGGAAACCAGTATGTATGAAGAATATATCACAGCCAAAATGACACCGGCAGGAAAAGTGCTGGAGCATATTTTGAGGAAAGCAAAAATCACTCAAAAGAAACTATCCACCGAGACTGGTATATATCCACAAAGAATCAATGAATTAATTAAAGGAAAGCGAGATTTCACTATCGAGCAGTCTCTAAACATAGAAAAAGCATTAGGAATAGGCATTGAAGGCTATTTTTACATCATACAAGCCAATTATCAAGTCTATGCCTATATTACAGAAAAAGAACGGTCCCAGCATCCGGACTTATCAAAATTCAGCACAGCTTTATTCTGGGATACAAGAATAGAAAAAATCAACTGGATAAAAAACAAAGAATGGGTCATTCAACGCATATTTGAATATGGCAACCAGCAGGAAATTGAGGAAGCCATCAGATTTTATGGAAAGGATACATTAAAAGCGATATTACCCACCATAAACAGTGAATGGAAAAAGGAAACGAGGGAAAGGAACTTTAAAGAATTTGTGCAATGAAACTGCATTATGAAACTGTATCCCCACTTTTAGTTAACTGTCTGAAGAAAATATCAGAATCAGATATTTTCAAAGATTTTAGTTTAGTGGGCGGAACATGTCTTAGTCTCCAACTAGGGCACAGACGCTCCATAGACATAGATTTGTTTACAGACATGGATTATGGAAGCATGAATACAGCAGCAATGAAAGTTTTCTTGAAAGAGAATTTTCCTTATACGGAAAATCTAGACACCTTGGACCAACCAGCCTTGGGATACTCCGTCCGCATTGGAGAATCCCCAACTGCTTGCATAAAAGTAGACTTCTTCTATACGGAAAACTTTATTTTTCCCATCAAAAGCATAGATGGAATCAGACTTGCAGACATAAGAGAAATCGCCGCAATGAAAATAAAAGCGATTACTCAAGACGAACCCAGGCAAAAGGACTTTTGGGACATCTATAAACTTTCCAACACATTCAGTCTGAAAGAAATGATTGAGTGGGCCACCACACGTGATGAATGGAGTTTTACAGAAAAAGAGGTTGAAGCCGGATTCAAAAAAATATCCAACATCAAAGAATGTCCGGAAGGGATAGATTGCTTTAGAGGATACGCATGGGAACTTATCAGTATGGATCTGAAAATGGATGCAGAGGAATACTTCCAATAGTTCAAAATAAATGTAATTTTGATGCTATTAGTCCCGACTCAGAGACGAATCTGAATGAATCGTACTGAGTCGGGACTAATTTTCTCTATTTTGAAATACGTACTTAACCAGAGGCTTACATTTAAACTTTCTATATTCGTTTAATTACTACCTCCTGTATGTTCACGATTATAGGAAGACGTTACCACAGCTACATCTCCATATTGGCGTCCAGATACAGAACGGTTCAATGCGGAAACAGTCAAGGTCGTTACTTGCTGCTCACCGGTCACATGCAAAGCGGTACCGATAGGCAATGTTACGTTTATCGGATAACTTCCGGTTGCTGTAGAGACAGAAGCACCGGCTATGCGGGCCAATATCTCTATCAAGTAGGCTGCTACCTTACCTGTACCGGATGAGGTTATTTCCGTTCCTATATGATAAGTGAACGCAGCTGACCCCACTGTCAATTCTCCAGAACCATACAAGTTGTCCCACAAGTCCTATTCAAAGGCCAGTGCTACGGAACTGCTTGAAGAAGTCACTTCGGCGCTGAAAAGTAAGGTATAAGAAGTAAATTGATCCGCAAATACAGTCACTTTACCTCCATCTACCGTAAATTCCGCATCAACCCACTGTCCGTTTACATATTTCTGTGCCCTGATGTTCTCTGCTACTTCAGGATCCACGTCATAAGTAAGTGCCAAAGGTTCTGACAAAGTTGCACTAGCATCAGTACATTGCACATTGGTTCCGATGAGCATGACGCTTTCAGAGGCACGTGTAGTGGCTCGAGTATGTTCTTCAGCTTCATCCATATTGTAAATCGGAGTAATTACGATAGAGCTTCCTTCAGGATGGTTGGCAGCTTCCAGTACGGTGACATCCACCGTTATGGCTCCGTCTTCATTACCTTCAATCGTTCCCGAAGTGACACTTTCTTCTGTGTCACCGTTTGCGCTGATGGTAACGGTCGTTCCGGCATTAGGCAATGCGACGTTCCATACCACATTGCTGCCTTGGCCGCTTGCGGCTACGGTCACTGTTGTCTCTTTAGACTGCTTGCCCGCAGCTTCCGCTGTCAGGGTATAACTTCCGGCAGCCACATCCTCGAACACGAATGTTCCGTCCGTGCCGATTTGAGTGGTGGTACCGTTCATGCTTACTGTTGCGGACAAGCCGTTTCCGTCCATACCTGTAACACGGTTGCTGATGCTATGGGATACCTCTACGGTAGGCGGTGTTACATTGCCGTAATCAAGGTCTTGTATTCTTCTGTGAATCTGTTTCCTGACCGGTCGGAGATTCAAACTCTCGCTTGTCATATCTTTCTATATCATTTTCATCCACCCGGTCGCCCAATTGGACTTCTATGATATGCAAGTCGGTAAGGGCTTCCACAAAATGTTTCTGCTCTTTTTGTATATAGACCACATTCCCGGCTTTTGCCTGTTTCACCTCACCGTCAATGACGAGTGTTCCGGTCCCTTCCACAAAAGTCCAAACTTCATCGCGGTGCAGATGCTTTTGGTAGCTGATGCTTTTGCCGGACTTGATATACAGATGTTTCGTCAGGGCTTGATTGCCGTCGGGCGAAGCGAAGCGGTCAACCACTTTATAAGTTCCCCAACGGCGTTCTTCATACATAGGCCTGCCATCCAGCTTTTCCACATAAGACTTCAAACGTTCACAACTGTCCTTGTCCGCCACCAGTATGCCGTCAGGACTTGCCGCGATTATCAGGTTTTCCGCCCCTACGCAGATGCAGGGAATATCCAGTTGATTGACAATATGGGTATTCTGGGATGTCTCATCCAATAAGCCTTTTCCGACTACTCGCCCTCCCAGAACTTCCGACAAGGCATCCCAGGTGCCCAGGTCTTTCCACAGTCCATCAAACGGGACAACGGAAACAGAACGGGCTTTTTCTGCCACTTCATAGTCAAAACTGATTTTGGGCAGTTCCGCATAACGGGAACGGGCTTCGGCAAAACTTCCAGCCTGGATATATCCTTGGATGATGTCCAGCATATATCCCAACCGGAATGCGAACACGCCACCGTTCCATAAAGCTCCGGCATCCATCAGTTCACGGGCTTTCTCTTCATCCGGCTTTTCTGTAAACCGAAGTACGGGCTTGACCGAAGCATTGTCCGCATCCTCAGGAACGATATAACCGTATTTGGTGGAGGGATATAACGGACGGATGCCCATCAGCACCAGGTCTCCCTTACCTTGCCTGACCGCCTCTGCCATTTGCCCTATGGTCTGGAAATAGCCGTTGTCCGTAAAAGGATCGCTTGGCATGACCACGATGATTTCATCCCTTCCACACAGATGTTCCTTCTCTAAATACAGGCAGGACAAAGCGATGGCAGGGAAGGTGTCACGCCTTTCGGGTTCGGTGACGATGTGGACGGCATTGCTCAACTGGCTGCAAATCGGATCCCGTTGGCTCTCGCCCGTCGCGATGGTGACGTTTGCGTCCAGCCCTGTTTCACGGAGCTGCCTTACGACACGTTGTATCATGGATTCCCTTGTGCCGTCTGGAGCCGGAAGAATCCGTAAAAACTGTTTGGAATACGATTCATTGGAAAGCGGCCAAAGTCGTTTCCCTGAACCGCCTGATAATAAGATTAGCTGCATATTTCAATTTCTTTTGATTTGATTATCGTTCTGCCCGCATCGAGTTATTCAAAAAATCTTCGTATGCTAAGCGGATTCCGTCTTCTAGTTCTGTTTTATACGTCCATCCCAACGCCGTAGCTTTCGATACGTCCAGCAATTTGCGCGGCGTGCCGTTCGGGCGGGTCGTGTCCCAGCGTATTTCACCTTCGTAACCGATAATCTTGGCGACCAATTCCGTAAGCTGTTTAATGGTCAGTTCCTTGCCTGTGCCGGCATTTACAGTCTCGTTACCGCTGTAGTTATTCATCAGGAACACGCAAAGGTTGGCAAGGTCATCCACATACAGGAACTCGCGCAACGGGCTGCCGTCACCCCAGCAGGTGACGTAGGGCAATCCCTGCTCCTTTGCCTCATGGAAACGGCGGATAAGCGCAGGTAACACGTGACTGTGTTCTGGATGATAATTGTCATTCGGACCATAGAGGTTAGTAGGCATCACACTGATGTAGTCAGTTCCGTATTGTCGGTTCAGGAACTCGCAGTATTTCAGACCGGAAATTTTGGCAAGGGCGTATGCCTCGTTGGTCTTTTCCAGTTCCCCGGTCAGCAGACAGCTTTCTTTCATCGGTTGCGGTGCCATGCGTGGATAGATGCACGACGAGCCGAGAAATTCCAGCTTTTTACATCCGTTCTGCCAAGCTGAATGGATGACGTTCATTTCCAATACCATGTTCTCATACATGAAATCCGCCAATGCTGACTGGTTAGCTACAATGCCTCCTACTTTAGCGGCAGCGAGGAATACATACTCCGGCTTTTCTTCGGCAAAGAAGCGTTCTACGGCTTCCTGTCTCGTCAAGTCCAGTTCCCGGTGTGTACGTGTCAGGATATTGTCATACCCCTGACGTTCCAGTTCTCGTAAGATGGCAGAACCCACCATGCCCCGGTGTCCTGCCACATAAATTTTAGCATTTTTCTCCATCATTTCACGATTCCTTTCTCCAAATATTCTGCCAGATTGGTCCGTACCCGTTCTCCGGCACGCTCCACGGCTACCTTGGCCATATCCGCGTCCACCATCAGTTTGACCAGTTGTTCAAAGCTGGTCTTCTGCGGATTCCAGCCTAATTCTTTCCGGGCTTTTGCTGGATTGCCCCATAAGTTCACCACGTCCGTCGGGCGGTAGAAGTCGGGCGACACTTCCACCAGCACCTTGCCGGTTTTCTCGTCGATGCCCTTTTCATTTTCGCCTTCACCTTCAAAGCGGAGTTCTATGCCCACATAGTGGAAAGCGAGCTTGCAAAATTCACGTACCGAGTGTTGTTCTCCGGTGGCAATTACAAAATCCTCCGGCTTGTCATGCTGAAGAATTAGCCACATACACTCCACGTAGTCCTTGGCGTATCCCCAGTCTCTTAATGAGGAAAGATTGCCCAAAAAAAGTTTTTCCTGTTTGCCTTGTGCGATACGCGCAGCCGCCAGGGTAATTTTCCGGGTAACGAATGTTTCGCCGCGGCGTTCGCTTTCGTGGTTGAACAGGATGCCCGAACAGCAAAACATGTGATACGCTTCACGGTACTCTTTGACAATCCAATAACCGTACAGCTTGGCCACTGCGTACGGGCTGTAGGGATGGAACGGCGTGTGCTCATCCTGGGGCACTTCCTCCACTTTGCCGTAAAGTTCCGACGTCGATGCTTGGTAAATCCGGCAGGTCTCCGTCAGGTCGCATTGACGGACGGCTTCCAGAATGCGTAACACACCTGTGGCATCCACATCCGCCGTAAACTCCGGCGAGTCGAAAGATACCTGTACATGGCTTTGTGCTGCCAAATTATACACTTCGTCAGGCTTTACTTTTTTGACGACCTGCAAAATGCTCATCGAGTCACCCAGGTCTGCATAGTGCAGATGAAAGTGGGGGTGTCCTTCCAAATGGGCGATGCGTTCCCTGTAATCTACGGACGAACGGCGGATAGTGCCGTGTACGTCATATCCTTTACCTAAAAGAAACTCGGCGAGGAACGAACCGTCCTGGCCTGTAATACCTGTAATCAATGCAGTTTTAAGCATAACCTCAAATTATATTGTTTGTTCTTTATTTAGTTGTTACGTTAATATGCGTTCTTTTCTCCGTGAATGGCGTTGGCTATCGTCTTGAAGATGATATACAAATCCAATCCGAAGCTCCAGTGTTCGATGTACCAGATGTCACCCTTGACACGCCCTTCCATTTGTTCCAGTTCCTTGGTTTCTCCACGGAATCCGTTCACCTGGCTCCAGCCCGTAATGCCGGGCTTGATGAAATGGCGCACCATGTACTTGTCGATGAGTTTGGAATATTCTTCCGTATGCTTTACCATGTGAGGTCGGGGACCCACGATGCTCATGTCGCCCAGCAGGACATTGATGAATTGCGGCAGTTCGTCTATATTCGTCTTGCGCATAAAGTTTCCCCATTTCGTTTTTCGCGGATCATCGCGTGTGGCTTGTATCAGGTCAGCGTCCGCATTTACCTTCATGCTTCGGAACTTCAGGCAGTAGAACTCTTTTCCGTTGATGCCGTTCCGCTTTTGCCGGAAAAACACCGGTCCGGGCATGGTTATCTTGGTGACGACAGTCACAATGAGTAATATCGGGATAAACAGCGTACATAGGAAAGTCATTGAAAAAACGATGTCGAAAGTCCTCTTCAACATACGGTTCTCTATCCAGCTCAGCGGCTCCTCGTGCAGGCTCAGGCAAGGCACGCTTCCCATCATGCTGAAATGTACCTGGTGGTACAGGTAGTTCCGCACGTTGGGTACGCTGTAAAACCGTACGATGTGGTTCTCGCAATACTTGATAAGGGGAAGAATCTCATCCTTCCGGCTGGACGGCAGGCAGCAATAAAGGTTGCGTACGGCTTCTTTATGTGTTTCCAGGTAAAGAATCACATCTTGCGGTGTGCCGAGGTAAGGACATTCCCGGGGAAAGTTGCTATTGGGAACGGCATCGAAATAGCCGCAGACCCAATAACCGATGGACGGGTCATCAGCCAGCTCATGATAAAGTGTCACGTTGTTTTCCGTACTCCCCACGAAAATTACGCCGTTACGGTGGCGTATTCTTTTCCAGTAAAGTTTAATGAGATACCGCACTTCCAGACGAAAACCGGATATTCCCATAAGCATGGCAAAAAGGAAAGCCAGGTAATAGATGGGAGCAGGCATGAAAAAACGGCCGCATTTCAGCAGAAGGGTCGCCACAATGGAAAAATAAAACATATTGCGTAAGACGATGCCCACGATTTGAAACTTCCGGACTTTCCTCTTATGCAAGATAATGCCGCCTTTGATGGTGCAGGTGAAATAGACGGCAGACACCAGCAAATGGGACTGCAGCACCGACGATTGTCCTATGGGTTTTCCATAGTTGCAGACCCAATAGAATAGCAGGTTACAGAGCATCAGGTCACCGGCCATGACGATTGTCTTGACCAGGGCGTCATACCGCTCCTGATAATCGATCTTATCCATAAAACAGAACCTTTATAGTGTTAAAAATGGAATTACAACAGTACTTGCAGCATGATGCCGCCTGAGAAGTATTTTCCGTTTTACAGACTGGCCTGCAGAAACAGCAGTTCCCACAGGTTGCAGTTCACGCCGATGTTGATGTTGTTCCCCATATATTCCACGATGCCCCAAAGGTTGCGGGCGAACGGGGAACGGTAAGTCACGCCACCCACTATTCCTTGCTACTTCCTGTTATACTTCGAGGGATAATAACGGTAGGCCAGATGAACTCCTAGTTCATTTCCGCGGATAAGGAAATGCTTGCTGGCAACGATATAAAAATTCATGAAATATTTGTAATCATCAGTATGGTCATTGATGTGGCGTATTGGATCATTCAAGCCGATGGCTATGGTTGGATACCATTTCCCCTCTTTCAATGGCCTAAGTTCATCATCCAGATTGCGGTAATGATTCATCAATGTACAAGTATAGACCAGCTCTATCCAGGAGAATGATGTTATGAGGAAATGGTTGAAACTGTGTATGTCTGAACTACGACCATCCAGTCAAGACCTATAATATGCCATTTCACACCTCGTATCAGATTGATTAAGAGCTCATACACCTTGTCGTGGAATATATTGCGATAGTTCAACTTTGTCCCACAAAATATCTCCACTGTACCATCCTTGCCAGTCTGTGCCGCAGGGGGCAAGGCACATGACATAGTGAGCAATATGACAAGAATGTATTTCCCTTGTGAATGAAGACTTTAGCATTTGTAAGTTCAATCTAATCTCTCCTAAAAAGATCACGTGTATAGACCTTTTCCTGCACATCGTCAAGGCTTTCATCGTAACGATTGGCAATGATGGCTTGGCTTTGTGACTTAAAAGCCTCAAGGTCATTTACGATGAGACTACCAAAGAATGTGCTGCCATCCTCAAGAGTAGGCTCATATATTATGACCTCGGCACCCTTAGCCTTGATACGCTTCATCACGCCTTGGATGCTCGATTGGCGGAAATTATCACTGTTCGACTTCATCGTGAGACGGTAGACTCCCACTACACAATGACGCTCGGCTGAAGGATGGAAATCACCACGATTGTAATAGTCATAATAGCCAGCCTTGCGCAGTACACGGTCAGCGATGAAATCTTTGCGTGTGCGGTTGCTCTCTACGATGGCTTGGATCAGGTTCTCTGGCACATCAGCATAGTTGGCTAATAGTTGCTTGGTATCCTTTGGCAGACAGTAACCACCATAGCCAAACGACGGATTGTTGTAGTGTGTACCTATGCGAGGGTCAAGGCATACGCCATTGATTATGGCCCTCGTATCGAGTCCCTTCATCTCGGCATAGGTGTCAAGTTCGTTGAAGTAGCTCACGCGCAGAGCTAAGTAGGTATTGGCGAATAGCTTCACCGCCTCCGCCTCAGTCAATCCCATGAAAAGAGTGTCGATGTTCTCTTTTATAGCGCCCTCTTGCAACAAAGCGGCGAACTGATGAGCTGCACTGTCGAGCCGCTCATCACCCTCGGGGCGGCCAACGATGATTCGGCTGGGATAGAGGTTATCGTAGAGTGCCTTGCTCTCACGCAAGAACTCAGGAGAAAAGATGACATTTTCTGTTCGCATTTTTTTGCGAATGCTCTCGGTATAGCCAACGGGGATGGTGCTCTTGATGACCATGATAGCGTTTGGATTAACGCTCTTAACCAGCTCAACAACTTCTTCCACGTGGCTCGTGTCGAAGTAGTTCTTCACTGGGTCGTAGTTGGTGGGTGCGGCTATCACCACGAAGTCTGCGTCAGCGTATGCCTTCACACCATCGAGTGTGGCGGTGAGGTTCAACTCTTTTTCGGCCAAGTATCTCTCGATGTAATCATCCTGGATAGGGGACTTGCGCTGATTAATGAGTTCCACCTTTTCGGGTATCACATCCACAGCAGTCACCTTGTGATGCTGTGAAAGCAGAACAGCGATGCTCAAGCCGACATACCCTGTCCCTGCTATTGCAATCTTATAATCTTTCATTATATATTATTTAATCGTTATACTTTTGCATAAAGTTTTAACATTAGAGTGTAAGTAAGGAAGAAATTTTATTAGTCATAAAAACCGTTTGATATGTTTCGTTCCTACACTCTTGCATTTGAAATCGGATTGTTCAATGAGCGTTTTAGTCCCCCGCATTCACAATGATGACTCACTATATAATGACACTTCTGTTAAAGTTTTTAGACTATGACCTACGCTGGAATTGATGTCAGCAAGGCGATTCCCTTTATCGCTTATTCGTTCGTAAAAACAGGTAAGACAAAAACGTTCAAGAATACTATCGTTAAAGGGACCATAAGTTCATCTAAACATCGTTAATCCATTTAAAAAACGGCGCTAAGTGCGAGTTCTATGACTGGAGCCATGTCATAATACTTATATTGCCCTAGACGACCTCCGAAATAAACTCCTTGTTCATTCAAAGCGAGATTACGGTAATCATCAGCCAAAGCATTGTTATGGTCGTCGTTAACTGGATAGTATGGTTCCATGTCCTCCTTATATTCAGTGGAGTACTCCTCACTCACAACCGTCTTAGGAACTGTATATACCTCCTGACCGAACATCTCAAAATGCTTATGCTCTATGACGCGCGTGAAATTTTTTTCATGTGAAGTGTAATTTACCACTGCGTTTCCTTGGTAGTTTGGAATGTTCTCAATCCGAGTCTTGAATGTTACAGAGCGCCAATCCAACCTGCCTAAACGGAAGTCGAAATATTCATCAATAGCGCCCGTATATACCAGTTTATCAGCAATCTCCCTCCACGATTCGCGCCAGGTTTTACCCGTATCATTGCAGATGGATGTGAAAAAGTCCGTTTCGGTAATACATTCCACACCATTGAGAAGGCCATCAATCAGTTTATTATAACCTCCTATAGGTATTCCTTGATGTTTGTCATTAAAATAGTTATTATCAAATACCAACCTCACAGGTAGACGCTTGATGATAAATGCAGGCAAGTCAGTACATTTGCGTCCCCATTGTTTCTCTGTATATTCCTTGATGAGTATTTCGAATATGTCTTTGCCGACTAATACCATAGCTTGTTCTTCGAGGTTTCGAGGTTCTCGCCCACCCAGCTTTGCCATGGCATCAGCTCGCTGGCTATCTATCATTGTTTGGGCCTCGGCGGGTGAGGTCACCCCCCACATCTCGTAGAAGGTGTTCATGTTGAAAGGCAGGTTGTACAGTCTTCCTTTGTAGTTGGCCACAGGACAATTGGTATAGCGGTTGAATGGTACAATAGTATTCACAAAATTCCACACAGTTTCATTAGAAGTATGGAATATATGGGCACCATACTTGTGGACGTTGATTCCCTCTATGCGTTCACAATACACGTTACCACCCAGGTGCGGACGCTTGTCTATAACAAGACATTTCTTTCCTTTTGCTTTACTCCGAAAGGCAAACGTGGAACCAAACAGTCCCGAGCCTACTATCAGATAATCGTATACTTTCGTCATATCTTATCATGTTTTATCAGAATCCAGAATTTCGGGAAAATGCATCTCAGGTATATCAAGGCCGTATGAAATGTTGCAGTAATAAATCCATAGTGTTTATGCTCGAAATAAAACCTTTCTTTAGGATTATATCCTGTGGGGCTGAAAAGCACTTTCCATCGTTTTTTTATATCTACTTTGGGATTGCACCAGTTAGGGTATGTCTCATGCCGGTCGCATACACCTAGATAATTGGCCGATTGAAATATACCTATCCCTTGCTTCGATGCTCTGTAGCCATAGTCTAGGTCCCCCATACTATGCCTGAAGGTATAGTCCAGATTGCCTACCTTGTTGTATACAAATGCTGGGATCAGCACGATATTGCCATTGAAGGTGCGTACCTTTTGCAGTTCACCAGTAGGGTCGGGTACCTTAGATGAGGCGGTTCTTCCTCCATACGTAGTACACGATGCTTTTTCGTTGCGGCATGCACCCACTACAATGGCCTCCTCGTGGCAGCGTGTAGCACTCTGCATCAGTTCCTCTATGGCACCAGGCAGCAGGTAGGTGTCATCGTTCAGCCATAGATAGTAGTTGTGGTTGTGTTTTGCGGCAGCATTCCAGGCTGTCCACATTCCCCTGTTCCAGTAGAGTGTGCCATCCCCTTGTACTATCTGCACTGTAGGGAACCTCTTCTTAACAGCCTCGACTGTACCGTCCGTACAGCCGTCGTCTGTCAGGTATACCGCAATGGAATAGCCACTTGGAATCTGTTGGTTAAACAGATTTTCCAGACATTTCATTGTCTTCTCTTTCCTGTTATGTACCGTTAACAATACTGCTATTGTCTTCATTTGTCTATGTGGTTATTTCCTTTTAAGATATTCCGGGTTCTGTCTGCTTTTCAGTACTTTTTTATATGAAAAAATCTTTCTTGCGCCAATAAAGAAATTGGTTCGATGGATTAAACACTCATGTAGTACATGTAGTGTATACCCTAATCCAAATTGATAGGATTTTGCCAAGAAATACAGAATAGATACCCTATACTTCTTTTTGTTAATTTCTCTTAGGAAGTCGTTTACCCTTAGTGTGACGTTCAGTTTCGACTCAAAATATTCTTTATTCAGTATAGTAGTAATGCTACCTCTTGATACGGTAATGCAATATACTTCGTGATCATCGTATGCTATTCGCTCGGCTGCATTGCCGCATTTTACAGCAAACATCATGTCATTAGCTGCAATAACCTCCTCAAACCTCACTCCATGTTTTTTTATCATATCATGCTTGTACATTTTTCCCCAGGGAGTGGTGTAGCAATAGCGCAAATAGTTTTCATCTCCAGTCTTTTTATACTGCTTTGCTATGTACTTTGTGTGGCTATCACGCTGTGCTCTTTCACCTGTTTCGCTTACGATGCTGGTCACATTGAAAAATACAATGTTAAAATTTGTATCTTTATAATACGTTATCCTGTCTGCAAATTCTGAAGTAAAGAAGTCGTCAGCATCAGCAAAGATAAGCCACTTGCCAGTGGCGTATTTCATGGCTGTGTTCCGGGCGCCGCCTGCATATACACCTTCATTCTTCCGTAATTCGAAGCCGAATTTCGATTGAAGTCTTTCCACTGTTTCATAATTGTATGTTTCGCTATTGTCATCCACTACTATTACCTGAATATTCAGTGGTGGAACCGACCTCAAAAGCCTTTCTAACAAGTCAGGTGAGTTTTTGTGTGGGATGAGCAAAGAAAAGTCGAATTTCATAACCGATGTACTAATTTAAAATTTCCAAATTGATTAAAGACAATGTATTCAGTATTTCTTACAGATACATCCAATATTATTACTATAGAAGATAGGATGGTTATAACAAGGCAAAATCCAAAACGATTCAATATATAAGATTGAGCACTTATTGTTAATAAAATGTCATCCTATCACTTTGCATAGTTCATCAATCAACGACTGGCTTGCAAAATCCCCTAATTCATGTAAAGGTTTTAAGTCTGGGTTTGTGAGCAACTCCTTCAGTTCTTCCGCATTGTTTGCTACATACACATATCCCAATTCTTTCATCTTTTGTGCTGTTGCTAACTGGTGTTCGTTACGATGCTCTCCCAAAGCGGCTATGCGTGGAAAGATGATGATAGGTTTGTGTTGACACATGGCAGAGATAATTGTCCCCATTCCGGCATGAGCAACTACCAGCCGAGCTTTGCTGAACAGTTCATTAAATTCATCAGGCGGTAAGAAATCTATTGTCTTTATGTTCTTAGCCTGATATTTGCTTTTATAGACCTGAGCGACAAATTCTTCATCCAAGTGAGTTGCCACTTCATCTACAATTTTTACAAAACGGTCAAAAGGGGCTTGCGTTCCGATAGTACAGAATATCATAGCTTTTTATATTACAAGATGTTACAATAAGTCAAAGAGCAATAAGACGTATTCACTTATCAGAATATATCAAACACAGGAAGATTCTATTCACCGAATATGTTTCCGGCATAATGGACTTGCGAAGTTGCAAGTCCGGGCCACTGTGTATAAACATAGTTTGCAAACTTACGTGCTAATTTTCCGCAAGCACTCATGGTTTGCACATTGGCTACAGAATCCACCCAAATTGTCTTAATACCGACCATCCGACCGATTACGATAGTCAGCAGTCCCGGTGCCGCCCCAGTGGAGATGATTGCTGTAGGACGTTCTTTCAACAAAAATGCCAATATCTTAAATGAAGCTGGCAACATCTTCCACGCATCCCAACGGCTAAAATCCATTATGGTATGAAATCGATGATTGCCTATCATCGATTTACATTTCGGGTGTGTCGACATATATACCACTTCGTAATGCTCTTCTAATGGTTTAGCGATGCGCAATAATTGCACCCAATGTCCACCAATGGATGCTACAGCTAAAATATTATTCATTTTTCGTTAAGTTTTATATGTTTTCCCGTTTCGTTCAAATATTGTTGAGGATAATAATCATGCACCCACGTAAGCGTTCAAAACCATACGCTCTTAGTACGGGAACCATAAAAGAAAGACAACCTGAAACAGATACTGAGCTTTTCAATCATACATTGACTCGTATCTACTAAACAAACTTATCAGAGAAATTAAAACAGTCTCTTTTATTATATACTAAGTAAATCGTTAGTACTTTTTGTCTGTTTTTTTACAAATAGGCATATAGGTTGAACCTATACTATTAAATTCTGAATTGCATTCAATACCCCCTCCCTATGGCGTACCAACCAACAAATATCGTAAAATCCTGATGCGACTTATTATGAAGTGTATGACACAACATAGTAATAACGTTAGTATAAGCCCCGTAATGCCCCCAATATATTCCCTGACTACGAACCAAGCCACAATGTGGAGGAACATGATGGTTAAAGAAGCTTTTCCGAGATAAGCAAGGATTTCTCTTAAAACAAATATCTTTTCTATAATTTTGGAAAAGCCAATTATTAGTAGCGTAAAAGAACAAGCAACCATAAAACTTAGATAAGGAATCCCCCAATGTCCATTTTTCATATCTACTTGGCTACTAGGAAGAAAAAACAAGCTAAGAAGTGCTATTAGACCAGCCAATGAATAAACCAGAACTACAGGCAACTGCATTTCATTCTGTTTGTACCATGTGCCAAATACTAGCAAAGGGATAATCACCAGAATCCGGTTTAGCCCCAATGGAATGTACTTTTGCTCTATATTTAGTACATCCAAGAAATAGCCCAAGCTTAGCAGCATAAGAGATATGTAAATATAAATTACCCCCTCCATGCGGACATGGAAAAATTTTCGTAATAAATAATAGCCCAATATACTTTCAAACAAAGCAAATGGAAACCAAAATGCCGTAGCCCTTTGCGATGTATATACATTTATAAAACGCCATCCAGCATTAAAAAAAGATGTTTTATGATTCATACAAGCACTGTATTCCATAGGTACTACGATGAGCAACATGTAACAAAACAGAGGCAACAAAAGTCTATGAGCTTTATGAAGAGCTATCTTTTTAATACTTTCGCTTTTGTTATATGATTTCAGCAAGTATCCACTTAATATAAAAAACAAAGGCATATGAAATGAATAGATAAGAGAAGATATTGATGAATCTAAAGATTGTGTATGAGCTAATACAACCAACACAATGCCTATCCCTTTGGCTATATCAATCCAATATTTATATATTCCATATAAAAAACGACTTTTCGAAATTTCTTTTCTTTTTATTGTATTACGTGAATCACTGAATCTATCTAATAATCTCTTTGGCTTCTATATATACACTCTCCATCTTGGCAATCATGTTACGTATTAAGAAATTCTGATTTACTCTGTCATGCGCAGCTTGAGCATATCTAGTTCGTAATGCGTTATCTGATAGTAATAAATTAATAGCTTCTCCAAAAACTTTGGAGTCACGGTTTGGACTTTCTAATCCTGTAACATTATGATAATTCTACAATATAATTTCAGCTTGTTATATTATTGTTCGCAGTTTTTCAATTAAATAAGCTGGGAAGAATTCAGCTATCTGGTTATGGTTGGGATAATCCATCACGCGTTCTTCCACATCTATGTTATTCTCTCGCAGATCCCTCAACAACTCTCTGATGTGCTCTTCGTAGTGTGGTTCGTTCTTGGAGTATAGAATGTAAATATGGGTGGGGCGAATAACCGAATTGTATATCTTACTCTCTATTCTACTATCAGCTTCCTTTATGGCCAAATGCAAATCATTTTCTTTTCCCTCTACAATTGACAGCAGATTGGATTTATCACTTCTTTTGTTCAAGTATAGCCCTATTCTATACTGAGGAGCACCTATTATGGCATCCACTCCCTTGATAAGGAAGGAATAGTTGAGTGCAGAGCTTGCTCCTTTCGAAGAACCTATAAAGATTTTTTTTGATGGATTAACTTTATCTATAACATGATTTATAAGTGCCGATACAGCACGTTCATAACGGTCACCCATCAGATAGTTGCCACAATGATCGTTTCCAGCGTCATCCAATAGAAACAATTTGTTACAGTTGAATCTTTTCAGCGTTCCCATATAGTTATACTTTGCGCCGTTTGCCCAACAGGCAGGGAAAGATACAATCAACGGTTTTCTGCTGGAACAATCTTTATCAGTAGACCTTACCCATATATATTTGATGTTTATGCCATCATAGTGCCAGGTCCTTTCGCTTATCATAGTGGACAGTATGGTATACAACCTGTTGAACACCTTGTGTATGAAATTTCTTCTTTTCATATTGCCATGGATATTGAATCAGACAAAACTGCACTACCTCCGTAAAATAGACTCATAACAATCTATATACTTCTTTGCCACCTCTGCCCACGTGTGAATTTGGAAGGGTGGACGCTCCAATTTCCCTGCCTTTTCATAAAATTGCCTCAGCTGTCCGATAGCCGCATTACTATCCTGCTGGTCGCAAAAGAAGATGTCTGTGGGATGCTCATATCCCCAGGCCCAAGGCTTGTTGCTGAGAAGTAATGGCATGTGGTATGCCGCAGCCTCGTAGACTGCAATGCAGCCGCTTTCACCTAAACTAAGTAGTACAAACCCACTGGCGTGCGACTCTATGCAATCCCTCCACGTCTTGCTCACATAGCCAGGATAGTATACATACTTATTGTCTACCTCCTGCATGAATTGTTTATAGTAGAGATCGTCCCTGTGGCTGCCCATGAATACCACAGGCACTTGGGATGCTTTGGCATATTGTGCCAATTTCAAGGTCTGTTTGCGAGGCGAAATATTGGCTACTGATACCAGATACTTATCCGGGAACTTCATCTCTTTTATGTCAAGATGACTGGATATATTCATTTCGGCTGGGTCGTATGCATGGGGTATCAGTACAGTCTTATCTTCACGAAGCAAACGTGGGAAATAGGCAAAGGCATTGCTTTTGTCGTAAATGTGCATAAATTGCACCATGTCCATGTAAGGCAAAGCTTTCCAATAGGCAGACTTCGATACCGAATAGGGCAGTTTGTCGATAAATCTGTTTTTTATACGCTGATACCGCTTTGCACGTTCCGACTTGTTGCTCTCGAAGTCGAATATCATCGAGAAGAACGTCTTCATGCCTTTCTGCTTAGCCGTTTTAGCCATGTCTGCATCGGCCGATAAGAAGTGAATGATGTCGGCATCCTCCTGGCTCTGGTCCCACCAACGGGCAAACTGAATGTCCACGCCGAGTTTACTAATCTCCTGCTGCAATTTCAGGGCGTGTGTGGTTTTACCACCCGGCGTGAGGTACGCACAGGTGTGGTCGTAAATTAAAACCTTCATGTTGTTTTATTTGTTGTTATGTCTCTTTGATGTAAATACGTTGCCTATAAGGTGGTTGTAGCCTAAGGAACAAGCAATATTGACCACTGTAAAAGACACCAGTATCAGCAACCAATATTTAGGCATATAGACGTACTGGTAAAAATAATAGAAGAAGAAGCCGTGTATGAGCCAAATGTTAGTGGAATGATGACCCAAGTATTGGAATGTGTTACGCATACCCCTGCGGTCTATGATGTCTATAAAGCAAGCCACCATGAGTGGAAAGGACAGCAGACGGTATAGCCTGTAAAGGAAATCGTGCATAGGCAGATTGTTCAAGCCAACTATAATTGCCAACAGCACAACCGACACAACAACGTTCCGCCTGTAGTACGATAGCATCCTATACCGAGCCACCCAGTATCCCAGTAGCAGATATACCGTAAACTTTACGAAACGATTTATCAGAAAAGGCATATTGTATTTGTCGTCCACCAGGAAATACAGCAGCAGAGCCACTACGGTGACAGGTATTAATATGTGTATTATTTTACCTCTCACTTTGTTACATATGGCGTATGCCACACTTACGATAGTCATCAGGAGAGCATAGAAGCCCACGTACCACCAGATGCGTATATATCCGTCGCCAATGATGATAGTGTGCAAAAACCTGCCCAAACTCCATTCTATTTTTCCTAAAAGGAACAGTATGGGCAGGAAGATCAATGCTAGTATCCACATCTGTCTATATAAAGGGATGACTTTTTGCGTAAGAACCTCCTTTACAGAAGGTATGGCGCATATATACAGGCTGTAGCCAGTCATGAAGATATATAAAGGTACCGTCCTATCGCAGAAGTGACCTATTACGGCATCTATACCCGTGTAGGAAAATGAAAGGCCATTCTGTGGCGAAGCTGGATTGGGAGCAAACAGATGAAAGCATATCATAAACAGGATGGCCACTCCTTTCAACATCTGCGATTGTTCTCGGGTATATTGTAGTTTATCGTACATAGGGAAGTAGCAAGGCATGTTTAAAGAATTTTACAATTTCACGGTTTGTCATTGCTCGGAAATGGGGTGAATAGCAAATGCCCATTACCAACCATAAACACAGGATGTTTCCATTGAGGGTAAGCGCTTCTTCTATCCATCCATACATAAATCTGAACGCCACGTAGACCCCAATTATTTTGACAAAGTCATTCCGGGCTGTTTTAAGGGCTATGTGTGTAGCCATAAGGAACATTAAGGAAAACAGCACTACGCCTATCAGTCCCGTCCACGTGAATACATTTAGGAAAAACACCTCGGCATTTCGCTCCATATTTAAGTCTTGTACGTTGTCGCCTGAAATTCTGGATCTTTCCCGAATATCATTTTTTAGTGGATTATAGTTAGAATCATAACCCCTTGCGGGAGTTCTTCCCATAATAACATAATCGTTTGCTACAGCAGATGTGATAGCCTCCCTGTATAGCCACGTTCTAGTATCTTGCGACAGTTCTTTGTTTTTTGCGACGGCATTGGGCATATAGCTTTTCATGTCGAACACATTGAATACCCCCGATAGTCCCAGTGTCAATAGACATAGGGTGAGTATATAGAGACCATAGCCCAGTATCTGGTAGACACGATCTCTCAGATGAGCACTTATCCTGATCAGTTGTGACAGACCCAGTGCCATGCCGACTTTGATAAATACACTTCTTGCACCAGCATCTATAAAGGTGAAAAATATGGTGATGGCCAGAAACAGATTTTTCCTATAGATTATAGGGTAGAATATAATCATGACAAAGAATACATAATACATCCAGAACCACGACCATGTATGAAAAAACGGTAAAGCCACCACCGAAATGGGAACAATATACTTGAAATACATCCTTAGACAGTGTATTACCCTGTAGGGCGACATGAATACCAGTATGCCGAGCGATGACAGTAGTGCAAGCGAATACCTATATAGGCTTTTGTAATCCCAATAGTTGCCTGACACAAAAATGCCCCTGATAATACAAATAAATATCCATAGCATTAAGATATTTAGCAGACGGCTGTAGGGAAACCTCTCCTCCTTCCATATGGTTATCGCCAGAATTACAAACAATGTATGAAATGTAAATGTAACGACAGCTGGAAAGATGTGAAGTGTACTCCTTTGAAACGATGGCTCTATCATAATCAGTATGAACAGCCATGGCAGGTATTTAATGAGCGTATTTTTCATAGAAGAACTCTTCCAAAAATTTACGATAGATGTTTCCTACACTTCCCGAAGTTCCACATAGTTCTTTAGTATCTATCAGGTAATTTCCTGCCTCGTAAGATAAAACCAACAAACTTAGTTCCAATGAGCCCGAAAACATGGGAATATGTAGGTCACGGAATTTGTCTATCAAAGGATCGCTTTTGAAGCGAAAGAAAGGAACACCAAGGTAGGCCAACTCGAATAAGGCAGTCGAATTGGATACCACTATTCCATCAGTTTGCGCTATCAGTTCATCAAGGGTAGCTGTTATAGGCATTTGCTTGCCACAGGAGCTCAAGAGGTTCTCAAATTCGTTCCCCTTATAGGCCGGGTGATACTTCAGGATGTAATGCTTGTTGTTGCGTTGGCAGTATTCATCTACTATTCTGACAAGCCGTCCGTTGTTAACGTCAGAGAATTTCCCGTCCAGTAACACCCCCAGCCGTTTTATCTCACCCTTGGCAGTGACTTTTCTTGTTTTTCCTATGCATTTGGCTATTCCTAATACCCGAATCCGTCGGTCTTCCATGCCACTCCTGACTGCCTCCCGATAGGTAAAATTATTCCAGGCAAGGAAATAATCGCTTACGAAGCAATCGAACTCTATACCTTTAAAGTCGATGTTGTCATGCACCTCAGGCCTTGCGGCCACCATGACACCATGCTGCAGTGTAGCCGTTTTACAGCCTTTCTGTTTGGCGTAGCAGACGAAATAGTTGTTGTACAGGTTGGCATCGTAAAACACGAGGGCCAGTTTGTAGTCGGGCAACGTCTCCATGATGCACGAGAAGTCGTGCAGCGTAATTAGTTCCCTTACTATCCGCAATTTTTCTCTCACAGACAAATGTGTTGCGTGCAGGTTTTGCCACCACGACAAGGTATAGTGTAGAAGCTTTTTTGTTCTGTCCCACCTGAATTCATGTCCAATGTATTGTTCTAACAATACACCATCGCATCCATTGGTCAGCCCGCGCACCTTGTCGTACATTTGTGCTATATCTTTGCGCCTGTGCTGTACGCCGGGAGGAGCCAGTACAAATACTATTTCGCCCAATTCACTTTTTTGGAAAAAGGGTTTTAGTGAAACAAACCATATAGTCCTGATTATTACCAAAAGATGATGTGTCAGGTTGATATACCTCTTATGCCATTTTTGCCGGGATATGCCCATTTCATCATTTTCGGATATGATTCTGAATCCTCGGGAGAAATCGAATGGACAGAAGCCCTCGAACTGTATATGGGTCAGTGCTTTTGCTATCGACATACTATTGCTTTAAATATTTCTTGTGTCCTTCGAACAGCCCAAACAAACCAGCAAAGAATGCATTGTTGAATACCCTCCAATGTTTGAACGATTTTTCTATGCTCAGATAGTATTTGCTATAGACGAGATACCGCAAGAGCAGGTTCTTAGCAGCCTTACACGGAAAGTCCATCAAAGCATTTGCAGCTGCATTGCGGTGCATGCAATATAGCCTTAGCAGCGAGTTAGTCAGAATAATCTTACGATTCTTTCCCAGCATATTCATGTCGTAATATTCGGCTCTGTTCAACGGATGGTAGTGTATGGCATCTACTATCACCACAGGTTCAAATCCCTGTACGATTCCTCTTCTATGGTAGTTTGCCTCATCGCCCCAGATGAAGAATTCCTTTCTTGGCAGCCCCACCTTTTCTACGAAAGTGCGCGAATACATCACCCCGTTAAAGGGGAATGCATCGTGGTGTACCACACCATCTACGGCAAATTTGGCTATATAGTCCGATGCCAATGGCACTCCTTTATGGTCGAAGGCCAGCATTGCATGATTTTCGGCCGCTAGGCATAACGGAGAAATGTAGTCATAGTGATCTAAATAACCCACCATGTGTTTCAGGCTGTCTCTGTGCGGCAATCCGTCATCGTCCATCACCCAGAATGCATCGTAGAGGTTCATCTCATAACCTGTCTTGATGCCATGATAAAAACCACCCGCACCTCCCATGTTTTGCTCCAGTCTCTCATACATTATTTCCGTTTTGCCACATCTTATCCGTTCATGGTCTTTTACATTGAATCCATTGTCATGTAATGCTTCCATGGTGCCATCGGTTGATGCGTTGTCTACGATAATGATAGTGGCTGGCAGGTAAGTCTGCGCAGCCAATGCTTTCATACATTGCACGAGGCAGTCTTTGCGATTGTATGTCACTACAACCGCGGCTATCTGATAGGTTCTGTTCATTTTATATGCTTAAAGAGGTGGATGAATAGCAGATAAAGTGCTCTTACAGCTGCATGGCGGATGCTTAAGGCACTTCTTGTAAGGTTAGGCTTATACTGGAAATAGGCTGTAGGAACGTCTTCCGCTCTTACGTGCAGCAAGATATGCCTTAGCTGCCTGTTGGTGAAAAGGGCTACTGCCCCATTCTCCAAATACCCGCGAAGGGCGAAACTATAGGCTCTGATCCTGTCAAATGCGGTCAGGGGGGGGTAGATATAAGTGTCAGAAAGTTGCATGAGCGTTTCGCTCACAGTTATATACTCGTCCTGGGGTTTCCGTTTCATTGTCAGGCTGTCTGCGGCTATCTGGTAGTTGTATAGAGCCTGCGGCAAAACCTTTATAGACCGTATGTGCCGGCAATATTCGGCAGTGAACAGTTCGTCTTCGGCCACCGAAATATCCTCCCGGAACGTTAGACCATATTTGTCTATAATATTTTTTTTGAACAGTTTATTCCAAGTGAATCCAAAATAAAAATACCGCTCTTTGTTCAGCTTCAGAGCAAGCATGACCTTCTGGCAAGCTTCATTCCCTTCGGCCTGGTCTTCTTTCGGGATATAAGAGACGCTACCGCTACCAGGGAAATGCTTTGTCATCCCCCAAAAACAGATGTCTGCATCAAGCTTCTTCTGTCCCTCCATTGCATACCCGAAGCAGCCGGGAGAAACTGTGTCGTCGGCATCGACAAACATAACAAACTCTCCCGATGCCATGTCAAGCCCCTTGTTGCGGGCATGGGAAGGTCCATGATTCTTCGTACAAACATAGCGTATTTTATCCTTGTATTTTACCTGATAGGATAAACAGACTTTCTCTGAATGGTCGGTGCTGCCATCGTTTACCAGGATTATTTCGTGCAGGTATGACTGTGGCAGTATCGACTCTATGCAGGGACCAATGCTGCATGCGGCATTATAGACAGGTATGATAACCGATATGCTATCTGTTTCCATGTTGATACTTATATATTAGTCCGATAATCAATGATAGGAACCTGCCGCTTCTTTTATGAAGATTGATTTTCTTCAGTTGCTTTTCCACTTTGGTATATCCGTGGTGCAGGTAGGCAAGGTCTTGTTGCAGTCTCGGTGGAAAATACTCATCCAGCACGCACTTTCTCTCTGTTTGGGCTTTCTCATGGTACGACGAGATACCGCCCCACATGAACCGGCATACTACGAAGTTCAGTTTCTGATAAGAACAGTTATCAAATATGAAAAGCTGAATGAACAGTTTCCAGTCGCTTACTATTCTGTACCTCTCGTCGAATCCATGCTTGCGCAACACTTCGGTACGTACAAATGAAGCCTGATGGCTTACGGAGCCATCGTAGAGTATCCGCATGCTCACGTCTTTTTGGCTCTTCCAAAGCTTTTCTTGGCCTGATTCATATGTTATAATGGTGTCACCTATGCAGATATCGGCAGTAGGGTCTGCAGCGATGAATTTTTCTATTACCGAACTGTCATATAGCATGTCGCCGGAGTTTGTGTACACTACATACTCGCCGGTAGCGTGCCTCAGCCCCTTGTTCATGGCTTCGTAGATGCCACCGTCTTTCTCGCTGCAATAGTACGACAAGTATGGCCGATACTGCGCAATGAAGGCTTCCGATCCATCAGTGGAACCGCCGTCTATGATGATATATTCCACCACGTCAAACCGTGTTTGACCAACGACCGACGGAATGGTTCTTTGCAAACCGGCCAGGTCGTTATACGATATGGTGATGACCGATACTTTCATTTTCTTCTTCTTTTGATTAGCGTTACAAGGAAATCTTTAAATCCGTGCGCAAACTGTAGCATCAGGCAGAAATATGATAGCGCAAAGATTGTCGAAATGATGAGGGCGTACAGCACTAACGCTGCCCAGTTTTCCTCCGGCTGTAGTGGCACCACGATCGAAACATAGTAGGTTATGGCAAAGGATACGATGAATAGCAGGACATATCGCAGCACAGACCACCAGTATTCTGCAATGCTTCTTCCGAAACCATCGCGAAATAAGTAGTAGGGTTTCCAAAGTATGACGATGAAAAACAGGCTGACAATCTTTCCTAATAAGATTCCCACAAGTCCATAATATAGTCCCACCACGATTGTCACTGTCAGGTTTATACCGCCTTCTGTCCATGCTGCCCAGATGTCTGCATACTGCCCATAGGCATGGTTGAAGTTGTCCACCGTGATTCTCGATATGGATATAAACATGTTGACACACAACAGGATGTTCACTATTTGTGACAGGATATATTCCTCGCCCAACCAGTTGTGGATAAAGGGAGGTATGATAAAATACAGAATGGCCGATATGGTACCCGCTACAAAATAGCGCATGGACATCAGTTCCCAAAACACTTTCATTATCTTCCTTGCATCTCCCTCTGCCACCAAATTGCCTACTCCCGCACCGGCACTGTTCATCACCGATTCACATAGGCTGGTTACACGGCTTATTATCAGCGAGTAATTGTTATAGTAGGCCACATACTTTAGCGATACGAATGCAAATACCAGAATCTGGTCGCTTTGTTTTAGCAGGAAGTCCTTTATTTTGTGAATGAATATTTGTTTCGTGCTCTTTATGATAGTGGGATATTCCTTATATAGGAGTTTGCCTCTCTGAGGTAGCGATACCAGCCACGGATAGGTCTTCTTTATTTTTTTATTCAGTACTATGCAAGCAAATATCGAGAATGAAAATTCTATCACGGCCCAAAGATAATAGTTGCAGTAGTAGTAGCAACAGAATAGCTGCACAAATACCTTGACTATTTGTCCTCCTTGAAGGTATTGTGCTACTACATAGTTCTTTTGATCGGCAGTAAGCAGTATCTGTTTATAGTTCAGAAAATAGCTTATTAGGGAGGATCCCAAAAAGCAAAAAAACACAAAATATACTACGCCTAAGTGTAGGGTGGTTTCATCGAAGATGACAGGGAAGAACAGCGATACGATGATAGCCAATCCCAGAATGATGAAACCTACTATCCTGTAGAACCATCCATACAGCGATATCAAATCGTTTATCTTGGCTGTGTTCTCCTCCCTTATGGGTTTATACAGATGAAAACTTACGGCTGAAGCTATCCCTATTTCAGCCAGACTAAGCATCTGCAGAATATTCTGTAACGTACCGGCCAGGCCTATAAACTCAGGTCCGAGTGTATCGAGGAAAATCTTGCGCGAATAGAAGGATATGAAGAACATCAGGAAGTAAAAAATAAAATTTACCCGTGCATTCTTCAGTGCCTTGTTTATTCTCGATTCATTCATGTTTTTATTTTATTGATAGGAACAAACATGTTCGTCTCGGCTTGCTTCATTGCAGCAGTATGCTTTCTATAAATTCCCGCACACAGCCCTCACCGCCTTTTTTGCTCATGACCTTTATGTCGGCTATACCTTTCACACGTGGGTGTGCATCGATGGGACATGCAGCCAAGCCAACGGCAGACAGCAGGTCTATACAGTTTATGTCATCGCCTATATATGCCACTTCGTTCAGGGTTATGCCCAGTTCTTTACAGATTGTCTGAGCGGCTGCCAGCTTTCCACCCTCGCGTTTGCCTTGCACCAAATAGTCCAACCGGAGTTTATCCGCGCGGACCTGGTTCAGCCTTCGATCCTCACTAGTGATAATGGCAGTTTTAATCCCCGCCTTCTTTAACAAACCGAATCCCATACCATCACGGGTGTTGAATTTCTTCAGTTCATCGCCATGCTCACTGTAATACATCCCGCCATCGGTCAGCGTGCCGTCAATATCGGATATGAAGAGTTTTATCATAGTAGACGCCTTTCCCCGATGTGACAGAATATGTCTGCGCATCAAGTTTTCCAACACAGCCCAGTCATCAGGTTCGTCTATCTCGGTGGCGGTATATTCGGGCATTTCGTAGATGCCTATCCTGCCACCCAGTCTGTTTCCGTTGGCCAAAATGTGACCCACCTTGTTTATGTAGAAAGCACCGTTTTCCATCAGCATACCGCCGAAATCCTGGCGTCGTGGACGGTTCATGTAATCGTAGTTCATGGATGTGCCGTCTGCATTCCAAAAGAAGCGGTAATTGCGCACGCAGCTCAGGATGGAGTCATAATCCCCTTTCGCATACAGCTGCAGGGCTTCTGTGAAATGAATGGTCTCGGTGAGTGGAGATGTGGCCTGCACCAGCATAAAGATATGTTCGGCTGATAGTTGTGCATTGTGGATGTATTCCAGCATCACGCTTTCCGTGCTGGCCGTGTCGCAGGCATTTTCTGCCAAACGACGGTACACCCTTGTTTTCTTATATCCCTGTGACGTAACTACTTCTTCTATCCTGTCCGAGTCTGTAGCCACCACTATCTCATCCACTGCATCACATTGCTCCAATGCTTCGATGTTCCAGCAAACCAAGGGCTTGCCACAAAACGGTTTGATATTTTTAAGGGGGATAGACTTGCTACCACCCCTTACTGGTACAAATGCAATTACCATTTTACTTGATTTTTCTTCAATTTATTTCTCTGTACTTTCTCGATATCAAGAATGTCCTCTTTCTTATATGTCAATGCCTTTGCCACGGCACGGCAGTCACGTGCCAGCTTGCGTACACCGTCTGGTTCCAAGGATGCGGCATGGTCCGTGCCTTTCCATGTGCGGTCGAGCGTGTAATGACGTTCTATCCATTCCGCGCCTAAAGCTACGGCAGCAGAGTCTACGGCAATACCTAAATGATGACCTGAAAAGCCGATGGATTTTACTCTGTCTGCATACAGTTCACGCAAACGGGTGATTTCAAGCAGACAGATGTCTTCGAATGGTACGGGATAACCGGAAGTACAATCATATATTACCAAATCCTTGTTACGCCCTTTGGATTCGAAGAAACGGATAATCTGTTCTTCCTCATCACGTGTAGTCATACCGAACGACAGATGTATTTCACCACCAAAGTTATCGCACAGATATTCCAACAAGCCTTTGTTCAGGTTGCAGGCTGAGGGGACTTTTATCAGATTCGGATGCAGGGTACAGATTTCCTTGGCGGAAGTAATGTCCCATACGGAAGTGGAATATTCCACACCGAATTCGTTGCACCATTCCTGCAATTGGCGATGCTGGTCAAGATTGAATTCTAAAAACTCTCGGTGTTCACCGTAAGTTTTTCCGTATGAGTTTTCCGGATGGGGATGAGGAGCGTTATATTCTTCGGGAGTCAGTAACTCCTTATTACAACGTTTCTGAAACTTGACCACGTCCACTTTGCAATAAGTGGCGGCAGTCATTATCATCTCTTTTGCGATTGCCATGTCACCCTTGTGATTGCAACCGATTTCCGCAATAATTTTGGGTGCGTTCATATATTGAATGTTTAATTTAATTCGAAGAGTGAATATCATTGTAGGATTTTCTACTACATTTTCCAATTCACATTACCTTTGAGTTTTTTGTTGTTTCCACCGTAGATGTGCTGGCTGTCGGTTAGCGGTTTGGTAATGAGTGCACCAGCTGCTATTACGGTATTATCTGGCACTACAGTGCCCTTAAGCAGTGTGGTCCGGCAGCCTATCCATACGTGGTTGCTAACATGAATGGACGACGGCTTATTTATAAGCTCTCCCTGCTTATTGACTATTCTGTGAAAATTAGTGTCCATTATCAGGATCTCCCACGACAACAAGCAGTCGCGACCGAATGTGATTTCTTTCTGGCAGACGATGCTACTATTCCCAGTCAATAAGAAATTATTGCCGATTCTTAGCTTGGCTCCATATGCTACGCTGATTCTACTGCCGGAACCAAAACTAACCTTACCATCCACAACGATTTCTCCACTAACTTCCCAAATGCTTCTAACATATTCATGATACACCGTTCCAATATTCCTTCGACCAATTGTTAGTAAGCCTCTATGTATTGTTGAATTAATAATAATCCCCCCAATTTGCTTATATTAACATTTTTGTAAATCATGATGGGAAGTCTATAAGCGGTACGGAAAGGAAAGTAATGAAAGTTCATGCGCAGTGTCTTCAGTCTGTTAACTGACACAAATTCCTTAATGACTTTTCGTATCATTTCATTGCTATAATATTACCCAGTGGCGGAACTGAACGAATGTTATTTATCTACGCCAACAAGTAAATCTTTATCTTATTCTGGGAAAAGTGCTGTCAGGATGCCCCGTAACATCCGCAATGTGTTTCCCGAAATTTGTTTATCAAAAATTTTTTCTTTCCAAATTGTCAGACGATGCAAGTCACTGCCCACAAAATCATACAAATTGTTTTTCAGCAGCCAACCGGCTTTTTTTCCTACATCTATTGTATACATATTGGCTAAAGAAGGCAGATTTAACTGAAACTTCACGCCTATTGTCTTCAACTGTCGGTATTCGGTTTCTTCCATATATACATAACGTTCGGGATGTGCCAATACGGGGTAATAACCTTTGGTCTTAATCCGCATCAGGATGTTTTGCAAGGCCATTGGCGGATTGAAATAGCTGGTTTCTATCAAGAGATGATCACCGTTTCTGCCTATGGGCAAGAGGTCGTTCCTTTCCAATCGTTCTTCAAATAGATTATCAAGCATATTCTCCGAAGCAAGATTAAGTACCACAGGACCTTGATAGACACTTCGCAATTCTGCAAATCGTTCTCTTAATTTACCTGTAGTATTGGGAATGTCTTCCATGATATGTGGGGTGAGCCACACTTCTTTCACGCCCAATTTTTCATATTCGGTTAAGACTTGCAGAGCTTCTTCCATGGTCTGCACCCCATCGTCCACACCGGGAAGGATGTGGCTGTGCCAGTCAATAAAGCCACTGAAGAACCCACTTTCCGCTAACATCTGCTTTTTTCGGAACGGCCACATAAATCAAATAGAGAATTATGAATGAAGAATTTTTGAACTGGCAATTCTTTATTTCGCTCCAAAGAAACTATTATTCATTTTTCCCATAGTAGTTCTTGCTGCCATACCCATAATGATAACCGTATTTATATCCGTATCGGTAGCCATAACGGTTGCCGCCGCCTTCGGTGCCGTTCAGGATAAGCGCCATGTTCTTAAATCGTTTCTCTTGGTAAGCGTGTTGTAGTTCGAGCAGCATGTCACGTTCTAATAGGCCGGCACGAACTACGAAGAGGGTACGGTCGGCAAGCTTTTCGATGATTTGCGTATCCGCTACTATCTCAATGGGTGGACAGTCGATGAAGATGCAGTCGTATTCACCACGCATCTGTTCTATCAATATGCCCAGGCGCGGTTCGGCAAGCAACTCAGTAGGGTTGGGAGGAATGGTACCTACGGGCAAGATATTCAGTCCGGGATAGCCGGGCAGCTCTTGTACCAACGTCTGCGGATTCTCTTCCCGTTTGCCCAAGTAATCGCTCAATCCCTTGGGATGTGAATGCAGGTAGTGCGAGAGCGAGCCACGGCGCAGGTCGCCGTCTATCACCAATACCTTTTTGCCTTTCAGGGAGAAGCTGGCGGCGGTATTGATGGTAATGAAAGTCTTTCCGCTGCCGGGATTGAACGAGGTGAAAAGGATGACATCGGCTTTCCCCGCGTTGCCCGCATCAAGCATGAACTCCAAGTTGGTGCGTAACACGCGGAACGCCTCGTTGATGATGTCGCGACAGCCTTGTTTAATCAGGACGGTATTAGTAGTTTCCTCTTTGTTTCCTTTCTTTTTGCCGCCTGCTAAGGGAATTTCCCCAGCAAAGGGCAGGGACAGCGATTCCAAGTCTTTCCGTCCGCGCACCTTGGTGTTCAGCTGCTCGCGGGCGAAGATGATGCCTACGGGAATGAAAAGTCCTAAGGTAAAAGCAATCAGGAGGAATTTCTTTTTATTAGGAGCAGTGGGCACCATGCTGCCTGAGGGCGGCATGATGACACGCGTATTATAAGCGGTAAAAGCTTGCGACAGCTCGTTTTCCTCACGTTTCTGCAATAAAAAGAGGTAGAGCGCCTCTTTCACCTTCTGCTGGCGTTCCACCGAAAGCAGGTATTTGCCCTGCGTGGGGTTAGCGGCGATGCGTGCCGTGGTTTGCTTTTCGCTTTGCTGCAAGGCACGCAGTTGGGTGTTCAGCGTAGTGATGTGGTTGTCGATGGAAGAAATGATGGCGCGCCGCATGTTCTGCAATGACTGATCGAGGTCTACTACTAAGGGATTCGATTCGCTGCTGTTTGCCACGAGGTTGTTGCGCTGCAGCTGCATGGCGTTGTAGTCTGCTATCTGTCTCTCAATGCTGGAGCTTTCAATGCCGGAGTTGGCGGGAAGCAGCTGGTTGCGGTTGTTGCCTCCGGTAAGATAGTTGCGCACATAACGGGTCATGGCGAGCTGGGTGTTTAACGCCAATATCTGGGAGCTCATTTCGCTGCTTTGCGTCATGTACATGTTGGCGGCAGCCTGCACGTCAGGCAGCAGGTTCTCACTCTTATAAGAAGAAATGTTCTCGTCTACATGTCCTAATTCCTGCTCGATGACTCCCAAGCGTTCGTTGATGAACATGGAGGTGCTGACGGCTATCTGGTTCTTGTCTTTTACCCAGTTTTCGTTGTAGACGGCAATTAAAGTATTGAGCACGTCCTCGGCGCGCTGGATGCACACGTCTTCCAACGAAAGGTTGATGACAGTGGACTTCTCGTCGTTCAATGACACGTTCAGCTTGTCGGAATAAGCGGCAGTGGCACTTTGTAAACCGGAACGGGAGACATAGATCGGCTCCTTGCATGTTTCCGCACTTGGCATAGGTTTGATTAACAACCTGCCAACAGGAGTGGTTACTGTATCGTTGAACAGGGTTTTGATGGCCTGTCCGGATTCTTCTTCGCCACGCACAAAGTCGGTCAGTTCCACGCCTTTGTTGCTAGAGACGGGGAGGATGGTGAGCGAAGCACCCTCGTTGTCCTGCAAGTCGAAGAACTCCACTTCGTAAGGGCAGGCTTGCCCGTACAACACCTGTTTGTGGAAAGTACCGTCGACAGTATAATTAATGTCCAGGTGTAGGCGTTTTACCACATCGTACATCACGGCGGGCGACTGCAGCGACTGCATCTCGTTGTTCACATTGGTGTTGGTCTGGAACAAATCCAAATCGCCCAATACGCCTGCGGAGTTGGACAAGGAATTTCCTTTGCTGTCCTCTTTGATAAGCAGGGATGCCGAGCGGGTATAAACTGGCGGAGTGGTGAGCAAATGTAATATGGCGAAGCCCAACAGGATTGCCAAGGAGATGACAAACCAGTACCACTTGGCAAGACAGAGATACATCAGGTCTTTGAAGTTGATGCCACTGCCGTTTGACTTTTCTAATTCGTCCAAGAACAATTCGGTTTCTTTATCGCTAAGGGTCGACATGCTTTTTAAAATTAAGAATGAAAAAATGAAAAATTGTCAGTTGAATATTAGGATGCCGATGGATGTCAGCAACGAGGCGAGTGAAATCCAGAACGAGGTAGAACGCACGTTGTTACCGTTGACGGTGGACTGGCGTGACCTCATACTATTGGGTTCCACATAGACTACGTCGTTCTGCTGCAGGTAATAGGCAGGAGAAGTGTATACGTGTTCGCCCGAAGTGAGGCTAATGCCGTATACCCGTTGCTGCCCATCTTCTTGACGCAACACCAATACTTTCTGCCGGTTGCCGTAGATGGTTAGGTCACCCGCCATGCTTAGTGCGTCAAGGACGGTCAACCTGTCGCGATCGATAGCGAAACGCCCAGGATTGTTCACTTCGCCCATCACGGACACACAAAGATTCATGAATTCTACCGTTACCACGGGATCTTTCACCAAGTTCTTCGTCACTAACTCGTTCTTGATATGTTCAGCTATCTCCTCACGTTTCATGCCCGCCACATGCACCTTGCCCAGTACAGGAAAGTCAATGTTGCCGTTTGCATCCACGGTATAGCCTGATATACCGTTATTAGTTCCTGTAGACAATCCGGTGGTACGCAACGACTGACCTAACTGCCGGCTGACGTAAGGCAGATTGAACAAATCTGTCAGTTGTGGGTCACGGCTGTTCACGATAATGGAAATCTTATCTTCCGGTTGCACAGTGATAGCCTGCACTTCCGGCAAGGTGATTTCAGTCTCTCCCGGCTTCAAGTCCTGAAAGTAAATTACGTCTTTGGACGTTCCGCAAGAACTCAAAAGTCCCGTTCCTATAATCGAGAGGAACAGGATACATACAAATAAAGAATATTTTTTCATTTTATGGAATTTTCTTTATCGGGTAGTGATAAAGCTATCGCATCATTGATAATGATTGATAAACATAGTAAGCATTGAAAATATGAGGTTATTATACGGATACTCCTATAATAACTGTATATATTCCGGTTCGACCTCCACAGCAGCGGCAAGCAGCGAAGGTAATTCTATCAGCAGACGCTTTTGCTTGGAGCCGCGGACCGTAAGCAAATAACCTTCACATCCGTCAAGTCGGCTTCCTATAATGCGGATTTTCCGGTTACGCATATCCGGAGTGACATCCTGGGGACGGTAGTATTGAGGTTTGCTTGAAGATTCAACAGCTTTCTTAAACTCCTCCATATCCTTGTCCTTTACTGTCATAGGTTCTCTACCCTTCAAAAAACGGTACTGAAAAGTGCGCACTTTCTCTACAATAGTATCAATAACCATACGGGTATCATGTACAAAGATTAAATCATGGATAAATGGCACCTCCTTACATTCACGTTTTCCGCTATGTATGGTTATTTTCGGCACCTTGGGTGTGAAATTCTCTATTCCCATATCGTCTAATATCTGATAAGCAGGCATTTTGGCATTACATCTGGTCAAGTCCCGCATAACAAACCAATGCGTTTCATTGCTCCTCATAGAATCATATTTTCCAGTAAAGGACAAACCTTCTAATCCTGCAAGTATTTGTATCTATCTGAAATACTTGCAGTTACAAACATTCTCTCCAAAAGTTCGAGCTTTATGCCCGTTTTATCATTTTCCATATTATGCCTTGTGGCTTATTTTTCGCTTCCACAAGTATTCTTTGCTTTCAAAGTGATACATCTCTCCGTAAGAGATATTTATCCCCATGTAGAATCCTAAATTCACTGATAAACAGATATATAGAAGATGAAATAGTCATAGCTTGTGGAACTTTTGTTCGACAAACATATTTTATAGAAACTATAGATTTCATTTTCACTAAAATATTTCTGTTTTTATCGTTGTCTTTTTGATAATTATGTGTAATTTTGTGCCGGAAAACATCTCTTACGGAGAGATATGTTTTTTCGTCAAACAATAAAAATCCCCTTGAACAAGGACATGCTCAAGAGGATTTTAACTTTGGAAAGATTGTTTCTACTACTTATTCCTCACCGTTTTCCATATTCCTTAGCCAATTGACTGAATGACCATACTATTTGCTTTGTCTACCACAGACGAATCGAGCAATGCCAAATAAATGCGAGTAGTACCTTCTGAATCATGACCCAGCGCTTCGCTGATAACAGGAACCGGCACATTTTGACTTTTAGCAATACTGGCCCATGAATGACGACTAACATAAAATGTGAGCTTAATAGGACAACCTACCATCATACCAATTTTCTTCAACCGCTTATTCATCAAATGGGAAGCATTCAGATATTGACGCCTTTCACCCTCCCCAGGCACCCTGATGACAGGTAACAAATAAGGTGAATCTGAGTCTGTATATTTACGCACAATGTCCTGCATAGGTTGCTCCCATTTAATACAAAGCTGTTGCCCAGTCTTGTGGCGCCGATAAACCAATACTCCATTCTGCAAATCTTTCTTCCTCAGAAAAACCAGATCGACGAAGGACATGCCACGAAGATAGAAGCATAGCAGGAACAAATCGCGGGCCAAACCTAACGCAGGATAGCAATCGAGATCGAGAGTCTTGATTTTTCCAATCACTTCTGACGAAACCGCACGTTTAACAGTCTTTTCTACACCTGTATTGACATGACGGAACGGATTCCGGTTTTCAACCAACCCCTCTTCCAAGGCTCTATTATACAAGGCACGCAAGTTACGCATGTAAAATGAAATGGTATTCGGACATTTTCCGTTTTGCTTTAAATATGCTTCGTATTCCATCATCATGAGGGAATCCATTTCCTCAAAAGTGACATCACCGGCTGTAGCCCGAAAGCGAATGAAACTGTTCAGCGAACTAGTATAAATTTCTGAAGTCCGTTCTTTTCCCATACGTTTGGTTTGACTGATAATCTTACGGGCATAAGCAAAGAATCCATTGTCTTGATTTTCAGAAGAACGGAAAGCCTGAACTATTTGTTCCGAAGTGAATTTTCGTTCTTTTTCCAACTTCCTGATAATGTTCTTTAAACGTTTTAAGTCCCCTTCCGTACGACATCTTAAGGTTTCAAGATAACGGTTCCGTTCCGAATTCTCTTCTAACCTTTGAATTCTACCCGAGTCTTTATCCCACTCGGAAAAGTACAACTTATAACCAGTACTTATCAGGCGCGTCTGCCTCTCGTGTATTACCTGATAACACAATGTTCCCTCTTTGCCAATAACCGAAGAGGGTCTGAATTTAATTTTTATCGTTGCCATAACAATATTGTATTTAAATAACATAAAAACGATATACCGAAATCATGACAGGCTTGCTTATGCAGCAAATACGACAAACCACCGGACATCTTTTGATATAACAAGATGTCAAAGCAAACTTCCCTATACTGAAATCCTCAAATTTAGCAGTACAGACTCATACTGTCCCATTTTTTACATACAGAAGTTATATTTCAAATTCAGGGATAAAGCTATTTCCATAATATTCAGATATTATTACAGCAAAGGAGCAATAATCAAGCACAGAATTCACAAACAGATAAGAATCCACAAACAAAAAGCAATTTTTATTTGATTCAACATTTCGCTTCTTCCAGCCAAAAATCTCCTCAAAAGTCTTCACCCACTCCCCCCTCTCCAGAAGCCCCCAAAACCACTTTCCCAAAACGCAAGTGCATTTGTCCACAAACGCACTTGCGTTTTCTTCCAAACGTCAAAGAGTTTTTCCTGAAACGCTTCGGGGTTTTCTTCCAAATACTTCGACATTTTGGCTTCAAATTCGGCTTTTCAGGTAGATTTTCCCACATTTTCTTGTCCAGATTCATCCAAATACCCGTTTTTAGACAGAAAGGACCTCCTCTACAAGCCTTCTGAGAGGGGTAACTCAAGATTATACACAAAAAAATGCGAAAATCCGTTCTTCAAAAAGAAAGCAGAATTTCGCATTTTAAATCTTATATTCAGCTAAAAGCAGAAGATAAAGGCAAAGTGATTTTTCCGTTCAATACATCTCCCAGTACTTTTCACACTCGTGAAGGTAGTCCGTTTCCGGATGAGTACCGAACACCAGCGCATAGAAGGAAGTACCCCGCAAACGGGCACGATGGATGTCGGCCAGCAGCGCATCATCGGGAGGGGGCATCTCGAAATCGGAAATCAGTACCACATCGGCCCGATGCCAGCCGTGGGTACGCAGCATCATCAGCGCTTCGGCAAAAGCCGGACGCACATCGGTACCGCCGTCGAAACGACGTTGCAGGAAGTCCACCAGCACAGGGAAATCGGTCTTCAAATCGCGCACCAGAAGGGTTTGGATGTCTTCTGAGAAGTTAATGACGTAACATTTCCGCGAGGTGGCTTCCGTCAGTCGGGCAATGGCCAGCACGGCCGACTTGGCCAGGCGTTCGCGGCCTTCGCGCATGGAACCGGAGGTGTCCACACAAATGATATAGGGGCCCTGGGCACTGACTTTCTTTTTCTCCGGCGAACGGTCGGAACGGTCCTCACAGGAATAGGAGTCGAACTGTTGCAGGCGTTTTTCCACATAGCGCTGCATGAAGAAGGGATAGAGTACCTCGTCCGTGAGGTAGCAATACTCCACAGGCAGCAGGCTGTTGAGGTCGTCGCCCAAGGTCACTCCTTCCACGTCGCTTTGGGCGGCATGATGAATCAGACTGTCGGCCCGAAGTCCCGACAGGGAGTCGAAACTTTCTTTCCGTCCGCCCACGTTCTTTCCCAGGCAGCGCACCAGCTCGCGTATCTGGCGGTTCTGCTCCATGGCTTTCTCATAGGGCACCACTTTCTGATAGAGTTCCGGATGGTTCCGCAACAGCCATTTCACGCGCGAGCCCCGGAGGTTGCCCTCCGTTTTCAGACCGAACGACTTGTCCAGCAGGGCGAACCCGTCGCACAGGCGGAAGAGGTGCTGGTACTGGTAGTCGTATTCCTTCACCGAGAGCAGATGGTGCCACTTGTCCAAGAAGAGTTCCTGCAAGGCCGCACGTTCTTCGCTTCCTTCGGGGAGCTGGGACAGGCGACCGATGTAATAGGACACATCGAGTTCGGCCAAGGTATAGCGCTTGCGGAAAGCCGTTTCCATCCGTTGCAGGAAGGTCAGGAAATCGGCCGACGAAAGGGTTTCGTTGGCATAGAAGACTTCCCATTCGGGGGTATAGCGGGAATAGAATTCCTGAAGCGAGGGCACCGTCTTGCGGTAATAGTCCCACACACATTCTTCCAGCTCGCTCTCCAGCACCGTCCGCCCCTGAAGGTATTCTTCCATCCGCGCCCGGCTCCGCTCACGAAGTTGCTCCAAATAGGCTGTTTTCAGGTCTTTCAGACGGATATTCCTCGTTCTCTTTCCGGTATGCATGTTTCATTTCCTCCAATTCGTTCCGATAGCGGAACAGGGCTTTCGTCGGCTCGCCCAGTATCCGGCTCATGGCTTCTTTTTCTCTTCGTCCGACAAACAGATGGTTCGCGCAATAGTCGGCTTCTTCTTTCACCCAGTCGCCGCAATGGGCTTCCACGTGGCCGAGCTGCTGTTCCAGCCGACTGAAGCGGGCGGGAAGGTCTTCGTGCGACTGTACTTCCATGGCGGGCAGGGCGGTGCAGTCGGGCGTGCACAGCAAGGGGTATTCATAGTCGTTGATGAACACCGAACGGCGGCCCCGACGAAGGGTGTAGACTTTCGAGGGGGATACCTTGCCGCGCATCAAGGGGTCGTATTTCTTCAGCACGTAACAGTCGGTCTTGTACTTGTCCTTATGCAGGTAGAACTGCTTGCCGGTATCGTCCAGCTGCTGGTAGTCGGAAGCGAAGAGGAGCAACCGTCCGGCCAGCCGCACGCGCTCCACCTGGTAATAATACGCATCGACCAGTTGCAGTCCGGCATCGGCCCGCTCGCGCAGGGCTCCTGCGGAGTCGAGTTCTTTCTTCAGGGCTTGCAAATCGGCTTCAATGCCGGAAAGGTTCAGCACATAGCCGCGCACGCTCTCTCCTACCGCGGTCAGCACGGCATCGCGCACCCAGTCTATCTGTCCGGTCTCGTTCCACAGGCAGTGTACCATCAGCAGGCAGTCGGACAGGCGCACCTCGGTGTTCCCTTGCAGGAAGGCGGAGGCCCGCAGCAGGCGTACGATTTTCTTCCAACGGCGGTCGGACACATACAGGGCGGGCGAAGCGGGTACATCGGCATTTTCCAGCTGACGGTTGTAGTCTTCCAGCTTGTCTTTGAGGGAATGAATCACTTCCAGCACGGAATAGTGCAGACCGACGGCCTTCATCTGTTCCTGCCACTGGCGGTATTCTTCGTCGCTCACGGCCAGTTGCTCGTCCACCTCCGGCTCACTTTCATCGGCAGTCAGAATCATCTGGTCAAATTCGGACAGGTCTTCAATGCCGCCCACCAGCTTGCGCACCAGGAAACGGTCGTACAGGGCTTCCAGTCCTTGTCCCGAGGCGGGAAGTTCGTTCGAGGCGGCAATCAGCCCTTTCATGGGCACCTGTACGGTGAACTGTCCGTTGCGGTAGATTTTCTCGTTGATGACGGTCAGCAGGGCATTCTGTATGGCGGGACCGGCTTTCCAGATTTCATCCAGAAAGACCACGGTGGCGGTGGGCAGATAGCCTTCGGTCATACGCTCGTAGGTGTCCTCGTTTTTCAGTTTGGCGATGGACACGGGGCCGAATATCTCGTCGGGGGTACTGAAACGCGACATGAGGTATTCGAACGCGGTACCTCCGCGGAACATGAGTTTCAGCCGACGGGCTACCATACTCTTGGCCACTCCCGGAGGGCCCAGCAGGAAGATACTCTCTCCTGCCACAGCCGACAGCAAGGCCAGGGCCATGACTTCTTCCTTGCCGTACACCCGCTCGTTGAGGGTGTCCAGCAGTTGCTCGATACGGTTTTTCAGCGTTTCCATTTGACGTAGAGTGAGGGTACAAACTTATGGTGCTGCGACAGCACGTTGAGGGTCTGGAGCACCACCGACAGCACAATCAGTCCCAGGCCCAGATAAAAACTGAAGTTCAGGTCCTTGGCTTCCTGGAAAATAATCATAGCCCCGATAATGCTGTATATCGGCTCAAGGTTGTAGCTCAGATTGACCGTAAAGGCGGAAATGACTTTCAGCACCTGAATCTGGAGGATATAGAGTCCGACAGTACATACCGACGCCAGACAGAGCAGGTAAATGAAATCCTGCGTCCCGGGCAGAATGGAGGCCACGGGGAAATAATGGAGGTAGAAAGGCAGGATGCACGACAGGCCCAGGAAACCGCCCAGCATCTCGTACATCAGCATGGTGCTGGAGGTATAGTTCACGGCCACTTTCTTGTTGACAATGGTAAACAGCGAAGCCAGGGCCGACGAGATGACGCCCATGCAGATACCGGTCCGGTAGCGGGTGTCGAAATGGAAAATTAGCACGATGCCCCCCACGGCCACCAGGCTGAACAGAATCTCCCGCAAGGAAATGCGGTGACGATTGATGAGGGGCTCAAAGATGGCGGTAAAGATGCTCATCAGCGACAGGCAAACCACACCGATGGACACGTTGGAGGCCTTGATGCTTCCATAAAAGAAAATCCAGTGGCTGGCCAGCAGCAGCCCCACGGAGGCAATCTTTGCCACATCGCCGAAAGTGACCTTCCGCAACTTCTTCAGGCACGAAAGCAACAGAAAGAACATCACGGAGGCAAACATCATCCGGTACCACACGAGCAGTCCTTCGTTCAGGGAAATCAGTCTCCCGAACACGCCCGTCCCTCCGGCAATGAGAATGGAAAGATGCAGTTTTATAAATGCTTCCTTCATAATGACAGAATCTAATGTGATAACGATACAAGAAAGCGAAGAACTCCTTGCGCATGACCGGCGGAATTCTTCGCTTCTTATGTGATTTACTGAATAATCGTCAGCTGATTACAGCGGCATGTTGCCGTGTTTCTTCGGCGGATTGCTCTGGCTCTTGTTCTGAGTCATTTCCAATGCCTGAATCAGTTTGTAACGGGTATCTTTCGGCAGGATGATTTCATCGATGTAACCCTGTTCGGCCGCACGGTAAGGATTGGAGAATTTTTCCTTGTATTCTTCCACTGCCTTGGCTTTCTCTTCCGGAGTAGCCTTGCGGTAGAGGATATTTACGGCACCGTCGGCACCCATCACGGCGATTTCGGCAGTCGGGTAAGAGAAGTTCACATCGGCACCAATCGGCTTGCTGTTCATCACGATGTAAGCACCTCCGTAAGCCTTACGGGTAATGACGGTAATCTTAGGTACGGTAGCTTCTGCGTAGGCATACACAATCTTCGCTCCGTGACGGATGATACCGTTGTGTTCCTGTGTGCATCCCGGCAGGAAGCCCGGCACGTCCTCGAACGTCACGATAGGAATATTGAAGCAGTCGCAGAAACGGATGAAGCGGGAAGCCTTGTCAGAGGCATCGATGTCGAGCACACCGGCCAGGTAAGCAGGCTGGTTGGCCACGATACCTACGGAACGTCCGCCCAGACGGGCAAATCCGACTACGATGTTCTTGGCAAAGTGAGGCATCACTTCAAAGAAATAATGGTTGTCGACCACCGGCTCGATGATGTTCTTGATATCGTACGGCATGTTCGGGTCGTCCGGAATGACTGTCATCAGCGATTCTTCCGCACGGCGGATATCGTCGGTGCAAGGAATCATCGGCGCATCTTCCATGTTGTTGGAAGGAAGGAAGCTCAACAGTTCACGGATGCTCATCAGGGTTTCTTCTTCCGTGTCGCAGAGGAAGTGTGTCACACCGCTCTTGCTGCTGTGGGTATAGGCACCACCCAGTTCTTCCTTATCCACTTCTTCGTGGGTCACGGCTTTCACTACGTCCGGACCGGTGATGAACATGTGGCTCTTTTCCTTCACCATGAAGATAAAGTCGGTCAGGGCCGGAGAATAGCAGGCACCTCCCGCACACGGGCCCAAGATGGCCGAAATCTGCGGAATCACACCCGAAGCAATGGTGTTCTGATAGAAGATGGAAGCGTAACCGGAGATACTGCCCACACCTTCCTGAATACGGGCACCACCTGAGTCGTTCAAGGCAATGACCGGAGCACCATTCTTCAGCGCCAGTTCCTGTACCTTCACGATTTTCTGGGCACCGGTCGCACTCAGCGTACCGCCATACACGGTGAAGTCGTATGCATATACATATACCAGACGGCCGTCAATCTTACCGTAACCGCATACGATGCCGTCGCCCGGAATATGTTTCTTGTCCATGCCAAAGTCTGTGCAATGGTGGATTACGAATTTGTCGATTTCATTGAACGTACCCTTGTCGAGCAACATGTCGATACGTTCGCGGGCTGTCATGTGACCGTTGGCGTGCTGTTTTTCTACGCGTTCTACACCGCCGCCCTGAGAAGCCAGCTTGTCCAGCTCCTCAAATTTCTTATATTGTTCTGCTGTTGTCATTGTTCGTCTTCTTTAATTACATCCAACGTCATTATTACCTGATTGCTGTTGACGGAGTCTCCTTCGTTCACAAGGATTTCCTTCACCACGCATTCACTGTTCACCTTGTAGTTGCTCTGCATCTTCATGGCTTCAATCACTACCACGATGTCGCCAGCCTGCAGACGGTCGCCTACCTTTACCGGAATCTTGACCACCTTACCCGGCATCGGAGAAACAATCTTGTCCTGTTGCTTTTCCTCCCCGCCCTTGCGCATGCGCAGGTATTTGGCCTGTGAGTCGATGATGTCGATGTTGTATGACTGGTAATGTGCGTTCACGGTATAGCTTTTTCCGCCTTCCTTACGAATCAGTTCGGCGTTGTACGACTTTCCTTCGTGCAGGATGGAACAGCTTCCGTTTTCGGCCATCACGATGTCTACATCGTAAGGCACTCCGTCGATGGTCAGCTGCACCTTGTTGCCTTCCTTGCTGACCAGTGTCACGTCCGCAACTCTGTCACCTATATGTATTTCCATAATCTTCTACTTTTTAATTAAAACACGCTTAGATTCGCAATACTCCTTTTTTCAGACCGAATTCGCGCCAGCGGCTGATCGGACGGTTATCGCTGGATGCCGACTTGTTTTCTTCCAGGTTCATCAGGTAGTCGATGTAAGCGGCAATCATGGCAATGTTTTCAGTTTCTTCCTCCTTCTGTCCGGCCCATTCACGGAGCATATCCTGGTGTTTCGGGATGAACAGGGTATTGTAATGTCCTTCCACGAAATCGGGCACGTTCATGATGTGACGCAAGTAACCGATGTTAGTCTTCAGTCCGGTAATCTTGTATTCGTACAACACGCGGCGCATACGTTCGATGGCAAACTCACGAGTGGTAGCCCACACAATCAGCTTACCAATCATCGGGTCATAATAAATAGGAATTTCGTAGCTTTCGTACACATAGCTGTCGATACGTACGCCGATGCCATTCGGCTCAATCAGCTGACGGATGACACCCGGAGAAGGCATGAAGTTGTTTTCTGAATCCTCGGCACAGATACGGCATTCAATGGCATGTCCGCGCTGCTGCAGGTCTTCCTGCTTGAAGTGGAGCGGCTCGTTGTTGGCCACACGAAGCTGTTCCTTTACCAGGTCCACACCTACCACTTCTTCCGTGATAGGATGTTCTACCTGCAAACGGGTATTCATTTCCAAGAAGTAGAAATTGCGGTGCTTGTCGACCAGAAACTCAATCGTACCGGCTCCTTTGTAATGCACAGCCTTCGCCGCAGCCACAGCTGCTTCACCCATTTTCTGACGCAATTCAGGAGTGACAAAAGGAGAAGGAGTTTCTTCCACGATTTTCTGGTTACGACGCTGGATAGAACATTCACGTTCAAAAAGATGTACGGCATTTCCGAAATTATCACCCAGAATCTGGAATTCGATATGATGAGGTTCTTCTACAAATTTTTCCAGATAAACGGTATCGTCACCAAAAGAAGACATAGACTCCGAACGGGCTGTGTTATAGGCTTCTTCCACTTCATCTTCACTGTGGATGAGACGCATACCCTTACCTCCACCACCCATGGAAGCTTTCAACATGACCGGATAACCGATTTGATTACAGATTTCTTTGGCCTCTTCTACACTCTGCAAAGGCTGCTCTGTACCTGGGACCACCGGAACTCCCGCCGCAATCATGTGCTTGCGGGCAGAAATCTTGTCACCCATGGCATCCATCGTTTCCGGATCCGGGCCGATGAAGATAATACCTTCCTGACGGCAACGACGTGCAAACTCTGAATTTTCAGACAGGAACCCATATCCCGGATGAATAGCATCCACTCCATGACGTTTTGCCGCCATGATAATCTTATCTATGTTCAGATAACTTTCGCGCGATGCAGCAGGACCTATCAGACAAGCTTCATCCGCATAAAGTACGTGGCGAGCCGTTCTGTCGGCTTCGGAAAAAACTGCCACGGTACGAATGCCCATTTCACGGCAAGAGCGCATCACGCGCACAGCAATTTCACCACGGTTAGCGATCAATACTTTGTGTATCATGCTTTATATTTTAATTATGATTTCTATGATACCGAGTCGTTCTCATACGACCCAATTACCTGATTATCCACACACTGAAAAATCCATTCGTGCACAGATAACCTAAAAACTGTGCAAAAATAGCAAAAAAAGAGACACCGTTCCAACGAATGCCTCTTTTTTTGCCAAATCGCTACTCTTTCCCCATAAAATACCTACAAATGAGGAGAAAATTAGCTTTCTAAAAACAATAACGCAAAGTCGAGTTTACAAAACAACGGAATGCATTATATGTATTTTTATTCCTAAAATATTTTATAAAATCTCATTTTTCCCCTTCGGAATCCATTACACAAACCGTTTTATCGAGCTTGCCGGACGGTATAAATGACTTTGCCGTCCTTATTAATCATGTGCAGACACAACTCTTTTTTATCGGCCGAAATCAAAGAAAATCCGGTTTCACCGCTACAGAACTGCGTTCCATCGACCGCTTTTACCTTACGGCTTAACGAACCGGAAGAATTTACGACATAATCTATCGAACTCCCCGGCTTGCGGATGTGCTGGAAGTTGTGAATATGACCGCACAGATACATATTTACATTTTTATGCTTACGCAATATGCCGTCCACTCTTTTTTCCATGTCCAGACGTTCCGCGTCACTTTTGTCGGTGTCTGCAAAAATCGGATGATGCCCCACTACCAACACCCAGTCTTCCGTGGCCGCAGTAAGCACAGAGTCCATCCAAGCCAGCTGTTTGTCCATGTCCTGCTTGCAGGCATCCGGATATTTCTCCACGTCCTTCCGATACTTGTCCAGCAAAGGAGCCGTGTCAATCATGACCAGACGCACAGTGACATCATCATTCTCCAACACCTTTGTGTAATAACGGGCAGGCATCTCCCAGCGAGCGCTCACCTGTGCGTAATCCAATACAGCCTGGGTATTGCCACGGTATTCGTGGTTTCCCATAACCGGATACCAGGGAATCATCAGCTCCGGATGACTGTATATCAGTTCATAGTTGGTCATCCACAACGGGTCGTTTACGCTGCGGACACCTTCAAAATGGTGTACATCCCCCGCAGCCACTACTGCTTCAATATCCACATTCTCCGCCATCTGTCCCATCAGTTCGGCGATAGGCTTCTGGTCGTAATATCCGTTACGGCCCAAGTCATTGGCCAACAGAAAGTTCACCGGCTTTTCCAACGCCTTCCATGCCGAAGCCTCTTGCGCAAAAGCTACCAATACAGACAAGGACAAACAACATGTCCAGAAAAATCTCTTCAATGAAATCATAATTCAAGTCTTTAAAATAGTTGAGGTATTCAAAGAATAAGTCCGAAACATACTGTCCGGACTTATTCCACTCGGAAAAATACAGTCAATACAGACTGCCTTAACAAAACCTAGAAAAGGAATTTATCATTTTGCGCCATAGGCACCGAAACGAGCTTCCACTTTCGGAGATGTATATGTCTGGCCGTTTACGCTCAAACCTTCTGTCCCGAAATAAGGAGCCAGTGCCGCATCGTTTCCGTCATACGCACCGGTCAATACCGGAGAACCAGCTTCTACCTGGAAATCCCATGCCTCATCGTACACGTAATTTGTCAAGGCTACGTCATTAATCGGGAAGTTGACAAATTTCGGGTCATTGGCTGCACATTCTTCAGCAGTCTTTGTAATCACACTGTGTGCATCTACCACACCTTCATTGTAGTTTTCATGTGCGTATGCATATCCTTCCCAAGAATAAGCCACACCAGATTCTTCCGTAAACACGACATCACTTTTCTGTGTACCGGAAGCATAATAGTTATAATCAATGACAGACTGGTCGTTATAGCCTTCATCCACATTATTCGGAATGTCATAATTCGGAGTCATAGCTCTGAACTTGCAGTTCACCATCAGGTTATTGAAGACATTTGCCAACGCATTCTTTTCGACATACACGCAACCGCCTTTTTCACCGTCACGACGCCATCCGGCATTGATAATGGTGTTGTTGTAAGCCTGGATTTTGGCCATTGCGCGGTCTTCGCTCTGACCGGAGCTGGACAGCTTCAAGCCGTTGGTATTCGGACTGAACATCACATTGTCGGCCACATCGACCACGCAACCGGCTTTTACGTTTACAGCTTCTGCCCCGTCGTATCCGTTAGCGGCGAAAATATTATTGGCAATAATGGCATTTCCTCCCATCAGGTAAATACCATCCGACCAGCCGTTGCGCAGGATGGAATTGGTAATCACATAACGTCCGTTAATGTTGTTAGTGGTAATCTGGGGATAGGCGTCATCTCCGGCTGTATAGATTTCAGCGCTTGCTGCAGGAGAACCTTCAATTACCTGACCTCCCGTATATTCAATGATGGTATGGTCAATCAGCATTTCCTCACAAGTAGCACTGGCCACAATCCCACCCCAAAGGCCTTCAAAAATATTTTCATTGGTGCGTTCATTCTCTGGGACAGAGAACAGAATCGGTTTTTCAGCAGTTCCTTCACAATACAAATTACCATTGACAGTAAACTCAATCGGTGCGTGATTGGCTCCTACTCCGTCTGAACTTACAATGATTTGTGCTCCTTCCTTTATCACCAGGCTCTTTCCTTCCGGCACAGTATAATGATCCGTAAGCTTTACGATGGTATCAGCAGGCCAGACAATGACATTGTCATCGGTTTCCTCACTGTTTCCAGCATTATTTTCATCATTTCCATCTGTATTCTCAGTACCGTCACCATTAGAGATTGGATCTTCTTCCGTACAAGCGGCCATAAACGACAACGCTACCAAAGCTGTACTTGCCAGCAAATAATTTTTCAGTCTCATTACGTAATAAATTTAGTTACTAGTTAAATATGTATAGTTTATTATAGTTTATATCTGATTCCCAGCATGAACGACTGTCCGTGCCATTCTTTCCGTTCTATCACATTCCCGTCCTTCCGTTCCGAAGTTACACTCGCCGTTTGCGGGCCACTTTGAATGAATCGCAACAAAGGAGTGTCCAGCAGATTGGACGCTTTGGCAAAAATACTGATGCCGTTCTTGAAGCTCTTTTCCACAGACGCATCCAGCTGCATGTAGCCGTCTTCCCAAATATCATCATTGTACCAGTTGGAAATATCGCTCAAACGTTTTCCTGTGTAACTTCCAGCAATCTGTCCTTCCCAGCCATACTTGGTGCTTTTGAAAAGCAACGATAAATTCGCCACATGGGCTGCCTGTCCGAACAAAGGACGTGTCTGCGAAATGCTCTTCACATCGTTGCCGTCCATAATACGCTTCTCGGTCGTAATCGTAGAGTGGGTATACGTATAATTGGCCTTGATACCGAACCAGTTAAAGTATTTCATGATATCTACTTCCACGCCCAGATTGGTCGCATCTCCGAAGTTCATCGGCTTGTAATAGGTATCCTGCCCTTCGTTCAACAGACCATATTCAATCGGGTTCTGCAACCGTTTGTAGAACATGCCCACCATAAACTGTTCGGATGATTTCGGGAAATATTCATAGCGCAGGTCAATGTTGTCGGCCACGGTATGTTTCAAATCCGGATTACCCTTTTCCTTGTAGTCTTCATTGATAATGCTGTAAGGCACAATCTCAAAGAAGCTGGGGCGGTTGATAGACCGTGCGTACGAGAAACGCAGGTTGGCATTTTTATGCACTCCATATTTTGCATGAAAGCTGGGCAGCACATCCGTATACTTCTGGTTTCCCTCGGGATCTTCATTCTCGGTCGGGAACTTCAACACATATCCTTGGTTGGTATGTTCCACACGTACTCCCGCGATGAACTCCCATTTACGATAGGTATATTTCACCATTCCGTAGCCTGCTCCAATCTTTTCAGAAGCATCATAGTTCAACGGGTCACTGATGTTACCGTATTTCAAGGGAGTAAACAGAATCTCATCATAGTTATTCCAGTCTTCCCCCTGATATTGCGGATCTTTCACTCCCGTCGCCGAGTTAAAGGTATATTCATTGAAAAAGCTGTCACGTTTTTTGTCGCGATACATACCTCCTACGGAGAAATCAAAGACAGAACCACCGTCCAATTTCAGTTTGTACATCAAGTCCACATATCCCGCCTTATCTTTATCCGAATTGTGTTCCCAACGCCGGGTAGCTGCTCCAGAAGTCTGTACGTGTGTGCCTTGCAAGAAAATTTCCGTATTATCCGGAGTCTCACTGTAGGCTTTCGAGATAACGGCCGACCAGTTCAGGCGAAGCGCCCCATCGTCCAAAAAGGAATGTTCACCTTTCAAGGTTGAGTTGATGATATACTGATGGTTCCACTTCATACGTACTGCCCCTTCCTTGTCGTCATGTCCGTCGCGCACTTCTGCTTCACGCATATCCATGTAACCATTATACCAGGTCAGCTTATGATGTTCGTTAATGAAATAGTCCAGTTTGGCATGCGCCCCGATACGGGTCTGCTGGGAAGAGTAATTACGATACTCAATGCCGTTGTGAGTGGTGCCCGGCTGATAATACAACTGGCTTTCCTTACCACGATAGGTATTCAGGAAACTGCCGGCCAGCATCACACCCAGCTTGTTCTGAAAGAAACGGTCGCCATAAGAAATTCCGGCAGTCAGATCCGGCAAGGGCTTTTTCCAGCTCATCCGTAAGTTGTCGGTTGTGAAATTATCCATGGTCACCCGGTTATCTTCCGGCATACCCATCTGTTCATAAGGCGACTGTTTGACAATGGCCCCGTGGTTGAACGACTGGAAGTCACGGCCGAAATACATGGCATTGTAACCGGTCGACAAATTCACGGTAAACTGCCGTTCCGTAGGCGCATCCTTCATAATCAGGTTGACTGCTCCTCCGATTCCATCACCTTCCATATTGGCGGTCAGCGATTTGGTTACTTCCAGACGGTCGAGCATCTCCGACGGGAAAATATCCAGCGGCACGAAACGGTTCTTGTTGTCCGGACTCGGAATCTTCACCCCATTAATCAAGGTATAATTGTAACGCTTGTCCATACCACGCAGAATCGCATACTGGCCTTCTCCACTACTGTTCCGCTCAATGGTCACTCCCGACATACGTTGAATCACATTCGCTACCGTGATATCCGGAGAAAGTTCGATGGCCTTGGCACTCATCACGTTGACCACATTCATCGCCTGACGTTCAATGCCGCGTGCCCCAGCTTCCGTTCTTCCCGGATTGGAGGCCACCACCACGACTTCATCCAGTGCCACGTCATCGGTTTTCAACGGAATCACGATTTCTTTCTTGTCTGGGGTGATAGTCACCTCATATTTTTTGTATCCCACATAAGAACAGACCAATGTATATTTATCCCGATTGACAGACAGATTAAAACTACCGTCCAACCCCGTAACAGCTCCCTTTCCGGGCTCTTCTTTTACCATTACCGATGCACCGATAATTTCCTCTCCTGTCTGTGCATCCTTAATCTTTCCTTTTACCACACTGGCCTGCACACTTGCAGACATCAGTGACAACAATGCCAAAACGATACTTGCTTTCATTTGCTTTTCTTATTTGCCGCAAAAGTATCCCATCCCATTTTCATCCGTATTGCATAGAAATTTCTTTTTTGTTACATTTAGGCAAGAGATACGTGCATAAAAAAAGAGGTATCCCTTTCAAAAAGGAATACCTCTCCTTACAATATGTATAATACCTCCAGGTTACTTCACCTGCGCCGGAAGCTGAATACTTTCCACCACTTTTTTCCAGTAACTCCGAACGTCTTTCCAAGCATAATAAGGAGCCATCTCACTGTGAAGCGGCAGCTTCACCTCGCGTTCGTTCAACAGCACCTTGACCAGCACCTCTTTCACCCCTTTCTTACGGTAGAATATCAGTTGCACATTTCCACACATCGGAATGATGCGATAGGTACGGTACGTATCCGCAACGTGCTGCCAGTCCGCCGTGGAAGCCTGTAAGTCATTGATGGCCATCAGTACCGCCAGAGGAGCCAGGTTCGTGTCATGTCCATAACGCAACGTCACTCCATTCTTTCGGGAAGCAATCACGGTATCGGCTGTTTCGATAAAATTTTTCAACAGATTTTTTTCGAGCTTGTACATGCAGCCGTCACTCAATGGGGAAGCTCCTTTCTCATAATACCATTCAAAGTTGTTGCGCTGCCACAAGTCATACCGTTCCTGCGAAGTGAACAGAAAAGACAAATCAGGCTGACGGTCACTGCTTTGGCTGATGCCATGTAACTCAAACAAGTCTGTCATCAACTTCACCGGCTGGATATGAGTCTCTACGTAAGAAGAATCACGAAACAGCTGTTTCATCAAGCGTGCCGGATGCACATACACGCTATCTGCCACACGATACACCGAGTCACTGTTCTCCAGATGCTGTGCTTCATACAAAGGATTCTTGTACTTTATATAATAGGCATCTGCCTCACTGGCCTGCGTTGTGATGTGCAGCTTGGGGTTCAACCCCTTCAATTCCACACAACCGGCTGCCATGGAAAGAAAGGCCCGTGTTTTATAGGTAGAGCGTGCATCCACATGCACTCCATCACTGAATACCTCCGGATAATGCCGGTACATCCGGTCTATCAGCTCCCGATGCTGCCGCGCCCCTTTCGGCGTCAGTTCGCCATAACGTGCTTCGGCTTCCTGAGCCAAAGCAGCCACCACCTTCAATGCCCGCTTTCCGTCTGCAGTCAGCACCCCGGCCTCATCCGCTGCAAGGAGAAGCGACAAAGGCTGGGTATATTTCTTCTCCTTCGTCAGATAACGCGACCCATGACGGGCGAACATCGATATATAAAAAGGAGTATAACCCGCGGGAGCAGGTGTAAGTTGCACATCGGGTACCTCATAGGCATAGTATTTTCCTCCCGCCAGTGCCGGATTCTCATCAATCTCTTCACGTGCCGTCTGCCCCTGCATGCACAAAGGGAAAACCAGAAACGGCAGTATCCATCCTGTTTTTCTCATAAGCCTTTTTTAGTTTGAGGCATAAAAATAGCCAATTATCCCTCCCGGTCCTTTCCTTCTGCCCCGAAAAAGGAGCACCTCAAGCTTACTGAAACAGAAATGCAATCCCACTGTCACCCAATTGAGACAACCGGGGCCTACTGAGCACTTTCTCCGTCCAGGCTGACAATTTCCTGCAGGATACTGACTGCATCTTTCACGTTGGTCACCTTGGAAACCACCATGCTCCGGCGTCCGTTCTGTTCCCGCAAATTGCAGTAACGAGGGTTCTTGGACATATAAGAAATAATCTTTCCGAAAGCCATACTCTGATAATACGGACTGTCCAGGTTGCTGACAAAAAAGAGGGTCATGCGCTGGGCTTTCAACACCACTTTCTCCACTCCGAGGCGCTTGGCCAGCCGCCTCAACGGCACAATGCGCAGCAACTCTTCTCCTTCGGGAGGAATCTTTCCAAAGCGGTCGAGCAATCGGGCCCTGAACGCCTCCACATCCTTGTCCAGTTCCAACTTGTCCAGCTCCCGGTACAACAGCATACGCTCACTGCTGCTCGGAATGTATTCATTCGGGAACAGCAACTCCAGGTCACTTTCCACGGTACATTCATCCACAAACTCTTCGCCGCTGATTTTCTCTTCGCCGGCCTTGATTTCATCCGCATACAAGTCGGCAAATTCTTCGTTTTTCAGTTCGGTCACTGCCTCGTTCAGAATCTTCTGATAAGTTTCATATCCCAAGTCGGCAATGAATCCGCTCTGTTCAGCTCCCAGCATGTTCCCGGCTCCACGGATGTCCAAATCCTGCATGGCAATGTGAATACCACTACCCAAGTCACTGAAATTCTCGATGGCCTGCAAACGGCGTTTGGCTTCCGGTGTCAGTGAAGACAACGGAGGAGCCAGCAAGTAGCAGAAAGCTTTCTTGTTGCTTCGTCCCACACGCCCCCGCATCTGATGCAGGTCGCTCAATCCGAAGTTCTGCGCCTGGTTGATAATAATAGTATTGGCATTGGGAATATCGATACCACTCTCAATGATAGTCGTAGCCAGCAGCACATCGTAGTCATAGTTGACAAAATCGAAGATAATCTTTTCCAGTTCCTCCGGCTGCATCTGTCCGTGTCCGATGCACACCCGGCAGTCCGGAATATTCCGCTGAATCATGGCCTTCAGTTCCGCCAGATTCTGAATCCGGTTGTTCACAAAAAAGACCTGTCCGTTACGGCTCATTTCGAAGTTGATGGCCTCGGTAATGATTTCCTCATTAAACGTGTGCACTTCTGTCTGAATCGGATATCGGTTGGGTGGCGGAGTCTGGATAACCGACAAGTCACGGGCTCCCATCAGTGAGAACTGAAGCGTACGCGGAATCGGCGTAGCCGTCATAGTCAATGTATCCACGTTCACCTTTATCTGACGGAGTTTCTCCTTCACGCTCACCCCGAACTTCTGCTCCTCGTCAATAATCAGCAATCCCAAATCCTTGAACTTCACACTCTTCCCGATAATCTTGTGCGTACCAATGAGTATATTGATGCTTCCTTCGGCCAGTTCCTTCAGGATGCGGCTGGTATCTTTTGCAGTCCGCGCGCGACTCAAGTATTCCACCTTGCAAGGCATCCCCTCCAGACGCTTCTTAAACGTTTGGTAATGCTGGAAAGCCAACACCGTAGTCGGTACCAGTACCGCCACCTGCTTGTTGTCGGCCACTGCCTTGAAAGCTGCCCGGATGGCCACCTCCGTCTTTCCGAAGCCCACGTCCCCGCACACCAGACGGTCCATCGGCTTGTCGCTCTCCATGTCCGCCTTCACGTCTTGAGTAGCCTTCAACTGGTCGGGCGTATCCTCGTATAGGAAGCTGGCCTCCAGTTCGTGCTGCAAGAAGCTGTCAGGGCTATATTTAAATCCTTTTTCCTGTTTACGCTGCGAATACAATTTAATCAAATCGCGGGCAATGTCCTTAATCTTGGTCTTCGTCCGTTCCTTGATTTTCTCCCAAGCACCAGTTCCCAGCTTGCTGATGCGCGGCTGTTCGCCTTCCTTGCCTTTGTATTTCGAGATTTTATGCAGCGAATGAATGGACACAAACACTACGTCGTCATTCTGATACACCAGCTTGATGACCTCCTGCGTAGTATTCCCGTTCGGGATGCGCACCAGTCCCGCAAAACGGCCGATACCATGGTCGATATGCACCACATAGTCTCCCGGTTCAAACGTGTTCAGTTCCTTCAGTGACAACGCCACCTTTCCGCTACGGGCTTTGTCACTTCGGAGGTTGTATTTATGAAAACGGTCGAATATCTGATGGTCTGTAAACACACACATCCGAAGGGTATGGTCCACAAAGCCCTCGTGCAGCGTACGGTCCACCGGCTCAAACGTAATCCGGTCTCCTCTTTCCTGAAAGATATCTTTCAATCGCTCCGTCTGTTTGGCACTATCCGAACAGATATACAGACAATAACCCCGTTGCAGGAAGTCGGTAAAGGAACTGGATACCAAATCAAAATTCTTATGAAAAATTGGTTGTACAGAAGTTTCAAACTTCATCCGTGCCTGAGGAGTTCCTATGGCCTTATGCCCGAAATCAATCCGGAAAAACTCCAAGGCACGCACCGTAAACTCAGCCCCGTCAATCAATTTCCGGGAAAGATTCATCAGCTCTGTCTGCTCTCCTTCGTAGGCTTTCAACGCCTGAGGCGATACGGTCTCTTCATGAACCGCCTGAATACGTTCGCGTACCCAAAGCAAATCCTTTACCCAAAGAATCGCATCTTTTGAAACGAAGTCCAAGAAACAGATATCCGAACCTTCCGAGGTGGACAGTTCCGGCACGATGCTCACCGACTCCTTTTTCTCTTTCGACAGCTGTGTCTCGACTTCAAACGTCCGGATGCTGTCAATCTCATCACCGAAGAAGTCGATTCGATAAGGATATTCCGACGCAAAGGAATATACGTCCAGGATACTCCCTCGCAAGGCAAACTGTCCCGGCTCGTACACATAGTCCACATGTTCAAAACCATAGCCGGAAAGTTTTTCCATAAGCTTTCCGGTATCTTCCTTCTGCCCCACCTTCAATGTCAAGGTCGATGCGGAAAGCTGGTTCCGGGATACCACTTTTTCGGCCAAGGCTTCCGGGTAAGTGACCACTGCCACCGGCTCCTGCCGTTCCAGACGGCTCAGCACCTCCGTACGAAGAATCTCGTTGGCTGCATCTTTCTGCCCGTACTTGATAGCCCGACGGTAAGAAGAAGGAAAAAACAGGATGTCCGCATCTCCGTTTACCTGTACCATGTCATGGTAAAAATATCCCGCTTCCTCCAGGTCGTTCAGAATAAACACATGAATATCCGGTATCGACTTGACACATACTGAAGCGAACAAAGAGGCACACGACCCGTGCATCCCTTCCAAGAATACATTTTTAACACTCTTATCCTTACACAAAGAAGCCAAACCCATGGTATTGGGATGTTTGGCATAAATATCTTGCAATTCCTTTATACTCATCGTTCCATCTATAGATGGTGCAAAAATAGCAAATATCGTTTGAATATGCACACAAAAAGACAAAGAATGGAACAAGAGTCACCGTTCAGAATTTAAAACTGATGCTTCCGTATGGCAGACAATTACTATGCCAATGCACCGAATAAAAATTCAGAATGTCTTCTTCCGAAGGATTGCCCACCAGATTATAGACTCCCAAGCGAAGTAAGAGCAGTTTTTCGCCCAAGGATTTCCGATAAGAATACCCCACATCCACCCGATAGTTGAGCGGTTCGCGCCTTTTCCGGAAATCCTCGGCAGGCAACAGCTCAAAATCTTCATCCAGCTGCATGACCTTTCCCGAACGCAACGTTCCCCCTACGGAAAATGAGGAGCGCTTCGTCAGCTGGTAGGAAACGGCTCCGGCCAACTGATGAGGTATATCGTACAAGGAGGGCATCTTTCCTCTTTCCGGCATCTCACCAAACCATTCCCGGCTCCGGGAATACGCATACGAAAGCTGCCAAGTCCAGCGTTTCCATTGCTGGTAGTAATACCCTTTTACCCCATAACTGTCTCCCCTTCCTGCCATCAGACACTGTTGCCACGAACCATCTTCAAGCCACGTGTCCGGCCGCAAGGCCAACACATTCCTCCTCGTCTTGTAGTAGGTGGAAAACTCCAGCTGTCCGTCTTTCAGAAAATGCTTCCATCCGGCTTCATAATGCTCGGAAGAACGGGGCTTGAACCCGTCAATGCTGGGCATCCTGAAATCCGTAGGCAACAAAAAGCTATCAAAACGAAGGAAATGATAAAACTGCTCCATCTTTGAAAAATTCACATACAGCAGATTTTTCTCTGAAGGGAAATATTTCAGTGAGAAACGGGGCTGGATGCTATAGTACGAACGGCTGTGCTGCGGGTAATACCCCACTCCATGCACACCTACCTGCACAGAGAGCTCAGGCGAGATGCGCAACAAATTGTCATAATACAAGGAGACCTGACTCACGGGTTCATGACGTACCGTCACTTCTTCTCCTTGCGAGGCCAAATCGTAAATTTCATACGTATATTTCACTCCCCAACGGGCATGATACAGATTCTCATACGCATAACTGAAGTCTGTCGCCGCATTCAGCGACTTAATGCCACTATGCACATAGCTTTCGCCATCATAGCCCATTTCCCCCATATACGCCCGGTTGTTATGAGCGGAATAGAATACGGAAGTCGTATTCCCCAGACTGCCTTTTTGAGTAGTATAAGACAGTTGGTAAACCTGATTGTCCCAGCGTAGCACAGAAGCATTCTCGCCGTTCTCCTTAATCGGCAAACGATAGTCATCCCGTGCACCGTAAGCCAGCACATTCAACGTACTGACGGGAGAAAGGCTATAAGACAATTTCGCATTATAATCATACATGGAGTGGTTCAAGCGGTTTTCTTCCGACAACAGTCCATCGAAAAAATCCAGCCAGCTGCGCCGCGCACTCACCATATACGAGAGTTTCTTCTTGATAATCGGTCCCTCCAGCGTAACCGAAGCAGCCGGCATATCCAGCGTAAGCGTACGCACATGCTCATCTTTGTTTCCCTCTTTCAGGTTCACTTCCGTCACGGACGAAATTTTCCCTTCCAGCCTGGTAGGGAAAAAACCTTTATAGAACACCATGTTTTTCACCGCATCACCGTTGAAGACCGGCAACAGGGAATTGAAATGACCCGGATGGAAGACAGGTACCCCGTCCAGCAACAACTGATTCTCATCGTATCCTCCGCCATCTACCATAAAATTATGCCCTGCCAACGAGGAAGTCACCCCCGGCAGAATCCAAATCTGAGAAAACAAATCGTTCCCGTTAAACGAAAGCAAATTAGAAGGCGTCAGTCCATTCAGCTCACTTTCCCGCTTACCGGACTCTACCGTCACTTCCTCTATTTCAAAAAGCAACGGCTTCAGATAAGTACGGACAAAGCAGTCTTTTTCCACCCGGATGGCACGGGTCTGCGGAGTGTAACCCATATAGGAAGTCTTCAAGACATACAGCCCTTCCGGCACATACAGACGGAACATCCCATTTTCGTTCGAGATGGTATGCCATTGCTTTCCACGCCCGTCTTCCAATGTCACTACCGCCCCATACAACCGTTCCTCGCTTTCCTCCTCACACACGGTACCGCCGACATAATAGTTTTCCATCCGGCGTGCCTGAATCACCAGCTTCCGGGGAGGTACAAAAGCCGTCTTTACCTGATAACCTGCCAGAATCTTATCCAACAGCTCCCTTACGGTCATCTTCTCACTCCGTTCTATCCGGCAGACTTTATCCATTTCTATCTGTGCCGCATTATACGACAGCACGATACCTGTATACTTTTCTATCCAGCCAAACCACTGCGACACGGTAGCGGAAGAGCCAGGAACTTGAATCCACTCTTCCGCTACCGTATGCGCTGATTTGACTTCCTGTCCGTTCACTTGCTGGAATCCGAAACCACTCATCATCCATAACAAGAGAAACAGCCATCTATTTTTCATAAAGCCTGTAATGTTTTCCTTCTACCAACGTCTCACATTTGCACCCACAAAGAAAAGCCAGCTCGCTGGCAATGTCCGGTTCCGACAGACTGATTCGGGTGGTTATCAGGTTCTTCTCCAGCCCTTTTTCCAAATCGATTCGCATTCCTGTCTTTTCGGCTATGACGCTTACCACCTCCGTCACCGGTGTCCGCTCAAAGACCAACACCTGTTGCTCTCCGCCAAACACATCCTGCGGACGTGAAATCGTGTCAGCCTGCAAGGCCCCGTCCTTCAACTCCGCCTTCTCGTTGGCTTCAATGACCACTTCCTGACTGGAAGCCTCCACCCGCACTTTACCGGTCTTGACATAAACGCCCGCCTTTTCCTGCCGTGTTACATCCACCAGAAACGAAGTTCCCAGCACTTCCACATTCAATAAAGCGGTTTCTACCTGAAAAGGTATCCCGTGCATCTTCTTCACCTGGAAAAAAGCCTTACCTCGCAATCGGGCATGCCGCCCTTCCTCCTTACCGGAAAAAGAATAGGCCAGTGTAGCATTCGGATACAGAATCACTTCCGAGCTGTCGGGCAAAAGCACCCGTTGTTCCTTCGTGCCTGTATTCGCATAACGGATGAGCTGTTCTTCCGTACCTGTACGGAAAAGATAGAACGCTCCAATTCCCAATAACAGTAGCAGAGAGGCCGCGGCAGACCAGATAAAAGTCATCTTCCGCCGGAAAGCGACCGTCTTCGGACGTTCCTGTAACCGAGGTTCGATTTTCTGCCAGGCCTTTTCGGCATCAAAGTGAATCTCTTTCGAAACCCTTACCGGTGTCTCCATCAGCTTTCGCATTCGTTCAAATTCCTGACCATTCGCCGAAATCCACTCATCCAGTGCACGTTGCTGAACAAGAGTCAACGGCTCATGTGCAAAATAACGGGCCAGCAATTCATTTATATCTTCATTCTTGTTCATACTCATTTACGGTTTATAATCATGGACAAAATGGAAACAATGACCGTCACCAGCAGAAAACCATGTTCAGCCACATAGACACGCAGCAACTTGATGGCCTTTGTCATCTGATTCTCCACGGTTTTCTCCGACAAAGCCAGTTTTCCGGCAATTTCACGATACTTCAAGCCCTGAAGCTTGGCCAATAAAAAAATCTCCTTGCATTTGGGAGGCAACGTGGCCAAAGCCGCCTGCAGCAGGTCCTCAGGAGAACGTGCTCCTTCCTCTGACATTTCATCCGGCAGACAGCTGGCAGAAGCCGGATGATCCTCTATCGACACCGTGTCTTCCCGCCGCTTCCGAAGAAAGGAAATACAACTGTTTTTTACGGAAGTAGTCAAGTAGGCAGCAAACTCTTTTTCCGGCATGGCATCAAGTTGCTTGTTCCATACACTGATAAAGAGTTCCTGCACGATGTCTTCCGCATCGTCCGCGTCAGAAACATATCCATAGGCTATATGGCATAGCCTTGAATAATGTTCCTGAAAGCGGGATTTGAATATGTCCTTTCTATTGGCTTTCATTCTCGTGATTCAGTCAATATTCGAATTTAGTTAAAACTTCAAGCTAACGCCTGCCGTCACAAAACCTTTGTGTCCCAATCCGGCTTCCACAAAACCTCCTACCCGGTCATTACCCACTCGCAAAGCAATCGGATTTACCTGATAAGCAAAAGAAGTGCTCAAATCAGCTTTTTGCATCGCCTTTTTTCCGGCATCGGTCAATGCGCTCTCCTTGTGACGGCTCAAGTTCACACCGGCAGCAGCCGTTCCATACAATTCCACTAATCCTCTTTTGTAGTACACAAATTCCGCAGCCGGGAGTACCAGGAAATTCAGGTTGCTTTCTTTCAGAGAAGGAGTATTTTCTCCCGCCAAGGTGAGTTTGCTGTTTGATTTAGAGAATCCCAAATCGGCACCTACCTTAAAACGTCCGAAGGAATAACGATAACCCAAACCGTACACCAGACTGTAATTTTCGTCTGTACGCTTGCTGCCTGTCACCGCATCCAGCAGTCCCATACCCAACACGTCGACCGTTCCCTGAGTCAAACCGTCACTCACCGAAAGACGGATGTCATGGCGATTTTCAGAAGGAGTGAAATTCTTACTATGTTCTTGTCCTTTTACCAGGTTCGCACTTGCCAACATACACAAAGATAATGCAATAAATTTAAATTTCATAAGTTCTAGTTTTTTAATCATTAAAAATTATGCAATTCTTATTCAATTTCTATCGATGAACAGTCTTGCGTTTAGTTTCTCTGTTGTTTCACTTAGCTAGGTGATTTCGTCTTCATAACGCAACTTACCGGGAAAACCCCTATCCGCCAACAGAAAAAAATTCAACTTTTTCTGGGGAAAACCTACAAGAATCACATAATCACCTCTGAATGAGAAGAAAACAATTTCCCCATAAAGCGTTATTTTTTCTTTTATACAAACACCAAAATCGGAAAAGTAAGAAATAATTATTACTTTTGTCTCCCAAGGAAGGGGGTGGAAAAAGAATCCTCTCCATTATTTTTATACTTCTGAACAAATATCATGCACAAAGAAATCATTCAACTCTTACACGAGAAAAGACTCAAGGAAGCTTTCTCCAAGATTAAAGAGGCTGCAAACACGCTGAATAACTGGGAGCTGAAGTCGCAGATTGAGACCCAACAGACGACTTATCACTATATGCTTCAATATACGGAAATGGGGACACAGGACCCCCAACGCGAAACCATCTACAACCAGCTGCTATGCAAGGGATATGAGCTGGCCGACAAAACGTATTTCCTGAAAGACCAGGAAAAGGCCTACGGCTATTTTGCGGATAAATTCAGGAAATTCGCACAGACACCACCGCACACCTTCAAGGAAATCGGCTTCATGCTGGAAGCAGCCAAACAACCTTCCCCCCAGACACCAGAGGAAGAGGAGCAGGCCCTTCAAAACTACACCCTCCACCAGAATGCCATCGACGAACTGTTCAACAAGATATGGGTTTCCACACAATGGGGTGAAGAAGACTTCCAGGAAGCCCGCGAACTGTTCCTCAGCTCTTCCATGGCAACCAACGACAAGGCGGTGATGACCAGCGCCGTAACCCTGAGCCTGCTGCAGCTTTTCGACCAGCGGAAATTCCTCTGGCTGCTTTTCGCCTATCAGCAGGGCAGCGAATCCGCTGTCAGCCAACGGGCACTGGCAGGCATCGCGCTTGCCACTTATTTCCAGTCGGACCGCATCCGCCTGTATCCGGAACTGGTGTCCGCATTGAAGCTGATGGAAGATAACCCGTCTCTCCTGAAACAGCTGCACGACATCCAAATCATTTTCCTTCTTTCGCGCGAAACGGAAAAGATTGACAAGAAAATGAGGGAAGAAATCATTCCCCAAATGATGCGCAACCCCCAATTACGCAATCCGGAACTGAAAGCCATCGAAATAGAGGATATCGAGGACCTCAATCCGGAATGGCAGAAAGACATCGAACAGATGAACAATCAAATGCGCGAATTGGGCGAGTTACAGATGGAAGGCGCCGATACGTATATGACTGCTTTCTCCCAGCTGAAAACATTCTCCTTTTTCCAGGAAGCGGCCCATTGGTTCTATCTGTTCAGCTTGAAAGTGCCCGACCTGTACAGAATCTATAAGGGAAAGACGTTCAACGAGAAATCCTTGCTCGGACTGATGATCAGCTCCCCGGCGTTCTGCGATTCCGACAAATATTCCTTCTGCCTGGCCATGCAGTCGCTGCCTCACGACCAGCAGACCTTCATGCGTTCCAAGCTGAACGGAGAAGACCTGATACCCAACGACCTAAATCTGAACGAAAACCTGGAAGAACAGAAACTCAACGCCGTCCAACGGCAGTATATCCACAACCTGTACCGGTTCTACAAGCTGTGGCGGTTCAGACAGGAGATGCACGACATTTTCAAAGACAAACTGGATTTCTGGAACAATGACCTGTTGCGCCCCTTGCTCCTGAAAGGAGAATATCATGGCCAGATTGCGGGTTACCTCTTCTCCAAAGGCTATATGACGGAAGCGGCCAATCTTTATGAAACCTTGGCTGAAAAAGACCCGGCCAATGCCGAGACCTGGCAGAAACTAGGCTTCGCTTACCAGAAAAACAAGGATTATGAGAAGGCCATCCGGGCCTATCTGCAGGCAGATGCCTTAAAATCCAACCATTTATGGACACTCAAGCAACTGGCACAATGCTACAAACAATCGGGAGATTATGCCATGGCTGTCACCTTCTACCGGAAAGTCCTGGAAGCTGACCCTGACAATCTGCACCTTCTGATGCAGACGGGACAATGCCTTGCAGCCCTCAAGAACTATCCGGAAGCTATCAAACTATTCTATAAAGTGGAGTTTCTGGAGACGCATCCGGAGAAAGCACGGCGGGCCATCGGCTGGTGCTACTTTATGTCCGGGAAATACGATGATGCACTCCGGATATACGAAAAACTGCTTGCGCTGGAAAGCCCTCAGGTGAACGACTGGCTGAACTCCGGGCACGTCTATCTGGCCATGGGAAACATCTCTCAGGCCCTGTCCCATTACCGGAAGGCACAGGCCGGATGCGAATCGGGAGAGGACTTCATCGCCTTGTTCCTGGCCGACAAAGCGGCCTTGGAATCACAAAAGGTGACGGAAAGCCAGATTTACCTGATTGCGGATATTCTGCGAAAATAAGACTAATCCTGACACAGTTCATTTTACACTACCTATTTATCAATTAGTATGATTGAAAAAATTTATAGATATACATCACTTTTTTTAAGGACTTTTTTCTATTATTCGGAATGATGTCAATGTACTATATGTTTACAGAAACTTCAACAAAAAGTATCATCAAGCCTTGTTTGTTTTATGCTTTTACTGTAGCTATTTTTAATCTGATAAGGACCATATTTAGAGATAAAAATAAAAAAACAAGTAAGCTTCAAACATTATTTTGTTGTAAGCATTCAGGAATGGAAGGAGAATTTTCAACCGTTTTTAAGCTAAGACTGAAACCAGTCCGATAAGGTTCACTCCCTTACCAGACTGGTTTCTATTTTTTTGATATAAGCCAAGGCCGCACCTATGGCTGTCTGATACTCCGCATTCTCCGGAATGATGAAACGTACGTCATACATCTGCCCGATGGTTTCAAACACCGGACGACACTGGGGAAGCTGCGTCAGGTTGCCTATCAGCACGAAATCGCGGATACCCATCTCCAGAGCCGACAGCACGGCGGCCTGCCCGATGGACTGCAAGACCATGTGCATCAGGCCCAAAGCCACATCCTCGGGAGCCGCATTGTTATCCAGTTTACCCAGCAACGAAGCCGTCGCATCCAAAGGAAGGCCGGGCAGGGAAGTCCGGCAAATATCCTGAATCTGCAAGTCCACGTTCCGCAAATCGCCTTTCTCCGCCAGTTCTGATACCCACAGAATGTCCTGCGTATGCAGCAACAGGCGCGACAAGCCCATCAAGGTACCGCCTCCGATACCGATGCCGCCTATGTGACGAATTTCCTCATTCTCCACACGCACAAAGGAGGTGCCCGTACCCATGCTCACCACCATCAGTTTGTCCAGTCCCGTGGCATACTGCGCACTCAATCCGTTGGCAATGAACTCGTCCGTCCGGGCGGTGGGCAAACCGTACAAGGGCTGCTGTATATAGGAACTGCCCACTCCGGTCAGCATCACCTGTTCCACCTCCGAGAGCTGAATGGAATGGTCGTATATATACTTGCCAAAAGCCCCGAACAACGAAGTCACAGGGTCGGTGGCCGTCACAAACATCGGATGACGGATGCGTCCGTCTTCCATGCCTACAATCTTGGTGGTGCTTCCTCCCACATCTATACCTATAATCATAACTTCAGTTTCAAATCTTATTTTACAATACGGGCGCAAGTCTACAAACTTTTTTTGTGAAAGCAGGTACGTCACCTTCTTTTTTTCAAAAAAATTTAGAAGGAAGCACAACCACCCCCTCTGGAGCACCTCAGAAGGCCATTTTCCAGGTCTTTGGCGAAGGCAAAAAAAACGCACTTGCGTTTGAGTCAAAACGTACTTGCGTTTTACCTGAAACGCACTTACGTTTTACTTGAAACGCACTTGCGCTTGAGGGCAAACGCACTTGCGTTTTTCCGAAGAAAAATAAAGCACTCGAAAAGGAATCCATATTTTATATGTATATTTGCACGACATAATAGAAACACCATGCAGACAAGTGACAGTATTGTGATAATTCCTACTTACAATGAGAAGGAAAATATCGAAAATATCATCCGGGCAGTATTCGGACTGGAAAAATGTTTCCACATTCTGGTCATCGAAGACAATTCTCCCGACGGTACGGCCGACATCGTTCGCCGGCTGCAAAAAGAATTTCCCGAACGCCTGTTCATGATTGAACGGAAAGGCAAGCTCGGACTGGGAACCGCTTATATCACCGGCTTCAAATGGTCTATCGAACACGGATACGACTATGTGTTCGAGATGGATGCCGACTTCAGCCATAACCCCAACGACCTGCCCCGGCTCTACAAGGCCTGCCACGACGACGGGGCCGATGTATCCATCGGTTCACGCTACGTGAGCGGAGTCAATGTGGTCAACTGGCCGATGGGAAGAGTCCTGATGTCGTACTTCGCCTCCAAATACGTGCGGTTCATCACCGGCCTGCCCATTCACGACACCACTGCCGGCTTTGTCTGCTACCGCCGCAAAGTGCTTGAAACCATTCACCTGGACCGTATCCGCTTCAAAGGCTATGCCTTCCAGATTGAAATGAAATTCACGGCCTACAAATGCGGCTTCCACATCACCGAAGTACCTGTCATCTTCATCAACCGCGAGCTGGGTACTTCCAAGATGAACAGCAGCATTTTCGGAGAGGCCGTGTTCGGCGTCATCCAGCTGAAATGGGACAGCTGGTTCAAGAAATACCCCAAGAATTCTAATTGAAAAAAGTGTTTATGAAACGTACGTGGATACATCATGCAATCATTGTAAACGAAGGACGCCGGTTTGCCGGTTCCGTGGTTATTGAAGGAGGGAAAATCCAGGAGATTATCGAAGGAGAAGGGAAACCCGCAGCCGAATGTGACGAACAGATTGACGCACAAGGATGCTTCCTGCTGCCGGGAGTGATAGACGACCATGTACATTTCCGCGATCCGGGACTGACGCAGAAGGCGGATATGGCCACCGAAACGGCTGCGGCTGCGGCAGGTGGAGTCACTTCTTTCATGGATATGCCGAACTGCAACCCGCAGACCACTACCTTGGAAGCACTGGACAACAAATTCCAGGATGCCGCCACCAAATGCATCGTGAACTATTCGTTCTACTTTGGCGCCACAAACAACAACACCCACTTGCTGAAGGAACTGGACAAGACCCGGGTATGCGGCGTGAAGCTTTTCATGGGAGCCAGTACCGGCAACATGCTGGTAGACCGCATGGAGGCACTGAAAAAGATATTTTCGGAAACGGGTATGCTGATTGCCACGCATTGTGAGGACCAGAATACCATCCGTCAGAATACCGAACGCTATAAACAAGAATATGGAGAGGACCTCGACATTTCTTTCCACCCGCTGATAAGGGATGAGGAGGCTTGCTACCGTTCTTCCTCACTGGCCGTAGCCTTGGCCAAGGAAACCGGAGCCCGCCTGCACATTCTGCACATCAGCACGGCACGCGAACTGGGCCTGCTGGAAGACCGTCCGCTGACTGAAAAGAAAATCACGGCGGAAGCCTGTGTGTCACACCTGATGTTCTGCGACGAGGACTATGCCCGCTTGGGAGCCCGCATCAAATGCAACCCCAGCATCAAGACGAAAGCCGACCGCGATGCCCTGAGAAAGGCACTGACTACGAACCTGATTGACGTGATTGCCACCGACCACGCCCCTCACCTGCTGTCGGAGAAACAAGGCGGTGCGCTGAAGGCGGTATCCGGCATGCCTACCCTGCAGTTCTCACTGGTGAGCATCTATGAACTGGTGCACGAAGGATTGCTTTCGATAGAACAACTGGTACAGAAAATGTGTCACGCGCCTGCCCAGCTCTTCCAAATCAGCCGGAGAGGTTTCATCCGACCGGGATACCAGGCCGACCTGGTGCTGCTGAATCCTCATAAGGAATGGACCGTCACTACCGACTGCATTGAAAGCAAGTGTGGCTGGAGCCCGATGGAAGGACGTACGTTCCACGGGAAAGTAGAGAAAACCTTTGTTAACGGAGAGGTAGTTTATGAGAATGGAAAGGTAGACAAGGCTCACCGCGGACAAGCCCTGAAATTTGAACGATAAAAGAAACCGCATGAAAACAGACATCACCACCGTCCGTTACGACATACACGACCTGGCTGAATACATCAACTGGATTTACTTCTTCCATGCGTGGGGATTCCAGCCTCGTTTCGCCACCATTGCCGACATTCATGGCTGTGATGCCTGCCGGGCCGGCTGGCTGGCTTCTTTCCCGGAAACCGACCGTGCCAAGGCTGCCGAAGCCATGCAATTGCATAAGGAAGCTGTACGCATGCTCAACCACATTGACGGAAAATACGGCGTTTATGCCATCTACCGACTTATGGAGGCCAATGCCGACGGAGACAACCTGATTTTGGAGGGGATGTCGTTCCCCTTGCTTCGCCAGCAGACCCGTGTACGTCCCGATGACCCGTTTCTTTGCCTGAGTGACTTTGTGCGCCCGCTTTCATCGGGCATCAAGGATACGGTGGGAGGATTTGCCACCACCATCGACCCGGCCATGGAAGAAGAGTTCCTGCACGACGATTACCAGGCCCTGCTCATCAAGACGCTGGGAGAACGCCTGGCAGAAGCAGCTGCCGAAAAGATACACGAAACCGTGCGCAAGGAGGTTTGGGGATATGCCAAAGACGAGCATCTCACCATGAAGCAGCTTCTAAACGAAGATTATCAGGGTATCCGTCCTGCAGTAGGCTATCCCTCCCTGCCGGATATTTCAGTCAGCTTCCTGCTCGACCGCCTCATCGACATGAAACGCATCGGCATCCGCCTCACCGAGAACGGGATGATGCAGCCGCATGCGTCGGTATGCGGACTGATGTTCGCGCATCCGGCTTCCCGCTATTTTGCCGTGGGAAAAATCGATGAAGAACAGCTCATGGATTATGCTGTCCGACGGCAAATGGAGCCCGACGTGTTACGCAAATACCTGACTGCCAACTTACAATCCTAACCCCATTTAAACCTGCCAATATGATTCTATTAAGAGTATCACTTCTGTTTCTGGCCTTGTTCCTCTTGCCCGACTGGTATATCTGCAAGACCTATCTGTCGCACTGGCACAATAAAAAATGGAAGCAGAGATTCTGGTGGCCGACCCTCGTGCTGCTCTTGATTCTGGTAGTATTCCTTATCGGGCACGACCAATTGCATGAGTATTTCGGAACGTACCTGATTGTGGCCTTGTGTGTCACCATTCCGAAGACCCTCTTCATGCTGACCAGCATCTTGCTGAGACTGCTCCAGAAACTCATCCGCCGGCCTGTTCCCCATGGGAAAATCTCCTTGATTCCAGCCGTACTCGTTTTCGGATACATCCTGTTCGGTGCCCTCAAAGGCAAGGAATATTTTCAGGTGAAAGAGGTGACTTTCTGTTCGCCCGACCTACCGGACGCTTTCGACGGATACCGCATCCTGCAGCTGTCGGACATTCATTCCGGAAGCTGGAAAGGCAATGGGGAAGCGCTTCGGAAAGCCATTGCCCTCTGCAACCAACAAAAAGCCGACCTGGCCGTATTTACCGGCGACCTGGTCAACAGCCGGGCCGACGAGCTGGTGGAATTCATGCCGATATTCTCCCAACTGAAAGCGCCCGACGGCGTGTATGCCGTGTTAGGGAACCACGATTACGGCACCTACGTGAAGTGGGAAAACGAGCATGCCCGTCTGGCCAATGTAGACAGTCTGATTGCCCGCGAGAACCGCATGGGCTGGAAAATGCTGCTGAACGATTCGCATATAATATATAAAGGTAAGGACTCACTTGCCCTGGCGGGAGTGGAAAACAGCGGAAAGCCTCCCTTCCCCGACCGGGGAGATTTGTCCAAGGCCCTGAAAGGAACCGACGGCATGTTCACGGTGCTGCTCAGCCACGACCCTACCCACTGGCGGAGAAAAGTGCTTCCGGACACATCCGTACAGCTGACCTTGTCGGGACACACCCACGACATGCAAATCAGTCTGTTCGGTTTTTCGGTCTCCCGGTTCATCTATCCGGAACACCGGGGATTGTATCTGGAAGGCAATCGTGGCTTATATGTCAACATCGGACTGGGCTATGTGCTCTTTCCCATGCGGCTGGGAGCCTGGCCGGAGATTACGGCCATTACTTTAAAGAAAGAATAATTCAACTAACCCTCAAAATAACCACATCAAATTATGAGATTCTTATACATCATTTATCAAATCTGTATCGGACTACCCATTTTTCTTGTACTAACCATTCTGACCGCACTGACCACCATGTTGGGATGCTGGCTCGGCAACGGCCATTTCTGGGGATATTATCCCGGTAAAATCTGGTCGCAGCTTACCTGTTTTCTGTTTTTGCTCCCGGTGAAGGTGGAAGGGCATCAGCATATAGACCACAAGACCTCGTACGTTTTTGTAGCCAACCACCAAGGGGCCTTCGATATTTTCCTCATCTACGGATTTCTGGGCCGGAACTTCAAGTGGATGATGAAAAAAAGTTTGCGCAACATTCCTTTTGTAGGAAAAGCTTGTGAATCGGCCGGATTCATCTTCGTCGACAAATCCAGTCCGCGAAAAGTGTACGAAACCATCAAACGGGCTGAGAAAATCTTGCAGGGAGGTACTTCGCTCGTAGTATTTCCGGAAGGAAGAAGAACTTTCACGGGACACATGAACGAGTTCAAGAAAGGCGCTTTCCTTATCGCCGACCAGCTGCAGATGCCCGTAGTACCCATGACCATCAGCGGTTCGTTCGACGTGCTGCCCCGCACAGGCAAACTGCTCTCGTGGCATCCGCTGAAACTGACCATCCATGAACCTATTTACCCACAGGGAAAAGGACAGGAAAACCTGACCGTGCTGATGGAAGAGTCCTATCAGGCCATTGAAAAAGATTTACCGGAAAAATACAAAGGAAAGAAATAAATAAGAAAAAAGAAAAACAATCGGGTTGCAAGGGAATCTCTTTCTACCCGATTGTTTTTTTAATGAAGAGGGGCATGCGACATATTCTCACGCGCCACCGACACATACTCTTGTACCATGTAATTATTCTTGAAAGAGTCGGGAGCCCCGTCTATAATCTCTTGCATAAGCGGTGTCAAAAACGGATAAGGCAGACTGTTGCCCAGCATCAGAAAGACACCCGGACCCAGCACATTCTCATAATTGTCCTGGATGAAAGTCTTTGCCAACTGGTTCATCTCTTCCGACAGCTGGTCTCGTTTTTTCTGGATTTCCTCATGAACGGTCTGCAAGTCTTTTCCGTCCATAATCATACGGCTTTCTTCATGTTCCACCTCGTAGGCACGATCGTCGAGCGAATTTTTCTGCATCACGAAGTCGTTGAAACAATCATTCAGTGGAGTCCCCTTAATCGTAATCCCCGCATTGTCAATCTGTATGGCAATATGTCCGGGTTCTATCACCAAGGGCATAATGCAGTCATCATCCATATACAAAGAGGCCAGTACCGTAGAATCCACTTTTCCCTGCATCTCGAATAAGCCATGAATCACTTCAGCCGAGTCAATGTTGACCAATCTATCACCCACCGGGATTTTTATGAAAAGCATCTTGCCGTCCAACATTGAAACAGATGAAGTACCTTCTATCTTATATTTCTTACTGCAAGAGGTGCAAAGCATTGCACACAACAGAAAAAAATAAAGTTTATACATGCTGAAACCTTTTAAATTTGAGCGCAAAGGTATAATCTTTCAAGGATGAGCCGAAATAAATTATCAAAATTTATACTAAGATAGTGGTTTATTACCTTTTCATTCAGCCACATGAAAATGATGTGCGTTTTTTTGCTATTTTTGTGCTCTTGAATTAACAATCATCATAATATGAAAAAAATTAAAGTACTCGCACTCGCACTTATTTGTGCCGTCTTCTCTCCGGCTAAAGCCGATGAAGGGATGTGGTTGCTCCAACTCATGCAGGAGCAGAACCTTGCCGACCGAATGAAAGCGCAAGGCTTGAAAATGGATATCGCGGCTATCTACAACCCAGACCAGATTACCTTGAAGGATGCAGTGGGAATTTTCGGACGTGGATGCACAGGCGAAATCATTTCTCCCAACGGACTGATTCTGACCAACCATCACTGTGGCTACGATGCCATCCAACAGCATAGTTCCGTGGAACATGATTACCTGACCGACGGATTCTGGGCAAAGAGCTATCAGGAAGAACTGCCGACTCCGGGATTAACCTTCAAGTTTGTGGACCGCATCGTAGATGTAACCGATAAGGTAAACGAGGACATCCAAAAAGGAAAGGTCAGCGAAACGGAATCTTTCGGAAGCAAATACCTCAAGAAACTGGCAGATGAAGGGCTGAAAAAAAGTGACCTGAAAGGGAAACCCGGTATCTCTACACTGGCTCTTCCTTTCTATGCAGGAAACAAATTCTACCTGTTCTTCATCAAGACTTACAGCGACGTCCGTATGGTAGCTGCTCCCCCTTCATCCATTGGTAAATTCGGTGGAGAAACCGACAACTGGATGTGGCCGCGTCACACCGGCGACTTCTCCATGTTCCGTATCTACGCCGACAAAGACGGAAATCCGGCTGAATACAGCAAGGACAATGTACCCTTGAAAGTCAAGAAACACCTGACGATTTCTTTAAAGGGACTGCAGGAAGGCGACTATGCCATGATTATGGGATTCCCCGGAAGCACCAGCCGCTACCTGACCGAAAGCGAGGTACGTCTGCGCATGGAAGGTACCAACATTCCACGTATCACGGTACGTGAAGCCCGCCAGAATATCCTCCGCAAGGAAATGGCAGCCAGCGACAAGGTACGTATCCAGTATGCCAGCAAATTTGCCAGCTCCAGCAACTACTGGAAAAACTCCATCGGTATGAACAAAGCCATCGTGGACAACCATGTATTGGAGACAAAGGCTGAACAGGAAGCAAAATTCGCTGCTTTTGCCAAAGAAAAACAGAATGCGGACTATGAAGCAGTGGTCGGGAAAATTAATGACTACGTAAAGCGTGTGACTCCGCTCCGCACCCAGCTGACCTATTTTACCGAAACTTTCAGAAGCGGCATTGAATTTACGCACAGTTCTAAAATGAAAGCTTTGCAGGATCTGGCTGCCGCACTGAAAAAGAATAAGAAAAAAGACATCGACACAGCCATCGCTACTCTGAAGGAAGCCTACGCCGATATCCACAACAAGGATTATGACCATGAAGTAGACCGGAAAGTAGCCAAGGTCTTGTTGCCTCTTTATGCAGAGAAGGTACCGGCTGAAGCCCTGCCCGATTTCTATCAGACCATTCAAAACACATTCAAAGGCGATTATGATGCCTACGTAGACGCTCTCTACGATAACAGTATCTTCGCTAATGAAAGGAATTTCAATGCCTTCATCGAACATCCGACCGCAGAAGCTATCCAGAACGATTTGTCGGCTGAATACGCCAATACCGTCAGCAAGAAATACAAAGCACTGGCCGACCAGCTGGACAAGGCGAACGGCGACATCGACCTGCTGCACAAAACGTATGTACGCGGTCTTTGCGAGATGTATGCACCGACTCCGAAAGCTCCGGATGCCAACTTCACCATCCGTCTGACTTACGGTAACGTGAAATCTTACGATCCGAAAGATGGAATCCACTACAAATACTACACCACACTGAAAGGCGTGATGGAAAAGGAAGACCCCAACAATCCGGAATTTGTGGTACCGGCCAAGCTGAAAGAACTGTACGCCACCAAGAACTACGGACGCTATGCCTTGCCGAACGGCGAAATGCCGACCTGCTTCCTGACCACCAACGACATTACCGGCGGTAACTCAGGTTCTCCGGTGATGAACGGCAACGGGGAACTGATTGGAGCCGCTTTCGACGGTAACTGGGAATCTCTTTCCGGCGACATCAACTTCGACAACAACCTCCAGCGCTGCATTGCCGTAGACATCCGCTACGTGCTGTTCATCGTGGAAAAACTGGGAGGCTGCAAGAACCTGATTGACGAAATGACCATCGTAGAATAATGAAACATAAGTTTTTACTCACTTTATTTGCCACATTCACCCTCGCCGCTCATGCGGACGAGGGCATGTGGATGCTGACCGACCTGAAGCAGCAGAATGCGGCTGTGATGCAGGACCTGGGACTGGATATCACCATCGACAAGGTGTACAGCCCGGATAATATCAGCCTGAAAGATGCAGTCGTACACTTTGGAGGAGGATGTACCGGAGAGGTCATTTCTTCCGAAGGACTGGTACTGACCAACCATCACTGTGGATACGGATATATCCAACAGCACAGCTCGGTGGAACATGACTACCTGACCGATGGCTTCTGGGCCATGACGCGAGAACAGGAACTTCCTTGCGAAGGACTGAACGTGACGTTCATCGACCGGATACTCGACGTAACGGAATACGTACAGAAACAGCTGAAGAAGTCCAAAGACCCGGACGGAACGAATTATCTTTCCCCGTCTTTCCTGGCGGGAGTGGCCGAAAAGTTTGCCAAGAAAGAACACATCCGTACCGATGCGTTTACCACATTGGAGCTGAAACCGTTCTACGGGTCCAACAAATATTATCTGTTTGTCAAAACTTCCTACAAGGACGTACGTATGGTGGGAGCTCCTCCCTCTTCCATCGGGAAATTCGGGGCAGACACCGACAACTGGATGTGGCCACGCCACTGCGGGGATTTCTCTATCTTCCGTATCTATGCCAGCAAAGACGGCAAGCCGGCCGAATACAGTGCGGATAACGTGCCTTTGAAAGTCAAGAAACACATCGCCATCAACCTGAAAGGGGTGAAAGAAGGTGACTTCACTTTCGTGATGGGATTTCCGGGACGCAACTGGCGTTACATGATCAGTGACGAAGTGGAAGAACGTATGCAGACTACCAACTTCATGCGCGACACCATCCGCGGCGTACGCTTGCGGGTGTTGGGCGAAGAAATGGCCAAGGACGCGCACACGCGCATCCAGTATGCGGCCAAATATGCGTCATCAGCCAATTACTGGAAGAATGCCATCGGCATGAACGAAGGACTGGTACGTCTGAAGGTGCTCGACCGCAAGAAACGGGAACAGCAGCAACTGCTGGCCTTCGGCGATTCCATCGGCAACGACAGCTACCGGAAAGCCTATGAAACCATCAAGCAGATTGTGGCACAGCGCCATGAGGCAGTCTATCACCAGCAAGCTATTTACGAGGCTCTGATGTTGGGCACGGAATTCTTCAAGGTACCTGATACTGAGATGTTGAAAGCCGCACTGGAAAGCCAGAAACAGAAAGACATTGACGAAGCCGCAGCCGACCTGAGAGAAGCCGGAAAGAAGTTCTTCAACAAGGACTACAATCCGGAGGTAGACCGCAAGGTTTCCAAGCAGCTCATTGCCTTGTATGCCCGCCTGATTCCGGCCACACAACGGATTGACATTTTCCAGACCATCGACAAGGACTTCCAGGGAAATACGGATGCTTTTGTAGACGCTTGCTTCACCCGGTCCATTTTCAGAAGCCCGGAAGCACTGGAAGCCTTTCTGGCACATCCGGATGCAGCCCAACTGGAGAACGACCTGATGGTAAAATATGCAGCATCTGTGCGCGACGGTTACCAGGCAACCAGCGAGGCCATGCAGGAAGAGACAAATGCCTACAATGCGGCCCACAAGACTTGGGTGGCAGGTATGCTGCAACTGAAAAAGGCACACGGACAGCCTATCTATCCGGATGCCAACTCGACCCTGCGTCTGACTTACGGCAAAATTGGTTCCTACGAACCGGCCGACGGAAAAGAATACCTGTATTATACGACCCTGAAAGGAGTTATGGAAAAGGAAGATCCGAACAATCCGGAATTTGTGGTACCGGCCAAACTGAAGGAACTGTATGAAAAGAAAGACTTCGGTCCCTACGCAATGCCCGACGGACGCATGCCGGTCTGCTTTGCCACTGCTACCGACAACACAGGCGGTAACTCAGGCTCTCCGGTCTTCAACGCTCAAGGAGAACTCATCGGTACAGGTTTCGACCGCAACTATGAAGGTTTGACCGGCGACATTGCCTACAACCCTCAGCTGCAACGGGCTGCCTGCGTGGACATCCGCTACACGCTGTTCATTATCGACAAGTTTGCGGGTGCAGGCCATCTGCTCAAGGAAATGACCATTATCCGATAATTCGATACACAAAAAAAGCCAGACTTCCCGGTCTGGCTTTTTTTGTGCTCAAGCTTGTGCGTCGCTTTCTTCTTCCAAAATCTTCTTGATTTCCGCATCGGCTTTATACAGCTTGTTCTTACAGAACTTTATCAGTTTCTGGGCCTCCTGCAAGTATTCGCCCAACTGGTCAATGTCCAGTTCGTTGCTTTCAATACGGGCCACGATTTCCTCCAGGCGCTTCATGGCCTCTGAATAGGTTTCTTTCTTTGCTGCCATATCATTGTTTCATTTGATTACTTTACTTCTGAATCGCCCCTTTGCCAGACGGGTCTCCACTTCATCTCCCGGTTTCAGCAAGGAAGCATCTGTCACTGCTTTTCCATTCAGCAAGGTAAGACTATACCCTTTCTTCAACAAGACCTCCGGGGAAGCAGAAGACACCCGTTGCGACAGCAGTTCCAGCCGATGCGTTTCGCGCTGCACCCGGTTCTGCAGGGCAGAAAGTACGCGAGGCATCAGTTGCAAACGGTAATTTTCCTTCAGCAAACGCGACTGCCAGGCCGTCTTTATCCGGTTCTGGAAGCGCTCCTGCCGGAAAGTCTCCCGCTGCAAACGCATCTGCACCTGTCCGGGAATGCGCGTGACAAAACCTTCCAACCGTTGCTTTTCTTGCTGCAACAAGCGGGGAACTTCCTCATAAATAATTTCTTCGTATCCTTCCAATTCCTGTGCCGTCTGCCGTAAGTGATTAATCAGGAACTCGGCGGCAGCCGTCGGAGTCTTCACACGGGTATGGGCTATCAGGTCCAATACGGTATCGTCACGTTCATGCCCGATTCCGGTAATGATGGGAAGCGGGAACTGGGCACAGTTCGCGGCCAGCTCGTAAGTGTCGAAGCCGGAAAGGTCGGAAGTGGCTCCTCCCCCTCGGATGATGACCACCACATCCCAAAGATCGCGCGTGGCATTGATACGGTCGAGAGCCTGAATGATGGACTGCTCCACCTGCTCTCCCTGCATGACCGCCTGAAAAAGACAAGGATAAAACACAAAGCCGAAGGCATTATGCTGTAACTGATTGCAGAAATCGCCATACCCCGCAGCCGTAGCCGATGAAATTACGGCAATCCGCTGGGCAAGTACCGGCAGTTCCAGTTCTTTATTGAGTGTCAGGATACCCTCTTCGTCCAGCTGACGCAGAATTTCCTTGCGGCGGCGTACCATATCGCCCAACGTATAAGTAGGGTCGATGTTGACTACCGTCAGCGAATAACCATACAGTTCATGAAAATCGACGGTCACCTTGACCAGTACTTTCAGCCCGGACACAAAAGCTTGTCCCGTTTCCCGTTCAAAATACGCCCGCAACCGACTGAATACATTCGCCCATATAATTCCCCGAGCCTTGGCCAGCAGAGCATTGCCCGTGGCATCTTTCTGCACGAACTCCAGGTAGCAATGCCCGGAATAGTTCACGCGCACATCGCTCAGTTCCGCCTGCACCCAATATTCATCCGGCAAGCAGGAGGTGATACTCCTCCTGACCAGTGAATTCAGCTCCAGCAAAGACAAAGGTTTATTTTCCATCGTTTCCGCTCTTCAGTTTCAGTCCCAGCTGGTAGGCTTTCCAGATATCCGTCACTCCATAGCCGAAGATATTGTCCGGATAGGCATTACGGTCGCTGGCTTCATGCACAATCTCAATCAACTGACGGACAGTAAGCCAAGGACAAGCCTCCCACAAACAAGCCACCAGTCCACAGAATACAGGCGAAGCAAACGACGTACCGTTGGCAAAGGAGGTCCCCCCGTCGATACCCACAACGGCCGAATGGACTCCCATTGCCATGACATCCGGCTTGACACGCCCGTCTGCCGTATTGCCAATGGAAGAAAATGGAGCATTCACTCCCATATTGTCTATCGCCCCGATGGTCAGAATATCCTCTGCATCCGCCGGAGGCGTAATCTTTTTCCAGGCATCCATACCGGAATTTCCGGCACTGCACACCACCAACAATCCTTTCCTGGCCGCATACGAAGCAGAAGCCGCCATCAAGGAAGTATGTCCATCGAGTTCCCGATAAGTATAATTGTCAACCGGATCGTCAAAAGAATAATATCCCAGTGAAGTATTCACGATATCCACTCCCACGCTGTCGGCAAATTCAATGGCAGCCGCCCAATTATCCTCTTCCACCGGTTGTTCCGTATCATTATCCTCACTCCGCAACAGCCAGTAACTTGCCTCGGGAGCAGTCCCGACCATTACATGAGGCATATTGGCTGCCATGCAGGAAAGCACTTTCATGCCATGATTGTGCTCTCCATAAATATCCGAATCAGGATTTACAAAATCATGCGTACCCAAAATGGAGGTTTTACGGAAGATTTTCATGGCATCCACATTGTAGAATCCCGCATCAATCACGGCAATCTGCATGCCTTGTCCCTTGAAACCCGCCAGGTGCAAGCTGTCTCCATTGTGCATTTTAATCTGTTCGGAAGCCATTCCATAATAATCTTCCTGTTTTTTCCACTGATTCTTTACCAGCTCCTTCCGTCCCGTTCCCCGCGCAGGAATGGAATCCGGAGAGACCCAGACTTTCTTTACGGAACGTACGAAAGGATTGTCCAGAAAACGAAGGGCCACCGATTCATCGGGCACTTCCATCAGTACCGTATTGTTCCATTTGCTGGACGACACATACTGTCCCCCCTGCTCTTTCAAACGGTCGATATACACCTGGCAGACAGGCAAATCGGTCGAATCGACGGCCAATCCCTGATGCGCCCGACGCGCCAATGCCCGTAAGGACAAAAACTCCTCCGGATGTTCCAAAGAATAAACGGTCTTTTTCTTGTCCGTAAGCTGGACCCGATATTTATACATCGTCTCTGCTGAAGCGCTCCCCAAGCAGGCCAACAGGCAAAAGAATAATCCTACTCTATTCACATTCATCCACATAGCGTTTATTTTTGAAGCGCAAAGATACACAAAGTTTTCCCTGATTCCGGAAAAAGACTTACCTTTGCGCGATTTTTTAGGGAATCTAAAGATTTCTGGATAACAATTAATAAGAAAAAGAATAAGAGAGTATGACGTCACAAAAAGGAACAGCCACCGAGCTGGGAACAGAAAGAATTGGAAAACTATTGATGCAATATGCCATCCCAGCCATCATTGCCATGACTGCCTCCTCCCTCTACAACATGGTAGACAGTATTTTCATCGGACATGGAGTCGGGCCATTGGCTATCTCCGGACTGGCCATCACCTTTCCGCTGATGAACCTGGCCGCCGCTTTCGGCTCACTGGTAGGAGTCGGCGCTTCCACACTTATCTCAGTCAAACTGGGACAGAAGGATTATGCTACCGCCCAGCAGATTCTGGGAAATGTGGTTTCACTCAACCTGATTATCGGGATACTGTTCACCCTTGTCTGCCTGCTGTTTCTGGACCCGATTCTGTATTTCTTCGGGGCCAGCGATGCCACCCTTCCTTATGCCAGAGACTACATGATTACCATCCTTTTGGGAAATGTCATTACCCACATGTACTTGGGACTGAACTCCGTATTGCGTTCGGCCGGACATCCGCAAAAGGCCATGGCAGCCACTATCCTGACCGTGGTCATCAATACGCTGCTGGACCCTCTGTTCATCTATACTTTCCACATGGGAATCCGAGGTGCCGCCATAGCCACAGTACTGGCTCAGGTTATTTCCTTATGCTGGCTTATCAAAATTTTCTGTAACAAGAATGAACTTCTGCATCTGAAAAGAGGGATTTATCGGCTCAAAATGACGCTGGTGGAAAACATCATCGGTATCGGACTGGCTCCCTTCTTCATGAACCTGGCTTCCTGCTTCATCGTCATCCTTATAAACAAGGGATTAAAGCTGTATGACGGGGATTTGGCCATCGGCGCGTTTGGCATTGTCAACCGTATTGTATTTTTATTTGTCATGATTGTGATGGGACTGAACCAAGGCATGCAACCCATTGCCGGCTATAATTTCGGCGCCCAGCACTACCATCGGGTGAACCAAGTCATGAAATATACCGTCATCGCCGCCACCATTGTGACCACCACCGGCTTCCTCGTGGGAGAACTGATGCCGGAACTGGCCGTATCGGCCTTTACAACGGATACACAGCTCATACAGCTGAGCGCAAAAGGATTGCAAGTGGTCGTCCTGTTTTTCCCCATCATCGGTTTTCAGATGGTGACCTCCAACTTCTTCCAGAGTATCGGCATGGCTAAGAAAGCCATCATCCTTTCCCTGAGCCGACAGGTACTGATTCTGATTCCCTGCCTGCTGATTCTTCCTCTCTTTTGGGGAGTAAAAGGCGTGTGGTACAGCATGCCGATTTCGGATATTACAGCCAGTATCATTGCCGGAACCATGCTCTATGCGCAGTTCAAACAATTCAAGCAACAACATGCAGCCCAATCCAATCGCTGACGAAAATAAAAGATAAAAAAGTCGCATTTTTCCGTAGAATGATTTATATTTGCTTTATATCAAACTAAAGAAGTTACACTATGGACGGACATTATGTGATTAATCTCGGACGTCAGCTGGGAAGTGGCGGAAAAGAGATTGGTGAGAAACTGGCGAATGAACTAGGCATAGCTTTTTATGATAAGGAATTGATTAACCTGGCTTCGGAGGAAAGCGGACTCTGCAAGGAATTTTTCGAGAAAGCAGACGAAAAAGCCTCTCAGACAATTTTGGAAGGACTGTTCGGCACGCGTTTCCCATTCATCACGGAGGGAGCCTATCCCTACAATTCCTACTTGAGCAACGACTCTCTGTTCAAGATTCAGAGTGATGTCATCCGTCAGCTGGCTGAAAAGCAATCGTGCCTGTTTGTCGGACGCTGTGCGGATTATATTCTCCGCGACCACCCGCGATGTGCCAATGTCTTTGTTTCGGCCTCTCCCGAAGCCCGTATCGAACGACTGATGAAACTGCACCACATCAGTGCTGAAGATGCAGAAGACTTGATGGAAAAAGCCGACAAGAAACGTTCGTCTTACTACAATTATTACAGTTACAAGACATGGGGAGCGGCAGCTACTTATCATTTATGTATTGACTCCTCCGTATTGGGGATTGACGGCACCGTGGAATTCATCAAGAAATTCGTGACCCTGAAACTGCATCTTTAAAAAGAAAAAAAACATAACCTAAAAAGGAAGGGACCGTTCATTTTCATTTGAATGGTCCCTTCCTTTTTTCATCAGCCCAACCGCTACTGTTCAGACAGTTGCAAAAGCTGAGTCGATGATATGCTGTCAGCTCAGTACTTCCTTTAAAGTACTGGAGTACTCCCCTGAAAGTACTGCAGTACTTCTTAGGCAGTACTAAAGTACTTCCAAGGAAGTACTGAGAACTTACTCTTATCCTAATCTGCGTCCGAACAATTACTGCTTCATCAGGTAAGCCTTGAAAGCCGCAAAATCTTTTGACATCGGTATGCTCTGTTTGGTTCCTTTCATAAAGGCCTGAAGTTTTTCCGGTATTTTTACCTCTACACCGATGATACCTTCTACGGTCTGCAAAAATTTGGCCGGATGAGCAGTCTCCAGGAATACACCCACTTCGCCCTCCTTCAGTTCTTCCGCTAAAGCCCGGTATCCGCATGCCCCATGGGGATCCAGCAGATAACCCGTTTCTTCATACACCTTCTGTACCGTTTCCCGAATCTGGTCATCGGTATAGGTTTCTCCACTGATTTCGGAAGCGATGGCCTCATGGCTGCCGTCGTACAAATCCAATACACGGGCAAAGTTACTTGGGTCACCCACATCCATGGCATTGGCAATCGTAGCCACAGAAGGACGTGGATTATATTTCCCTGTCTTCAGGTACTGATAGAATATGTCATTCCGGTTATTGGCGGCAATGAAACGCTTCACGGGGAGTCCCATGCGCTTGCCAAACAACCCGGCAGTGATATTCCCGAAGTTTCCACTCGGTACACAGACTACCAAATTGTCGGCTTTACCGATTTTCTTCATCTGCGCATAGGCATAGAAATAATAAAATGCCTGAGGCAAGAAACGGGCCACATTAATGGAGTTGGCGGAAGTGAGCTGCATGTGTTCGTTCAATTCCTTATCCATGAACGCACTCTTCACCAGTGCCTGGCAATCATCGAACGTACCGTCCACCTCAATGGCCGTAATATTATGTCCGAGGGTAGTGAACTGCTTTTCCTGAATCTCGCTGACTTTTCCCTTCGGGTAGAGCACATATACATGGATACCTTCTACTCCCAGAAAACCGTTTGCCACGGCACTTCCCGTATCACCCGAAGTGGCCACCAGCACATTGACCTGTTTTTTCCCTTCCTTGCGGATAAAATACCCCAGCAGACGCGCCATAAAACGACCGCCTACATCCTTAAACGCCAGCGTCGGTCCATGAAACAGTTCCAAAGAATAAATATTATCTTTCACCTTCACTGCCGGCACATCGAAATTCAAGGTATCATATACAATCTGTTTCAGAGTCTCTGCAGGTACATCTTCTCCAAAGAAGGCATCGGCCACCTTATAAGCTATCTCAGGGAAAGAAAGCGTATCAATCTCGTCAAAAAAAGACTGCGGCAATGCCTTTATCTCGCTAGGCATATACAAGCCCTTATCAGAAGCCAGTCCTCTCACTACAGCCTCTTCCAAAGTAGCGTCCAGCGCTTTTCCGTTTGTACTGTAATACTTCATATTGCAATTTGTTACTGAATGTGCATAAATAAATTCATAAACTCGTCTTTTTCCATCAAGCCGTATCCACCTTCCTTACAGCTTATTTCATCATAGGTCTGCACGGAATCGGGCACAATACCCGGATAATAAATCAAAAACGGTATAGGCTCATTGGTATGTGTCCGCAACTCACAAGGCGTAGGATGGTCTGGAAGAACCGCCATGGCGACAGGTTCATCCCATTGTTTCACCGCCTCATAGACAGGTCCCACAATCCGACGGTCCAGGTTTTCAATCGTCTGCAACTTCAACGGCACATCTCCTTCATGTCCGGCCTCATCGCTGGCCTCCACATGCAGATACACAAAGTCATCGGTTTTCAAGGCTTCAATGGCCGCTTGGGCCTTTCCTTCATAATTGGTATTATACAAGCCGGTAGCTCCTTCCACTTCAATGCAACGCAATCCGGCGTAACGCCCGATACCCCGAATCAAATCGACTGCCGTAATGACCGCTCCTTTATGAATGGACGGATATTTCTCGGCCAAGGGTTCCATCTGCGGACGGTATCCCGGACTCCACGGCCAGATGCTATTGGCCGGGTCCTTCCCTTCCGCCACCCGTTTCAGATTGACCGGATGAGTGGGCAGCAACTGTTGTGACTTCAAAATCAAATCATTCAACAAATCGGCTGTTTCCTGTGCTTCCGGACACAAAGCCTTCACCAAATTCGGGCGGAAAGGCTGCAAAGGAATATCATGCGGAGGCACACAAGCCAGCCGTTTGTCTCCCCCTTTTATCACCAGCAGATGACGATACTGCACACCGGTATAGAAATGAATACGGTCGGAGCCCAGTTTTTCATCCAGAAAACGAATCAGCTCATCGGCTTCCTCGGTCGTGATATGCCCGGCAGAATGGTTCTTCAAAATATCTCCTTCCACACAGACGATGTTACACCGCATGGCCATGTCCCCTTCCTGAAGGTCTACTCCGATACTGGCAGCTTCCAGCACCCCACGGCCTTCGTAAACCTTGGGCAGGTCATATCCCATTACCGACATATTGGCCACCTCACTCCCAGGATGAAATCCGTCGGCTACGGTCTTCAACATACCCGTACGTCCCATGCGTGCCAGTTTGTCCATATAAGGAGTCTGTGCATACTGCAACAGGGTCTTTCCTCCCAGCGACGGAACAGCCCAGTCGGCCATGCCGTCGCCCAATATAATAAGATGTTTCATGACTGTCTGTTTTAAATATTGGCAATGCTCATAATATCCGCAAATACTCCTGCAGCGGTTACACTGGCACCCGCTCCATAGCCTTGAATCAGCATCGGATATTCATTGTAACGTTCGGTGGTGAGCAGAATAATGTTATTGGTACCCGCCAGATTATAGAACGGATGGTTGCTGTCCACTTCCTGCAACGCCACTTTTCCATGTCCGTTTTCCAGACTGGCAACAAAGCGCCAGCGTTTTCCTTCGCGTTCCACTTCGCGGCGACGCTCTTCAAACTCTTTGTCGAGTTTCGGAATGTTCTTCCAGAAATCATCCAACGTTCCTTCAAAATACTTGTCCGGAATAAACAGGTGGGTTTCCACGTCTTCCTGGTTCAAACGATAACCCGCTTCACGAGCCAGAATCACCAGTTTCCGAATCACATCCTTCCCACTCAGGTCCACTCGCGGGTCAGGCTCTGAATAACCGTCTTCCTTCGCCTGACGGATGGTCGCACTCAACGGCATGTCAGCGCTGATGCGGTTAAATATATAGTTCAATGTACCGCTTACCACCGCTTCAATCTTCAGTATCTTGTCTCCACTGTTTATCAGGTCGTTAATCGTATTGATAACAGGCAATCCGGCTCCTACGTTCGTTTCAAACAGGAACTTGACTCCCCGCTGACGGGCTATCCGCTTCAGCTCCGCATAGATATCGTAATCCGAAGAAGCCGCAATCTTGTTGGCTGCCACTACCGATACGTTGTGACTCAACAAGTCCTTGTAGAGGGCCGCGATATCCGGACTGGCGGTACAATCCACAAATACCGAATTGAAGATATTCATCCCTACAATCTCATCCCGGAGCACCTGCGGAGATGAAGGAGAACCTTTTTCATCCAATTCCTCCCTGAAATGCTCCAAATCAATTCCTGCACGGGTAAACAACGCCTTGTGTCCGTTGGCGATTCCCACCACATGCAGTTTCAATCCCCGTTCCTGTTTCAATTTTTCCTGCTGACCATGAATCTGCTCTATCAGGCTGGAACCCACTGTTCCTGTGCCACAAATAAACAAATTCAACACCTGGTACTCTGACAGAAAGAATGAATCGTGAATCACGTTCAGCGTTTTCCGCAAAGAAGCACCGTCTACCACAAAAGAGATATTGGTTTCCGAAGCTCCCTGCGCACAGGCAATGACATTGATGCCGTTCCGTCCCAACGTACCGAACAGTTTACCGGCAATACCCGGTGTATGCTTCATATTCTCACCCACAATGGCTACGGTGGCCAAATTGCCTTCTGCCTTCATCGGCGAGATTTCTCCCATTTCTATTTCTTTGGCAAATTCCTCGTTCAATACTTCACAAGCCAGGTCTGCATCTTCATTTCTTACTCCGATGGAAGTAGAGTTCTCGGAAGAAGCCTGCGATACGAGGAACACGCTGATGCCGTTCTCCGCCAAAGTCTTGAAAATACGGTGATTGACTCCAATCACGCCCACCATACCCAGACCGGTCATGGTAATCAGGCAAGTATCGTTGATGGACGAAATACCCTTGATAGGCTTGGAAGAATGGTCTGCATCCTGCTTGACGATAGTACCCGGTGCCTCCGGATTGAACGTATTCTTAATCAGAATCGGAATATTCTTGTGACATACCGGATAAATGGTCGGCGGATACACCACCTTCGCCCCGAAGTTACACAACTCCATAGCCTCCACGTAGCTTAATTCCTTAATCGGATAAGCCGTACTGATGACTCTAGGGTCGGCCGTCATAAAGCCGTCCACATCCGTCCATATTTCCAAAATATCCGCATCCAGTGCAGCCGCAATGATGGAAGCCGTGTAATCCGAACCACCTCGTCCCAAATTAGTTACTTCTCCAGTATTTTTATCCGTAGAAATAAATCCCGGCACTACAGACACTTGCGGTATCTCACTGAAGGTTTCACGTACCAGCTGATTGGTGAGTTCTGAATCCAGAATATGCTTGTTATGTTTTTTCTCTGTCTTGATAAACGTACGGGAATCGAACCACACAGCCCCTTGAATCAAGGTAGCCACGATAATGGAAGACAAACGTTCTCCATAGCTCACAATAGTAGCCGACGTTTTGGGAGAAAGGTCCCGAATCAAATAAATCCCCTGAAAAATATCCTTCAATTCACTTAGCAGTTCATTCACCAAATCCAGAAGCAATTCTCTGCCTCTTCCTGCCGGAATGACCGTGTAGACCATTTCTATATGGCGGTTCACGATTTCTTTCATTTCCTTTTCATAAGAATCATCGCCCGAAGCGGCCATTTTCGACGTACAAATCAATTTGTCGGTAATACCTCCCAATGCAGAAACAACTACAATCACTTTGTCATCTACACCTTCTACAATACGCTTCACGCTTAACATGCTATTGACGGAACCTACGGACGTACCGCCGAATTTCAATACTTTCATAGATTATTCTTATTTTTATGCCCGAATTCCTATAATCCGGTCTTATTTCCATAAGAAGAAAGCAGTACAATCCACCTCCCTACGGAAACAAATAAATTAAATTAAAGTTGAATGAATAAAATAACTGAAATGTCTGCATCCGCAGACGTGTATCACGTAGAAACACCAAACATACTATCCTTTACCCCCTAGGGGTCATCCCTGTGGCAGAAGTAATAAAAGGCATATACCCATGCCCCTTCAACAAGATGATATGAAGACAGCGTTCAGTCATAGATTATTGTTTTTCTGCTGGCAAATATAACAACATTTTTCTACAAACCCACATTTAAATGATATTTTTTTGGCAGCATCAGAAATAAACATAAGTTTTCGTACCTTTGTCTGAAATTAGTGTGACAACTATGGCAAAAGAAAAAACAGTATATGTCTGCACGAATTGCGGACAAGAATCCCCGAAATGGGCCGGGAAATGTCCCTCTTGCGGACAGTGGAACACATTTGTAGAAGAAGTGGTCCGGAAAGAAGCCCCCGTGGCCAAGCATGTGGCGCACGGCATCGAATCCGTACGTTCCAAACCTCAGCCTCTCAAAGATATCGCATCCGACGAGGAGCAACGGATTGATATGCTGGACGAGGAACTCAACCGGGTATTGGGAGGAGGACTTGTGCAAGGCTCTCTGACCCTGATTGGCGGAGAGCCCGGTATCGGCAAATCCACCCTGATACTTCAGACCGTACTCCGACTTGCCCACAAAAAGATTCTTTATGTATCCGGTGAAGAAAGTGCCCGTCAGCTCAAACTCCGGGCTGTCCGCATCCCCCATCCGGACAATGACAATCTGCTGATAGCCTGTGAGACTTCATTGGAACAAATCTTCACCCATATCAAAAATGCCGCTCCCGACCTGGTCATTATCGACTCCATTCAGACCATTTCTACCGAAAACATCGATTCTTCTCCCGGCAGCATCGTACAGGTAAGGGAATGTACCGCCTCTCTCTTGAAGTTTGCCAAAGAAACCGGTACCCCTGTCATCCTCATCGGACACATCAACAAAGAAGGAAGCATCGCCGGACCGAAGGTGCTGGAACACATCGTGGATACGGTGCTGCAATTCGAAGGAGACCAGCACTACATGTACCGCATCCTGCGCAGCATCAAGAACCGTTTTGGAAGTACCGCCGAATTGGGTATTTATGAAATGCGGCAGGACGGCCTTCGTCAGGTCAGCAATCCCTCAGAACTCCTGCTTACCCAAGACCATGAAGGCATGAGCGGAGTAGCCATTGCCGGAGCCGTGGAAGGCGTGCGCCCTTTCCTGATTGAAGTCCAGGCATTGGTCAGCACGGCAGCCTACGGTATGCCGCAACGTTCGGCCACCGGCTTCGACCTCCGACGCATGAACATGCTGCTGGCCGTATTGGAAAAGCGGGTCGGCTTCAAACTGGCACAGAAAGACGTGTTCCTGAACATTGCCGGAGGATTGAAAGTCAACGACCCGGCCATCGACCTGGCCGTTATTAGTGCCATTCTTTCCAGCAACATGGATTCCGAAATCGAAACGGGAGTTTGCATGGCAGGCGAAGTAGGCCTGAGTGGAGAAATCCGTCCGGTCAACCGCATCGAACAGCGCATCAGTGAAGCCGAAAAACTGGGATTCCAGCGGATGCTGATACCCAAGCACAACCTTTCGGGCATCGACCGTAAGAAAATCAAAATAGAACTTGTTCCCGTACGGAAGGTTGAAGAAGCCTTCCGGGAATTATTTGGATAGAAAGCAATTCATCAAAGCATACTTGAACAAATATTATAAAAAAGGAAGGCCGCTCATCTTTAATTGATTTAATTGGAGATGAGCGGGCCTCCTTTTTTATAGAGTCCATTGTAAAGATGCATCATTTTATGTATGTTTGCAATATCATTATTATCTAACCTTATAAAATTCATGAGACACCATTTACTACCCTTATTCTGTATGGTTTTAGGTGCCACACCTATTCTGGCACAGACCGATGCCAGCCTGCTTCAACCCAAGGTGCAGGAGTTTAAACTGAATAAAAATGAAAAGACCATGGCCGTGCCGCAATCTTACCAGCTCATCCTGAGCGAAGGCAGCTGCCCGCATGCCGCCGAAGCCCTGAAACAGCTTCTCCCCAACAAGCAGGAAAAAACCGGATTCAAAATCATTCTCGGGGAAAAAGGCGATAAAGCCGTCAAGAAATATGCTAAAAAAGTTCCATCGCACAAAGAAGGTTATTATATAGAAGTGAACGATAACCACATCGTGATTGCCGGAGCGGATGCACGAGGAGCCTTCTACGGCGTGCAGACCTTGGCTCAGATGGTACGTCAAGGCGATTTGAGCCTCTGCACCATTGAGGACTATCCTGACATTGACTTCCGCGGTGTGGTAGAAGGCTTCTACGGAACTCCCTGGAGCCACGAAGCCCGTATGCGCCAACTCGAATTCTATGGCAAGAACAAAATGAATACATATATCTATGGCCCGAAAGACGACCCGTACCATTCCTCCCCCAACTGGCGCAAGCCTTATCCGGAAAAAGAGGCGGCCCAGATTCATGAACTCATCGAACAGGCTACCCGCCACGAAGTGAACTTTGTATGGGCCATCCATCCGGGAAAAGACATTAAATGGACGGAGACCGACCGAGATGCCCTGATTCAGAAATTCGAAGCCATGTACCAGTTGGGTGTACGCTCCTTTGCTGTGTTCTTCGACGACATTTCAGGCGACGGTACAGACCCCGTGCGCCAAGCTGAACTGCTGAACTATATTGACAACAACTTCATCCAGCAAAAACACGATGTAAGTCCTCTGGTGATGTGCCCTACGGAATACAACAAGAGCTGGTCGAACGTGGAAGGCGGTTATCTGACTACCTTGGGTGAAAAACTCAACCCCAGCATCCATGTCATGTGGACCGGCGACCGGGTGATTGCCTGCATCGACAAACCTACTTTGGACTGGATCAACCCGCTCATCCGACGTAAGGCCTATATCTGGTGGAACTTCCCGGTGAACGACTATGTGCGCGACCATCTGCTTTTGGGGCCGGTCTACGGCAATGCCAAAGATATCAAAGACGACATGTCCGGTTTCGTATCCAATCCGATGGAACATGCGGAATCATCCAAGATTTCCTTGTACAGCGTGGCCGACTACACCTGGAACCTGGAGACCTACGACAGCATCCGGTCATGGAAGCATGCCATCAAAGATTTGTTGCCTCAGAAAGCCGCTTACCTGGAAACCTTTGCCACACACTGTTCGGACTTAGGACCTAACGGACATGGATTCCGCCGCGACGAGAGTGTATCCCTGCAACCTGTGCTGAAAGTACTGGCACAGGATATGCATCAATCTGAGGCCGTCGACAGTGTGCTCCGGGAATGTATGCTTCTGGAAATGGCCTGCGATGTACTATTGGCCGATAACGAAAATCCGGCCCTCATCCAGGAGATGCGTCCTTGGCTGAAACAGGGCAAGCTGCTCGGCGAATACGGCCAGTGTGTGCTGCAGATGGTAAAAGCACTGGACGGAAAAGACGCTGCCTTCAAGACCTACTACGACCGTGCCCGCGCCTTGCAGACTCAGATGTACGAACTGGATATGACCGAAAACCAGAATCCGTACCAGCCGGGGGTAAAAGTGGGAAGCCTCATCCTGTTGCCCACTCTGAATCAGGTATATACCCAGGTAACCAGCGCCTATAACACCCAGTACAAGAGCCATCTGGAAACCAAGGCCGAATACAATCCTTACACACTGACCAGCGATGTGCCTCAGCTGAAGACACAGCTGGTACGTGCCCGCCATCAGTACGTGAATGTGTCACCATCCAATGAGGTCATCAAATGGCCGGCCGGAGCCATGCTACAGATTGCCGTAGACCAACCGGCACGCTTCGAGGCCCTGACCATGGACTTAGGTACCCCGGGAGTAGCTCCGCAATTCACACTGGAAGTGAGCCGTGACGGCCAGGAATGGCAGGTCGTTTCTCTGTCACAAGCAGCCGAAAAAACGGAAATCACTGCCTCCATCCCGACGGATGCCTCCTTGAAGTATGTCCGTCTGACCAACAAATCCGACCAGGAGACACAGGTTTATTTCAAGAAGTTTAGCTTGAAAGTACAGAAATAAAACCGAACAATGATTACAAACCGCTGCATCGCATCACTTCGGCAAGAGATGCCTATGCAGCGATTTGTATTTTTTCAAATAATCCAATGTCAGGGCATAAAAAAACCCGTACCAATGAAAGTACGGGTCTTTTTTATATCAAACGAAGGTGGTTAATCACTTCTGCGGTGCCGTTTCATAAGGTACCATTTTCTCCAGGTTGGCATTCGCTTTCTCCGGTTCCACACTTGCAGCTTTCTGGAACCATCCTTTTGCATCCTCCGTGTTTCCAGCTAACCAGGCCAATACGCCCAAGTTATTATACGCACGCGGGTCTTCTTTCACCTTGTCCATATACGACGCAGCCTTCTTGAAATCTCCACTGATAATATTGGCCGAAGCCGCATTGATATTGGCAATCACATCTTCAGGATAAGTAGCGGCTGCTATCTCATAAACTTCCTTGTATTCCTTGGTACCCGGCTGATACATCCCCGCCACACGATACATCTCCTGCAAACTCAACAGCTTGGGATTCGTATAAATGAGACGGGCAGCTTCCGAATTCAGCACCTCTCTCACCTCGTAATCTACCGATACACTCAAGCGGCGCAGACGAGGATAATACTGGTTCATCATCGTGCGGTAAGTGGCCGTGCCCAAAGTCGTTTTCAACCGGGCCTCACGCACATCCAGATTATCATACTTTTGAATGACCGCCAACGCTCTATCAGTATACGCAGGCTTATCTTCTTCCAGCATCTTCACCAGACTGTCCCAATCTTCTCCGGCAGAAGTCACATGCAACACTTCCTGCGGGAAATTATATCCCCCCTTCAAGTTCAATGCAAATGATTCCGCACGCTGGGAGGCCACTCTGTCATTGGTACGGACTGAACCGTCAGGAGAAGAATATCCACAGACATTGATAGACTTGAATGTCACCAAGTCGCGGTCTTCCAACGGATCCAGAATATCTTTCAGTTTCTGCAATTCACTACGATTATTTTTGTAATTTGCATCAAAAACCGTCTTGCCTACCGGAAATTCAATAAACAAGGTACTTTGCTCAGAGCGTACTTTCAGCGGTTCTTCCTTGGGTGCCAGTACAGAGACCATCTCCTTACAAGGTTCACACACTTCAAATTCCACAGGTAAAGCCGGAGTCTGGACAGCCATATCCGGTTCGATTACCGTAATATCCAGCAAATCGACCTCACAACATTCTTTCCCTTCCTGAAGCAGAATCATGGAAGCATGGTCCATCCACGGCTGATAAGGCACAGAAGCCTTGTAACGCACCACATCTTCCCGATTGTCCAGCCGCCCGTGAATCACCACATACGGATTATCATATCCGAACTGACGGGCCATTTTCCGCTCCGAGCGACGCATCTTATAATCTCCATTCTTACCTGTTACAATGACCGGAGGCATGGCGTAATAATTCTGCCCCTCACGCAACACCGGAGTAAAGGCATACGTCTGCTCACTGTTGACATGCACACCTGACACATTCATGGAAAATTCCATGGTCAATGTATCGTTCTTCAACGTCAATGCAGGACGTGTGTACTGAATATCGCCCGCCATAGCCGACAATGGAAATATGGCAAGCCACAACATATATACTATTTTTCTCATATCCACTTTAAATTATTCTATTATAATGACTGAACTTCTACACAACGATATTGGGTCTTATGTTTCGGACCAAAAGTAAAGTTAATACCCAGATTCACGTTTGCAGAGAAACGGTTGATAGGTATGCAATATTTCGGCGTATATTTTCCCATTGGCACATCCGCAGCCACAAAGAAGTTGAAACCTCTTGGATGGAAATTCAACATCAGTCCTGTGCTGGAACCGAAATTAGAAAGTGCATAATTTAAAGAAGCTTCAAACCAGGTCAAAGGCGATACATTCGCAGAGATGCGTGCTTCTGTCCAGGAATGACGTCCCTGAATACGGGTAGAGGACAAAAGGCCGAATTTCAAACGGTCGTAAACAGGCAAAGTATATTCCGCACCCAAGTTCAAGGTAGCCGCCAGCGCAGTCGTACGCTTCAAGCCTTCCCCTTCCTTCGTGAATTTAGCCATCTGCTTCAAATCATCTGCTACCCGGTCCCCTGATTGTCAATCGAATTCGGGTCACTGTCACCTAAATCAGATTTCACCGGAATTTCATTGAATCCGTCAAACTCAAAGCTGTTGTTCATCGTGGCTTTCACCGTATTTTTCCAACGGATGAATCCCAAATCCAATACGGCAGCCGAGAACGTCCAGTCGTCATTCAGGCGATAAGTCGCACCAAAATCAAAAGCCAAGCCAAAGCCTGTAGGACCCATTTTCTTCGTATCAAAGTCCAAGTCATCATACGAAAGCAGTTGTTCAGAACCAGGTTTCAACTGGTTCGTACGGTTACCGTTGGCATCCAATACATAATCACTCTCCTCATAATTTCCCGTTTCACCACGTGTCGGTGCAATCAGTCCTTTGGCAGAAAGATAAGCCTGCGCACCCGATGGCGTAATTTTCCACGCATCCGGAGTAGCGTCAATGTCCAAACGGTCTATTTTTACCGTAGCTTTTGCCAATCCTACCAGGAATTTCGCTTTTGCACCCACAGTCCACTGCTCATTTATCTGACGGGCATGTCCGAAGGCGATTTCCGCATAATTAGTCGTAAGAATATTCAAATCATTCACCGTGTAATGGGTACCTTCCGGAGCATCCACCCCATTTTTCATAAACTTAAACAGCTGGTCGGGTGCAAATACATTTGCATTACTCTTGATAGACAAGCCAAAAGTATTAAAACCACCCCACGCATAAAATCCTGTCGACAAGATGTTCTCATTCAGATTGAAACCCATCTTTATCCGGTTGGGCAATCCGTTCAGGAAATCTGCCCGGCTTACCCCTTCATGCATGAAAGTCATCAAATCGCCATTCGATTTCACGAACAGGAAATCACCTACACCTGCAGTACCCTGGGCCCCAACTGACAAATTTCCCAGTCCAGGCATACCTACATATCCTCTTTCTCCCATAAATGCCGGATTCAGTTCATGGCGATAAGTGGCTCCCTCCAGGAAATAGGCAGAACGGTTAATCTGAGACTGTGCCACAGCTCCACCTACACAAACAAAAGTCGCAAATCCGGACAGTATTGTAAATAAAATATTCTTCTTCATCTGTTTTAGTTTTTCTCGTTCATTATTAGTTCAAATCTACATTCACACCGCCCGGAACGGTCAATTTCACATTGGTCACTTTCAACCATTGTGTATCTTTCAGAGGCACACCGGCGGCTCCTCCTGTTACGGCTGTAATCTTAAAACAGATTTTATCTATCTTCGACAAGAATCCAGGATCTTCTACTGTGCTCAGGTTCAACACCACCTCACTGGTAGCAGGTGTTTCTCCATCCACACTTTCCATGACATATTGTTTATCTTCCTCTATCGTTTTTTCTATGCCTGTCAGTTCCCGGCCATACACATCCTTAATCTGCACATTTTCCGGTTTCAGCTGTAATTTCAAAGGAATGGCATTATCGACTGTCAAAATAATATTTGCCTTTTTCAGCGTCACCTTGTCTACATCCTTCAAATCTTTATTCAAATCCTTGATTGAATCACTGTATACGATATTCAGGCCTTGCTCAAAACTCAACGGCACATCTACCTCATAACTGGCCGCCAACTGATAGTCTCGTCCCAGTTCTACCTCATAGTAATCACCGTTGCGGACAACCGGTTTCAAATCTACATCAATATCGTCCGGAATAATTTCCAGCAGATTGTTCATATCAGCTACAATGACATTACTTGTCATCCCTTCCACTGAAACACCCTCTGTACGTGAAAGCGCAATCACATTATTACCCGGTTGCAAGGTCACAGCCGTTTTTCCATAGCCCGCACCGACCTGCACTGCATGTCCTTCTATATTGGCATTGTTCTTCTTGGGGGTCAATAATGCATCCAGTTCTATCGGAGTGTCCAATGGATTATTGGCCTTCAGCACAATCACCGGATTGGTAATGTCCAGACGGGTGGCATCGTCTTTCAAGAAATCAGGCAAGTCATTCAACTCAATTTGGGTTGTTTCTGCATTGATATCCGGCTGAATGACTCCAGTGACAAAATCAGCCGCCATTTCACTCAACGTCACGTGCAAATTCAGGCTCAAATTTCCAGTGCCACTAATTCCAGAAGTGACTACTTTTCCTTTCATAGACACCTCTCCTTCAATTGTCAGACTTCTATTTTCATCCGGCTTTACTCCTTCACCGACTTTGGTACCAAATTGATAACCTACGACTTCCAACTGTTTGGGTGTAAATGCTCCGTTCAGTGTAAGTTTATTGCCAGCTTCAACCTGTCCCTCTTTAAACTTCAGGAATTCAGGAAGCTGGATAACCAGATTTTCGGCCTTTACATCGCCGTGCAAAGTTCCTTCCAATCCAAAAGTCAAATCCAGAATGGCAGGATTTTGAGTGCTCAGCGCTCCCAATTCTTTCAACGCCTCATCGATATCATCGGCAGTAGCCGTCAATGAATTAGCGATTTCTATAGACGTCAGCACCGAAGAAGTACTACCCGAAAAGTTCTCTACAATTTTCTGTGTCAAATCCGTTTGAGCACCGGTAATCATTACCCTTTCCACCGTAGTAGGATTTACATCAATGTCATCTGTTTTCGTCAGGTGATACACACGAGTCGCCGCATCCGGCTGCAAGATATCCCCTTCTTCCACTTCGATGATTTTACTTAAGAAAGCCGTGTCGGTACTACCTACCGGAAGTGTGAGATACTCTCCTCCCACGTTGATTGTCATGTCGATGTCCTTGTCCAAGTCGTACTTGCTATCTACACACGACACATTCCACAACGGGAACGACAACAATAGTCCCCATAATGGGTACATTCTTTTTACCTTAGATTTCATACTGTTATTTTAAATAAAATTCAACAATCATACCTATCAACATCTTATTCTTGATAAAAGTTGAGAAAAATCGACCACAAATATAGATAATTTTACAATACATTGTTCCTTAAACCTTAAAGCAATATAAAAATCACCACTTCAGAGCCGTTGCAGAAACAAAACAGAAATCCTATCTTTGCAAAAAAGTTACAAAGTATTATGACCCACGAATATCAACTCCGCATTCTGCCCGAACAGGCAGCCAGTGAACAGTCACTCAAACAATACATCAGTCGGGAAAAAGGGCTGGACATCCGCACCATCAACGCTGTCCGTACCCTGAAGCGCAGCATCGATGCCCGCCAACGTACCATTTACATCAATCTGACCGTCCGCGTTTTCGTCAATGAAACGCCTTCGGAAGAAGAGTTTGAACGTACGGATTATCCCAATGTAGAAGGCCGTCCGGCAGTCATTGTTGTTGGTGCCGGCCCGGGAGGATTGTTTGCTGCCCTGAAGCTGATAGAACTGGGATTACGCCCCATTGTGGTAGAACGTGGAAAAAATGTACGTGAGCGAAAAGAAGACCTGGCCCGTATCAGCCGGGAGCACAAAGTAGATGCCGAGTCCAACTACAGTTTCGGCGAAGGAGGAGCAGGCGCTTACTCCGACGGTAAACTCTATACCCGCAGCAAGAAGCGGGGCAGCGTAGAAAAAATCTTGAATGTATTCTGCCAGCACGGAGCCAGTCCGACCATCTTGTCGGATGCACACCCCCACATCGGAACCGACAAGCTGCCAAGGGTCATCGAGAATATGCGAAACACCATCCTTGCCTGCGGCGGGGAAGTACACTTCCAGACCCGCATGGAGGCCCTCCTGATTGAAGGACAGAAAGTGAAGGGCATTGAGACCCATAGCGGAAAGACCTTTCTCGGTCCCGTTATCCTGGCTACGGGACATTCTGCCAGAGATGTGTACCGCTGGCTGTATGCCCACGGTGTACAGCTGGAAACCAAAGGGATTGCCGTCGGTGTACGACTGGAACATCCGTCCATGCTGATTGACCAGATACAATATCATAATAAAAACGGGCGTGGGAAATACCTTCCCGCCGCCGAATACAGTTTCGTGCAACAAGTAGACGGACGAGGAGTCTACAGTTTCTGCATGTGTCCGGGAGGATTTGTGGTTCCGGCAGCCAGCGGCCCTCACCAGCTGGTGGTAAACGGCATGAGTCCGAGCAACCGCGGCACAAAGTGGAGCAACTCGGGCATGGTGGTCGAGACACGGCCGGAAGACTTGCTGCTTCCGGAAATGCAACTCCAGGCAGAACCTATCTCCGGTTCCCAGGAAGCCCTCACAGAAGAACTGATACTCCGCGACGGAAAGCTGCCCGATGGCACGGTCCATACACTGGCCATGATGCGTTTCCAGGAAAAGCTCGAGCAAATCTGCTGGCAACAGGGAAACATGCGTCAGACAGCTCCTTCCCAGCGTATGGTAGACTTTACCCGGAAAAAGCTGAGTTACGACCTGCCGGCCACTTCGTACAGCCCGGGACTGGTATCCTCCCCCCTGCATTTCTGGATACCGCCGTTCCTGAGCGAACGCCTCAGCAAAGGATTCCAACTCTTCGGAAAAAGTTCCCGCGGTTTTCTTACCAACGAAGCCGTCATGATTGCGGTAGAAACCCGCACTTCCTCTCCTGTACGTATCGTACGTGACAAGGATACCCTGCAACACCTCACCGTGGAAGGCCTGTTCCCTTGCGGAGAAGGAGCCGGTTATGCCGGAGGAATCGTTTCGGCCGGTATTGACGGCGAACGCTGCGCCGAAGCCGTAGCCCATTACTTGAATCATTAATTCCTACGCCTTATGCACCAGCCTGAAATAGCCATTATCGAGCCCAATACCCTGACAGCCCTCGGACTGCGTACCATTCTGGAAGAACTGATTCCGGAAGCTGTCATCCGTACGTTTTCCTCTTTCGAACGACTGATTGACGACACACCCGACATGTATGCGCATTATTTCGTTTCAGCCCATGTCTATTTCGAACATACCTCATTCTTTCTGGAACGGAAACCCAAATGCATCGTCTTGTCTGCCGGAGAGCCATCCTTGCTGACAGGTATTCCGAGTCTGAATATCCTCCTTCCACAGGAACAGCTGGTGAAAACCATCATGCTGACCCGGAAAAGAGGACACGAACTGACCCATCATCCCGTACCTGCCACACCGACGGATACGGAACATGAACTGACTCCACGGGAAATAGAGGTGCTCCGGCTGGTGACCAAAGGACTCATCAACAAGGAAATCGCCGACAAGCTCCACATCAGTCTGACCACGGTGATTTCCCACCGGAAAAACATCACCGAGAAATTAGGCATCAAGTCCGTATCCGGCCTGGCCATCTATGCGGTCATGCACGGATACGTGGAAGCCGACCGGGTGTGATTCAGCGGAACAGCTCGGGCAACAGATGGTTCAGGTATTTCCGCCAGTTGCGCCATTCATGGCCGCCGTCGGTTTCCATATACTCGTATTTATATCCATGCTTATCCAACAGCTGACGGTATTTCACATTGTCCTGATACAGGAAATCCCCGTTGCCAATGGCAATGAAATACAGCTTGGGAGCCTCTGCAAACTGGGCAGCCAGCTTTTCTTCCAGGTTCTCATAAATATACGCATTCTCGCTTTTTGACTGACGGTTGATGGCGGCAGAAAACAGTCCCACGTAGCCGAACTTATCCGGATAATTGGCCGAGATATACAAGGAATGGAATCCTCCCATCGACAGCCCGGCAATGGCCCGGTGTGTCTTGTCGTTCACCGTGCGGTAATGCGTCTCCACATAGTTCATAATATCCGGAAAGGCCTTTTCGAAAGAACCTTCCATGGTCTTCGGGTTCATGAACGAAGGCTTGTACATGCTGTTCGGGTATTCTCCGGGCACAGCCTCCTGCCCTCCATTACCGTTGGGCATCACCACAATCATAGGTTTCGCTTTTCCCTGTGCAATCAGGTTGTCCAGAATCTGCACGGCACGTCCCAACTCACTCCAGGCGTTCTCATCGCCACCGGCTCCGTGCAACAGGTAGAGCACCGGATAACTTTCCTTACTGTCTTCATACCCGGCCGGAGTATAGACCGTCATCCGGCGGCGTTCCATCCCCAGCGTAGGACTCGGATACCACACCTTTGAGACGGTGCCATGAGGGACTTCCCGCACCAGATAATTCTGCGAAAGCTCCCCGTCGACCAGAAAATAGTTGGTATAGGTGGCAATGTCGCGCAACATATATACGTTATTGGGGTCGAGCATACGCATGCCGTCTACATAGAAACAATAGGTGTGCAATTCCGGCGCAGGTACCGAGGTTGTGTAAGTCCACACTCCATCTTCGCCTTTCTGCATCGGAATCCTTCCAGCCACTTCCACTTCTCCCAGTGGAGTCCGTTTCCGGGTCTTCTCAAAAAAGTCGGCTTCCACAGACACGTTCTTCGCTTCCGGAGCCCACAGACGGAATGTGACGGTCTGGTTCTTTACTTCGGGCGAAACCAAATTGCCCGTATTCACAGCCACAGTTTCCTGCGCCCAGACGCCAAGTGCGAATACACACACCGCCGCCAAACTCAAAAATCTTCTCATACCTTTTACCTTATTATATATAGCTTCGTTACGAAACACAAAATTAGCAAAATCCTCATTTATTAGGATTGCCCGTCCCCTCAAATTGCACTTACTTTGCACCCGTTAACTAAACTATATTTCAACAGAATGAAAAAAAATACCGCTATCGCTTTCTTATGGGCCGCTTCGGCATCCAGCGTATGGGCTGGAACCTCTCCCGTAGATGCCTTGCCCAAAGACACCACCAAGGTCATCGACATTGAAGAAGTAGTCGTCATTGCCACACCGAAAGAAAACAACCGTCTGCGCCAGCAGGCCGCTTCATCGACCTCGTTTTCCCAAAGTGCCCTGCGCAACCAGTCGGTCACTTCCGTGAAGTCTTTGTCGGCTCTGGTACCGAACCTGTTCATCCCCGACTACGGTTCCAAACTGACCACTTCTGTCTATATCCGCGGTATCGGTTCACGTATCAATACACCGGCAGTAGGTCTCTACGTCGATAACATTCCTTTCATCGACAAGTCGGCCTTCGACTTCAACTACTCGGATATCGAACGTATCGACGTCATGCGCGGACCACAGGGAACGCTCTACGGACGCAACACCATGGGCGGACTCATCCGTGTGTTCACCAAATCACCCTTCACTTATCAGGGCACAGACCTTCGCCTGGGAGCGGCCACTTACAACAACTACAACGCCTCGCTCACCCACTACCACCGTATTTCCAGCCAGTTCGCCTTCTCGGTAGGCTTGTTCTACGACCATAAGGGTGGGTTCTTCAAGAATGACTTCAACGGCAAACGGATTGATACCGACAATGAATTCGGCGGACGCATCCGTGCCATCTACCTGCCCACCGACAACCTGAAACTTGATTTCACCGTGAACTACGAATACACCAACCAGGGAGGTTATCCGTATGAATATACCGGAAAAGTAAGCGGCGAAGAAGACCGGGCACAATACATCGGACGTATCTCCTACGACAACGCCTGCGGCTACAAGCGTAATCTGCTGAACACCGGATTGAATCTGGAATATCAGGCCGACAACTTCATTCTGAGCAGTGTGACCGGCTTCCAATACCTGCGTGACCACATGGATTTGGACCAGGACTTCACGGAACAGAACATCTATACCATGATGCAGAAGCAGAACTCCAAGACACTGAGCGAGGAAATTGTCCTCAAATCCAAGCCCGGACGCCGCTGGCAGTGGACTACCGGAGTGAGCGGCTTCTACCAGTGGCTCGACACGGAGGCTCCCGTCACTTTCCAGAAAGACGGAGTAAACTGGCTGAACTCTACCATCAACACCAATGCCAATAAATATATGCCGACCATTTCGGCCGGTCCGATGACCATGAAAATGACTTTCAATGACGTCATCAACGGCGAACAACTGGTCATCCCGGGACAGTTCGGCACGCCTATCCTGAATGCGGCCGTGTTCCATCAGTCCACCTTCAACGACCTTTTCGGCCTGGAAGGTCTTTCACTGACCGCCGGTCTCCGCATGGACTACGAAAGCCTGAAGCTGGATTATTACAGCGGTTGCCAGTTTACCCACACCTATTCACTGAGCGGCACACTGACTCCCGGTGACAGAGTCATCCCGATGGTACCGGCACAGGACTTCAACGTGAACAACAGTTACAATGGAAAGCTGTCGCACGACTACATCCAGCTGTTGCCCAAGTTTGCCCTGCAATACGACTTTGATTCACGCAACAACCTCTATGTCAGCGTAAGCAAAGGTTACCGCTCGGGAGGATACAACATCCAGATGTTTTCCGACCTGCTGCAAAACGACATGCAGGCCAGCATGATGAAAAATGTAGCTGATGTAACAATTCCTATTGTCAATAAGGTGCCCATGCTGAGCGACGAACAGAAACAGAAAATTGCGGGCATGCTGAACGGCATGGCACAGACGCCACAAACCGACGTGAAGGCTGCCACGCTCTACAAGCCGGAATATTCATGGAACTATGAAATCGGTTCGCACCTCACCCTACTGAACGGAAAACTGCAGGCCGACCTTTCTGCCTTCTACATGGATACACGCGACCAGCAATTGTCGCGCTTTGCTGAAAGCGGACTGGGACGCATCACTGTCAATGCCGGAAAGAGCCGGAGCCTGGGAGCCGAAGCCAGTCTGCGTGCCCAGCTCACCGACAAGTTCAGTCTGAACGGGAACTATGGCTATACCTACGCTACCTTCACCGACTACGTGGTAAGCGAAACTGAAAACTACAACGGAAATTATGTACCGTTTGTACCCAAACATACCTTTACCGTAGGCGGACAGTACATCTTCCCGTTCCGTAAGAATGCCATTCTGGACAACATCACCCTCGATGCCAACTACCGGGCGGCGGGCCGTATCTACTGGACAGAGCAGAACAATGCCAGCCAGGCCCTCTATGGCACACTGAACGGACGCCTCAGCCTGAACAAAGGAAACGGACAAATCGGTATCTGGGTGAACAACGCATTGAACAAAGATTACCAAGCTTTCTACTTTGAAACGATGAGCCGCGGTTTTGCCCAAAAAGGACGTCCCGTACAAGTAGGTATTGATGTACGCTGCCGCTTTTAAGAAAATATAAACCATTGAATTATAGCAATTTAAGGAACACTTAACCACATAAAAAAAACGCTTAGGCGTTTCATCTGAAACGCAAGTGCGTTTAAAACAAAACGCAAGTACATTTGATTCCAAACGTACTTGCGTTTTTTCATGAGTTTTTTATGCCCCTAAAAGTCCTCCAAAATCCTCCAAATTCACTTCCAATCCCCCTTATTTTTTCCGCGGAAGCATCTCAACCGTAGGGGGTTCATAGTTACTGATGGGCAACTTCACTTTTTTCAATTCCTCCAAGGTAAAAACCGGAGGCTCCACCCCTTTAGGATAGGGCTGATTGGAGAATGTACGGAAATATTCCAGACAAGCATCTTTCCACCACACGGCATCGCCAGCCTGGATGTCCAGCCGTTCGGCTACCGCCTGATAGCGTTCCGCATCGACATAGGGCTGCATTTCCTTCCATACCTGCTGAAACGCACGCACTTCGTCCACGCCTTTCTGATACTTGTAACAGAGTTCATCCCACAATGAACGTCCCGAATGAAGCAGGTGATTCCAGTTCACATGATGAAACCAAAGCAGATATTCTTCCGGACATCGCTCCAGCGAATCGAACACCCGGGCCAACGAATCCGGATACTGCGACACGGCATCACTTCCCGAACGGCTCCGGTCGAATCCCAATCCCTCCTTGTCCGCCTGATGATAATACGAAGGCAGCCAATCGGGTCGTGCTCCAGGCACCTCACACCAAGGTTCAGGGCCATAATGATGCCCCCAAGCAAAAATGTGGTGCAAGCCCAACGGCATCATGTAATCCACCACCGCCTCCCGGCTATCCATCATAACCTGAGTCATAGGTTCCACAAACCGACGGTCGGTCGTGAAAGTCTGTGCCAGCCATTCACGCGCAATCTCTTCTGCCGACAAAGCCGGATTCCAAGCCAACCGCCCGTAAGCATACCAGTTGGCCTGTGCAAAATCATGTCCGCACCAGTTCACGTTATCGCCTACGTTCACCACACCCGCTACCCCCTTCAAGGAAGAAGGCTGCACATAGCGGTAAAACTCTTTCCACATAGTGGCCAGATAAGCCAGGTGGTTGGAATGTCCCAAGTACTCCTGCGTAATTTGAAACTCCACCATCAACGGTGTATGCGGCATGGCTCCAAACAACGGACTGTAAGGTTCCCGCGGCTGGAAGTCAATCGGCCCGTTTTTCACCTGCACCATCACATTGTCCCGAAACCGTCCATCCAGCGGTTGAAATTCCAGGTAAGCCTGCTTGGCCCGGTCTGCATCCGACGGACTGTAGACAAAGGCCCGCCACATCACGATTCCCCCATAGGGTTTCAAAGCCTCCGCCAGCATGTTCGCCCCCTCGGCATGCGTACGCCCGTAATCACACGGACCGGGCTGTCCTTCCGAATTGGCCTTCACCAGAAAACCGCCAAAATCAGGAATCAATCCATAAATTTCCTGCACTTTCTCTTTCCACCAACGGGCCACCCCCTCGTCCAGCGGGTCGGCTGTAGACAAGCCTCCTAACTTCATCGGAGAAGCAAAATTGACCGAAAGGTACACCTTGATGCCATAAGGACGGAACACATCGGCCAATTTCCGCACCTTTTGCAGGTAGTCGGCGGATAGAATCTCGGCCGAAGCATTCACATTGTTCAGCACGGTCCCGTTGATACCCACCGAAGCATTGGCACGGGCATATTCCCGATAGCGGGCCGGCACGGAATCGGTCAGTTCCTCCCATTTCCATAAAGAACGTCCTGCATAACCACGTTCCACCGTCCCGTCCAGATTGTCCCAATGATTCAGCACACGGATGTCGAAGGCCGGCTTTTCCCGGATATCCAGCCGGGTACAATCCGCTCCTTCTGCCTGTAACCGCAGCAGATGGTAAGTCGCATACAGCAATCCCTGTTCTGTAGCGGCCTCCAGCACCGTCTTTCCTTCGGAAGTACGTATGGTATATCCCTCTTTGCCCAACCGACGATGTGTCTCATCGGCACAGAGCTGCAAATCCACTTTCCCTCCTTGCCACAAGGCGGCCAGTTCCTCACGCGCCACAGCAAGCGTAGGAGAAGTGACTAAACAACAGACAGACGCTTGATTCACAGGCGTCTGTCGTAACCAAAGTCTGCTCCCGTCTTCGGCCCACAACGTAAGGACCAAAGACAGGAAACAGACACAACCCCAAAGTCGTTTATTCATCCGCACTGCCTTTTACAGTTTGAATCTTACCGTTCTCGTCATATTCCAGTTCGACCACCTTCAGACTGCGAAGCCAGGTCTTTCCACCAGAAGGCACACAGTCGTGATGGAACAGATACCATTTTCCCTTATACTCCGCAATGGAATGGTGCGTGGTCCATCCCACCACGGGTGTCAGGATCACTCCCTGATACACAAACGGACCATAGGGATTGTCACCTACGGCATAACACAACAAGTGTGTATCGCCAGTGGAATAGGAGAAATAATATTTCCCTTTGTACTTGTGCATCCAAGAAGCCTCGAAGAAGCGGTGCGGGTCGCCCGCAGTCAGCGGTTTTCCGTCTTCCCCCAACACGATCACCGGACGCGGTTCTTCTGCAAACCCGAGCATATCATCCGACAATTTTACCACCCGGCTCGGCAAGGCCGGTTCATCGGCTTCCGGCAGGAACGGGTGCTCAATGGCTTTATTGTCCCGGTAGCGTTGCATCTGTCCGCCCCAGATACCGCCAAAATACATGTAATAACTGCCATCCTCATCCTGAAGCACTGCAGCATCAATGCTGTAACTGCCCCGAATCGGGTCGGGCTGAGGAATGAACGGTCCTTCCGGCTTGTCACCGATGGCTACTCCCATGCGGAAAATGTCGTTCCGGTCTTTCAACGGAAAATACAGGTAATATTTCCCATCCTTACAAGCAATGTCACAATCCCAAAGCTGGCGCCCGGCCCAAGGAATATCAGCTACTTTCAAAGCCACGCCATGGTCCACGATTTCCCCATGCATCACGTCGTCGGTAGACAGCACATGATAGTCATTCATGTCAAAATGATCGCCGTTGTCATTTTCCGGAATACCGGATTCACGGTCGTGTGAAGGGTAAATGTACAAGCGGCCATTGAATACATGTACCGACGGGTCTGCCATGTAATCGGCAGGAAACAGATATCTTTCTTCCTTTTTCATACTATATAATTTTATGAGACCATTTGATGTTGGTCTCCAGTTCAACATTTATTTCTTTGCAGAGGTTACGGAATCGGATGCTTCTTCTATCATTTTCCGTACAAAATCTTTAGGCTGGTAATTCCGGTCGAAAAGCAACGGATAGTCCTTTCTTCCTCGAATCGGGAAATTATTTTTCCAGGAATCCTCATCGGTCACTCCCCAGGCGGTCACTCTTTCCACAATGTCGGCATGCTTTTCAAAAAGCTGAAAAAACTCTTGCATTCTTTTATTCCATGCCTGACTGACAGAATCCGGCAAAGCATCCGGATAGGGATTCAAGGATTTCTTGAAAGCTACCGTATCCGAGATATTGGCACTTCTGCGGGCCGTTGGCAAGGCACTCATATCCCACTCTGTAATCATCACCTTCACACCGGCTGCCGCAAAGGCAAGCATGCTTTCCTCAAACCGGCGGATGTCCGGATAATCCATTCCCATGTGTCCCTGCATACCCACCGCGTCGATACGCAAGCCCTTTTCTTTCAGCGAACGAACCAGTTTTACCACTCCCTCACGGCGTCCCGGCACATCCATGCCGTAATCATTGTAATATAATTCAGCATCCGGATCGGCTTCGTGCGCATACTGAAAAGCCAATGGGATGAACTCCTCTCCCAAAATCTCGTAGAACTTGCTCTTGCGGTAAGAACCGTCTTCCATAATGGCTTCGTTCACCACATCCCATCCTTTAATCTTGCCTTTGTAGCGTCCGACCACCGTCTGAATATGGGTTTTCATACGCTGTTTCAATACTTCAGGAGAAACATTCTTTCCTTTTTCGTCCACACAAAACCACTCGGGAAGCTGTGAATGCCATATCAAGCAATGTCCTGTCACCGTCATGCCGTTGTCGAGTCCTAACTGAACCAAACGGTCGGCATCCTCAAAATGGAACTCTCCTTCCTTCGGTTGGATTTCCTCACTTTTCATGCAGTTCTCTGCCACAATGGCATTGAAATGCCGCTTTACGATTTTCAGTGCGGAAGTGTCCATCCCCGATGACTGGCGGACATTAAGTGCCACTCCCATCAGGAATTTATCCCCAACCACCTCTCTTAATGACTTTTCTGAAACGGTCATTTTGGAAACATTGCTTCCGCATGCCATCAGAAAAAGGCTACATAATGCCATCGATACAATGTGTTTGTTCTTCATTTTTCTGTTTATTTCCTAATTAATAATCGTTTTTACTTCTGCGTTCGCTCAATTCAGCCTGCATTTTCTCATTATATTCCTTGCTGATAGGATAGAAAAACAGAGCGACTACTCCTACCAGAAAGAAAGCGGCAGGAATCAGGCTGGAAGAAAGGATGATGCCTTGCACAGCCGTATCGTTCTGTACGACGCCCGAACCGGAAGCGTAGCCAAATCCAGACAACAAAAATCCCAGTACAGCCCCACCGATACCCAGACCGGCCTTTAAGGCAAAGACTACTCCCGAGAAGATAAATCCCGTCGCACGACGATAATTGATATACTCCGAGTGGTCGGCCACATCGGCAATCATCGCCCAAAGCAAAGGCACTGTAGGCGCATAGGCCAGACTCTTCAGGAAGTTCAGCACGAACATCATGCCAATATTATCTTTAGCAGGGAAGTAGAACATGGCTGTAAAGACGGCTGTCAGTGAGAGGCACACAATAAACGTACGCTTCTTGCCGTATTTGTTTGCCAAAAACTCGGATAAGAAAATCACTCCAAAGAACTGCACCAATGCCCCGACCATATTGAAGACACCAAATCCTACTTCGTATGCCTTATCGGGTGATGTCACAATCAATCCAAAGGCATTGAGCACATGATATCCGACCGAGCTACCAGGTTCTGCTGCCACCAGCCCAATCTTATCCAGGAAAGCAAACAACGCAGCCTTATCCACGTAATTCTCAAAATAATAGTTCATGGCACTTCCCCACATGGCCAGTGTGATGAAAACAAACAAGGTCAGGATAAACATGGCCCGCCAAGGCACACTGCCCAATACGTCTTTAATATCCTGACGGGTATCATTTTTTTGGTTAGCCGGTGGAGTGATACGTTCCCTTGCCGAGAAAAATACAATCAAAAGAAAAATAAAACCGACTGCCGCAAACAGGGAAATCGTGCAAAGCCACCCATGCGCCTTGTCTCCCCCATCAGAAAATTTGCTCACCAATGGCAAAGTAAGTCCCTGTACCACAAACTGGGCAATGGTAGAAAAGACAAAACGTACGGAAGTGATACTGGTACGTTCCTTAATGTCCGACGACATCACTCCACCCAAAGAAGAATAAGGCGTATTGTTAAAAGAGTACATTGTCATCAACAATGTATAAGAGATGGTTGCATACACCGCTACCAGCCCTTTTTCCTCAATACCTGGATTATAGAAGGCCAACACATAAAATACCATGAACGGGAGAGCCGTCCACAACACCCATGGACGATATTTTCCCCACCGTGTCTGAGTGCGGTCGGACAGAATACCCACAGTAGGGTCTACAAAAGCATCGACAATACGTGCCACCAACATCACGGTACCTGCAATTGCCCCTTCCAGTCCAAACACGTCCGTATAGAATTTGGTCTGGTAAATCATCATCATCTGAAAGACGAGATTCGCAGAACAATCGCCCAGTCCATAACCGACTTTCTCGGCCATGGACACTTTCTGACTTAGAATATTACTCATTTTTACTTATTTTGTTTTTCATTCTGTATTACTGCTTCCACCAAGCGAGTAGCCGGTGTTTTCTTATCCAGCGGATGAATATCATTCCATTCACCCGTATCACTATTTTTAATCAAGGTTACATAGGGACTTTCCTGTGCCGCTTTTGCCTGCTGTTTTCTCAATTCTGCCCAAGCTGCGCGTCCAGGGTCATCCGGTGCCAGAAAATCGGCCAATTCCACCACATAGAAAGGTAAGTTTCCATTCTGAAAAAGGGTTCTCCAGTCTGCAATCATTGCCGTAAGCAAGGAGGAATATTCCCGCCAGCGACCCACATTCGACTCGCCCTGATACCATACCACCCCTTTGAACACATAATGCTGCAAAGGATGTATCATACCGTTATACAAACCTGTAGGTATATAATGGAAAGCCGTCGAAGAAGGGGAAGGAGGCATCACCGTTCCAATCTTATGTTTCCATGTACCTTCCAAGCTGACTTCCTGATTGCCACACAGCAATTTATACGGTTTTTCTTTTACAAAGGAAGGGCAAGAACCGTAGCTGAACAAACGTACGGTCAGCTGGTTTTTCCCTTCTTTCAGGAACTTGGCCGGTACCTGATAAATCCGCGGCGGATACTGATAGGAAACAGCCCCCACAAAATGTCCGTTCACATACACAGAATCAGCATCGACCATACAACCTAACCGCAATACTACGTCTTTTCCTGCCCATCCATCGGGCACTACAAACTCTTTTCGGAACCAATGGGTCCCATTCAATGGACGACCGTTACGAAGTGCCCAATTATCTGAAAACATATCTACCCTTTCCCAATCCGTATCATTGTATGACTCGGCATACCAAGGCATTTCACCATGCAGCCCGGCATCCGACCGATACAATTGCTTATTCCATGCCGACTGATGCAGCTGTTCGGTCTCCTTTATTTGAGCCACCAGTGCGGCATCTTCATATAAGGTTTTCTGATTTACATACTCCGGAAAGTCTTTCAATCCTTCCTCACTAATCCATGCTTCGACCGGCGTACCTCCCCAGCTGGAATTAATAATTCCGACCGGTACCCCTGTCTTTTCCTCCAGCAGTTTAGAAAAGAAATAACAAAGAGCAGAGAAGTTCTGGACGTATTCTTTCGTCATCGGCTGCCACTTGATTGTCCGTACATCCTCCAACGGGCGTGAAAAATCATACGCATACGGAACCTTTACATACCGAACAGATGAATTTTCATACGATGCAATCTCTTCGGCATACTTATCCATCACCCGGTTTACCGTCAATTCCATATTCGACTGTCCTGAACACAAGAACACATCCCCAATCAGAATATCTTTTAATAAAATGTCATTGACAGCCATGGAATAAGGGCCTCCTGCTTTCAAAGCAGGCAAAGCAATCATCCAATTTCCAGCTTCATCCGCTACGGCATGATACCGTTTCTTCATGAAAGTCAAATTCACCTTTTCACCCGGACTGGCTGTACCCCAAATCTTCAGGGGAGCGTTTCGTTGAAGCACCATTCCATCGGAAACCAACGCAGGTAAAGTGACTTTGGCTGACAAGCCAAAACTACAACAAGAAAGCAAAAGAAGAGTCCAAAATACCCTACTAAAATAAGCCTGTGTTTTCATACATTATATCTTGTATTTTTCATCGATTCTTACCACTACAAAAATAGTAAAAGGCCATGGAACAGGCTCTCACACAGGATACCAACCTCATATCTATTGTTACACCACCCTTTCTGTTGTAACAAAAACTTACGGAAATGTTACATCACAAAAGGAAAATCCTCCCCAAAGACTCTTATATAATTTTCCAGCTAACTTTTACAAGAACTCACTTCCACCCCTTAAAATCTATTTTCAAAAGCAAAAAAATCCCCGTTTTTTTATTGACAACTAAGAAAAAAGAACTTACTTTGTATCAATTATATGGTATTTTAATTCAAATTCAGCCCTACAAACCACATCAATAATGAGAAATAAGACATTCATTATAACCGTTTTTTTCTGTCTACTGCCCCTTTTGTGTAAAGGACAGTTCTGCAAGCTATATACGACTCATGGAGAAATCTCCAGCAGTATGATCAACAACATCTATCAGGATCAAAAAGGCTATATATGGGTAACAACAGAAGACGGGTTGAATAAATTTGATGGAGCAAAGTTTACCAGTTACAGGACTCATAAGAACGACTCTACATCTTTGATAGGCAACCATGTATACAAAGTATTCCAAGATTCCAGAGGTAATCTGTACATTCTTTCTACCAAAGGGCTGCAAATCTACGACTACCGGTCGGATACGTTCAAAACCATCAAAAAATCAAGTCCGTCATATAACAACAAAAGTATTACAGAGCTTCGCAACGGGAATATTCTGATTGGAACCAGTGGGTATGGAATGAAGACTTTGTCGGCCGACTCAAAAGGGAACTATCAGATTAAAGACTGGAATCCTTCCCTGAGCGGATATACCATCAATGAAATCAAGGAAGACCAAAGTGGAAATATCTGGATTTGTACCGAATATCATGGTGTCATCCGGATTGATAAGAATGGGAAAAGATATGACTATTCACTGGGAGCCCACAACGGAAACCAGTTCATCAACTGCTGTACGGAAGATTCTTACGGCAATGTATATGTAGGTACCACCGGACGCGGAGTATTCGTTTATCGAAAGGCTGACGATACTTTCCAGCAAATTTTCAATTCCGAATTCCCCATTAAGGACCTGAAACAAAAAGAACATTTCATGCTGATTGGCATTGATGGAGAAGGTATCGTTTCTTATAACATTCCCGAGAAATGCATCTCGGATACAGATTTCTATATAGACAATGTAAATATCAAAAAAAGTAAGGTACATTCCCTTCTGATAGACAACAGTACCAATCTTTGGATTGGTATTTATCAGAAAGGTGTAGCTTTCATTCCTTTACAAGCTAATATGTTCGGCTATATCGGCAGTTTTTCATCTCTTCGAAACCATATTGGAAACAACTGCATCACAGCCTTATGCGACTATGATAACGGCAAGCTTCTTGTCGGTACAGACAACGACGGTATTTACCAGCTGAGCAACCATTATAATTTTATCCGGCATCTGACACCGGAATCAAATCCGGACATACCCCCCACGGTGATGTGTCTTTTCAAAGATTCCCACCAAAATGTATGGATAGGTTCTTACCTGAGCGGACTTTCCTTTATGAGTTCAAAAGGTGAAGACTTCACCAAGGTATCTTTAAAAGACAAAGACGGAAACGAAATCAAACGTGTGTACAGCCTGGCAGAAGATGCCCATAAAAGACTGTGGATTGGGACTATGGGAATGGGACTCTATTACACAGATTTAAATGCCCCCATCCAGAAAAATATCCATGTATATAATTCAAACGATTTACAAGATGTCAACCAATGGATTGACGCACTGTACTATGCGAAAAACGGAAGACTGTATATTGGTACCTATGACGGCATCAAATGCATCGATACCCAAAACCTGAAAATGGTAGGACAAGAAAAAGCCTTACTAGGATTGGTTGTCTACTCCATTACAGAAGATCACGAACATCGTATCTGGGCCGGTACATCCGATGGCATCTCGGTGATGGACAAAGATTTGAATCTCATCGAGCAATTCACAACACAGAACGGATTGCCCAACAATTCAATTTCCTCCATCGTGATTGACAAAAACAACGATATTTGGGTCTGTACCAATCAGGGCATTGCCAAATACAACCCGCAGAAAAACTCCTTTATTCCGTTTTATGCTTCCGACGGCTTATACAACAATGAATTTTCCAGAAATGCGTTTTGCCAATATCCCGACGGTAAAATCCTGTTTGGAGGCACCAACGGAATCATTTTCTTCAATCCGGACGACATCAAAATTCAGAAATTCCAGGGCAAAATCAGACTTACAGGATTCTATTTACATGATAAATCTGTGAATGAACTTACAAAATCAGGAAACTACCATGTGATTGACACTGACATATTCAATACAAAAGAAATCAACTTGGCACACTACGACAATTCTTTCTACATTGAATTTGCCACTGACAATTTCATGACCCCTCAGGGTTATGTATATTCCATGAACAATGGAACCTGGAACTCCCTGCCCAAAGGAACTTCACGCGTTTCATTCAGCAATCTTCCAGTAGGAAAATATGAGTTTAAAATCAAGGCCGTCAATGGTTCCGCGGAATCAGATATAAAAACAATACTCATCCATATCCATCCTGCATGGTATAACTCGACTATAGCCTGGATTATCTATCTGGCCATCATTGGCAGCATAGCCTCAATCTTTATACATCAGGCAAAAGAAAAATACAGAGTAAGACAAGAAATGCTGAAGCACAAGCACTTGGAAGAAATAAACGAGGCTAAGCTCCAATTCTTTATCAACATCTCACACGAAATCAGAACCCCGATGTCGCTGATTATAAGTCCGCTGCAAAAGTTAATCTCTACCGACAGCGATACCGAAAGGCAGAAAAGCTACTCGCTGATTGAACGTAATGCACAACGCATACTGAATCTGATCAATCAGCTGATGGATATCCGTAAAATAGACAAGAACCAAATGAAGCTTAGTTTCACGGAAGTGGAGCTCATCGGTTTTATCAATAACATTAAAGACACATTCACTTATCAGGCTACCAGCAAAAATGCTCAGTTGAATCTGATTACCCAACTGGACAGCCTGAAGGTATGGCTGGACCCGAACAACTTTGACAAAGTCATTTTTAACTTGCTGTCCAATGCGCTTAAACATATTCAGAGTGAAGGAAAAATCAACATCTACATTAATACTATTCACAATGGTAAAGAAGAGGCTCCATTGAACAACTGTGCTGAAATTATCATTGAAGACAATGGCACCGGTATCAAGGAAAGTGAAATGACACGTATTTTTGAACGCTTCTACCAAATCAGTGATGACCGGTCGCGCAGCAAAGGGACGGGTATCGGACTGCATCTGTCCATGTCACTCGTAAAAATGCATCATGGCACCATTACCGTCAAGAACAATGACAATCAGCCAGGATGCAGTTTTATCATACATATTCCGTTAGGCCGTGCACATCTGTCGGCAGAGGACATTGCTCCCGAAACTTCAGATAATACAGCTATCACTTCATCGGAAAATAATGAATTTCAACATATTCCATTACACCTTGAAGAAAACGAAAGCGGAGATGACAATGGGAAGAAATTACCACGAAAGAAGCACTCTGTCCTCATTGTGGAAGATGAAGACGACATCCGTAATTATCTGCTCACTGAATTAAGCAATTATTTCCGGGTATTAAGTTGCAGCAATGGAAAGGAAGCATTGGAAATCATTATGTCACACATGCCCAACTTGGTGCTCAGCGATATCATGATGCCGGAAATAAACGGTATCACCCTTCTCAAGAAACTGAAACAGAACATCAAGACCAACCATATTCCAGTCATTCTTCTAACGGCCAAGAACAGTGAGAAAGACTATATTGAAGGGCTCTCACTAGGAGCAGACGCCTACATAGCCAAACCGTTCAACCTGGAAATTCTGATTACAACCATCGAAAACCTGATTCGAAACCGGGAGGTATTGCGCAACAACTTCAGCGGTAAGCAGGAACAGGATGGACAAATCGAAGTGGTTCAGCCCCAGTCGGCAGACGAAAAGCTGATGAAAAAAGTGATGAAAGCCATCAACAAAAATCTGAACAATCCGGAGCTGAATGCGGAAATGATTGCGGCAGAAGTGGGTATAAGCCGAGTACATCTGTACCGGAAACTTAAGGAAATCACAAATCAGTCCACACGAGATTTCATCCGGAATATCCGACTAAAGCAGGCGGAAATTCTACTGAAATCAGAGAAAAACTACAGTATTTCTGAAATATCCCAGCTGGTAGGATTTAACAACACCACTTATTTCTCGAATGCCTTCAAAGAATTATATGGTGTTTCTCCAAGCAAATATATGGAATATTGCAAAGAGAATAAAGACAGGCTGGAAGAGGAACCCAAAAATGAACAAGATAAAACGGAAAAACAATAAGAAAGAACTAAAAAAGTCTGGCCGTTAAATTTCGACCAGACTTTTTAATTTCCATCAATTATTCTGCATTCAGAATCTGAAGCATCGTAAGCGCATATCTTTTACCCAGTTCACGATATCCGGCCGCACTGAAATGCAGCCTGTCGGAAACCGCCTCACACCCTTCGGATGAAATGACATGCGCGGAAGGAATTGTTTCCGGCAAATTCTGAATCACCGGATTCATTGAGGCACAAGCTCCTCCCTGCCCTTCAGATACAAGCTCACCTACTAACAGAGGCAATGAATTGGGTTTCAAATTGAGATCGGAAAGAATGCTGTCGTACACTTTCTTGACTTTCAACGGCCACTCCGGATCGCCAGTATTTGACTCTCCCTGATGAAACAGAATCCCTTTTATGACTCCACAACGGGAAGCCTGTCTGGCCAATTCAATCAATCTGGCATAAGGATTTCCATCATACTCGGCCACCATGTTTTTCAGCCAGTTCGGAGAAGTCTCCACGTATGAAGTATAATTATCTTTATCAAACAATTCGATTTTACAACCTCCTACGGCCACATCAATCACTCCCACCTGTACATTGGCCGGAAGACTATCTACCATTGTGCGACCGAAATAATCTGCAGGAGTCAATCCGGTGCCACATCTTGCCAAAGGGGGAACTGCCGTGTACCACTCCCCTTTCTTCCGTCCTAAGTCCGGACAATCCACAGCTTGAAGCACTTTAAAACGAGGATTCACATCCACCGTATCGCATGCTTCTATTTTTGCATTTCCCTCCATATTCGACTGACCCAAGCACAGATAAATATGAAAATTCTCATCCACCTTGCCTGCTTCTGTATGAACCTGTGCAAAAACAGGTCCAAAAGTCAAAGCCATCAACGACGTCAGCGTTGCAATCATTTTCTTCATTTCCATTATTCACAAATTTAGATTCAACTTTTCATTTTCCTTTTTTCATTCTATCAGAAAGCAACTTCAAGTTCCTCTCCCTTATATACAACCGATTTCTCGGCCACTTCTATCGCCCCATTGGAAGACGAAGCGACTTTCACAATCTTCAGCTTCCGAACAGGCTTCATTCCCGCAAACGTCCCCTTCCGTTTACCTATCACCAACGTAGCGTCTTTCTCATTCCAGCTCAGACGGATACAGGAACAGGCTCCTTTTTCATACTCACAGTCTGTTCCATTATCTTCATACAGCTGATAAGTACCATCCGTTCCGGTATACACCCGAATTTCCCACTCCGATTGCAAAGCCGTATCAGCCTCGTCCGCATAACCGGAAGCCAAAGGTAAAATCGTACCCGATTTGACAAATACAGGAATGTAATCCGGAGAAACCGAGGTTTGAACCCACCCTGAAGACAAATGCCGGTTATCATAAAAATCATACCACCCACCTTGAACAGCAGGCAAGTACGTTTTCCAGATTGCAGGTCCCTCTTCCACAATAGGAGAAACCAACAGAGAACGGCCAAACATATACTGGTATTTCAAAGATAAAGCCAACGTATCCAGTGGAAAATCCATCACCAAAGGACGCAACATTGTACCATCTTCCAACGAAACCCATGCAGACTCTGAATAGATATAGGGCAGAAGGCGATAACGCAAGGCCAACGATTTACGGGCCATTTCCGTCACTTTGTCTCCATAGTTCCAAAACTCAGTATTCGTCATATACCCATGCACACGCATCAAAGGCAGAAAAACCGAAGTCTGAAGCCACCGGGAAAACCGTTCATGAAAATGGACATCCGTATACTGTGCATCTCCCGGCCGGAAGAACCCTCCGGCATCGTACGTCCACCAAGGCAGACCGCATACAGAAATTCCCAATCCGGCTACAATCTGACGACGAAACGTATCCCAATCGTTCCCGACATCCCCCGACCAAGTGGCCACTCCATACCGCTGAATACCCGGAAAGCCGCTACGAGTAAGCAAAACCGTTCGGGGACTGAAGGAACCCTGTTTCTCTCCATTGGCAGAAAGGCTTCGCAAACCTTCATATACCGTTTTATTGACCACCAATGGATAGACATTCCGGAACACCTCTCCGGGATAACTTGAGTGATTTACCCGACGCCCCACCAAATCGTCATTTTCCGGTTCGGTAGCATCCAGCCACCAAGCATCTATTCCTATCGGAAGAACCAAGCTATCCCGAAAATTCTGCCAGTAGAATGAAGCAGCCTCCGGATTAAAGAAATCAATCCAAGGAGTGCCTGGAATATAATAGGCTTTCTCGGCCATCTTTTTTCCCAGCACCGAGTTCTGGTCCACCTTCGACCAGACCGACAGCATCAGCCTCATATCCATCCGGTGAAGACTGTCGACCATTTCCCGAGGAGAAGGATAATCTGCCTCATCAAAGCGCATGGCGTTCCAGCCATATCTGCCCCAATACTGCCAATCCTGCACCATCAAATCGACCGGCAATTTTTCTCTTCGGAACCGGGAAGCTGTTTCAAGCAGTTCTTTTTGGGAATGAAAACGTTCCCGGCAATGAATATATCCCAAGGCCCATGCCGGCAACATCGGTACCTCTCCTGTCACTGCCCGATAAGAGGCAATCACCTCATCGGCCGTTCCGGCAAAGAAAGTATAATCGATGCCATTAGAAACCGGAGAACGAAAGGTCGTAGTCTGGTCTACTTTCCGGAAAAACAGCTTAGGAGTATCCTCCTTGGTCAATTCCGCCTTCAAACGATGTACCCCCGCTTTCAAGTCAACCAGAACAGAGACCGTAGGCGGCAGCCATAAATTATTCACATCTACCACCGTATGTCCATCAATCTCCAAATTGTGCCTGCGAGCCATGGAACTTCCTACGTCCAGCATCAAAGCATATTGCCCGTCGGATTCCACTTTCAGACTACCTGCAAACACATTACTTTCACGTACTTCTTCCTTACCTCCTTCAGTAGAAGTCACATTCACAGTCACCTTATCACCCGAAGCACCCGTTTTCTGAAGCGCAATCACTGAAGAAGCCGGATTAAAATCCGTCAGACCATAGTTGTTCCACAAAAGTCCGTATCCCTTATTCGACATCACAAAAGGGACGGCAATCTGCGTATTGACCTGAGTCAACCTCCGCGTCAATCCACGCACATTCAAATACCCATCCTGGAACTGCCCCAGTCCATAAAGATATTCATCGGAAGGAGAATGGAAAGTCTGTGTGGACACATACGTCTGCTCCCCCTGTACAGAAGAAGCCTGAAGCTGACCTCCTTCCTCTCCCAATATCACCTTTCCATCCGAAGAAAGGAACGAAATCCGTCCGTCGGATGCCGACACTTTTACACTTACATCCTTTAAAGACAATATATAATCTTCTCCTTCCATTTTAAGCGTATAAACCGGAGCCTTCACCGGAAGATACACCAATTCCGGCAATTCATGAGCAATTCCCTTGCTTCGAACCACCCTTACAGCACTTCCGGTCAGCGGGATAAGCCTTAACCGAGTATCAACCCGACGAAAAACCACCTGATCGGCTCTTTTTTCTTCCAACGTCCATGCCTGTATCTGGCGGTCAGAGGAAAGACCGAGAACATTCCCCGCCAAACAATCCCCATTCCACCACACACAGACAAAGAAGAATAGTAAAAACAAACAAGACTGCCTCATAACCTCTGTAACTTCATTAATAATTCAGTTTCCAATAATCGAAATAAGCCAAATCTTTCGGAACTTTCCCCCTAAAAATAAAATACAGGTCGTGTACTCCAGTCACTTGCGGTATCTGTGCTTCCACAACCCGCCAACGGTCGCTTCCACCAGTCCGCGGCACCTTTATCTTTGCCAACACCTGTCCATCCAGTCCGTCAAGACGCACCTCCATCGTAATCTCTGCATTGTGAGTAGTAGACAAACGCGCTGAAAAACGAGACGGAGCCTTTTCACCGAAATCCACAGACCGAACTTTTGTATAAGCTCCATCCGCTAAAGCAGTAATGAAAACCCCAACTTGAGCGTTATATGAACTTTTCATTTTTTCCGACCACGCCACGGTCTCTGCTTCTACCTTCCGGTATGGACAAAGAGGTTTCAAGCTTTCTGTGACTCCCTCTTTCACCATCTTCACACACGGAATCTTCCCATCTGCCTGGAAGTCCAACTCTCTGACACACACAGAACGAGTAAAACCACTTCCACCCGGTAGAGAAGCGTCATGATAAAATAAATAAGTTTTTCCTCTGAAATCGGCAATACCCGGATGGTTCGTAAAACTTCCTCCTTCAGTAGCCATCAATGTACCTCCGTAATTCCACGGACCTTCCGGACCTTTTGATGTGGCATAAGCCAGATGTTCAGGCACCGGTCCTCCTGCATAGAAAAGATAGTACATTCCCTGACGCTTATACAACCAAGGAGCCTCTTCATACAGCGTAGGACGCTGCGGATCTCCCTCCCTGCTTCCAAAGGCTTCCGGTTTCATCGGTACCGCATGTATGCCCCCTTCATAAGAAATCATATCCTCGTTCAACTTCACATAATAACAATTGGGATTTCCCCAATACAAATAAGCCTGTCCGTCGTCATCGATAAAGACGGTAGGATCGATATTTCCGTATTCAGCCTGCACAAGCGGAGCTCCCAACGGGTCATAGAAAGGTCCATAAGGACTGTCGGACACAGCCACTCCGATGGCAGTCTCCCCCTTCAAATCCGTCACAGGTACATACATATAAAATTTCCCGTTACGTTCCATACACTGAGCCGCCCAGGCATCTCCTCCTGCCCACTCAAATGTTTTAAAAGACAAAGGCATGGGATGTTCCGTCCAATTTACCATATCATCTGTAGAATAAAGTTTCCAGTCATTCATGGTAAACCAAGTAGACCCATCTTCATCGTGACTGGTATAAAGATACAATCGGTCATTATATACCAAAGGAGCCGGATCGGCTGTATAAGAAGTCTGAATAATAGGATTTTGCGCAGCCACAGTCAAACTGGACAACAGAGCTACCCCCATTGCCAATTTACGCCACCGGTTCTTACCATAAATCTTATTGGCCTGTATATATCTCATCAGAATTAGTTGACTCATAATTTTACATTGATTTTTTTACCCGTATAATTAATTGTTTTTTCTTTTCCATCTGCCGTTTTCAAGACGAAAGTCCGTTCGTGGAGCATTCCTTGATATTCGCCTTTTCTGCTTTCAATCGTAAAGGTACGCTTTTTGTCATTCCATTTCATCCATATTTCTGAATAAGCCCCCTTTTCGTAATTATAGTTATCAAACTCATCTTCATACAAACAGAAAGTACCATCTGCACCAGGATAAATATGAATATCCAGCTGTTGCCATGATTTCTGCCGGGCATACTGCACCTCCGGTCCGATAGGAATAATACTTCCAGATTTTACATACAAAGGCATCACATCCAAAGGAACTTCTTTCTGCACAGATACACCTCCTGCCAGTTTCTCTCCAGTCCAATAATCATACCAGTCTGCTCCCTCCGGCAAATACACCTCGGTAGACTTCAGTGATGAAAAATCAGAAACACGCTCTTCGCCCTGCATTCCAGTGTACATCGGGTCCGTTACAGGCTTCACCAGAATGGACTTCCCGAACATATACTCATTGTTCATGTCCCACACATTCTTGTCTTTTGGAAAATCCATTACCAGCGCCCGCAAAAAAGTAGACTGACGTGAAGTGACTTCCCAAGAAAGAGAATAGATGTACGGCAACAAGGAGTAACGAAGATGAATAAACTTCGCAATCGCATCATAGTAAGGCTCTCCTTTTTTCCCGAACTGATAGATTTCACGAGGCGCATCCGCACCGTGCGAACGCATCATCGGACAAAAGGCACCAAACTGCAGCCACCTTACATACAGTTCCTTATAATCCGGGTCTGCCAGTTTCTTCGGATATTCACCCAAAAAGAATCCCCCTATATCCGTATTCCAGTTCGGAATGGCAGAAAGAGAGAAATTCAATCCAGCCGGAATCTGCCGCTTAAAAGAATCCCATGTCCCTTGAATATCTCCCGTCCATGTATTCGCCCCATATCGCTGTTGTCCGGCAAATGCGGAACGAGTCAAAATAAACACACGTTTATCGGAAGAGGCCTTGCGCTGATGGTCGTATACCCCTCCAACCGACATCAACGGATACGCATTACGCACTTTCCGGAAACTTCCCAAGAAAGTCTCTTCATTCAGATCTTCATCCTTGAAGTTCAGATGGTCAGGTTCCGTAGAATCCATCCACCAGCCATCCATTCCCAAGGCAAACAGTCCTTTGTTCGCATATTTCCAATAGATATCACGGGCTTTTGGATTATAGGCATCGTAAACCCGTACCCCCGACAAATAATCTTCCCGTGGAGGCCACAAATCAGGTCCAGCCAAAGGCCATGTCTGGAAATTGAAAAGCATCCCCTTCTCATCCAGTTCCTTATAAGGCTTTGTCATCGGTCCAAAAGAAGACCAGATAGAGATTATAGCCTTGGCATTCATGCCATGAATATCCTCTATCATTTTTTGAGGATTCCAAAACTCCCCGTTCAGGAATTCCATGGCATTCCACAGATAATTTCCACCCCAATACTGCCAGTCCTGGATGATACCGTCGAGCGGAACCTGCAACTCACGATACTTGCTCACCACTCCTACAATCTCATTCTGACTCTTATATCTTTCCCGACTCTGCCAGAAACCATAAGTCCAAAGAGGGAGCATCGGTACCTGACCTGTCAGTTCACGCATATTGGCTATTACCCCGTCGGCATTACCACCGGTCATGAAATAATAATCGATGAACTCTCCTACTTCCGATTCAAAAAAGGTGGCCTTTTCATTATCAACAAACCAAGTAGGAGAATAATTGTCCCAAAATATACCATATCCTTTCACAGACTGGAAGAATGTGACCACATCTTCCACGTTTCCTTGAATAAGATACTTATCCTGATTCCGCTGACTGAGTTTTCCACTCTGCATCTGCCCCAAACCATAAATAGGCTCATCTTTATCCAACTTAAAGACCTGTTTGATACGGTAATCGCCCGTATTTACTCCTTCTTTATATTGTATTAACACAGGTTTTTCCTGTTCTTCCAGCAACTCGGCTCCATGTTTGGTTTGGAAAGATACATTCCCTGTTTCCTTATCCAGCAACACCATTACTTCCGATGACGTAACGGTATACTTCCCGTCGGTCTCCCCATAAGAAAGTTTGCATTTACGAGGAGCCAATACCACTGAAAGATTATTACGCTCTGGTATCGTATCAGAAGAAGAAGGATATTTCACCACCCGAGCTATTTCGGGGGTATAAAATACAATTTCTGTCACCAGCTTATCTTCCTCCATATTCAATTTAAGCCCACGTGCAGTTTTTGTAAGCACATTTCCAGCCAACAGTATTCCAGAAGAAGACAGAACAGAAGCAAACGATAGAATGCCCGTCAAAATGATAGCTTTCATATTCTCATACGATTTATTGTATTTGACCCTTTATTCCACACTCACTTACGTTTGAATTCCCAATAATCCAACTCAAACAAGTCCTTCTTATTCTCACCTTCAAAACTAAGATACAAATCATGGACTCCACTGACCGCATTGACCTCACAGGAATAAAGTTGATATTTGGACGTTTCGTTTCTCTGCGGTATAGTTACGTTTCCAACAATCTTTCCATCCGGAGCATCCAAACGAATCTTCAGATTTCCTCCCTCAAGAGGCAAGGCGGAAACCTCAAAGCGACGGGCCTTATTCTTTCCAAAGTCTACTCCACGTACACAGATGTACTCTCCATTATTCACATCTACCACCGAAAGAGATTTATCCGCATTGGGAGCTGTTTTCAATCCATATCCCCAAGCCATCGTTTCAGCCTCTACCTTTCGGAAAGGATTGAAGGTACCCACCTGCTCCAGTTTGGTGTCTGCCCAATAAGGCACTTCCTGAATGGTTCCATCTTCATTATAATGCATCTCAGCCACCGAAACCGAACGACGTTCATAATGAGTATCCGTCTCCAGTTTCAACAAGTCATAATTCAAGCCAAAAACATACGATTTCCCTTTATAATCCATAATACCCGGATGGTTTCCACGGCTCCTGACTGTAGGACGCATGATATATCCTCTGGTCGTCCACGGACCTATAGGGCTGTCACTCATGGCATAGCCGATACCTTCCGGACAACAGGTAGAAGCAAAAGCCAGATAGTAGTGTCCATTGCGTTTATAGAACCACGGTCCTTCCTGATAATGCTCCGGTGTTTCCTTCAATTTCACGATATCTCCAGAATACGAAATCATATCCTCATTCAATTTCACATAATAACAATTAGGATTTCCCCAGTACATATAAGCTTGTCCGTCCTCATCGATAAAGACAGTTGGATCAATGTCATCCCAGTGTTCTTTCTGCCATACCAGAGGTTTCCCAAGAGGGTCTTTGAACGGTCCGTAAGGACTGTCGGACACCAGTACACCGATGCCATTTCCATGAATCGGGCAATACATATAGAATTTTCCATTGCGTTCAACCACTTGCTCGGCCCAAGCTCCATTGTCACGTTTCACCCAATCGAAACTTTTGAGTGAAGCCACTGCTCCATGGTCGGTCCAGTTTACCATATCCGTAGAAGTGTACAACAACCAATCCTGCATCTTAAATCCTTCCGCATCGTTTTCATCATGAGTCGTATAAAGAAATACCGTATCATTGTATACCATCGGTGCCGGATCGGCTGTATACTTTGTCTGAATAATCGGCTGCTGCGCATTTACATTCAAACAACTCAATAATCCGCAGCTACCACATAACCATAGAATCTTACTAATATTCATAATATTCAAAATTTAAGTCATTCATTAATTCATAACATTTGTCACTCAGACATTCTCCACCAATCAAAATTGAAAAGCTTACATCCCTTTCTACCTTTAAAACAGAAGTACAAATCATGCACGCCCGAAACAGGCTTTCCATCTTGTTTCACCGCGGTTTCCAAAGTCTTCCACATTTCCCATCCTCCGGTATGCGGAACTTGCACTTCCGCAATCAACGTTCCACCTATACTGTCAGCATGCACTTCAATGGTTCCACCCCTCAACGCACTGGCTACACAGACTTCCAATCTGCCGGCCCCCTTCTTTCCTAAATCAACTTCCCTCACCTTCAGGTAATCACCGTTATGGATGTCCGACACATAGATTCCTGTCTGGTCATTCGGTTCCGTCTTCACTCCTTCAGAAAAAGCCATGGTCTCCGCTTCCGCTCGTTGATAAGGATTGAAGGTGCCTATCGGTTTTACGCCTTCTTGCGTAGCATTGATCACAGGAAAAGTTCCGTCTGCATTATACTTAAACTCTTCCACAGCTACTGAACGTCCGAATCCACCTCCTCCCGGCAACTTTCCGGTATGATAAAAGAAATAAGAATTTCCTTTATAATCAATCACTCCGCAATGATTCGTAAATGAACCTGTATCCTGCAAAGGCATGATTTCTCCCATATACTTCCAAGGCCCCACCGGCGACTTACTCATGGAATATGCAATATGTTCAGGAACACCTCCTGCCGCATACAGCAAATAATAATTATCCTTTCGTTTGTAGAACCACGGACCTTCCGTATAGATATCCTTATATTTTTCTCCCTTCACACGCTTTTCCGGATTCGGAGCCCCGAAACTGTCCACAGTCTGGTCCTGCTTTTTTACCTCTCCCTTGATGGATATCATATCCTCATTCAATTCCGCATAATAGATATTTGGATTTCCCCAATACAAGAAAGCACTTCCATCGTCATCAACATACACGGTAGGATCAATATAATCCCAACTACCGTCACAAAGCGGTTTTCCAATGGCATCCCGGAAAGGTCCCACAGGCGAGTCACCCACTGCGACACCAATGGCCATCGCTCCTGTAAGTTTCGAATGCAGGCAGACATACCAATAGAATTTGCCATGACGTTCTATGCACTGCGCAGCCCATGCCCGGTCATCCGCCCATTCAAAAGACTCTATGGCAAGCGGAGAACCATGGTCAGTCCAGTTGACCATATCCTCCGTAGAGTATACCCTCCATTCCTGCATCCAGAAAAAATCAGCTTTGTCCTCATCATGTCCTGTATACACATAAAGTCTGCCATCGTGTACCATAGGAGCCGGATCTGTCGTATAGCAGGTCTGCACAATCGGATTCTGCGCCAACAGCATGGGAGAAATCAATCCTCCCAATGCTGTCAATATTACTTTATTGCTTATCATAACTTTTTCTTCACAATTATTTCCGAGTAATTACTATACCCCCATTTTTAGGAATAGAAAGGTTCACAACTTGTTTCTTACTGATAACCTGTTCCTTGACAGAGCCTGCCAGTTTATCATTATCTTCATACACACAGACAACCTCTCCTGCCGCAAACAAGGACGAAACATCAATCTTCAAATTAACGGTTTCATCCTGTGCATTAATACCTGCCACATACCACTTACCGGCATGTTTACGTGCCATTACGATATATTTTCCAGGATATCCGTCTATAAACTTTACCTCATCCCATGTGGTAGGCACCTTCTTCATGAAATCGACTGCCCAAGCCGGAGCATCCGTCAGATTATTAGGTGCCAATGCAAAATGTTGTACCGGACTCTGAAACAATACTGCCGTAGCCAGTGCAAACACATCAGAAGTGACTCTCATCCGTCCACCCGGCTCATTTTTCGCATTATAATATTTATTCAAAGTACTTCCTCCAAAATCCATGCTCCCAATCGTGTTGCGCACAAACGGATGAATGCATGCATTGAATGCTTCCGCATCACAACTTCCCTGCGAGAAATTCATGTTCTCACTGGCCAATACCGCTTCACTGGCCGCATAATTAGGATACATACGCTCCCATCCACGTGGAATGGTGCATCCATGAAAAATGACCAAGAGTCCATAATCATTTGCATCGGCCAGAATATCTTCGTAAAGCTGCATGGTAACCTGCTTGTCACTACCCACAAAGTCAACCTTGATTCCCTTGATACCAATACGCTGCATCCACTTCATTTCTTTCCGACGGGCGATAATGTTACTCATCTTTCCACGAGGACCTTGAGGCGCATCATTCCAGTATCCATTGGAATTATACCACAAATACAAGCCTACATTCTTCTGCTTGGCATAAGCTGCCAGTTCTTCTATTTTGTCGTAGCCCACCTGCGTATCCCAGAGCGCATCGACCAGTACCGTACGGTAACCCATCGCTGCACAGAAATCTATGTAACGCTTCTGGTCGTCCATATTCATACTGGCATCTCCCGCAATAATCCAGCTCCAAGTTCCACAACCATATTCAGCCGCATAATCTTTCGACGGTTCATACAAAGGTTCTACCACATCAAACGGTACGGTTGTTTCTACGATAGGAGCCAACGTTGGCCCCAAGGTTATGGTACGCCATGGAGTTTTTCCTGGCAATGCAATGCCCGGAGAAGTCGTACCATTGCCGTTAAATTCACCTTCCTGCGGGAAACCAATGGTATAAAGTCCGTTCTCGTGCCCCATCAGGCGACTGCCACAATAATAGCTGTTCACTCCGGTTTCAGAAATTAAAATCCATCCTTTGTCCGAATTTTTAAACAAGCAAGGGAAAGTATATCCTTCTCCCCAACCGTTCTTTCCCATCGTATCATCTACTGTATATGGAGTCTCATAGCTGGGAGAAGTTCGGGCAAAACCACCCATCGGTCCACTTTGCGGGCACAAGAAGGTAGTCGTTCCTTCCGGCAACACAAAACCCGTAGCTTCCTGCTGCACAACACAACACAAGATATCCTGCTTAGGATACACTGTATATCTAAAAGCCACATCATTGTTACTTACCCGGAATTCTACATCAAAAGCAGTTCTCCCTTCTTTCGTAAACGGAATGACAGCCGATTCAGCAGCATATTCCACCTTACTTTTTTTGATGTTGGGCAAGCGGTAGTTTTTCCGGATAGAAGCCTCCTTGATTTCACTTCCCAATGACAAAGAAGACGTAAAATCACCGATAGTGGTCTTCATGCCCAACGGAGACTTCTTGATAAAAGCCACTCCGTCATAGAATACCTGATAAGAAGGCATTCCACCTTCATCTGAAACAACCACTTTCAAACGTCCATCAGGACTTAACACATCTTTTTCACCTGCATATAACCCTGTTATACACATCATTGCCGCAAAAGACGATAACAATACACGTTTTATCATAGACATTAGTTTTTAATTTAAACTTATATACCTCTACTTAAATTCTTCTAAACGAAATTTATCTATTCCTATTTTTCTTTTTCTTCATCCAAATTCACTCCCAAGGCCTTCAAATCCTTCTCCAATGCTTCAGACAGATAAATATGCTGATAATCATTCGAAATGATTTTTCCATCGCGTCCCACAAGTATATAACGTGGAATGCCATTGAAACTAAATAATTCACGCAAGCGCTGATAGTCGGATGACGGAATGCGATAGACAGCCTCTCCTTTTAAATTCTTTTCTACATATTCTTTATAAGGTTTCTCCGGAGACTCACCTTCACTGGTTATAAATATGAACTGCACATCTTTATGCCCTCTCCATTTCGCTCTCAAGTCTGCACTTCTCTCAATAGCAAACCGACATGGGCCACAACCGGTCGACCAAAAATCAACCAACAAAATCTTCCCTTTATAAGATTCCGTAATTTTTCGAAAAATATCCGTTCCTTCACAAGGGGGTAGTTGGTAAGGTTGCTTCTTGAGATACTCCCGATAAGAGCTTTCTATTGCCTGTGTCAGCACAGGATAAGTAATCATTGCACAGAAAGAATCCTTCAGACACGACATCGTCTGTGTCGTTTTCAAATCCTGCTGAGTCACTTTTTTGTTAGCTTCCGCCTCCAACACTGTACAAATCTTATTGCACAAAACCAGCTGCCACAAAAAAGGTATTTCAGTCATATTCAAATACTCCATCAGAATCTCTGTCTGTATTTTATAAGGATAAAACATTCTCTCCGCAGTCTGTAAAGGAGTCATATCAGATGGAATTACCATTCCATAGCATGCTTTGAGTTTTTCATACGCCTGCTTTTGCAACCAATCCATAAACGCAAAACGATTGATAAAGATGGAAGCTTTATTTACAGCCAAAATTTTTTCATCATTAAGCGGCATATCGCGCAAAAAGCTGAAAAACTCCATGGGTAACGGTGCTTTTCCGGTAGTATCATTCGCTAACCCATAAGTATAATCCATCGCGTAATCCAGTAACCAATATGCTCCAGATATCTTTTCATCCAATGGCAACAACTGTCGGACCTTAAGACATACCTGTTGCTTATCCATGTATTGAGACAGCTTATCGTGCCATAAACTCACAGCTTCATCCCATTTCTCACGTACCTGCTTTGGAGCCAACTTACTTTCCATTTCTTTCATTTCCAGATAGCCAAGCGTAAACTCCGGTGCTTCGGCAAGTTGTCGGTTTATCTCACCCAACTCATCTCCATACATCAGATTGGACAACGGATAGTTCCAGTCTCTAGCTCTGCTGCGGGCAAGCATATCTTCAAAATCGATATACAGCGACAAAGTCTTTCCTGGTTCAAGATAAATGTTTCTATGCAGTGAATTATTTTCTCCTATCACCATTAAACATCGGGAAGGATGCTCCAAAAATACTTTTCCCTCTAATTTTCCGTCCGGATGAATCTTTATGACTACTGGCCGGTCTTTATCTTCCAGCATATCTTGTACATAAATGATACCGGTATCAAATCCCAATATAGGATCATAATGATCAAGTACCCCAGTCACATAAGTCGTATCCGAGTGAAAGAAATGAGTAAATCCCTCCTTCCTTCCGACTGACGTTCCCGTCTGTGGATTTTGAGCAAGCCATCTTTCTCGTTTTTCAGAAACACCCAACCCTTCTCCATCTTTTGTCAGATCAATGCCGTATGTATTATCTTCTGACGAATCTGGCCGAATCCAGTTCACCATTTTTACCGATTCCGGCAACGGAGGAAAAGTCAAGACCACATCCGTTTCTCCCGAATCCGGCATGAAAAACCGTTCACCAAACTTCATCCCTTCTATCCCTGTTGTTTGGTAACGTAAACCTGTAGACACATCTTCCAAATAAATCGTACTGTCCAGGCAAACCCACCAGTGAGGACGAAATACCACATGTACGAACAATTTAGTATCAGCATCCGTCATTTCCACCTTAGTTATCGTATTGATACTCCCGGTTCTCGCTTTGAAAGAAGGATTTACCACCGTCCTTTCCACCACTTTGTTCACATTTTGAGCAGAAGTGGATAAAGAAAACAAAGCGATAAACAAACAAAGTTTTATGTAACGATATCCCACCATTTTTGTTTTATAAGTTCTTACTTTTTGTTTCAAGTATGAGAACCCGCAATAGGAACAACCTATTGCGGATACTCATTCTTTATGGATTCCTATTGAAAACAATTATTCCGTAAGCAAACGCAGCATGAAAATTCCACCTGCCACATTATTGTCCTTACTTCTAAACATGACTTCAATCTGATTTTTTCCTTTTACCAGAGCTTCGGGCAATTTATATTCCACATCCACAAATTCTTCCTTGTTCCATTTGCCCACGATATTCTCAGTCGCCACAACCGTACCATCGACCACAATTTCAAAATTCCGATTGCCTTGTTCATTCCCCCAATAAGTAGCCATAAGGGAAGAAGGCTGCTTGCCGTTGGTAGAAAGTGTATATTTGAAATACCCTCCATTGCGGGCATCCCTCCACTTCTTACCTTTCAATAATCCGGTTTCAGAGTTCTCCTTCACCATTTTATGATCCACTTCAGGCTGCTGTTCACCGACACTTACCGCATCCAACGTACGCGCATCCAATGCCATCAACCGTTTTTCCTCTTCTTGTGTACGCTTCGTATACGCAGCATATCGATCCGCCGTCATACATAACCAATACATCATGTATCGACAATCATGAATACGGGAGAAGGGTTCCAACACCAGACCGTCAAACTTCGAATCATTGAATATGCCCGACAATTTATAACGTAAAGTCTGACCTTCCATGGGTTTCAGCCCATTCAGGTAATTGGTCACCTCTTCTTTACTTCCAATCAAGACCGGAGTTTCACTTAATGGCACCAACTTGCCTGAAGCAATATGTCCCCAACGCCCGTCATCTGCCACCAAGCCATCCAAATTATCTGTACCTACAGATGCACCCATCAGGATAGGACCACGCATAATGGCCACAAAATCATCTTCTCCTTGAAGGGATTCCAATCGCATTTTCATAGGCAAGAACACTTCCACCTTATCACCATCTTTCCATTCACGGTCAATACAGATATAAGAAGAACCGTCTGCCTTCTCCGAAGCCTCCACTACCTTTCCATTGCATCTTACTTCATATCCATCTGTGACCCATTCCGGACGTCTCACCAACAATTTGAAATGACGAGACCTTCCATCCGTCAACCCCACTGTCAACCGAGAGGTCTCCGCATCAGGAAACTGGGTTTCCTGCGTAATCGTGGCTTTCTCCTGTTCCCAGTTCAGTCGTGAAGGAATGAAAAGATTGACAAACAGCGAATCAGAAGCATGCGTATAGATAAACTCCCCATACTTCCCATGATTCTCCATTCCGGTGCCTACACAACACCACATGGCACTGTTAGGTTTCGAGTACACCCGATAGTGTGCCGGACGAGCCGAAGTGAAGTACACGTAACCACCGTGTTCCGGATGCTGTGTTGACAAAATATGATTATACAGGGCTCTCTCATAAAAGTCCGTATATGTAGCCTTTCCTGTCATCCGGAACAAACCTTCCGTCAGTTTCAACATGTTATACGTATTACAGGATTCCGGACCTTCCCGCACTTCTACATGACTTCTGAAATCGTCCATGCCCGAAAAATACTCCCGACGGCTGTTCCCGCCCAACGCCAGCGAACGCTTGCAGGCTACAATGTTCCAAAAGAAATCGGCTGCATCCAAGTATTGATTATCTCCACACACTTCTGCAATACGCTGATACCCGATAACTTTCGGAATCTGCGTGTTCGCATGTATATTGTCCAAATTGTCCTTGTGCGCTGCCATACTGTCGAACAACCACCGATGAGAGAAACGTTTGGCCATAGTCAGATATTTCTGTTCACCCGTAATCTGATAGGCATCGGCAAAGATTTCATCCATTCCCCCAAATTCATTGGCCAGCATCTGTTCCATCTGATTGTCTGACAGTCCTTCCGTGACAGAAATTCCCCAGTCACACAAATTCAAGAACATATCCAGTGCTTCCTCGTTTCCCGTATACATCCAGGCATCCCTCAATCCGGCAAAGATTTTATGTACGTTATACCACGGAGCCCAATATTTCCAAATAGACTCTACTTTTCCGTTTTTTATATCCGTCCACAGCACCTTTCCATTAGGAATACCTCCGATATAGCCGTCTCCATTACTCTCCTGGCAACGTTTCAATTCACTCAGCATATATTCCATCCGTTTTTTGCACTCTTCATTGCCTGTAGCTGCATAATTCATCGCCATAGCTGATAAATAATGCCCGCCGACATGTCCGTCAAGCCCCGCCCAATTCGGGAATGGCTCCGCTTTTACGGGCAACCCTGCTTCTTTCAAGAAAGGAGCCAAGAGGCGGTCTACATCATATTCCATCAAGACCTTGAGGTTTAATTCCTGAGCATGCTTAAACGGCCCGTCAAGCAATTCCACATCCCCTAAAGGAAAAGTATTCTTGTACAATCTATCTTGTGCCTGAATATTCGAAGAGATACCATTCCACATCATCAAACACAGGCATCCTGCAATCAAATTCCGTTTCATCATTCCAACCTTCATAAAATTCCAAATCCACAATTACTTCTTAATGTGTTTATAATCGAAGAAATCTATATCCACAAAACCTCCCAGAGTCTTTGTTGCATAATTAAACAAGGCAAATTTGGTTCCCATAAAGAAACGACGATAGTCAAAAATCATTTTGAAATCAGAACCGATTTTCTTCCAGTCCCTATTATCGTAACTATAATAGAAGCAGGCCATGTCCTTGTTCAACCTGAAATCTCCATCCAGACGAAGGTATATCACATCCGACGTCAAGTCGACAGTCTGCATCACGTTTCGGTCGAGACCTGTCACTGCCTTGTTCGTGTCATCCAGCCGGACACTTTCCGTCTTCATGGTCAAGTATTTCCGGTTCCCTTCACAAGTCACGGACAAGATACCCGCATCTCCATTAAAGGCACTCAGTCCGGCTACATCTCCATCCTTCATGCCTGAAAGTTCCATGCAAACAACTCCCGAACATTCCGGCCCTTCCATGCGCTGAGTCAACGTATTGGGAGCCACAAACAAATTATCAACCACCCGTCCGGTTTTCAAACGCAAATATCCTTTACGTTCAGTCAATGACCAGCAATCATTCATCGGATTGTGATTCCACTGCCAGTTCAATTTCAACTTGTTTCCACTAAAATCATCGCTGACTACCAGCCCTTCGGAAGAATATCCCTGTACAGGTTTGTTCATCGTCGCCGGCACATGTCCGTTTTCGTCACCCAGCATTGGCCAGCCGTCCACCCAACGGCAAGGCATCACGGTCAACACGCGACCTACCCCATTCCGATCCTGGAAAATAACACCATACCAGTTCCCTTTTCCGTCATCCACAATCGTACCTTGTGCCACATACGGAAAACCTGCAAACGCATCTTCCAATATCACCTTTTTCTCATAAGGTCCGGTTATCTTATCCGCCCGATAGCATACCTGCCGGCGATTGCCTCCCTGAGGCCATGAAATCATCAGCAAATAATACTTTCCATCGTGTTTAATCACCCTACTACCTTCCAGCAAGGCATTTTCCTCCTTATCTCTTTCGAATATCTTCATATCGACCCCACCCGGCATGACACCGCTCAAATCAGGCTTCAACTCACGCAGCTGTCCGGTTCCATAAAAGATATAGGCCTTCCCGTCATCATCAAAAAACAACGATGCGTCATGAAAGTGAGGAATTCGCGACAACAAGGTCCATCCCTTTTTCGGATCGGAAGTCGTATATACATATCCTTTGTAAGGAGTGTCATTCGGAGAGAAATACGCATAATACATTCCATCATGGTAACGCAAGGAAGTAGCCCACTGTCCTCGTCCGTAAACTGTCCCCTCCTTCAAGTCATAATTAGGTTTGTCATCCAGCCGGTCGTACAGGTAACTGACAATCTCCCAATTCACCAGATCCTTTGAATGCATGATGGGCGCTCCGGGAACCAGATGCATGGTCGTACTCACCATGTAGAAGTCATCCCCCACACGTATGACATCCGGGTCGGGCACATCTGCCCAGAATACCGGATTAGAAAACGTTCCATCCCCGTTATCTCCACATTGCGCATTGGCCGGACCGGCCCATATACCTCCCATAGCCATTAACAGACAAGCTAACAAAAAGTGTTTTTTCATGATTATATATACTTTTACAAATGATTCGTTCAAATTCTATTTTGCGTAAACTACATACCGCTTTCCCGGCTTCGTCTTCAAATCGTATTCATACACCTTCCTCAATTCAGGTTTTTCCGGTTGTATCAGTTTCTCCGAAATCAGTGGCGCAGAAATTTCTGCCTGCCTCAACAAGTCATTCGGACAATCACCCGAAGCTTCCTTCAAGCCTTTTCCTTTCAGAGGAACATAAGACCGTAAACGAATCACTCCTCCAATACGGGAATAGACTACCGCCTGCGTGAGATTCGTATTCTTCCAGTCCATATCCACCACGAAGCCTCCTCGGGCCACCAAACCTTTTACACTTCCCTCCTGCCACTCATTGGGTATGGCCGGCAGCAAATGTACAGCCCCGTCATGACTCTGCAAAAGCATCTCAGCCACTCCAGCCGTAAAGCCGAAGTTCCCGTCTATCTGAAAAGGCGGATGCGCATCCAGCATATTCGGATACGTACGTCCCAAAGGATATTTTCCAGCCAGACTGTCGCACGGCAACAAAGAAAGCATATTCCGGATGATTCGATATGCATGATTGCCATCCAGCATGCGCGCCCAGAAATTAATCTTCCAGCCAATACTCCACCCGGTTGCCATATCTCCTCTCTGTATCAAGGTATTTTTGGCAGCCTGGAACAATTCCGGACTTCGATAAGGAGATACCTGATTGCTCGGATACAAACCATACAGATGAGAGATATGCCGATGCTGGTCTTTCGGATCATCCACATCCTCCAACCACTCCTGCAACTGATTGTACCGTCCAATCTGCATTGGAGGCAACTGGTTTATCAAGTGCTGAAGAGAGTCACAATATGCCTGGCTTTCCTCCAATATCCGTGCCGCACGCAGCGTATTGCTCAATGCATCAAAAGCAATCTGGTTGTCCATCGTACATCCTGCCACGATGGATACCCCGTTCGGTCCATGCTCTGGAGAAACAGAAGGAGCCGTCACCATCCAACCATAACGGGGGTGCTTGGTCATGAACGACAAAAGAAAATCGGCCGTACCCTTCAACACCGGATAATACTCCCGCAGAAAATCCTTGTCACCGGAATACAGATAATGCTGCCAAAGATGCTGAGCTACCCATGCTCCTCCATTGGGCCACATACCTGCATCTGCAAAATCCACCGGTCCGGCCGCCCTCCAAATATCCGTATTATGGTGAGCTACCCATCCTTTGGCCCCATACAACACACGAGCTGTTTCCCTTCCCGTTACAGAAAGGTCACGTGCCATCTCGAAGAACGGATGATGCGTCTCCGACAGGTTGGTCACTTCTGCCGGCCAGTAGTTCATCTCCGCATTGATGTTGATGGTGTATTTGCTGTCCCAAGGTGCATACAAATCCTTGTTCCATATACCCTGTAGATTTGCCGGCTGGCTACCTGGCTGAGAGGACGATATCAACAGATAACGCCCATACTGAAACATCAATGCAGCCAGCGAACAATCTTCTACCTTATTGAATTCATTGATACGTATGTCTGTTTCCCTTTTCGAAAATTCAGAAGAAGGCAAACTCAGGTCCACCCTTCCGAACTGCTCGGAGTAAGTTTCCTTATGTTCCTTATACAATACTTTATTCGGTTTGTCCCAAGCTCCTTCGATGGCACGACGCGCTTTGGCGTATGCATCTCCCGATACATCCTGATAATTGACGAAATTAGTTGCCGCACTCAGAAAGATGGTAGCCGACGATGCATCCTTCACAGAAAGACGTCCATCCTTGCATACCACTTTTCCATCCGACTTTACACGCATCATCACCACCGCATGAAGCGCAGCCGGAATGCCTTCATGCTCCGCACCATTACAGTACATGACAAGGTATTCCCCTTCATTTTTCACTTCTGAAGTCAGTGGACAAGCATATCTCAAATCAACTCCCAAATTTTTACTTCCCTCACCCGCAGCCAGTTCAATCACCATGACATTATCGGCAAAGGAAGTAAACACCCGACGGGTATATTCCACTCCACCACAACGGAAACGGACAGAAGCCGTCGCATCCTCCAAATTCAAGTCACGAGAATAAGCATCCACCTCTCCTTCGCAATCAAAATCCATCCGCAGACTACCCAAAGTCAGGTAACGCATTCCATGCTGAGAAGTCATGAACTTTGCATCCAGCAAACTCCTGGCCTCTGAGTTTTTCCCTTCAAAAATCAGTTTTCTCACCTCATTCAGATAAGCAGATGCCCCTTCCCGGTTATTACTGTACGGACCACCCGCCCAAAAGGTTTCTTCATTCAGCTGAATTTCTTCATGTGCAACTCCTCCAAACACCATTCCTCCTATATGAGAATTACCTACAGGCAATGCTTCCCACCAGTTACGTGCCGGAGCCGAATACCACAATTTCAAATCCTCCGTCTCTGCAGCGATTAACCCCAAGACAGAAGCTATCAGAAGCACACATACACACAGAACTTTTCTCATAGATACCTATCGTAACTCATTATTTATCAAAAGTCCTTGACACAAAAGGCAGACACATATACAAAGCAGAATGCCAATATTCCCAGTCGTGCCCACCGTCTCTAACTCTGAACTGACAGGGGATACCTGCCTTACGCATAGCCTGAAAGAACTCAATATTCCGATCAAGCAAAAAATCATCATCTCCACAGTCAATGAACCATCTCACCGATTTTAATGCCTGAACCGTATTTTCCTCCGCCTCTGCCACACGTTTTATGCAACTGCGGTCTATCACGGCACGGGTTAATATAGCCAATTTGCTGTTTGGATTTTCAAAACGAGCCGCCCCTTCTTCCGGAATAGACATCAGCGCACTCATGGCATAAACAGAAGCAAACTTATCTGCATGCCACAAGCCATAACCTGTGGCCCCGCCACCTCCCATAGACAACCCGGCTACAGCACGATTTTCCTTATCACCGATTATATTGTATTTACTTTCCACATGAGGCAAGAATTCTTCAAAAAAGAAATCCTCATAAAGCCAGCCCGGCATGTTAAAAAAGCCGTTCCAGACTTCCTTGTAAATATCACCGCCTGCGTCCGGCATCACAATAATCATCTCACTGGCCTCCTGTGCATAAATCAAACGGTCGGCCACTTCCTGCACATGTCCGCGCCACACCCAATCCTGATTGGTCTGCGACATGCCATGGAAAAGATAAAGTACCGGATATTTCTTTCCCGGAACTTCACCGTATGAAGGAGGCAGATAAATGGAACAGACTCTTTCCGCATTCAATTTCTTACTAAAAATCGTATCATTCACTACCCTGCTACGTGAAAACAATGAGACAGGCATCAAGCCTAAAACTGACAAAATAACAATAAAAACATGTTTATTCATAGACATAAATTTTAATCTACACAAAAATACTTCACACATAGAAAAATTACAAGATTTTACGTTACCAGTCTTTTTGTTTATGTTACACACAGCACCTATTCCATTTACAAAGCGTACATTTTACCTATTCTCAGATTACATTTTTCCTTATATTGTTTTGTTTTACAGATATTTATAAAAACCACAGCCTCATCCTGCAATACCAGCCACATCGTAACATACAATAAGAAATCTGCAACATACCGTCACATCCTCCCCATACAAAACACGTACATTTGCATCCAGAAAGATTACACTTCATTTAACCACACAATCATTCAATTATTTACAATTAATTATTTATCATGAAAAATCAATTTAAACTACTTACACTAGGGACATTAGGTCTTCTGGCCGCCTCCTGTAGCAACAAGGTGACTATGCCTGAACCTGGAGTCCCGGTTTTCGGTCAGTTCACCTACACAGGAAAAGATGCGGTGTACGAAAAAAATCCACTCAACGAAGGCGAATTCTATAATCCGATACTACAGGGCTGCTATCCTGACCCCAGTATCTGCAAAAAAGGTACCGACTATTACCTGGTATGCTCTTCTTTTGCCATCAACCCCGGAGTGCCCATTTTCCACTCCACCGATTTGGTCAACTGGAAGCAGATTGGACATGTGCTCGACCGTCCCTCACAACTCAAAGTAGAAGATTCCGGTATCAGCGCCGGCATTTACGCCCCCACCATACGATACAATCCCTACAACGATACCTTCTATATGATTACGACCCAATTCTCAGGAGGTATGGGAAACATGATTGTAAAGACTAAAGACCCCATGAAAGGATGGGGCGACCCAATCAAGCTGAATTTCGAAGGTATCGATCCGGATATTTTCTTTGATGACAACGGTAAAGCATACGTCACACATAACGATGCACCTGAAAAGCCGTTATACGAAGGACACAGAGTAATCAAAGTGTGGGAGTATGACGTGGAAAAAGACCAGATAATCCCTGGTACAGACAAAGTCGTAGTGAACGGAGGAGTAGATTTATCTCAGAAGCCCATCTGGATAGAAGCTCCCCACCTTTATAAAAAAGACGGGAAATACTACCTCATGTGCGCAGAAGGAGGAACAGGTGGCTGGCACAGCGAAGTCATCTTCATCAGCGACAATCCTCAAGGACCGTTCAAACCGGCTCCTGAAAATCCGATTCTTTCACAGAGACATCTTCCTGCAGAACGCCCGTTCAAGGTAGATTGGGCTGGTCATGCCGATTTGGTGGAAGGCCCTGACGGACAATACTACGGTGTTTTCCTGGCTATCCGACCCAATGAAGCCAACCGAGTAAATACCGGACGGGAGACGTTCATGCTGCCTGTCGACTGGAGTGGTACTTTCCCCGTGTTTAAAGGTGGCCTGGAGCCTATCCAGCCTAAACTGACTCTGCCCAAAGGTGTGAAAAACGAAACGGGAAAGAACGGATATTTCCCTAATGGAAACTTCACATACACAGAGACATTCACACAGAGTCCACTCGATTATCGCTGGGTAGGAGTAAGAGGAGCTAAAGAAGGATTCATTTCTACCACGGCAGAAGGACTGAAAATAACACCTTATGAAACCAATATCAAGGCTGTGGCTCCCACTTCCACTCTGTTCTATCGCCAGCAGCACATTAATTTCACCGTCACTACGACCCTGAAATATGTTCCTCGCACTGAAAAAGATCTTGCCGGAATAGCCTGCTACCAAAGTGAGAAGTTCAACTACGTATTCGGGCTGACCAAGAAAGGGGAAGCAAACTACATCGTACTGCAACGGACTGAAAACGGAAACTCTTCCACGCTCGCCAGTGAAAAGATTGAAAAGGATACTCCTGTCAGCCTGCGGGTGAACGCTGAAGGCGACAACTATACATTCAGCTATTCCGTAAAAGATGACAATTATCAGACCGTAGGAGGAACTGTGTCCGGAGACATCCTCTCGACCAACGTAGCCGGAGGATTTACAGGTGCCATGATTGGATTATATGCCACCACATCCAATGATGCGGAAGCGCTATAATAGACACAATTTAGTAACACGACAGGATCTAAGGATTTCCACCGCCTTATGACCCATAAAAAAAGAGGCTTTGACAGCCTCTTTTTTTATGGACATCATTTCACATGAATCACAATTCTACGATAACTTGTAAGCTGTGGCACTCCACTATCTGATAATTCGAGAATCAAATGAATATTTTTGCCGGAAGCTTCCTTAGGCATGCGCAAACGGCAAATGCCCTGCTCATCCACATTCAATTGTACCTCTCCTTTATAGGAACTCGGTTCTTTATAAACAAACCATCTATAGTTCAGTTCATTTCCATCAGGATCATACGAAGAAGTTGCATCAAATACCCACAAACTCCCTGCTTTAACCACCCGATTAAGGCAATTAAAAGTAGAATCATTCTCTATTACAGCCACAGGATGATGATTTGCCTCCGAAAACTTGTCAGTAGTTGTCCAATTCATTCTGGCAGTGAAATCATTCAATATATGCTGTCGCCATTTATTAATGGCGGCAATACCTTCTTTCGAACTGGCATGCATAAAATAAGGGTCATACATCCCCTCATTCTTCCCTGATTTTTCAATAAAGTCCATCCCTCTTATGCCGGCTGTACGTTCCGCATTAAACCGGCCTCCCCACCCTCCATAAGTAAGGCTGTCCGGCACATTCAACCCATTGGCATACACATATAAGAAAGAAGGAGAATCACCTTCTGAAGCCCAGATTCTATCCGGATAACACGTTCCAAAAGGTTTCTTGGACTGCACATTTTCTTTTATCCATTCGTCAGAAGGTCCCCATCCATAAATCTCTTTGTTCCGTATATAGTAAATCTCAGGAAAAGACTTGGCAATCCACGCACCTGCATCATCCTGCCCCAGCACATCATAAATCCTGATTTTAGCTGCAAATTTTTGGAATTCTTCCGGACTTCTTGTCGCATGGACTTTCCAGATAGCCTGTGCGATTGTATTCATTCCACTCCATGCTGCAAGCCATACAGGCCGGGAATCATCTTTTTTATCCACCGCAGCAATAATCAATTCAGATCCCGGAGAGTCCTTTCCCTCGCCAACTCCCGACATATTCGACTTTTCCTGCCCTCTTTTTACAATCGACCTCAAATAATTTACATCAGGAAATCCCTTTGAATGCCTCTTCAAAGACGGATAAATAGCCGAATAACAATCTATCACTTCCATAATGTCCGAGGTCCGGTCCGGATCATCCACCCAAGCATTCGAACTGATAATACCCTCTAAATCAACCCTGTCGGCACATACCAAAAGATGTATCAGCGACTGTTTGTCATCAGGATCAGCCCCACCCAAATCCGTCGTGACAATCAAGCGTTGTTTCCCCACATCACTCTGCGAACAAAGAGTTCCACAAATTCCCAATAATAAGATAAAAAATAAATGTCTCATATAAAATAACTATTTTACTCTCTTACAAGAAGATTCATTCATATACAAATAAGAGTTCTCATACCCTCCACCATCAATCACAATCTTTTCAAACACAATTGCCGGATTTAAAGGAGAAAAATCGAGGATAAAAGTGTTTCCATTCGATGCAGGTAATTCCAGAATTACTTCTTTTTCTACGACACGCCTTGCAACCGTAGGATAAAATTTATCATAAATATTCTCCGGCAACTCATTCAAATCACGATTAAAATTGACCGTTACCTTGTTTCCACCTCTAAAACCCACAGAATACTTATGCCCTTTTACGTCCTGAAAAGCAAGGGTTGACTTAACTACCACAATCACACGAACCTGTTTAAGTTGCTTCATTTTCTCTGACAAAGTCATCTTATAAGAAAGTGTAGCCCCCTTCACCGGCTTAGTATAGGGCATTAAAGTTACACCACTCAACGTGCGCCCCATATCAGGAATGACCTTCCAATCCATCCCTTCAGACGATTTTTTTTCAAAGAAGTGTTCCGCTTCGATTGCCACGTATCCATCCTTCTCCGTAAAAACATACCCGCCTGCGTTCCTTTCCACAGCCGGCAACCTAAAGATTTCCGGCAACTTATCGGCTGGGAAGTCATCATTCCATGATGTATAACCTATATGCTTCTGGGTCATCATTCCCTCCCATTTCCCTTTACTCATAATATGATTATAGTCCTCACTCAAGGCTTTGTCACGAGCAAAACAAGCTTCTACCTTATCTGCCCAGACATTGGCTTCAGGATTACCGTCTGCATAAAGCTTATGGTTCATGGCTTGCGCATAATACATTTCATATAAATTTGACATAGCTTGTACGGGAAACAACAACAACTGCTTATAGGCATCTCTGTATTCAGGAGACAGAGACAGATATTGGCGCAACGCTTCCACCTCCAACCGTGCATAATCGTCTGCCACCCGTTTCCATTCTCCTGTTTCCAGATTATAAGTCTTGCAATCCAACATTTCCGCTGTCACGCGTCCATTATATTTACTATATAAATTCAGTATTCTGGCTGCCTCCTCCGCTTGTGCTTCTCCAAAGACTTGTGCACAAAATTCATGAGGATGCTTCATAAAATTATCTACTGTATAACCTTGAGGATTCCATGCCATATCCATAAACAAAGTGATAGGATATTCCATAGGTTTCAAATCTCCCACATTCAGAATCCAAAGTTTATCCACTCCATACTCATACGTCAAATGAAGCTGTTCCCACATCCCCTGTATCGGCGTCATATTCATCCACTTTGAATTACGGGGTGCTCCCACATAATCCACATGATAATACATTCCCCAACCTCCGGGATGCTTGCGTTCTTTCTCATCAGGCAAACGGCGTACATTTCCCCAATTGTCGTCACACAAAAGCATAATTACGTCATCAGGTACCCGCATTCCTTTATCATAATAATCCAGCACTTCTTTGTAGAGAGCCCACACCTGAGGAGTCTTATCCGCAGATTTGCCTGTCACATCCTTTATAATCTTACGCTGATTTTCTACAATCGATTCCATTAACTTCACATTAGTGTCCTCACTCATGGCTTCGTCTCCATCTCCACGCATACCAATCGTTATCACATCCTCAGTACCTTTGACTCTTTCAATTCCTTCACGAAAAAAATTATCCAACACCTCCTTGTTTGTAGCATAATTCCAGGCACCATATTCTTTACGCTTACGTGCCCACTCCTGATGATTCCGTGCCATAGGCTCATGATGTGACGTGCCGATAATAACCCCCATCTCATCGGCCGTTTTGCTATTTAGTGGGTCGTCCACATAAAAAGCCCATCCCCACATTGCAGGCCACAAAAAATTACCTTTCAAACGGAGAATCAACTCACAAACTTGTGCATAGAAATGATGATTGCCAAAATCCGTTCCAAAATACTGCTTTACCCAGCTCGTCAGACACGGAGCCTCATCATTCAGAAAAATCCCCCGATATTTAACGGCAGGCTCTCCGTCAGTAAACATACCCGGCAACACATAAGCCTCCGTCCGCTTTACTACCGGTACATCCATCCACCAATACCAGGGGGACACCCCTATCTGTTTGGACAACTCATAAATACCATAGATTGTTCCACGACGGTCACTTCCTGCTATCACCAGTGCCTTTTCAATCCCCTCCAGAGGCTTCTCAACCGTAGTGAGAATGTATTTTTCATTTTTACCCTGCAATTCTTTGTCATCCAGTTTCTTCTTTTTGACTAGCTGCTGAATATAACATGAATTCAAGCTACCTATTATAATGCAGTTACCTCCAGAAGCTTCAGTCAGCAAATGCGGTTTAAGTCCAAATACAGCATTAAAATCGCCCTGCAAATTCTCTACCGCAAGACTGATTCCTTTCTGGTCCTTTTCATCAATGAGTATATTCACCGCCGTTTCATTGCATACCAAAGGAAATGAATTATTTTCTCTCTGAAAGGTCACAAACCGATTTGCAGACAGCACATCGACACACACTGCAAACAATAAACAAATTACACTACATATTTTCATGGCAAAAACAATTCGGTCGTCTGTGAGTGGAAATCAACATTGAACCACACAGACAAACCATTTTCATATAAACAGATTTAAAGATGCAACATTAAAAAAAAGTTCTCTTATTCCCTATTTTGCCTGCAGCAAATACAAGAATAAGAGAACTCTTTATATCTAACTTTGATTATCCTTGTGAATTCATCACTTAATCAAATACTTGATAGTATCTATTACTCACCCTGACTCAATTCTTCAGAAGGTTCTGCCACAACCTTACCGGCCAGACCATTGGCAAATCCGGCATAAGTCGGTTTACGTTTATAGCTACTGTCCCATAAGCCTGTAGGCTCTCCCGGTCTCCAACCAGAATCTGCAGGACTGTCTGTTGCGCACCACTGAGTGATACCATATTGCTGTTCTACAGGAATAATCTCAAAGTATTTACTGATAATGAACTGATAGAACTCTGACATCTTCAGCTGCTGTTCATACGTCACATTCTCAGTCTTGATTGCCGTACCAAATGCCTTGTCTACGATACCCATATCCAATTCTGAGATTTTGACGAGCTTGCCGCTCTCTGCCAAAATCTTAAACATATTGACAATCGCATCTTCCTGAGCCTTCTGGTCGGCTTCGTTCAAAATGTAGCTTACATGCATCTGAGTTGCAATACCGTCAATCTTGGTCACACCATCAGATTCCCATCTCTTAATCCATTCCACCAAACTTTTCGCCTTCTGGTTTCCATCCCACCAAGACTCCAAGTTGAAATCGTTAATGAACAATTTCAATTGAGACGGGTCACCTCCATATTCTTTGAAATACTTACGGGCACTTGATTCCAGAATACGTACATAATCAATATCGCCCAAGTAGTCTGTCCAATAGAAGTTTGTTGAAGGGTCACCATTGGCAGATGACTGCAAATCATAAATACCATCACCGTCATTGTCTGCTCCGGATACTGTTTCATTTGCCAAGTCCCAAGCAGTCACATAACCGCCAGTAGCTTCCATCATACCTTTCACCCAATTTTGCAATGCCCAGGTAAGGGTGTCCTTCTTCTCTTCAGGAGTCATTTCAATTACATTTGTCTTTTCTTCATAATACAAACAAACATCATCAAAATACAAAGTCCCTTCATAATCGCCTACATTAAACAGCAGACGAGTGGCATTATCACCTGTACAAGTGGTGGATACTTTTACTTCCTGCCAATCTGTAGTAACGGCAAAGGCCGGGAAATCACCACAACCTACATATCCGTTAGGATTCTGGAAACCTGCTGTAATAGCCCCATCTTTTGTTCCTTTGACTTTTAATCTCAAGAAATAAGTCTTTCCATTCTCAAACGGAGTCGTCTGTTCATAGCACAACTGTTTTTCCCAGCTCTGGGCGGCAGAAGGATTCTCAATCACACACGCACCATCTACCACTGAGATGCTCAAATCCGCACCCCAACCAGATATGGGTTCTCCATCGGAATAATCATGTTCAATTACAGGCACTTCCTTACCGATAGAAGGTGCTACAGTATGTGTAACTTTCAACCACTTGATTTTCACGTCCCCCTCAAATGTTCCAGGCTGAAAAACCACAAAGCTTGATTCAACCGGACAATTTGCAAATTCCACTGAAACTTCCTGCCACTCTTCATTAAAGGATACAGTCTGTTCCAATAGATTCCCCCAGTTACCAAACTGTGCATTGAGAGAGCCAGGAGCCGAGCCTTGAATACAAACCGTAAGTTTATAATTCTGCCCTACAGCCGTAGGAATCTGGTCGGCAACAAAATACTGATACCATTCACCTGGGTAATGGCTTACCATACAACCATCCACAAACTCCGGCGTATATCCCATCACATAGAAGGGATAATCAGTATATGTCGAATAATCGAAATATGCATCCTGCACCTCCTCCATATCTCCCGGATCAAATTCGATTTCCTTATCCGCAATCAATCCGTTCAAATAAGTCATATTCTGCTGTGCATGCCATCCTAAAGTATGACCGTAAATAGTGATTCCAGCAGCTTTTGCCGTCTCTACGAAATTAGATACCGTTGAAAAATTCATTGTACCATCATCGGCTACCACAGAAGCGTACTTCATGGCATTACCAGCTGTCATTTCATCAAAATTAGTCGTCACAGCTTCGTAAACTACGCCTTTTTGGACAAAATCACTTACACTCGCAGCCAATCCCAACTTAAAGTTGGGATTTTTGGCACGATCTACATACGACTTCAACACATCGTAGTTGTTCAAATACTCATATTGAGCAATACTTGTCGGCTTCTCTACGGCAAAAGGCAATATAGCATCATCCACACATGAGCCCATGGTCATTCCCAATGCCAATGCCGGAAGCAGTTTAATATATTGGTTCATGTTCTCCATATTTTAAGGTTAATTATTATAGGTCACTTCAAACCATTCAGGTTTTACCTGACGGTCACGCATAACCAATGTATCCTTCGTAGCATAAGTTACCGAACCCAAATCTACCACATAATCCAGATACAACACATCACGATCCTTGTTATTAAAAGAATTCTTTTCGCCTTTTTCTACGTATTTTCCAGAACCGGAAACCGTACATCCCTGAGTATCTGTCGAGATTGTACATTCATTGTTGTCATTAAAAGAAAGAATCAAGTTACAATCTTGATTATTAAGTGACAAGGCAAAGTTTGCTTCTTTCAAGGAACGCGTTGTCAATTCACAGACCTCATCATCTTCCACATAACCAGCATGACGAACCACCGTATTTGTAGCACCAGCCTGAGAAACCTGATCCACTCCGCGACGCAAATATACCGCATCCCATGGATTGACATATTTCACCGCATACAGAATATAATCTTTAGGCAGTACATTCCAGTCATTTTTATTGCAACGGACAGGATTCTCTACCATCGGAGATCCGGAAAGAATGGAATCTGCATTCTGTACATTCGACATCACCAGAGGAATCACATAAGTAGTCTCGATTGATTTAGGGTCTGCAAAGAAAGCATCCGTCAGCTGAACTTCCACACCGGCACTAATCTCACCTTGCGGAATGACAATCTGATCCGAAGATAATTTATAATAATCGGAAGGCATCGGTTCCACTTTACCTCCAGTGGAGAAAGTCAAGTTATCACACAATGAATTCACCACATTGATATCGACTATAGGGGTAATGTTGTTTTCATACACACCACCCATTGTCGCTTTAATAAGGCATTTATGCTGGTTGTCTCTGGTATTGTCAAATGTCTCATCATTACCCAACACAAGTGTTCTTACCGGATACTGGTACGCAAAATATACAGTTGTTGTTCCATAATCCGGGAAAGACCAATCCTGGTTCTTACAAGAAGAAAAAGCAATCAGCGTAATCAATGAAAACAAATAAAATAGTTTTTTCATTTTTTCAGTCATTAAAGTTATTCAACATAAATCATTTCCAACCCACATTCTGCTCCAAAGCATCAAATTTTATCACCTCACTATAAGGTATCGGGCCGAACCGCATGAAATCATTATATGTACGACTTTCCACATCAAATACCTGATAAGTACCTCCGCTAATACGTACACCTTTTGCAGGTTCATTCAAACTCATATTCCAACGGCGCAAATCCCAGAAACGGAAACCTTCAAAGCACAGCTCCAAACGGCGCTCATTCCGAATCAAATCACGCATCTTAACCTGATCGTTCTTAATGCTTTCCAGATAAGGGTCATTTCCATTTTCATCTTTGATACCGGCACGCTGACGAATCGCCTTGATGACGTCATACGCAGAATATCCATGTTTTCCCGTTCCTGTAGGTCCCCAAGCCTCATTGGCAGCTTCTGCATAATTCAGATAAATCTCCGTATAACGGATACGAGGACTATAATGCGGCTGGCCAGTGGTAGTAGTAGAACTCAAGTACACATCTTCACGCAAATGTTTACGCATGTAATAGCCAGTACGAGTTGAATAGCCATTCTCACGATTCAAGCCATCGTTGTTGGCGGTATTATCTGCACTTGTGTCAATCGTCTTACCATCAGTCCCCATTGTCGTTCCATTCACCACAATATAAAGGTTCAAACGTGGATCACGGTTTGCATAAGGATTCTGTGCATCATATCCAGCTTCAGTACTGCTGATAGGATAACCATTCGCCATCGGGAAAGCATCTACCAGATTCTGAGTCGGATTAATCTGGCCGCTACCATAAAGGCTGGGCGGGAACTGTGCCTGTTCCAAAGAATAGGCTGTAGCATCCTTACCGTTTCGCCATAACATTTCCGGCGGATTGGAGCCTCCGGTCAGGTTATTGATTTCATCGGCATTTTTATACCATGTGTTGCCATTGGCAGCCAAACCAGAGATGCCTCCTATCAAGTCCAAAATCTCACCGTTATAATCGGCAGCTTCTGCCCAAGTAACCTTGCTTCCATCGGCAAAAGCCGGACTCGCTGCCAGAAGTGCGGCCTTGGCACGGAATGCCAAGGCAATACGTCCACTCATACGAGTACGGAAATTATTACCGAACACAATGTTATACTGACTGAAGTTGGCACCTTCTGAACGGTAGATTTCCGGGACCTGAGCATCTGAAGAGATATTCTCATAATCAAGCGGCAACAAATCCTCTGCTCTCTGCACATCATCATAAATTGCCTGAATACATTCATCAAATGTATTACGTGGATAGTTGAAATCAGAAGTCTCATCTTCCACTTCTTCCACAATTGGAACGCCCATCAGACGACCATCAGCCGTATAACCGGCATGTGCTTGCAACATATAGAAATTAAACATCGCACGCAACCCGTATGCTTCTCCTTTCAGACGGTCACAAAACATCATATTTACAACCGGATCATTTACCCATGAAACCTGATCAACCTGTGTCAGGAACAAATTGATATAATGAATAGCCGCTTTACACGACCCCCATTGATCCATGGGATTATTATTGGAAGTCCAGGAACCGGTAGCCATCTTCAGATAGGTGTTACTGGTCTGGTTAGTTACCGCATCATCGGTTGCCACATCATTAAATGACTGTGAGTTATATGGATTGCGGGTATAAGCATTGGCCAAAACTCCTTCTGCATACAAAGGATCATTAAGCCCATCCGAAAGCTGCTTATTATTCTCTATGGCCGGTGTAAACAAATCATCGCATCCCACCAGCAAAAAAGCCGCGACACAAACTGTCAATATTTTTTTCATAAGAATCTACTTTAATTATATCAATTTAGAAACCTATCTTGAAACCGATGTTGTAGAAACGGGTCTGAGGAGCCGCTCCTGTATTCAGTTCCAACTTTTCACGCTCTTTTGAGATTGTCAACAAATTGCTCGCATACGCATATACAGAAAAACTACGTACAAATGAATTGCCTAACCACTGCTGCGGCAAGTCGTAAGTCAACTGCAAACGAGACAAATTGAAACGATCGGTCTTATACATCCAGAAGTCTGAATTACGATAATTATGGTTATCGGTCTGGGTAGTCAAGCGCGGATAAGTAGCCGTTTCAGCCGTTTCAGGCGTCCAACGGCCCCGAACAACTTCCGAATATTTTTTATCGCCAAATACCCAATAATAGTCACTGCTCATGAAAGCCGATGCACCCCAGTAACCCGTACCAAGTGCAAACAAAGTAAAGTTCTTCCATTTCAAGGTCAAATTTAAACCCACTGTCAGCGGAGTACCCTGCCAGCCATAACGTTCGCCCAAATAAACCTCATCCTTTTCATCGATAATCTTATCACCGTTCTGATCGACATACTTCAAATCACCCGGTTTCAATTCGCCGAAAGAAGAGGTAATTCCTGAATTCTGGATTTCTTCCTCACTATTATAGAAACCTTCGGCCTGCAATCCCCACATGCCATCAGTAGGTTTACCCTTACGGTAACGATATTGATCTTCATACAATTCGTCTACCTTCGTATTCTCATTGGTATAATAAGTCGCATTTACACCCAGATTAAAATCGACCTCACCCATTTTCTTATTGAAGTTCAAGGCTACATCAAAGCCGGTACGAGTGCTGTTGTTGTAATTCAAATAAGGAAGCAATGAACTTTCCGGCCAATAGGATACGAAATAGTTCGGGAAACTATTGGAAGGCTGTACCAACATCCCTTCGAGGCTGTTCTTGAAGAAGGAAGCATCGAATGTCAGCAGCTTATTCCATAATGAGCCACGCAATCCCACGCTGATTTCTTTACGTTTGATGAAAGAAAGGTCCGGATTGTTACCACGTCTAGATTCAGTGGCATGACTTTGGTTACCATCGGCCCACCCCCACCAAGCACCATTAGCCTGGTCATAAGTACTCTCATACATATAATAATCGTCAATGCCTAAATCAGTGTTCAATACAGAACCTGACACACTCAGCATCAAATCATCCAATACGGAAGAATCCGCAAGGAAGTTTTCCTTACTCAAGCGCCAACCCAAAGTAAGAGATGGTGAGAACGCGTTACGATTGTTTTCCGGAAGACGGGCTGAATGAATCAAAGCCCCTCCAAAACTCAGATAATATTTGCTCAGATAATCATAATCTACCTGCAAACCTAAGTTCACATTACTTGTTTTATGGTAGACTGCGCTTTCTCCCTGCTGATAACCCGCAGCAACCAACATGGCAGAAACTGTATGGTCGTCTGCAAATTTGTTATTATAGTTCAGCTGGGCAGAAAAAGCCATCGTCTGACGGTTCCAGCTATCGGCAATATGCTGGATTCCATCGTGCACATCGTCGCCATATTTCGTCAAGCCAACAATCAAATCCTCACCATTGACATTAGACCACTGAGGTTCGAAAGTGGCATAAGTATCACTGTAATAACGATTGTAAGTTGTGGAATAATCAATGGCAAAACGTGTCTGGAATGAAAGTCCCTTCAAAAGCATGGAAAGGTCTACATCCACTCCCATATCAAACTGATACTGACGGCTTGTATAAGTATTGACACCTGCCGCATAAAGGTTTGCAATTTCATTGGTCTGATCCACCTGCGTACCTCCCAGCAAATATTTTCCGTCAATCAGGTAACGGCTGTTATTCACCAGATTCCAAGCATCCGTATTATTCTGCATAATATAATCGACTGGAATCAGCGGAGAAATACGGTTCGGTCTCAACGAAGCAGCTGCTCCCCAGAAATCGCCTCGTGCACTACGTCCATCATAGAAAGTAGCATTGGCATTCACATAGGTTTTTACATACTGTCCTAGATTGACATCAATATTACCTCGTACACTAAAGCGGGTAGTACGGTCATCTTTCGCATTGCCGACTTTCAACAGAGACCCCGTATTATACAAATTGATATTGGTATAAAAACGTGCTCTTTCGGAACCTCCTGAGATTTCAGCCGTCACATCCGACTGGTTGTAAGCTTTCTTCAGATAATCGTCTGAATAAAGATTCACATCCGGATAACGATAAGGATTGCTTCCAGAACCATAATTATAAATGTCCGCCTCACTGTACAATGGGTCCATACCATCATTCACACGAGCTTCATTATAAAGAGTCATGTATTCGGCCGATCCCAGATACTTCGGATAGCTTTTCGGCACGAAGAAACCCGTATTACCGCGTACGTCAATGCGAGTATCACCAATTTGTCCACGTTTGGTCGTAATGTATATGACTCCCTTAGCCGCACGACTACCATAAAGAACAACAGCCGAAGCACCTTTCATGAAAGTGATATCCTTGATTTCGGAAGGCATCACGTTATTTGCATCGCGTGGCACTCCATCCACCAACACCAAATAGGAATCCATTCCCCATAAGCTACTTCCATTCCAGCCGCTGACCATGTTTTCCATGCCATCCAGACTGTAGGTAAAATAATCCTTCTTCATGAGTTCTTCTACGTTCACAGAAGAAACTCCTCCTAAAAGATCGTTCTTATTGACCTTTCTATATGCTACTTGTACTAACTCCTCTTCAGCAACCGACAGTGAATCAGAACCGGCACCCCGCAAATCTGACGGCAAATTCTGAGCACCGACATACAATGAAGGAGTTGCAAGTGCTATACATAAAACAGACTTTATTCGTATGTTTTTCATTTTAATTCCTTTTTAATTATAGCATTCAAAATTCTCAAGAACATTACCAACCGGGATTCTGAGTAAATTCCGGGTAGATATTCACATCTGAAACCTTTAAAGGTAACCAGTAATGTTTCTCAGAGAAATTACGGGTTACAATAACTTCTTCTCTGAAATTGGCGACACGGCTCTGAGTAGGATCTTCCTTGTTCAATTCCACGCGGTCAAATTCCTGTGAAGTCTTGATAGTATAAGGATACTCTGTCAACAGCAACCAGCGGCGCAAGTCATTGAAACGATGTCCTTCGTATGCCAATTCTACGGCACGCTCACGTCGCAGCTCACTCATGAACCCACTTAAAGTGCCGGCATATTTACTTGCCATATCATCTACCCCTGCACGTTCACGGATTTTATTCACTGCATCAAGTGCGGTCAACTGGCACTGTCCAGCCTTGGATGTCGGACTTCCATATCCATTCGCAACAGATTCGGCATACATCAGATATATATCGGACAAACGCATCCAACTTACCTGAATGGTCAAGGCATCACCGTAATCACGCAGACCTTCGTCAAAACCATTCACTACAAGCGGAGTGAACTTGTGCAACAAATATCCCGTACGACTTTCATTCTTGACGTCACGATAATTACCGCCTGTATAAAGATTAGCATACTGAATCTGCTTTTCACGCTGGTCTGCGCTGAACTTGGCCGTATTCTCAATGACCTGCAAGCCATCATAAGTAATGTCAGCATAGAAACGTGGGTCACGGCCTTTCCAAGGATGCTCTTTATCAAAACCAGAATCCGAGTCATTCAACGGAAGTCCATTGGCCATACCGTAATAGTTCACATAGTTGGCTGTGGGTGAAAATACGACCCCATTGGTTTCGTTGGCCAGGATAGAAGGAACATATTGTGGACCCAGACACCATCCGGAACCCATCCACCAGTCATACATGGGTGTCTGGAAAATAGCCTCAGTAGAACCCGGATTCTTGCTATTCTGTTTAAATGAATAGAAAATATCCGTATAATGTTCAAAATCAACCAAAGCATATTGAGTCTGACCACCTTCAACCAAAGTCAACAATTCAGCAAATGCATCTGCCGCTTTCTTGCAATAATCCGCATTGTACGTTTTACTGCCCTGAGATTCATAATTCATCAGCGGACTGCCGGCCCACAAATAATTCTTACCCAAATAACCCAAAGCCATAATCTTATTGATGCGCTGCTGGTTATTTCCGAACGTGGCTTTACCTGTAGTGGTATCATCCCAGTTTATAGGTAACAAGTCTGCCGCACGACGAAAATCTTCCGCAGCCCGATCGGCACATTCCTGATAACTCAAACGCGGATTGCGCAGCGGTTCGGTAGAAGAAGGCACTGAATCAATATAAGGCAAACCGCCAAAATATTGCATCAGTTCAAAATGGAACCATCCGCGGAAGAAATAAAGCTGTCCCAAAATCAGGTCACGCTGTTCCTCCGTACCTTCCACCATTTTATCTATATTTTCAATGCCCAGATTGCATTTACGAATTCCATACCATGCCAAAGGCCACAAGGATTTCTGGAAACGGTCGGTAGAATTAGCTACCGTATTGCTGCGGTCCATCCAGCCACACTGCCAGCCATCATAGCTTGACTGCCATCCCCAGAAGTCTCCCATGTCAATCTTATATCCCATGTGATAATCAATACTAAAGGAGATAAGTTCATCTTCTCCCCAGTTGAATGAGTTGTTCCAATAACCATGGGCGAAATCAGGAATACAATAATACAATTCCTCCGTGAATCCCTGGAAATTTCGGAAATTCTTGAATGCGTCCTCTGGATTCACACTACTTTCGGGAGCCTTGTCAAGATAATCCTCACAAGAGCTCATTCCTACGCAGCACAGTGAAAGAAGTCCGCCATAGAATAATGTACGTATATATTTTCTTTTCATTTGACTTATCATTTTATAATGTGAATTTTAAACCGAAGTTAATACGTTTCACCGTAGGATAAGCACCTTGTGAAGCCCAACCGGTACCTGCAAAGTTTGATTCACGGTCATCAGGCATACGAGTCCATACCCAAAGGTTATTACCATTAACATATAGTTTCAAATTAGAAAGTCCCAAACTCTTAATCCAGCCGCTAGTAAAGGTATAAGACAACTCAACATTCTTCAAACGAATATATGAACCGTCATAGAAGTAACGGGCGGCATCATAATAACTATTGGTGGTAGAGCCAAAACGAGGCATCGGCACATCCGGATTTGCGTTATACTTACTCCAACGTGAACCTTCATCGTAGGCAATCAACTGTTTCTGACCGAATGTAGAGAACACTACCTGACGGGTTACATTATTCACTCCGTAGAACTGGATGAAGAAACTCCATCCCTTATAATCGAATCCGAGAGAAGCACTGTATGTGTTCTGAGGACTACCTGAATATCCATAAGGAATCTGGTCGTAAGAGTTAATCACACCATCACCGTTGTAATCGAGAATATAGTAAGTACCAGGCAATTTCTGGTCATCGTTTGATTCAAAAGCCGTACTTCCGTATACGTCATCCATAGTCTGTGTGTAACCATGGTCTACATAAGTATGGGTCTGGCCGATGGCCTTTCCTGCATCTTTCTGATAATCAGGAAGCAGTTCAGGATCGTCAGCTTCAATCACCTCATTGACCGCATGCGTCATGTTCATGTTGGCCCACAAATGCAAGCTGTTTCTCAAAGTCTTGTTGAAACGAAGTTCCAACTCATAACCGCGATTCTTAACCTTACCCAAGTTTACCCAAGGTGCACTGACAATACCGCCGAAGTAAGAAGGCATGGCACGATCGGAACCGCTGATAAGAATATCGGAACGTCTGTCTCTAAAGATTTCCACATTACCTGCAAACAAACCTCCCAAGAATGAATAATCGATACCAAAATTGAACTTACGAACCACTTCCCAGTGAATATCCGTATTACCTACCGTTTTCTGGCGATAGAAAGTGTAAGGGCTGGCCACATTATACAAACCGGTCGCAATATTGCCTCCAGTTTCCCACTGATCCATATACAACCAGCGGCGAGTAGTATCCCATTCGTCACCGATTACGTCATTACCGATTTCACCGTAAGAAGCTCTCAGCTTCAACATATCGAGGAACTTGATTTTCTTCATGAATTTTTCTTCACTAAGCATCCATCCAATGGCACCAGAGTTGAAGAATACGAAACGGTTATCAGCACTGAACTTATCAGAACCGTTATACGCACCATTATATTCAAGGAAGTACTTGTTGGCATAGTTATAAGTTACACGGAAAGCCCAGTCTTCGCGATAGTTCGGAACAATACTACCTTTCGCACGTTCCTGACGGCTGAACAATCCCATGGCACCTACCGTATGTTTACCGAATGTATTGTTATAATCAATCTGAGCAGAATAATATAGATGGCGTTCCGTAGCATTGTCATCGATGGCACCTCCTTCAGCTACCCAGTTGATTTGTTCATGGAAATCAAAATTGTGACTACCCTGACTGGGGTTATAGCTGACAGCTCCTGTTTCCGGATTAATGTATTTATACAAAGCCTGGTCTGTTGAGCTTACACCACGGTTCTGTTCATAGAAAACGTTATCCCAGGAGATAGAAGCTTTTGCACTCAAACCCTTTACGATGAAATCCAGTTTCTGCTCCAGTGTGAAGTCTGTGGTCAGACGGGTGGTTGTACGGGTATTCTGCCCAGCCAAAGCCAGTCCGGCTACAGAGTTATTGGCATTGTTAATCGGGTCATATCCCCAAGTTCCATCTTCATAACGAGGATAAAATACATTAGGAGGAGTTGTGTAGGCACTTCCCCAGATGTTATATTCATAATCCGTACGAGGTCCTTGCTTCACGCCATGAGAACCGGAAAGATTGGTTTTCAATAAGGTAGTCTTAGTCAGCTGGAAGTCAAGGTTACTACGCATGTTCACACGATTATATCCATACGTTGTCTGATAACCGCGACCGTTATCATATTCCTTGAACAAGTCACCTTCATGCTGGTAGTCAATGGCAGCATAATACTTCACGAACCGTGTACCACCACTCACACTGACGTTTGCATTTTCAGAGAATGCATAATCCTTAAACATCCAGTCTGCCCAGTCAATATTAGGATAGCGTTCCGCTTCTGCCTGATTGGCCGGATTACGATACTTATTCATCTGTTCCTGCGACATCATGTACATCCATGAATCGGGTGTCAAACCCAATTCATATTCCACTGCATCATTACGCAATTGGAATGCATCGTATGAATCCAGTTTGTTAGGCAGTTTGGAAGGCATCTTCAATGCCATACTACCACCTACATTAATGGTAGCCTTACCTTCTTTACCACGCTTTGTCGTAATCAAGATTACACCGTTTGCACCTTTTACACCATACACTGCTGTGGCTGACGCATCTTTCAATACGGAAATAGATTCCACTGAATTGACATCAATTCCCGACATCGGACGTTCAATACCATCCACCAGAATCAAAGGAGAACTATTGTTCCATGAACTTGCTCCACGAATTACAATCTGCGGATCTTCTTCACCCGGCATACCGGTAGAAGCTGTAGTAATGACACCTGGCAAGTTACCTGTCAATGCAGAACCCAAATCGGAAACACCACCCGCACGTTCCAACACTTTAGAAGATGTCTGTGTAATCGCTCCCACAACCGAGGCCTTTTTCTGTTGTCCATAACCGACAACCACCACTTCATCCAGCACTTCAGTATCCTCACGCAATACAACCACAATCATTGTTTTTCCATTTACCTTCACATCTTGTGGAGTCATTCCCAGATAAGAGACCGTCAGCACAGAATTCCGACTGGGGACCTGAAGTGAAAAATTACCGTCCAAATCGGCGACCGTTCCCACATTTGTATTACCTTTTAATACAATAGCCGCACCAATCAAGGGCTCATCGTTTGCATCAAGCACCTTTCCTTTCACCAGAATACCATTCTGCGCCATCAACGAAACGCTACAGAATAGAAATAACAAAAAGAAAATGTGGCTTCGCATGAGAAATATCTTCTGCCTGGAAGAATTATTCTCGAGAAACTTTTGTCTTATGTTTTTCATTATACCAATAATTAAAAATAAAAAATTACAAAGAGTTACCTAATAGCATCACTTTCGTTATCCTCCGTCTTTTCCCTTAGTATCCATTACGCATTTCATTTAAGATTACACAATTATAGTTCATTTAACACATCGCAAATATATTTTTTATTTAACTCACGCAAGTTATTTAGCATTACCAACAACAGTATGCCGTGTTACATAACTACTGAAAATGTTACATTTTTATTATCTCAGGATACATTTAGGTTGTACAACATAAAAAAGAGGGATTTTAAATCCCTCTCCATTAAAAGACCTTGTCAAATCTGTTATTGTATAAAAGAATCGGTCCACAATCGTCTAGTTTCATCTTATATTTTTTTAAAACAATAATACTTTACAAAAGTATAAAACTTCAAAAACGGACAAGGTTACAGAAATGAGAAAAAATTGACGTAAGTTCAAAAAAATCCCATTTCAAAAACACAAGGGAGTTTGCTCGAAAACACAAGTACGTTTTACTTAAAACGCAAGTGCATTTAAAACAAAACGCAAGTACGTTTCAAAACAAACGTACTTGCGTTTTTCACGAGGTCTCTTATCTCCTCCAACGTCTTCAAAAATCCTCAGAATCCAGGGAAATATCCTCTCAGTGCTTCCACATATTCTGCCATGGCTTCCCTGCCCTTCGGAGTCATCCGGCAAACGGTACGAGGTTTCTTGCCCGCAAAACTCTTCTCAATCTCGATGTAGCCAGCCTCATTCAGTTTGTCGAGCTGAACACTGAGATTGCCCGCCGTTGCCTGGGTCTGCTCTTTCAGGTAAACGAACTCGGCTTCCTCCACCGACAAAAGAATGGACATCACTGCCAGACGCAACTGGGAATGGAGCAATGGATTTAATTCCTTCAACATACCTGACGTGCTTTACGGTTCAGATAATGGCCGGGCAAAACCATCATCACCAGAAACGACAATCCGAAATACAGATTCCAGTCGACCGTGGAAGACTGATGGATGGTGTAGGCCATCAACATATAGATGGCAAAGCAGAAAGCCACCAGCGGACACCATGTCACCAGACGGCTGCGGATAACCACACCGGTGATGGAAACCCCGATACCGCAATAAAGCAAGGACAGAGGAAGCATCAGTGAGAAATCCACTCTCCCATAATAAAAGGCCAGCAGGCACATGATAAGCACCGTCAGCACAAACAGACTACCTATCACTTTCCAGACCTGCATAATGGCACGGTCTGTATAAGTAATCACCTCAGCGACTTGCCGACGCTGTTCCCAAAGCATGAAGCCCCAGAACAAAAACATAGTGAACCAACCAAAGTTCCAGCGGGAATCCCCTGTGTAGTACACCAACAAAAACAACAATACTGAAAGGGCGGTGGTAAAATAGCCCCAGTAAAGAAACTGGTTGCCACTGCCCACTTCCAGATTTTTCCGTGTGGAATGAATCATCTGCGAAATCAGTTCCAGACTTTCCCGTTCTGATAATTTCTTTTCTTCCATAAGGCACTCATTTTAGATGTTTCAAATTAAATGTAGTTTATTTTATAAACCATAAACTGATAAATAAAAGCAAGGAGGCGCGCTTCTCTCTTGCTATCACCACAAAGATAAATAAGTTTATTTTATAAACCAAATAAATCAAGAAGAAAATAAAATCAAAAAAGCCGTCCCAGTCTTCCCGACTGAAACGGCTCCAGGTAGATTATAAAGGTATAGTCTTATTTCGTTTTCTTCACCTCATTCGTATTTGTCAACAACTTGCCCTGATATTCTCCAGTCAATGTCTGCAGAAAGGCAACAATCTGTTTCACTTCCTGCTGTGACAAATCCACACCTACCTCATATTTTCCCATGGCTATCACCGCATCTTCCAATGTGGCCTGAGTAGCATCATGGAAATAAGGCGCAGTCAGTGCCACATTACGCAAGCCGGGCACTTTAAAGCGGTGACGGTCTCTCTCGTTCTTCGTTTCCTTGAAACGGCCGTTGTCTTCCACGGTCAGTTCCGTACCACGGTCGGCGAAATAGTCCTGCTTGATGCCCATCAGCTCATACGACTGTCCACCCATGTTCTCGCCTACATGACAAGTGGCACAATTGTATTTCTTGAACAAATCATATCCGGCCAGTTCTTCGGCTGTCAACGCTGCCATATCCCCTTTCAGGTATTTGTCAAAACGCGAATTCGGCGTGAGCAGGGTTCTTTCAAACTCCTGAATGGCATTCGTGATGTTGGCTTCGTTAATGCCGTCGGGATATACTTCCGTAAATGCCTTGCTGAATGCCGCATCTGCTTTAAGCTTATCACAGATTTCATCGAACGACTTGCAAGCCATTTCTACCGGATTCAACGGAGGTCCGGCTGCCTGGTCGGCCAATGTAACGGCACGTCCGTCCCAGAACTGCACAAAATTATACAGAGCGTTGTAGACCGTCGGTGCGTTCACACCTCCCAACTGTCCGCCGACACCTTCCGAGAACGACTTGTTGTCTACTCCACCCGTATTCAATCCGTGGCAAGAAGAACATGACACGGTATTGTCGGCCGACAAACGTACATCGTGGAACAGCAGGTTACCCAATATCACCTTACGCATATCCACCGGCACGGAATCCTGCACCGGACGGATTGTCTCATTTGTCCATTGCTTGTCAGCCAACGGATTAGGATAGAAAGCTTCACGCTGAGATTTGACCCAAGCGAGCGCCATCTGGGTTTCCGTATCGGTCAGCGAAGAGCCCCAGTGGACAAGATAATACTTGGCCAACGGCATGGTACCATCGGCAATCACTTTCTCCACTTTGGCCAAATCCACTTCATTGATTTTGTCGCTTTTTTTCAATGCCTCTACCATCGGAGTCATGTCAAAAGAACGATAACCCAGACGGACATCTTCTTTCACCAGTTTGCCTGCTACCGGGAGTCCGGCATAGAAAGGCAATTTCGGATTGGCTGAATGGCAAGCCATACAGCCACTACTTTCAATGATTTCTTCCATTTGCGCATTACTTTCCAAGCTGGCTGAAGGTGCTTTATTCACCAACCGGTAGACCACACAAAGCACGATGGCCACTACCAGCACAGAAAGAATAATCTTCGAACTTTTTTTCATAAAAGAATGAATTTAAAATTAAACAACCAGTATATATAAATAAGACTATGAACGGTTATACAAATGCACACTCTGCCGGGCCGCTGGAAGGTAGTTTACTCCATACCAGCACATCTGAAGCGACAGAAAAGAAACAATTAATATCCAGTACAGCATGCGGGAAGCATTCCGACGGAACAGTCGGAGGTGTACATACAGCAAATAACCCGTCCACGTCACGGCCGCCCAGGTTTCTTTCGGATCCCAGCTCCAATAGTGCCCCCAGGCTGCCTTAGCCCAGATAGCCCCTGTAAGCATGCCGACGGTCAGAAAGGCCAACCCTGCATAAACCAGTTTGTCGGCTGCTTCAAGATAGTTCGCACGATGCTTATAGAGACCCATGCACGACAAGATAAAGGCACATCCCAGCACCGAGTAAGAAAACATGTAAATCGTGACATGGGGAATGAACCACGGACTCTGCAAGGCAGGCATGAGAGACTGGTCGTGAATTTCGGGTTTCAGGATATTGATAAGAGCAAATACCGCACCTACCACCGTAGAAAAGGACAATATCCAAGGATATTTCCAGCGGATATAGGTCAGCAGTCCGGAGACTCCCATAAAAAAGGAATACCACAACCGGGTCTCACCCATGGTGCGCAAAGGAGGACGCTGCAAGTATATCCAGAAACCGGCAATAAACACCCCAAAGACCAGGATGCCCGACAATGTCAGCAGGATAGCCCACCGGTTACGCTTTTTGGAAAACAAGGCAACACCTGCCCCACTGCCCCACAGGATTATGGCCGAAAGGGCAAACCAATGAAAATTATTCCACGTAATCATGTATGCAAAGTATTCGTTTTAGTAAAGTCTAGTCATCTATGTTTCTTAATTTGAAGTCATTCTCCGCCTGTCGGGACCAGCCAAAAACAATAGGGCACTTCCGCACAACATCATCACGATGCCCAGCCACATGAGGTGTTTTAAAGGTTCACGCACAATCTGGACCACGCAATACTGAGGCTGCGGCGACTGCACATCATAAGATGTCAGATAATAATCTTCGGCCCAGTTTGCCGCATAAGGATGATTTACCTCCAGGTGAACCGGCTGTCCGCCTACCGATACCTCCGCAGAAAAATGACGCGGACTTCCATTGGGATAATGCTCCACGGTAAAATCGGTCAGCTGCAACGACTTTGGCAGAAAAACCTTGGTTCCCTTTTCCGTAAAAGCTTCATTGTTAGGTGAATCGCGAAACACCGGGATACGCAGCGTCTGTTCTTCTGCGCTACCAATGAATCCGGCAAAAAGAGCCAGCCATAATCCTGCATGGTTGAGTACAAAACGCCATCGGTTCCGTCCCGGAAGGAATCCCCTCTTCAAAGTAATCATTCCCAAATGAGTGAGCAATCCGAACAGACCCATCACAAAAATCCAGGAAGACATGAAATTGTAGCATCCCAGGCGGGAAAAGATACCCGATTTCTCCGCAGTTTCCTGTACGGAAAGCTGAGGAAACAAACCGATTATCAGGCAGCCGGCCAGAAGCCAGCCCAGAGTCCAGTAAGTACATTGAGGAGAAAGCCATAACCTGACGACTTGGGAAAAACGCTTCTCCTTATACATGTATACCATTCCTCCTATCCAAAGCAAGGCCAGGAGAACATCCAACGGAAAAGCGAAAAAGGCAAACGGGAAATTGCCCAAAACACATTGCACTACTATGGAAAGCAGCAACAATGCAATGAATAGCAAGTTAGTCTTTAAGTTCATTCATCATAAGTTGGTGAAATATCTGCAAAGATAAGAACTTAATTGAATATTACAACAAATTTGTAAATATAACAAACCCATTTCCCGTTAAAATCCGGGAAATGGGTTTGCCTGTCTTCTTATTTTTCCCGGCGCATCCGGTGTCCATAGACAATAATGACCAGAAAACAAATCAGTGGAAGTATGAACGACACATTCACAGCCGGCATGCCCAACAAGGTCTTGCAATCTATCAGTGAAGCCTGCAAAGGAGGCAGCACCGAACCTCCGAGGATGGCCATAATCAATCCGGCAGCACCGAACTTCGCATCGTCGCCCATCCCTTTCAGCGCAATACCATAGATGGTGGGAAACATCAGTGACATACAGGCGGAAACTCCCACCAGACAATACATACCATAGATGTTCTGCAAGAATATCACACCAAGCACACACAGGGAAGCTGCAATGGCAAGCACTTTCAGTAGTTGGCCCGGATTGACATATTTCAACATCAGGGTACAAACAAAACGGCTGATACAGAAAATGACCATGGCGATAATGTTGTATTTCTGTGACAAAACTTCGGCCGCCTGCTCTTCCATACCTTGCGACATAAACAAACGGGTGCCATACTGAATGATGAAAGTCCAGCACATAATCTGCGCTCCTACATAAAAGAACTGCGCCACCACCCCATAACGGTAGCGCTTCACGGCATACAAGCGTTTCAAAGTAGGGATAAAGTTGATGGAATGAGACTGGTCGGCATTTTTAGGCATCTTTGTCAGACGAATGACCAGCAGCATAATCAATATCAACACACCAATGGCCAGATAAGGAGTGATGAGGATACTCAAGTCCGAATCGCGGATAGCCTCAAATTCGGCTTGGCTGAGCTGGGCACGCTCGGCAGTATCCAGCGGGTGGAGCTGGTTCTGGATAAAATTCATGGCGACAAACATTCCCATCAAAGAACCTATGGGATTGAATGCCTGTGCCAGATTCAGGCGGCGAGTAGCAGTTTCTTCTGTTCCCATCGACAGAATATAAGGATTGCAGCTGGTTTCCAAAAAAGACAATCCACACGTCATGATGAAATAGGCCAGCAAAAAGGGATAATAGTTTCCGGTTAACTTGGCTGGGAAAAAAGACAGGGCTCCCAAAGCATACAGTCCCAGGCCCAACATAACGCCTGCCTTGTAGGAATACTTGCGGATAAACATCGCAGCCGGAAAAGCCATGGCAAAGTATCCGCCGTAAAATGCGACTTGCACCAAGGTTCCGTCGGTCACGCTCATCCTGAATATTTTGGAGAAAGCCTTGACCATGGGATTGGTAATGTCATTGGCAAATCCCCACAAGGCAAAACAAAAAGTAATCAGAATAAAGGGAATCAGGAAATTCACCCCATCCTTCTTCAATATGGATTGGTTATTTGATGTTTTATTCATGGTATCAGATTTTTAATAAGGACAGTAGATTTTTTATCCTGTCACTTGATTTGTTGCATGATATTTCCAATGGCAGTGGCCTCGACCGGTCCTTCTATTACGGGAATTCCAATGGCTTCTTCTGTCAGCCGATTCAGGTATTTGTTCTGGCTTCCTCCACCTATGACATACAGTTTTGCGACGGGTTCCGGCAAAAGACGGTTCAGCGCCTCCAAGCCCGTTTTATAACGCAAGGCCAGTGAACGAAGCACACATTTCACAAATTCTCCCTGAGTGACAGGTGGTTTCTGCCCCTGAGCCACACAATAAGCGGTAATCGCATCTGCCATACGCACCGGACACTGGAAAGCTGCCTCATCCACATCAATCAACGCCTCGGTTTCCGCACATTCCGCAGCCGGCAACAAGGTAGTGTAGGCCACATCCTTTCCCTCGTCTTTCCATTCCTGCATCAGTTTCTGTAGAATCCACAATCCGGTGATGTTCTGCAAAAAACAAATCTGGCCTTCCCTTCCTCCTTCATTGGTGAATCCAGCCAGACGGGCTTCTTCTGTCAAAATCGGTTCAGGGTTCATGACTCCCAGCAAAGACCAGGTGCCTGAACTCAAAAAAGCCACTTTCTTTCCATCCACAGACGAAGGAACCACACTGGCTGCACTAGCGGTGTCATGCGAAGCCACCGCTATCACTTCCACATCATAGTCTATTCCTATCTGTTCCTTGATTTCCTGCTTCAGGAATCCGCGTGAAGTACCCGGCATGACAATTTCTCCGAAAAGATGCGTCGGAAGTCCCAATTCACGAATCAGTTTAAAATTCCAGGTGCGTGCCTTGGCATCCAGCAGTTCGGAAGTAGAAGCAATACTATATTCATTGTTGGCGACTCCTGTCAGATAATAGCTGAACAAATCGGGCATGAACAACAATTTGTCGGCAACCTTCAACAACGCATTGTTTTCCTTTTGCATGGCATATAGTTGAAACAGGGTATTGATTGCCATGACCTGTGTACCCGATTCCGCATAATGTGCCGCTACATTCACCTTCGAAAAAAACTCCTCGGGCATACCCTCCGTACGACTGTCGCGATAACAGACTGGATTCCCCAGTAAATTTCCCTGTGCATCAATCAAACCGAAATCCACGCCCCAAGTATCTATTCCAATACTTTTCAGAAAATATCCCTTTTCTACCGCCATACGGATACCGACCTTCATCTCTTCAAACAAAGAAAGAAAATCCCAATAAATATGTCCTCCCATCCGCACCTGACGATTGGAAAAACGATGTACCGTATCCAGTTGGAGTTCGTCACCGGAAAGGTAGCCGGCGATTACTCTGCCGCTACCTCCTCCAAAATCTATCGCTAAATATGCTTCTTTCATCTCGTCTTTTTTCCTAAAATATATGTGTCGAGGTCATCAATCTCTTCCGCTGTCAACGTCTTGTATTTACCTCCGGAAAGCACAATGATACGGCACGCCATTTCAAAAAACATCGCTCTTTCGAAAGCCTGGTCAAAGTCTTTTCCGCAAACCACCTGCCCATGCTTCTGAAGCAATACGGAATTATGCGACTTCATGGCTGCAATCACAGCCTCAGCCAATTCTTTGGAACCCGGACGGAAATACGGAATGACCGGAATCTCTGCTCCCACATGGCAAGGCACTTCTGCTGTCACATTAAAATCTTTGGGGGTATTTTCCATGCACGACACCACAGTAGCATAGGGTGACTGGAAATGAAGCACCACATTTACATCGGGACGCTCTCTCAACACTCCCAAATGAAAAACACTTTCCATGGAGGGTTTTACTCCATTCAACACATCTCCGTTTTCCAGCCGGCAAACTGCCACTTTATCTTTTGTCAGAGAAGGAACCCACGAGCCTGTGCCAGACACCAGCACTTCATCGCCCACACGCCATGAAAGATTACCACTGCTGCACACGGTCAGTCCGGCATCACCTACCCGATGAGCCTGCTTCAAAAATTCTTCAATCTGTTCATTTGTAATCATAATCTTATCAAGAATGGATATATAGCCGGAACAAACGGGTTCTCCCATCCGTTCCGGCAAAATTAAATGAGTTATTTATAAATAGGACCGTAATTCTGACATGCCCGGTAATCAGCTCCTTCTTTATCCATACCAAATGCATTCCATGCGGCGGGACGGAAAATCTTGTCATCTTCCACATTGTGCATGCAAACCGGAATACGCAGAATAGAAGCCAGCGTAATCAAATCCTGACCAATGTGTCCGTAACTGATGGCTCCATGATTAGCTCCCCAATTATTCATGACAGAATAAACATCCTTGAAAGCCGGTTTGTCGCACAGGCGGGGTACGAACCAAGTAGTCGGCCATGTACGGTCGGTACGCTCATCCAGCAGCTTATGGATTTCCGGATCAATTTCCACCGTCCATCCCTCTGCTATCTGAAGAACCGGACCCAGCCCTTTAATCAGGTTCAAGCGGCTCATGGTGACAGGCATGCCTCCCTTCGACAAGAAATTGGAAGAGAAACCACCGCCACGGAAATAGTCTCTGTTGGCCGGATACCAAGTGGTTGCCTCCAGGCATTTTTCCACTTCGCCTTCCGTAATTTCCCAAGACGGCTTCATCGCCGGATGGCCATTGGCATCGGTCTGCTGTCCTGTACCATCCAATGTGGTAGCTCCGGAATTAATCAAATGAATAATGCCATTCTGTGCCAGTCCGGTCAGTTCCTTACCTGTCACACGTTTCACGGCTTCCGGACTCCAGTAGGTACGTACATCAGAGAAAATCTGTGCACGGTTGGTCAACAAATGGCCGAAGAGCATGGCTACTCCATTGCAAGCATCATTTTCTGTTGCTACCACGTAAGCCTCACGAATGCCGTTCCAATCAAAAGACGTATTCAGCAATGCTTCCGAGAAATCCCCATTGGGATAAAAGTCTGTCCACTGGCGCTGGCCCTGGAAACCGGCTGCAATGGCATTGTGTCCCAATGCCTCTTCCTTGAATCCCAATTCCTTGAGTTTCGAATTTCCAGTCATCAAATCGCGCATGATAATCGTCATTTTCACGATAAACTCCCAGTCGGCATCTTTTTCGGCACGTGTCTTGACCTTTGCTTCCACGTTGAAATCCTTTCCTTCATTCTTTTTACAATACTTTTCAGTCCATGCCATCGCCTTGGCATATTCCTCCTTATCGTAAATTCCTTCGGTCATACGGCGGATAATCTCGGTCAAATCCACTGATTCACAACGCATACCCAAATATTCCTGGAAGAAATCCGGATTTACAATCGAACCGGCAATTCCCATGGACACGCTACCCATCGAAAGATAGGACTTTCCTCTCATGGTTGCCACTGCCTGAGCCGCACGGGCAAAGCGCAGAATCTTTTCGGCTACATCAGCCGGAATAGTGTTGTCTTCTATATCTTGCACATCATGACCGTAAATGCCAAATGCCGGTAATCCTTTCTGTGCATGTCCGGCCAACACCGCTGCCAGATACACCGCTCCCGGTCTTTCCGTTCCATTGAATCCCCACACAGCCTTCGGATAGTAAGGATTCATATCCATTGTTTCAGCCCCATAACACCAGCAGGAAGTGACCGTAATAGTAGCTCCCACCCCTTCACGTTCAAATTTTTCGGCACAAGCTGCACTTTCAGCTACTCGCCCGATGGTAGAATCTGCAATTACACATTCCACGGGACTTCCATCACCGTTTCTCAGATTGGAAGAAATCAATTCGGCAACGGCTTTAGCCAGATTCATAGTCTTTTCTTCAAGGCTTTCACGAACGCCACCCTGACGTCCGTCGATGGTGGGACGAATCCCAATTTTCGGATAATTTTTCATGTTTCGATTCTTTACAAAGTTAAACTTCTATTTTTTATCTGTATTTTTCATTTATCCATACTGAACTGTGCTGAAGTTGCAATACAAAAAACATTTCTGTCATTTTATCAAACAGAACATCGAAGATGCACTTCCGTAGGAAGAAATTCCTGTACGCCTTCACCTGTCAAAATAAAATGAGCTGCCTTCTGCCCCATTTCTTCCCAGTTAATGCTAAGTGCCGTAATTCCCTCATCTATCACTTCATAAGCGGGCGTATCGTTATAGGCAATCAATCCAAAATCAACCCCACACTTCAATCTTCTCTCCCTACTCCGCTTGATGACGTTCACCACGTCTGTTTGCCGGATAACAACGTATACAACCCCCTTTTCTATTTCCGGAATCTCTTCATCTTGTATCACATCCGCCCAAAAATGATTGTCACGGCAATAAGCTTCAAAACTCTGTATGGAAGAATGGGGATGCTTAGATTCTTGAGGAAGCTGGAACACGATTTTACGATAACGCTTCAAACGTGCGGACAATTCTGACAGCGCTTTATAAAATGCCTCATCGAAATTCTGACAAATGTAAGAATGGCTTCCTTTCTCAAACTTGCCAAAGTCGAGTAGTAAAAGTCTGGAAGAAGGAATCTTATCGAACAAAGGAGAAAACCTTTCATTGTCAAAATTCATGACTACATAATAATTATATCTCCCAATGGCTTCCCGCAAGATGGTATTAAATATATGTTCATTATACTGATGAAACCAAAGGTCTACCTTATACGAAACTGAAAGCTTCTTGACAAAACTATTATATAAGGTATTCTTAAACGGAGAATACTCATCCAGCAACAGAAATATTTTCTCTTGCCGGTTTATGACGTAATAGCCCTTGCCTGGGGTAGAATCAATCAAACGCCTTTCACGCAAGTCGGCAAAAGCTTTAAATACCGTATCACGCGACACATGGTAGGTTCTGCTCAACGCATTGATAGAAGGCAAACCCGTATCCGTCCGATACTTTCCCATCAAGATGTCCTGTTCGATTAAATCCGACAGTTGCTTTACCTTCGTGGACTGTTTCCCAAATTGTCTATTCTTATCCATATCAATGCATTATCTGTGCTGAACTATGCTGATACAAAGGAAAAGATTTTATGTAAAACCACAAAAGAATGCTTTATGTTTAAAAACAGATAAAGGAAAAATTGGGAACAAAAAAATGGTTTCAGGGGGAAATCCCTAAAACCATCCTTCGTACACCCTCAGGGATTCGAACCCTGGACCCACTGATTAAGAGTCAGTTGCTCTACCAACTGAGCTAAGAGTGCATCTTGTTGTTTGGAGGTTCCTGGCGGATTCGAACCGCCGTACACGGTTTTGCAGACCGCTGACTAAGCCACTCATCCAAGGAACCGATGTTCTCTCTTTCTAATTTGCGAGGTTCCTGGCGGATTCGAACCGCCGTGCACGGTTTTGCAGACCGCTGACTAAGCCACTCATCCAAGGAACCGAAATGTTCGCCGCACTTGTTTTTCTCAAATGCGTTGCAAAGGTACAACTATTTTTGAAACTTACAATACCTGAGGAAAGGAATTTGTGATTTTCTTTACAAAAAGCATCCAATATTCCCTTTCCACCTTAATGATAATAGGCAGAAACTTTGAGTTCTCACAAAAAACTTTTTTCTTTGCAGCAAACTAATTAAAATCATTCAACCATGAAAGGTATTGTTCTTGCAGGAGGGTCGGGCACTCGACTCTACCCTATAACCAAAGGGGTCTCCAAACAACTTCTTCCAGTTTTTGACAAACCCATGATTTATTACCCGATATCTGTGCTGATGCTGGCAGGGATACGTGATATTCTGATTATTTCTACTCCTTACGACCTTCCCGGATTCCGTCGGCTGCTAGGAGACGGAAGCGATTTCGGCGTACATTTTGAATATGCAGAACAGCCTTCCCCCGACGGACTGGCACAAGCATTCCTGATTGGAGAAGAATTTATCGGAAACGATGCGGTCTGCCTGGTCTTGGGTGACAATATTTTCCATGGAAACAGCTTCACGGTGATGCTGAAAGAAGCGGTCCGTATGGCCGAAGAAGAAGGAAAAGCGACCGTTTTCGGCTATTGGGTGAGCGACCCGGAACGTTATGGAGTGGCTGAATTCGACAAGGAAGGAAATTGCCTGTCCATTGAAGAAAAGCCTCAGCACCCCAAGTCCAACTATGCCGTGACAGGCCTTTATTTCTATCCAAACAAGGTGGTGGAAGTAGCCAAACAAATCAAGCCTTCCGCCCGCGGTGAACTGGAAATCACTTCGGTGAACCAGCGTTTCCTGGCCGACGGAGAACTGAAAGTCCAGACTTTGGGAAGAGGATTCGCCTGGCTGGACACCGGCACACACGACTCGCTGGCAGAGGCATCCACCTACATCGAAGTAATTGAAAAACGACAAGGACTGAAAGTTGCCTGCCTGGAAGGAATAGCCCTGCGACAAGGCTGGATTACCCCCGAAAAGATGAGAGAACTGGCCCAGCCCATGCTGAAAAACCAATACGGTCAGTATTTACTGAAGGTCATCGACGAATTGCAAAAGAACAACCGATAAATGATATTAATCATTCACACATGGAAGTAATAAATACAGAGATTGAAGGGGTGGTCGTTATCGAACCCCGCCTGTTCAAAGATGAGAGAGGATATTTTTTTGAATCTTTTTCACAAAGAGATTTCGACAAGCAAGTACGCACCATCCATTTCGTACAAGACAACGAGAGTAAATCCAGTTACGGGGTATTACGCGGACTGCATTTTCAGAAACCACCGTTTGCTCAAAGCAAGCTGGTAAGAGTCATCAAGGGTTCTGTACTCGACGTGGCGGTGGACATCCGAAAGGGTTCTCCCACTTTCGGACAACATGTAGCTGTGGAACTGACCGAAGACAATCACCGCCAGTTCTTCATTCCACGAGGCTTTGCCCACGGATTCAGCGTACTGAGCGACGAAGTCATCTTCCAGTACAAGTGCGACAATTTCTATGCCCCCCAAAGTGAAGGAGCCATTGCCTGGAACGACCCGGCTTTGAAGATTAACTGGAAGATACCTGCCGAAAAAGTCATCCTTTCGGAGAAAGACAAACACCATCCGCTATTGGCAGAAGCCGACTGGCTGTTCGACTACCACGAGGACCTTTACAAAGAATAAGACACAAAAATCCCCGGATAACGAGATTGCCGTCCGGGGATTTTTTATCAATTATTTTCCTGTGCGTTCTTTTTCATACGCAATTCATACAAATCATTCCGGCGGTCACGCAGGTTACGCACACTACCATAGGTGTGAAGTTCATTCAATAAGTCCAAATCTACATCTGAAACCAGAATCATTTCGGTATTCGGAGTAGCTTCCGCACGTTTTCCGTCGGTCGGGAAAGCAAAGTCACACGGCGTAAAGACTCCCGACTGGGCATACTGGATATCCATGTTGTGCACACGAGGCAGGTTGCCCACACTTCCGGCAATCACCACGAAACATTCATTTTCAATGGCACGTGCCTGTGCGCAGACCCGTACACGTGAATAACCGTTCTGCGTATCGGTCAGGAACGGCACAAACAGAATCTGCATGCCCTGATCGGCCATCAGTCGGGAAAGTTCCGGGAATTCCACATCGTAGCAAATCAGCACACCGATTTTGGCACAGTCGGTGTCAAAGGTCTGTACTTTCTTACCGCCGCTCAACCCCCAGCTCTTCACTTCATCGGGGGTTACATGAATCTTCTCATACATTTCGTAAGTTCCATCACGACGGCAAAGGAATCCCACATTATAAAGTCCGCCGTCCTCTTTCACGTAAGGCATACTACCTGTGATGATATTGATGTTATGCTTGATAGCCAGGTTGATGAAACGGTCTCTGATATCTTCCGTATATTGAGCCAAAGCACGGATAGACTGGGCCTCTCCCATATTGTTGAATTTGGCCATCAACGGAGCATTGAAATATTCCGGGAAAAGTACAAAGTCGCTCTTGTATCCGGCCACCGCATCGATGAAGAACTCCACTTGTTCAAACACGTCATCCAATGTCTGATAGGAACGCATCTGCCACTGCACCAACCCGACTCTGACTGTGGTCTTCTTGTCAATGTACGAATCTGTAGGCGGCTGATAGTAAATATTATCCCACTGCAACAACGTAGCGCAATGCTTGGATTCCTCGTCGTTCGGCAGGTAATTACGCATCACACGACGTACGTGGAAATCATTCGAAAGCTGGAAGGTCAGCACCGGATCGTAGATTTCGCGCGAACGGACCTTCTCGATGTATTCCTTCGGACGCATCTGGTCGGCATATTTGTAATAGTTCGGAATACGTCCACCGAACATGATGGCTTTCAGATTCAATTTTTCACACAATTCCTTACGATATTCATACATTCGGCGGGCCAGGCGCAATCCCCGGTATTCCGGATGGATAAACACTTCAATACCATAAAGGATATTCCCTTTCGGATTGTGTGTGCTGAAGGTCTCATCTCCTGTCACCTTCGCATACGTGTGGTCTCCCTTGACCAAATCATAATCCACGATGATAGAAAGTGCGCATCCCACAATCTTGTCATCCACGACGGTTACAATCTGTCCTTCGGGGAAAATACGAATCAGTTTTTCTATTTGTGCATGTGTCCAGAACACATCCTTGTCTGCATAAACGCGAGTAAACGACTGGGCAAGCTGTGCATAGTCTTCAATCTGCAAATTTCGAAGCTCTACCTTGTTAATCTTCTTTTGAGTCGGTTCCATAATTTAACTAATTTTGTCCGTTATTTTTCTCGGGCACAAAAGTAATCATTTCCTCAGGTAGGGTGTATCGCTTATTCAGGATTATTATACTATCTTTGTGACAAAAACTAAGCCCCATGAAAAAAATTAAACTAGGACTCCTTGCCCGCATCATCCTAGCTATCGCTCTGGGTATTGGTGCAGGTACAGTTTCGCCGGCACTTCCGGTACGCATTTTTGTGACATTCAACGCGCTTTTCAGCCAGTTTCTGAACTTCATCATTCCCCTGATTATTGTAGGACTGGTCACCCCGGCCATCGCCGACATCGGGAAAGGAGCCGGAAAAATGCTGGTAGCCACCGTGTTGCTGGCTTACGGAGCCACCCTGTTTTCCGGATTTCTTTCATTCGGCGTGGGAGAGACCTTCTTCCCCAGCCTCATCACCCGAAACATTCCACTATCGGAAATCAGTGAGGCACAAGGAACTACCCCATTCTTCACCGTAGCCATACCCGAACCGCTCAACGTTATGACCGCACTCGTCATGGCCTTCACCCTCGGACTCGGACTGGCTCATCTGGATACCACCTACCTGAAAAACGTCTGCAACGATTTCAAGGAAATTATCGTCAAGACCATACAAGCCGTGATACTTCCCCTGTTGCCGATTTATATCTTCGGCATTTTCTTCAACATGACTCACTCCGGACAAGTGTTCCACGTACTGGCAGTGTTTATCAAGATTATCGGCATCATCTTCCTCCTGCACATCTTCCTGCTGATTTTCCAATACTGCATCGCGGGACTGTTTGTACGCAAGAATCCATTCCGTCTGCTGGCAAGAATGATGCCGGCCTATTTCACCGCCTTAGGAACCCAGTCGTCTGCCGCCACCATTCCTGTGACCCTGAAACAGACCATACAAAACGGTGTACGCGAAGGGATTGCCGGATTTGTCATCCCCTTGTGTGCCACCATCCACCTGTCGGGAAGTACCATGAAGATTGTGGCCTGCGCCCTGGCCCTGATGATGATGCAGGATATTCCCTACGATTTCCAGATGTTTGCCGGATTTATCTTTATGTTGGGAATCACCATGGTAGCCGCCCCGGGTGTACCGGGAGGAGCCATTATGGCCTCGCTCGGCATCTTGTCGTCCATGCTGGGGTTTGACGAAAACGCGCAAGCCCTGATGATTGCCCTCTACATCGCCATGGACAGTTTCGGTACGGCCTGCAACGTAACGGGCGACGGAGCCTTGGCACTGCTCATTGACAAGTGGTTCGGGAATTCAACAACGAATACGTCCAGTACATCCCATCAAGACTGACCGTAAGCCTACATCCTACAATTCAGCGACTTACGAAGAACAGACAATCGCTTTATCACATGTCCAAGAGCTATAACTGTAGTTATAATTCCTATTTTATAATGCCACAATCCAAGTGGAGAGTTTGCCCCATTTATACCCAATAGTGCAAGACCCGTAACGGATAGCAATAAAAATATGACAGACAGGACAACTGTAACTTTACTCTTTCTGCCTATTCCTTTTTGCATAATTCCTTTATACCATCCCCGATGCGTGACCACGTGGAATATTATGGCAACAAAAAATAAGACACTACCCAAAACATGAAAAACAGCCCAGTTATGCCAAATTACATGACTGCCACCATGTCCGGCCACATGCAAACCAAATCCTGAAATGGCAGATACGATAAATACAACAATCAATATCCAATCTATTACAAAAATTCTTTTCATACGTTTCCGTTTTGATTACGTGACAAAAATCGCTACTTTACCGGAAATGAATGATAACAATTGTAAAGAAATGGAGTTTAACGACGATTTCTAATACGGGACAGTGAAACAGGCGTAATACCAAGATAAGAAGCGATATAATGTAGCGGTACCCGTTGGACAATAGTAGGGTATTCCTTCAACAATTCTTCGTATCTCTGTTGTGGCGTATTCTTGATACGGGACAAAAACAAGTGCTGGTAAAGGCTGAATCGCTCTATAATTTTCTCCTCGTATAGCAGTCTCAAGGCAGGATCACTTTCTATTTTATGATAGAAATCTTCTTTTTTAATTGACACGACCTCAGACGGCTCAATACTTTCTAATGAGAACAAGCTGGGTGTACCTTTATACAGACTATCAAATGAGGACACAAAATCACCTTCAAAAAAGAATTGAAAAGTTATATCCTTTCCTTCATTGTAGAAAAATAATCTTAGACATCCTTTGCGGATAAGGTATATCTCATTCGCAATCTTACCCTCTTCCAATAATACCGTTTTAGACGGAATGGATAGGGCTTCAATTTCTTTTACATTAAAAATATATTATCTGACATTTCTTTCATCAAATCTGTTTTACATATGATATTTACTGTTCTCTAAATTCGGCCGGCAGACAGCCCACATACCGCTTGAAGAACTTGATGAAATAAGACGGGTCCTCGAAGCCAAGCTGAAAGGCGATTTCCTTCACTTTCAGGCTGGAATGAAGCAACTGGCGCTTGGCTTCCAGTACAATGCGATCGTTTATGAGCGCAAGCGGTGTGCTGTGCGAACTTTCATACACGCAATTAGTCAGCGTCTTGGTGGACACGTTCAGGTGGGCGGCATATTCCTTCACCGTATGCATCGAGCGGTAATGATGTTCCAACGACTGGCGGAAGCGGACGAAGGTGCGGTTGGCGGCATTGTTGATACACAGTGGTAGCCCGTGTCCCCTTTCTCCTGTCCGCTGCACGTAAATCAACAACATCTTGATGAGGTACTTCAATAAATCGCTGTGCGCAAAAAGTCCCTCATTGCGTATTTCTTCCTCCATTTCATTTACGAGAAGTGCCAGTTTCCCTGCGTTCTCCCGGCGGATGAGATAGTAGGGCGAAGCGTCGAACGCATTGAACACATTGTATTTCAGAAAGACGTTCTCGCTACTTCCCTCGTCCGATAGGAAACTTTCATTAAAATGTATAACAACGCCTTCCACCTGTCTGCCAGTCTCGAAGTAATGGATTTGCCCGGGGGAGATGAAAAACATCGTGTTGTCCGCCACCGGATATTCCTTGAAATCCACATAATGCACGCCCGTCCCTTTCCGGAACCATATTATCTGATAAAAACTGTGTATGTGCGCCTCGTAAGGGTGAGAACCGTTTTCGGCAAAAAGCCGGGAAAGTTCCGTCATCTCAAACTGCATCTGCGAGACGGAATCTAAATCGTATTGGGTGAACACTTCTCTTTTCATACTCCTGTACGTTAATTTTCTATGTGCAAAGGTAACATATTAAGTTTTTCAATAGGAAAAAACGAAAAGAAATAGGGTAAATTTGGGAAGACAGATAACGTCTTTATATTTTGATGCCTGAATTTACCATTCATTTTCCCAAATGGACACCGCACGTATGCCTGCTGCAAGCTAACTTTGCAGTGTCTAATAAAAAAACAAAAGATATGGCAACAGAAAAGAAGACAGGTGCATTCCTGCAAATCACCATGAACATCAAAGAAAGCGACCGCACGGCAGCCGCAGCAGTGTACAACAAATATCGCCAGCCGTTCTTGGACGGCATCCACGGGGCGACTAGCAAGCAGCTTCTTGTGCGCGAGAATGATGTACAGGTGCTCCACGGGTTCGTTTCCGCAGCTGACGCCGAGAACTACCTGAAGTCTGACTTGTTCACACAAGATGTGTTCGTAGAGTTGAAGCCTTACTTCCAGAGTGACCCGAACGTAAGAATCTACAGTGTGGTAGGTTGAGTCTGAAGCAAAACAAAAACGAACTGAAGGCAGCTACATATTGAGAGTGTCTGTCTTCGGTTTGTCCTCCGTTAAAACGCTCAATATTATAAACTTATCTTCTTCCCCTATTGTAAAAATATCGGTTTCTTCCTTATTGATGTGAATAGTTTATCAGACTGTTCTTTGAACCACTCGGTAAGGACTTTCGGTAATGCTGCGCAGAACGCCGCAAAATGAAACATTCTGCAATTTTCTCCGAACCCTCTAATAATCAAATTCTGTTGTATTAATCTGGTGTAATTCAGCGGTTATTCCAGAGATTTTCCGTAAGTTTGTTATCAGCTCAAGCTAAAAAACATACTTATGAAAAAGAATCCTTACAAAGAGGCTCCGGCCAGTTTTTCCATCTGCTTACATACTGACTGTACCTGCGCTTCCAATTGCCTGCGCCAGCTTGCCTATCCGGTACTGCTGGAACGGGAGGCATTCCTGCACCTGGCCAATCCCGCACGATGCACCAAAGATACTTCCTGCCCGTACTACCGCGATGCCACTCCGGTGACCTACATGCGCGGTTTCAGCCAAATGAAAAAGCAAATGTACCCCGACCAATACCAGAAATTCATGAATATCCTGATTGCCCACTTCGGACGAAATCCTTATTTTGAAAGAAGAAGAGGGGAAAGAAAACTGCCTCCCAAGGAACAGGAAATCATCCGCAAGGCCTTGAAGCAGGCTGGAGTGACAGACAACTTGGAATTCGACCTGAAGGAAGACGAACTCAACTGGTACGATTAGCCAGTACTTCCCCGAAAGTACTGCAGTACTGGCAGGAAAGTACCCCAGTACTGCAAAGGAAGTACTGCGGTACTCCTTAGGCAGTACTCGCAAAGCATAATAATTCTGTTTATCAATCTAATAAAAAAGCACAAGAAAGGCCTGCCAATGTAAAAAACGAGGCAGACCTTTCTTGCATTTATTTCATACCACGTGCCTTGAAAATCCGCTCCTTCGCATCATTGATGCGCTGGAGTTTTTCTTCGGCAGCTTTCCGGATGTCTTCCCCCAACGTAGCCACGCGGTCAGGATGATGCTTCAACACGAGACTGCGATAAGCCTTGCGTACTTCTTCGTCCGAAGCGGTAGGTTCGATTTCCAGCACCTTGTAGGCATCCTCCAGTGAATTGCCCTTCAGGTTCAGCATGGAATCCACTTCCTGTAAAGACAACTGCATGGACTGAGCTACTTCCTTCAGCGCGTCAATCTCTGCCTGACACACATTGCCGTCACTCTGGGCAATCTTTACCAAGAAATCGAGCAACTGCAGACGCTGTTCATAGGTCAAATTGGCAGCAATCTGCGCCCCACATTCCCGGATGGTACGACGAAACGCAGAAGGGTCATTCCGCTCCATCTGCTTGCGCTGTTCAAACAGATTCAGCAAAATACGTTCACCCTCGTCCACTGCATTGACACCAAAATTAACCCGCAGGAACTGACGTACAAATTCCATCTCACTGTGCATGATGCGACCGTCTGCACGAATAATATACGAAGCCATGACCAGCATGGAGAACAAGAAACTGTTACGCTGCCCGGCATAAATATCCTCCTGCGTATAAGTTCCGGAAGTCTCTCCCATTTCATTCTGTGCAGCCACACTTTTGTCAAACAAAGAGCCGATGGCAAATCCCGCCAAGGCCCCCAGAGGTCCCATGGTCATGAATCCCATGATTCCCCCAATCCATTTTCCGTATCCCATAAACGATTGATTCTATTATTCTACTATCTTAAAACAATGTACACACTTCTGCCTGGCTCACTTTAATCAAATCGGCCGGAGCCAGCTTCACCTGCAACCCTCTCACTCCTGCACTGACGTAGATATAAGGAAAATCATTGCAAGTGTGATGGATGTAAGTGGGGAAATGTTTCTTCATTCCGATGGGAGAGCATCCCCCACGGATGTACCCCGTAAGCGGAAGCAGTTCTTTCATGGGTATCAAGTCGCATTTCTTGTTTCCGGAAATCTTGGCCGCCATTTTCAGGTCGATTTCATGTTCCCCCGGAACCACACAAACAAAATAGCCCGATTTATCTCCCTGCAAAACCAGTGTTTTGAACACCTGTTCGATATTCTCTCCCAATGTGGCAGCCACATGCACACAACTCAAGTCGTTCTCGTCGACCTCGTATGGAACCAGTTCGTATTTCACCTTGTCCCGATCCAACAGACGGGCTGCATTGGTCTTTGCAATCTTATCTTTTGCCATCTTTAATCACTCCTTTCAATTCTTCCTTCAAAAATCCTGATGTATATCCTTTACCCGATTCGGCCACCTCTTCCGGAGTGCCGCAAACCAGCAACTGGCCTCCTCCCTTTCCGCCTTCGGGGCCCATATCAATAATATAGTCTGCCATTTTAATGACATCCAGATTATGCTCTATCACGATAACCGTATTTCCTTTGTCCACCAAACGGTTCAGCACATTCATCAACACCCGAATATCCTCAAAGTGTAATCCGGTGGTAGGTTCATCCAGAATATATACGGTCTTTCCCGTGTCCCTTTTCGACAGTTCCGTAGCCAGTTTCACGCGCTGGCTTTCCCCTCCCGACAAGGTCGTGGAAGGTTGCCCCAACTTGATATAACCGAGTCCTACTTCCTGCAACACCTTGATTTTATTCAGAATCTGCGGTACATTCTCGAAAAATTCCACCGCACGGTTGATGGTCATATCCAACACATCGGCAATGGACTTTCCCTTGTAGCGCACTTCCAGCGTCTCGCGGTTGTAGCGCTTGCCATGACACACCTCACACGGCACCAGCACATCCGGCAGGAAATTCATCTCGATAGTCTTGTAACCGTTCCCGCCGCAAGCCTCACATCGTCCGCCCGACACATTAAACGAGAAACGCCCGGCCTTATAGCCACGAATCTTCGCCTCCGGAAGGCCGACAAACAGATTACGGATATCAGAAAACACGCCCGTATACGTTGCCGGATTGGAACGGGGCGTTCTTCCCAGCGGAGACTGGTCCACATTCACCACTTTATCAATGTATTCCAAACCCTCAATGCGGTCATACGGCAAGGGGTCTTGCAACGAACGGTAGAAATACTGGGATAGAATCGGCTGCAACGTATCGTTGACCAACGTAGACTTTCCACTACCGGAAACGCCTGTCACGCAAATCAGCTTGCCCAATGGGAACTCCACATCATCCCCTTTCAGGTTGTTGCCACGGGCTCCCCGTAGAATCAAAGAATACCCATTGCCCTTTCTCCGCTCCGCCGGCACTTCAATGCTCATCTTCCCGTTCAAATATTGTGAGGTCAGCGTATCGGTTTTCAGCATTTCTGCCGGAGTACCGGAAAAGACTACCTCTCCTCCCAACCGACCGGCTTTCGGCCCCATGTCTACAATGTAGTCTGCGGCCAGCATCATATCCTTGTCATGCTCCACCACTATCACAGTATTTCCCAAATCCCGCAGTTCTTTCAAGGAATTGATTAACCGGATATTGTCACGCTGATGCAACCCGATGCTGGGTTCATCCAAGATATACAGCACATTGACCAACTGGGAACCAATCTGAGTGGCCAGACGGATACGCTGACTCTCTCCGCCCGACAAAGTGACCGAAGAACGGTTCAGAGAAAGATAATCCAGTCCCACATCCAGCAAGAACTTCAAGCGGGTACGTATTTCCTTCAAGATTTCCGTCGCAATCAGACGTTGCTTTTCTTCCAGAAAATCCTCCACATGACACACCCAGTCATACAGTTCACTGATATCCATGGTGGCCAGCTCGTAAATATTCTTGTCATGAATACGGAAATGCAAAGCCTCCTTGTTCAGACGTGCCCCTTTACATTCCGGACACACATCCGTCTTGGCAAACTGTTCCGCCCATTTCTGTGCGGTAGCCGAAGCCTCCTTTTCCTGCATCATCTGGATATACTTGACAATACCTTCATACACCACAAAATAATCGGAAGTGGTATGAATCAATGTACTCTTGATTTTCAGACGCTCATCGCATCCGTACAGGATTTCATTGATGGCATCTTCCGGCAATTCACTTACCGGAGTTTTCAGCGTGGCCTCATAACGTTCCAACAAGGCTTCCAGCTGCCAGAAAATCATCACATTCTTGTATTTTCCCAACGGGGCGACTGCTCCTTCATAGACAGACAACGAACGGTCGGGAATCACCTTGTCCTCGTCAATCAAATTGACATACCCCAATCCCTTACAACGCGGACATGCTCCCTGTGGCGAATTGAACGAAAAATTATGCGGTGCAGGTTCCTTATAGGACAATCCTGTCACCGGACACATCAGTCGCTTACTATAGTGGCGTACACTCTCGGTCTGTGCATCCAATATCATAAGGAGGCCGTCGCCCTGCTGCATGGCCGTAGACACACTTTGCTTCAACCGGCTGTCTTCCTTGTCCGTCACCACCGTTTTATCAATCACCACCTCAATGTCATGGTTCTTGTAGCGGTCCAGTTTCATACCGTGAACAATCTCCTTAATCTCACCGTCCACCCGTACATAAAGGTAACCCTTCTTGCGCACCTGCTCGAACAACTCCTTATAATGTCCTTTACGTGTCCGCACCAAAGGAGCCAGAATAAAAATTCGTTTTCCCTTATAATCCCGGTGAATCAAATCCAGAATCTGCTCTTCGGTGTACTTCACCATCTTCTCTCCCGACAGATACGAATAAGCCGTGCCTGCCCGCGCGAACAACAAACGCAGATAATCATATATTTCCGTAGTGGTTCCTACCGTAGAACGTGGATTCTTATTGGTCGTCTTCTGCTCGATGGAAATCACCGGACTCAGTCCCGTAATCTTATCCACATCCGGACGTTCCATTCCCCCCAGGAAATTACGGGCATACGCCGAAAAGGTCTCTATGTAACGCCGCTGCCCTTCCACAAACAAGGTGTCGAAGGCCAAGGACGATTTTCCACTTCCACTTAATCCGGTTATCACCGTCAAACTATCACGGGGAATTTCTACATCTATATTTTTCAAGTTGTGTACCCGGGCTCCCTGCACACAAATCGTTTCAGTTCCTTCAGTCATATAATCCTTCAATGATATCTTTGCAAAGATAGAGATATTTACTTTTCCATTTTCATCCTACAATGCAATTTTTTTTGTACTTTTGCCACTCAACAAATCATATAAATGACCATGAGATTCTTTCAAATAGCGTGTCTTGTACTGGCATTCACCATTGGAAGTGCCATAACGGCCCTCCACGCACAAAACGGGAACAATAATTATTTTCTACATACAGTAAGTAAGGGACAAAGCCTTTATTCCATAGCAAGCATGTATCATGTGACAGTAGACGACATTGTACGCCTGAATCCGGGAAGCGACAAACAAATCCGGGCCGGTGAATCTCTGAAGATACCACAGGCAAGCCATACTTCTTCCGGCGAAAACGGCACTTTTCATACCATACAAGCAGGAGAAACGTTGTATCAGCTGACCGTAAAGTACAATGTCAGTGCACAGGCTATCTGTGATGCCAACCCGGGACTGAGCGCCAGCAATTTCCGAATCGGACAAGTCATTTCCATTCCGACAGGAAATCCTGCGGCTCCTGTTTCCAAGCCGGCCGAAACTCACCCCACAACTACTCCAGCCACATCCCAAAAAGACTGGAAAGAAATGCACAAGGTAGAACGGAAAGAAACGATTTTCAGCATCTGCCAAGAATATGGAATAACCCAAGAAGACCTTCTGGCACTGAATCCAGAACTGAAAAACGGGAAACTGAAGAAAGGGATGTTCCTCTTTATTCCTTATCCGAAAAACAGTCGGCCCAACAAACAAACAGTTGCGACGCCTGTCACCATCCCGTCCAACGAAGAACTTTTCAATCAAAGTAAGACAGCGCCCAAAAATTTAAGAACAATCCAAGCCGCTGTCATGCTTCCGTTTACAACTGCCAACAATGCCAAAGCCGAAGAGCAAAGCCGGATGATAGAATACTACGAAGGGTTTCTACTGGCTGTGGACAGTCTGAAACGGCAGGGAGTATCCATCAATCTGTACACTTACGACACCAAAGGAAGCGGAAACACCATTTCCAGTATCTTGAATAAACCGGAGATGCAAGACATGGATATTATTTTCGGTCCTGTCCATACAAACCAAATAGGACAGTTATCCGACTTTGCCAAACGTCACAAAATACGTTTGGTCATTCCTTTTGCACCTAAAGTGGATCAGGTCTTCACCAACCCGATGATTTATCAAATCAACACTCCTCAGTCTTATTTCTATTCAGAAGTCTATGAACACTTTCTGCGAAAATTCAGCCGGTCGAACATTGTTTTCATAGACATAGCCAATGGAGACAATGACAAGACAGAATTTATCAACGGACTCAAGAATGAACTGAAAGACAACCGTGTGAAGTTTAAACAAATTCAGTTAGGAGCCACTCTTACCCCGGAAAAAGTGATTGCAGCCATGGATACACTTCGGGAAAACATCTTCATTCCAACCTCCGGACGGAGCAGTGCCCTGACCAGAATCATTCCACAACTGAGCAATGTGTTGCGTGCACACCCTGCTTTCAACATGCATTTGTTCGGCTATCCGGAATGGCAGACCTACACGCAGGAACATCTGGCCAGCTTCTATGAACTGGACACGTATTTCTATTCGTCCTTCTATACCAACAACCTGTTCCCGGAAGCGGTACGCTTTACCCAAAACTACCGCCGCTGGTATAGCAAAGACATGGCCAACATCTTCCCCAAATACGGCATGTTGGGCTTTGACACGGGATATTTCTTCCTGAAAGGCCTTTCGCAACAGGGCAACAAACTGGAAGAGAATCTGGATAAAGTCCATGTCACCCCTATCCAGACCGGATTCAAGTTTGAAAGAGTCAACAACTGGGGAGGATTCATCAACCAGAAAGTCTTTTTTGTACACCTGACCAAGAACTACGAACTGATCAAACTTGATTTTGAATAAGATGAAAAGATACCGACAAATCCTATTTATATGCGGTCTGCTCTGCCTGCTTCCGCAATTCATCCATGCCCAGCTACAAGACGAACGGCATAATCTTTCTGTGGGAATCAACGGAGGAATCAACCTGAACTCTGTCAGCTTTACTCCCAGCATCAAGCAGACCAACTTCATTGCTCCGGAATTCGGACTCACCATCCGCTATATCTCCGAAAAATATTTCAAGATGATTTGTGGTATCCAAGGCGAAATCAACTTCTCCCAACGAGGATGGAAAGAGGTTATAGAGGATGGCAGTAACAACACCTACCACCGGGCCATGAACTACATAGAAATTCCTCTGCTGGCCCATCTTGCCTTCGGAAAAGACCAAGGTAACGGAGCCCGATTCATCTTGAACCTCGGCCCTCAGGTCGGATTTCTGATAAGTGAAAAAGAATTCTATAGTGACCCCTCCACCTGGAATACGTCCAACCGTCCGCAAGGTACCGATGAACAATATGGAAAATTTGCTGACCGGAAATTCGACTACGGAATTGTAGGAGGCGGAGGCGTGGAAATACGCACCGGTATCGGACATTTCCTGCTGGAAGCCCGCTACTATTTCGGGCTGAGCGACTTTTATAACAACAGTAAAAAAGACTATTTTTCACGTTCCGCACATTCTTATATTGGCGGACGTCTCACCTATTTATTTGACTTGAAAAAATAACCCGTATGATCAAACTGATATCTTGGAACGTAAACGGACTGCGTGCCTGCTGCGACAAAGGTTTCCGCGATGTATTCAACCAGCTTGATGCCGATTTCTTCTGCCTGCAAGAAACTAAAATGCAGGAAGGGCAGCTTGACCTTTCTTTCGAAGGCTACACTTCCTACTGGAACTATGCCGAGAAGAAAGGCTATTCCGGCACGGCTATTTTTACCCGTCACCAACCCCTACAAGTGACTTATGGTCTGGGAATTGACGAACACGACCATGAAGGCCGTGTCATTACTTTGGAAATGGAAAAATTTTTCCTGGTAACGGTCTATACCCCCAATTCGCAGGACGGACTGAAACGCCTGGACTACCGCATGACTTGGGACGATGACTTCCGGGCATATTTACAAAAACTCGACCAAATAAAACCGGTACTGGTATGCGGCGACTTGAATGTGGCCCATAAGGAAATTGACCTGAAGAATCCCAAAACCAACCGGATGAACGCCGGATTTACCGATCAGGAACGCGAGAAATTCCAGCAGCTGCTGGATGCCGGATTCGTCGATACCTTCCGTCATTTCTATCCCGACCAGACCAACATCTACTCTTGGTGGTCTTACCGTTTTAAGGCACGCGAAAAGAATGCCGGGTGGCGTATCGATTATTTTCTGGCCTCGGCCAGCCTTTCCGACAAATTGAAGGGAGCTAAAATACATACCGAAATATTCGGTTCTGACCACTGCCCTGTGGAAGTCACTGTCGAAATTTAAGTTTTATGAGATGAAGAACGAAGGATTCACTTTACGAAAACGGTTGCGGAGCTTTAAGTTTGCCGGCAACGGCATCCGTCTGCTCATTGCCCATGAACACAATGCGTGGATTCATTGTTTTGCCGCTGTATGTGTCACGATAGCCGGATGGCTCATCGGGCTATCATCCATCGAATGGATTGCCATTGTATTCGCCATCGCCATGGTATTGGCGGCAGAAGCCGTCAATTCTTCCATCGAGGCACTGGCCGACTTGGTTTCTCCCGGTTACAACGAAGCCATCAAACGTACCAAAGACCTGGCTGCCGGAGCCGTATTGATTCTGGCTATCGGTGCTGCTATCGTCGGGCTCATCATCTTCGTTCCTAAAATTCTTCTTTTGTTATGAAACAGCTTATACTTTTCCTGACAGCTCTCTGTCTCACTGTATCCCTTCATGCCCAACAGCTCGAAATCAGTGAATCACGAAAAGCAGTCCGTACTTCCGGCGATATAGGAGCCGTGTTACTGCCCGTAGCCGGACTGACCGCCATTCTAATACAAAAGGATTGGAAAGGATTGCAGCAAGGAGCCTTGGCCGGAATCACCACTCTGGGAGTGACCTACGCACTGAAATATGCGGTCAAGAAGGAACGGCCCGACCATAGCGACAACCATTCGTTCCCCTCCATGCACACCTCCGTTTCTTTTACCGCCGCTTCCTTTATCCAGCGACGCTACGGCTGGAAATGGGGCTTGCCGGCTTATGTCGTATCTACGTATGTAGGCTGGAGCCGGGTGTACGGAAAAAAACATGACTGGTGGGATGTGGCTGCAGGGGCTGCCATCGGTGTAGGAAGTTCCTATATTTTTACCCGTCCGTTCGCCCAGAAACATGATTTGGCAATCAGTCCCATGGCAGGCGACGGATATTGCGGATTCTATGCCTCACTGAAATTTTAAACAAAAAAAACGGAAGTAAGCAACTGGCATGAAGCCGCTCACTTCCGCAATAGCTTTCCTTATAATAAGGTATTAATTGAAATAGTACAAGAAAGTAGCAATACCTTCCAGTGCTTTTTTCTTCTGGTCCTTGATTTCGATAGAGAACTTGATTTCAGCCTTTGCTACTCCGCGCAGATTGACCAATGAATGCAAAGTGGCAACCAGACGTACACTTTGTCCGGACAATACCGCCTGTCCGAATTTCATCTTGTCCATTCCATAGTTCACCATCATTTTCAGATTGTTCACCTCGATAATCTGATTCCACAGATAAGGAAGCAATGAAAGGGTCAGGTAACCATGTACAATCGTACTCTTGTAAGGACTTTCTACCTTTGCACGCTCCGTATCTACATGAATCCACTGATGATCCAGTGTAGCATCGGCAAACTGATTGATACGTTCCTGTGGAATTTCCAGCCAGTCGGATACGCCAATCTGCTGGCCTACCAACTTCTCAAATTCTTCGTAAGAGTTAATAATTACTTTGTCCATACTTATCGTTATTCTTTAAAAAGCATAAAATATAGACAAAGATAAGTATATTTTCTTATTTCTTTCATTTTCCACCCAAAATAAAATAGACTATACTTCACGATAAATAGACTATTTCTCTGATTTACTTAGGTAAAAAATGTATGACACGTCACTCAATACTTCACCATACGTTTCGGAGAGCCATGCCATGAACAACCCAAGCAAAACACTTCTTCCAGATTAAAACCTTCAAGCGATTCACCTTCCTTTTTCGGAACGACTTCTCCCTCTGAAGTCACATACACCAGCCTGCGCTCTTCTGCCGCATTCTTCACATACATTGCCGCTATCTTGCACTGCGGACATACCAATTTCTTCATTTCTTTTCTCTTTTTGATTAACTACAAAAATAAAGGTTTCCGGTGAAACCACCCGAAGCCAGCCTCGTTTTCAACCTCTTCCTGCAACCAAGTTGTTATTATTACACACAGAGTACAAGATAGAAGAAAAGAACTTAACTTCGCAGTCAAAATAAAACAAATTACTTATGTCACATGTTCATTCACACGCCCACGCACATCATCACGTCATAGAATCCGTGGGCACTACACTCATTGTCTGCATTCTGCTAAACCTGCTGTTCGTCATCGTAGAGGCAGGCATCGGATTTGCCTATCATTCACTGGGACTGCTTTCTGACGCCGGCCACAACCTGAGCGACGTGTTCAGTCTCCTGCTTTCACTCTTCGCCATCCGGATGGCCACCCGGAAAGGAAACAGCCACTTCACCTACGGATACAAAAAGAGCACCGTACTGGTCTCGCTGGTCAATGCCGTCATTCTGCTGATTGCCGTGGGGGGTATCCTGATTGAAAGTATCTACAAACTGAAAAGTAGCACCCCTATCTCCGGCGAAGCGATATCATGGACAGCCGGTGTGGGTATACTGATTAATGGGGCTACCGCTCTGCTGCTGATGAAAGGTCAGAAAAACGACTTGAATATCAAAGGTGCCTTCCTGCACATGGCCATGGATACGCTGGTCTCCGTAGGAGTTGTCGTATCGGGCATCCTCATCAGTGTCACACAATGTTACCTCATCGATGCCTTCATCGGTATGGCCATAGCCCTTATCATCCTGATTTCTACCTGGAGACTGCTCAAGGAAAGCCTTTACCTGTGCCTGGATGCCGTACCCGAACAAATCCAGCTGGAAAAACTGGAAACAGCCATCGGACAGACTCCCGGCGTTGACAGCTGGCACCATTTACACATCTGGGCCGTCAGCACCACCGAAAATGCCGCTACTCTTCACATCGTAGTCCGTCATCTTTCGGATATGGAAGCCACCAAACATGAGCTGAAACAGCTCTTCTCCACCTATGGCATTACTCATTCCACCATTGAGTTTGAAACATCGGATGCCCCCTGCTGCGACACCTCGGAAGGATGCTACAAACAAACATCCCACTAAATAAAAAATGCGCCGAGAAGAGTTGTCTCCTTCGGCGCATTTTTTATTTCTTGAAAGAATTATTTCAGTCTTACAAACAATTCTCCGTCCACTTCACTTGTTTCAATCTTATCCTCTCTCAGCAACCAGCCTAATCCAAGAAACAAATCTTTGTCTGCTTTCAATTTAATTTCCTTTTTCAGTTGCTTCTGAGTTTTGCCTTCTGTTTCATTCAGTGCCTCCCAGATTTGTCCGGCAATGACACCCGCTTTTTCTTTTAACATAATCTTTTTGCTTTTATAATTAAACATCCTCAATTGACGTTTTCAAACCGGGAGCAAATTTAACAAAAAACAAGATAAATGCATAAAGAAAAACTAGAAACTTTCATTTTAAAACTGAGAAAAGCGTATCTTATTACAATTTTCCTTCATTTTCCAAGAAATCTCCCCAAATTTTCGCTGCTGTTTCCACCATACGAACACATGGACGCTTGGCATAATACTGCGGAGTACGGGCTTCCGGTGTAGAAACAATAGGTTCTTTTTTAGAAAGTCCCAACAAATCGGCGCAACGAAGTGTCCCACACTCCTCCTTGAACTTCCCGGCCAGTTCCTGTACCAGCTTGTAATTGGCTGACTTTCCTTCGCGGTCGGCTCCGTCCTTGGCACACCGTTCCAACCCGGCCAGCAGGAACATGCCGCAAGCCGCTCCACAAGTTTCACGCATCCGGCCTATCCCCCCGCCAAATGAAGCTGAAATATGTATCGCCTGCTCAAACGTAAACCCATACATATCAGCGTATGCTCCCACCACCGACTGTGAGCAGTTATATCCTTCCTTAAACAGGCTGACTGCCTTTTCTATACGTTCTTCCTTAGTCATACGTCATTCCATTTCATTTTGATACCACATTCACCGGACGACCTTCCATGAAAGCCCTCAGGTTGTTTACTGCAAGATTCATCAGACGGACACGTGCCTCACTGGTAGCCCAGGCCTGATGAGGAGTTATGTAACAATTACGTGCCTTCAGCAACGGGTTGTCGGCACGGGGCGGTTCGGAAGAAAGCACATCCAGACCGGCAGCCGCAATCTTACCCCCGTTCAAGGCATCTGCCAAATCCTGTTCGTTGACCAGTCCGCCACGGCCTGTATTAATCAGAATGGCGGTCGGCTTCATCAGGCTCAGCTTACGGGCATCCACCAGTTCACGGGTGTCTTCTGCCAACGGACAATGCAAGCTCACAATATCGCATTTGCGGAACAGTTCGTCCAGTGAAGGGCATTTATGCACATCCGAAGGAAGTTCCATCGCTGATTTGCTGGTATAGGCATACACATCCAGTCCGAAGCTGACGGCAATGCGGGCTGTGGCCCGGCCGGTATTACCGAAACCGATGATTCCCATCTTCTTCCCGTCGAGTTCATGTAGCGGCGTATCCCAGAAACAAAAGTCCGACTGCCCGCTCCACTTACCGTTCTGCACTTCTTCGGCATAATGTCCCGTCCGCTGTACGATGTTCAGGATATGGGCAAAGGCCATCTGCGCCACCGACTTCGTGCTATATGCCGGAATGTTCGTCACGACCACTCCCCGACGGGATGCCGCTTCGATATCTACAATATTATATCCGGTAGCCAGCACACCGATGTATTTCAAATCCGGCAGTTTTTCAATCGTATCCGCATCCAGTACCACTTTATTGGTGAACAGCACCTCCGCACCGGCAGCACGTTTCAGCACCTCCTTGGGAGCCGTCCGTTCGTACACGGTGAGTTCACCCAATGCTTTCAAATCCTCCCAGGACAAATCGCCCGGGTTCAATGTATATCCGTCTAAAACGACAATCTTCATCTTTTTATCCTCCTTTATTATATTGCTTATTCTTTAAAACGTTCTCCCCATAGTCCAACCATCCGGTCCTTCATTTTCTGCTCTGAAGGATTCTCCTGCGCATGCCACAGACGTTGTGTCCGGATTTCGTCCGGCAGAAAATCCTGCTTTACGAAGTTCCCTTTATATGCATGGGCATACTTATAGTCCTTTCCATAGCCCAACTGTTTCATCAGCTGGGTAGGTGCGTTACGCAAATGAAGCGGTACCGGCAGATTACCCGTTTCGCGCACCAGCTGCAAGGCTGAATTAATGCCTTCATACGCCGAATTGCTCTTCGGGCTCGTGGCCAAATACACCGTAGCCTCCGCCAAGGGAATCCTACCCTCGGGCCAGCCGATTTTCATCACTGCCTCAAAAGCCGCATTGGCCAGCAGCAAGGCATTGGGATTAGCCAGGCCGATATCCTCCGAAGCCGAAATCACCAGGCGGCGGGCAATGAAAGCCGGGTCTTCGCCTCCCTCCACCATCCGGGCCAGCCAGTATAAAGCCCCGTCGGGATCGCTTCCCCGAATCGACTTGATGAAAGCGGAGATAATGTCGTAATGCATTTCCCCCTCCTTGTCGTAGGCCAGCGGGTTTTGTTGCAGGCAAGCCACTACCTTCTCATCCGTAATGACTACCGGGTCCTCACCTTCCGACTCGATGACCAGCTCCAGGATGTTCAACAACTTGCGGGCATCGCCTCCCGAATAACGAAGCATGGCATCCGTCTCCTTCAGCTCCACCTTCCGTTCCTTCAGCACCGCATCCTTTTCCAGGGCATGATGCACCAGTTCCAGCAAATCGTCCTTGTCCAGCGACTTCAACACATACAGTTGGCAGCGCGACAACAACGGACGGATGACCTCGAACGAAGGATTCTCCGTGGTGGCGCCAATCAGCGTCACCGTACCCGTTTCGACCGCCCCCAGCAAGGAATCCTGCTGCGACTTGCTGAAACGATGGATTTCATCAATAAACAGAATAGGACTCTGCTGCGAGAAAAAACGGTTGGCCTTGGCCTTCTCAATCACCTCGCGCACCTCCTTCACTCCCGAAGTCACCGCACTCAGCGTATAAAAAGGTACTTCCAGCCGGTTGGCCACAATCTGTGCCAGTGTGGTTTTCCCCACTCCCGGAGGTCCCCACAGAATAAACGAAGAAATCCGCCCCGCCTCAATCATCCTGCGCAACACGGCTCCTTCGCCCACCAGGTGTTTCTGACCTATATATTCATCCAGCGTCTTCGGACGCATCCTTTCAGCCAATGGTTGTGCCATATTTATGATTCAATTAAATATTGTTCAAAGTTACAGAAAGTTTCCGACAAATCCGCAAACAAAACTTTTTCCACTACCTTAAAAAAACTGCACCGAAACAAAAATGAAACAGAAACGTAAGGACAAAAAAAAAGGCGCTTTTCACAAAGGGCCTTTTTAAGTTTTCAATAGGTATTAGTTTTTTTTCTTAAGGTAAAAAGATTGTTTTCAGGATAACGGCACAAAGATGCGGCGTTTTTTTCAGGTAACCAAATAAAAAAACATGTCATAAAACACATTCTGCGTTTTTTTTCATTTTCTTTCATTTGCCATTATTAACAACATGCATCCTTGCGCTCTTACAAAGATAAGCAAAATTAAGTAAAACGCATCCATTTGCAGAAATATTTTCCCCATTTATTCACACGGTGATTATTTTTACTATTTTTGCAACCATAAAAGAAAAAATAAAAAGTTTCCGTATGACAGAGATAAATACGACTGAAAATTCAGAAAAGAAGAGTCTGAATTTCATTGAACAAATTGTAGAGAAAGACTTACAGGAAGGTAAAAACGGCGGAAGAATACAGACCCGTTTTCCGCCTGAGCCCAACGGATACCTGCACATCGGACATGCAAAAGCCATCTGCCTGGACTTCGGAATAGCCCAGCGCTACGGCGGCGTGTGCAACCTGCGTTTTGATGACACCAACCCCACCAAGGAAGATGTGGAATACGTAGAAGCCATCAAGGAAGACATCCAGTGGCTCGGATTCCAGTGGGGACACGAATATTATGCATCCGACTATTTCCAGCAGCTTTGGGACTTCGCCATCCGTCTGATTAAGGAAGGAAAAGCATACGTGGATGAGCAGACTTCGGAAGAAATCGCCGCCCAGAAAGGTACTCCTACTCAGCCTGGAACGGAAAGCCCTTACCGTAACCGCCCCATAGAAGAAAGCCTGGAGCTGTTCCAGAAAATGAATGCCGGAGAAATTGAGGAAGGCAAGATGGTGTTGCGTGCCAAGATTGACATGGCCAACCCGAACATGCACTTCCGCGACCCGATTATCTACCGTGTGGTAAAAACGCCACACCACCGTACGGGTGACAAATGGAAGGCTTATCCGATGTACGACTTCGCACACGGACAGAGCGACTATTTTGAAGGCGTGACCCACTCACTGTGTACACTGGAATTCGTGGTACACCGCCCGCTGTACGACCTGTTCGTCGACTGGGTGAAAGAGGGCAAAGACCTGAACGACAACCGCCCGCACCAGTATGAGTTCAACAAACTGAACCTGAGCTATACGCTGATGAGCAAACGCAACCTGCTGACGCTGGTGAAAGAGGGACTGGTAGACGGATGGGATGACCCCCGAATGCCGACCATCTGCGCATTCCGCCGCCGCGGTTATTCTCCGGAATCCATTCGCAAGTTCATCGACAAAATCGGCTATACCACTTACGACGCACTGAACGATTTCGCCCTGCTGGAAAGTGCCGTACGTGAAGACCTGAACGTACGTTCCACCCGTGTGTCTGCCGTGCTGAATCCGGTGAAACTGATTCTGACCAACTATCCGGAAGGAAAGGTGGAAGAAATGGAAGCCATCAACAATCCGGAAGACCTGAGTGCCGGTACACATACCATTGAATTCAGCCGTGAGCTTTGGATGGAACGCGACGACTTCATGGAAAATGCACCGAAAAAATATTTCCGTATGACCCCGGGACAGGAAGTCCGCCTGAAAAACGCCTACATCGTAAAATGTACGGGCTGCAAGAAAGACGAAAACGGAAACGTGGTGGAAGTCTATGCAGAATACGACCCGAACACGAAGAGCGGCATGCCGGAAGCCAACCGCAAGGTGAAAGGAACCCTCCATTGGGTAAGCTGCAACCACTGTCTGAAAGCAGAAGTACGTTTGTACGACCGCTTGTGGAAGGTAGAAAATCCACGCGACGAAATGGCTGCCATCCGCGAAGCCAAAGGATGCTCCGCACTGGAAGCAATGCAGGAAATGATCAATCCGGATTCATTGAAGGTACTGCACGAATGTTACGTCGAGAAATTCCTGGCCGATGCCAAACCGCTCGACTACCTGCAGTTCCAGCGTATCGGTTACTTCAACGTAGATAAAGATTCTACTCCGGAACACTTGGTGTTCAACCGCACCGTATCATTAAAAGATACATGGAGCAAGATCAACAAATAAAAGTAGTCTTCTAAGCCCCTGGAAAAGTGTAGATTTCCGAAGGTTTCCGAAGATTTTGGAAGGCTCTTGAAGCGCCTGAAAAAACACCCTTGTGTTTGGACTCAAACGCAAGGGCGTTTTACTTCAAACGCTTCGACGTTTTGAATAAAACGCAAGTGCGTTTTTCCGCATGCAAAAAGAGACAAAAATACCGCACAAAAAAACCGCCGGACATACATCCAGCGGCATCCAATATAGCTCTTTATCCGAATCAGCGAACCGAGGTCTTGGCCGAAAGTTTTTCCAAAAAATATACCAGGAAGAATCCCACTATCATCAGCACCACGGCTTCGGGGATATACGCGTTCGGCAGCACATTGTGCTCAATCAACGGCTTCACTTCCCCTTGACTGTCCACAAAAGTCTCTACCACCTCTTTCCAAGGCCATACCTTATTTAAGGAACCCAACATGAAACCTGTCAATACCGCCAGCGTAATGTTGCGGAAGTGCGCCAAGGCATACGAAAGCACCCTGGAAAAAGAAGTGATTCCGATGCAGGCTCCAGCCGCAAAAACTCCCATCACCACCACATCCAGTGTTTTGACTGCATCCATAATGAAAAAATATTTCCCCAGCAACACCAGTATGAAACTGCCTGAAATGCCTGGAAGAATCATGGCACAGATGGCAATGGCTCCGCACAGGAAGATAAACAACAAGTTCGAAGGTGTTTCGGCCGGAGTGGCCACCGTGATGTAAAAGGCCACCACAACTCCTATCACAAACGCCACCCAGGTTTTCCAGCTTTTCCATTCCTTAATGTCTTTCGACACAAACCAGGTGGAAGCCAGCACCAGCCCGAAAAAGAAGGACCACACCAATATCGGATGGTCTACCAGCAACCAGGTTATCAGCTTGGCCAGCGAAAACACACTGATTCCGATACCCGCCAGCAGGAAAAACAAGAAGTTTCCGTTGATTTTTTTCCAGAAAGCACCCCATTTTCCGGTAAAGAATAGTTTCAGGCTTTCCAGATTGATGCTTTTAATCGAATTGATCAGTTCGTCATAGATGCCTACAATAAAGGCAATGGTTCCACCCGACACACCGGGCACCACATCGGCAGCTCCCATCCCCATACCTTTTAACATCAGAACTGCATAATCTTTCAGTTTTCGTTCCATCAATTTTATCTGTAAATAGTTAGCGGATGCAAAGTAAACGAAAAAAACTCGCTCCACCGCCATTCAGGAAAACATTTTATGGTTTTTATTGTTATATTTATGACGATTATTAAAAAACAGATTGATTATGGCTACAACTTTATTTCAAGGAACTCCCGTCACACTGGCTGGAGAATTTATACAGAAAGGGGCACAGGCTCCCGATTTTTCACTGGTGAAAGGCGACCTGAGTTCGTTCACCCTGGCTGATGCCAAAGGCAAATTCGTGGTGCTGAACATTTTCCCGAGCATGGATACAGGGGTATGTGCAGCCTCTGTCCGCAAGTTCAACCAGCTGGCTGCCGGCATGGAAAATACGCTGGTGCTGGCAATCTCCAAAGACCTGCCGTTTGCACAAGGACGTTTCTGCACGGCTGAAGGTATTGAACGCGTCATTCCATTGTCGGACTACCGTTACACTTCTACTTTCGGCAAAGATTACGGGGTGCTGATGACCGACGGCCCGTTGTGCGGACTGCTGGCCCGCGCCGTAGTTATCCTGAATCCGGAAGGAAAGGTAATCTATACCCAGCTGGTTCCGGAAATCGTGGAAGAACCCGACTATGAAGCAGCACTGGCTGCCCTCAAATAAAAATAAGGGATTAATAAAAGAAAAAGGGACGACTCGTTACGGGTGTCCCTTTCTTTTTTATCCTTACCTTAATATTATTATTCAGCGGAGAATTCCTTGATACGTTGTTCTTCCGACAAACGGCAGACCAGCAAGGTGTTGTTCTTTTCAGCCACGATATATCCGTCGAGCCCTTGCACCACCACTCTCTTTTCCTGAGTGGCATGTACTACGCAGTTACGTGATTCGTACATACGGATGTCCGGACCGATGCACACGTTGTTATGGGCATCACGCTTGGAATTTTCATGAAGCGAACCCCACGTGCCTAAATCACTCCAGCCGAAAGAGGCCGGGAAGACATAAATCTCGTCCGCTTTCTCCATAATGGCATAGTCCACGGAGATATTCTCACAGGTAGGGAACAGTTCGTCCACCATTTCCTGCTCCTTGTCGGTATAGAAATACGGGAACAGACGTTCGAATATCTTGGCCATTACCGGCTGATACACCCGAATGGCATTGACAATCGTGTTGACATTCCATACAAAGATACCCGCATTCCAGAAATAGTTGTTCCGCTGCAAGTAGCGTTCGGCTGTAGCCAAATCCGGTTTTTCCCGGAAAGCATCCACGCGGTAAATCTCTTTGTTCGAAGGGCAGGCCATCGACAAATCGGCCTCAATGTATCCGTAACCTGTTTCCGGACGGGTAGCCTTCATCCCCAATGTCACAATGGCATCCGAATCGGCCGTAAACTTCATGGCCGAAGTCACGACACGGGCAAACTCGCGCACGTTCATCACAATATGGTCACTGGGAGTCACTACGATATTAGCCTTGGGATTGCGAGCCTTGATTTTCCAGCTCACATAGGCAATGCAGGGAGCCGTATTCCGGCGGCAAGGTTCAAGCAAGATATGTTCCTGGGGCACTTCGGGCAACTGTTCCTTAACGATTTCCGCATACTTGGCAGAAGTGACGACCCATATATTCTCTGGCAGGCAGACATCTTTAAAACGATCTACGGTCAGTTGGATGAGTGTGCGCCCACAGCCCAGCACATCGATAAACTGCTTGGGCATCTCCGGACTGCTCATCGGCCAAAAGCGACTGCCTATGCCTCCAGCCATAATGACCACATGATTATTCGTTGGATTCATAACAAACTTTTCTTGGTAACTACGCAAAGTTAAGTGATTAATTTTGAATATTTCCTATCTTTGTAAAAAATTATCTACTGAAAATGAGAACTTATCCCTGTATACTGACCATCGCCGGTTCCGACTGTAGCGGTGGAGCGGGCATCCAAGCCGATATCAAAGCTGTCTCTGCACTGGGAGCCTACGCGGCCAGTGCCATCACAGCCATTACCGTACAAAACACTTGCGGAGTGACGGGCATCCATCCCGTACCTCCAGCCTACGTGAAAGGACAAATCCAGGCCGTCATGGAGGACATCCGCCCGCAAGCCATCAAGATTGGGATGATTAATGACACGGAAATTGTAGAGGTCATTGCAGAATCACTTCAAAAATACCGCCCGCGGTTCGTGGTATTCGACCCCGTCATGGTATCGACCAGCGGATGCAAGCTGATGGAAGACGAAGCCATTGAAGCCATCACGACCCGGTTAATCCCCTTGGCCACCCTCATCACGCCGAACCTGAGCGAGGCCGAAATACTGGCCGGACAAAAAATCAATACCGTCGAAGACATGCAACGCCAGGCTAAAAAGATGCTGGAGCTAGGCTGCAAAGGCGTACTCATCAAGGGAGGACACCTGGAAGGCGGACAAATGTGCGATGTACTTCAGACAGCCGACGAAGACAACCCTCATCTGTTCACCGCCCCTAAGGTGGAAAGCCTCAACACCCATGGTACGGGATGTACACTGTCCTCGGCCATCGCCACATATCTGGCTCTGGGAGAGTCTGTTGCCAGTGCAGTAGAAAAAGCCAAACAATATGTCTATTTAGGCATCGAATCTGGAAAGGACGTCTGCATCGGACACGGACACGGCCCGTTGAATCACTTCTATTCGCCTGTGTCTATGCACATTTTCGACAAAAATGAGTAATATGTCAAAAGAATCATTACCTTTGCAGGCAATAACTTAAACAACGAAGAAAATATGAAAGCATTTGTATTTCCCGGACAAGGAGCCCAGTTCGTAGGTATGGGAAAAGACCTGTACGAAACGTCTCCACTTGCCAAAGAATTATTTGAGAAAGCCAATGATATTTTGGGTTACCGCATCACCGACATCATGTTCGAAGGTACCGACGAAGATTTGCGCCAGACAAAGGTAACTCAGCCCGCCGTATTCCTCCACTCTGTCATCTCTGCCTTGTGCATGGGAGACGCCTTCCAGCCGGAAATGACCGCCGGACACTCCTTGGGTGAATTCTCTGCCCTGGTAGCTGCCGGAGCCTTGTCATTCGAAGACGGACTGAAACTGGTGTATGCTCGTGCCATGGCCATGCAGAAAGCCTGCGAAGCCCAGCCTTCTACCATGGCGGCCATCATTGCTTTGCCGGATGAAAAGGTAGAAGAAATCTGCGCTTCGGTTGCTGCAGAAGGAGAAGTTTGCGTGGCAGCCAACTACAACTGCCCGGGACAGATTGTCATTTCAGGAAGTATCGAAGGCATCAACAAGGCTTGTGAACTGATGAAAGCTGCCGGTGCCAAGCGTGCCCTTCCGTTGAAAGTGGGCGGTGCTTTCCACTCTCCACTCATGGACCCTGCCAAGGTAGAACTGGAAGCTGCCATCAACGCCACGGAGTTCCACACCCCGAAATGTCCGATTTACCAGAATGTAGACGCTCTTCCTCATACAGACCCTGCTGAAATCAAGAAGAACCTGGTAGCACAGCTTACTGCTTCTGTACGCTGGACACAGACCGTACAGCAGATGATTGCCGACGGAGCGGACGACTTTACAGAATGTGGTCCGGGCGCCGTACTGCAAGGATTAATCAAGAAAATCAACAAAGAAGTCAACGCACACGGAATTGCATAATCAGACAATCAGTCTGACACAGGCACGAATTATACGAAACCGGCGGATCCTTTTCATACATCCGTGCTGAAACGTATAATTCGTGCTTTTTCTTTTTATCAACCACAAAGAAAGGACTCATTATGGAAACGACAAAAAAAATCATTATCTATCAGGTATTTACCCGGCTGTTCGGCAACCAGAACAAGACTTGCCAGCCCGATGGGGATTTGACCACAAACGGATGCGGAAAAATGAAAGATTTCACCAAACAGGCTTTGCATGAAATCAAGAAACTGGGGGCTACCCATATCTGGTACACCGGACTGCTGGCCCACGCCTCCCAAACAGATTATACCGCATACGGCATACCGAAAAATCATCCTTCCATCGTGAAAGGAAAAGCAGGTTCTCCCTACGCTATCCGCGATTACTATGATGTAGACCCCGATCTGGCCGAACATGTAGACAAACGGATGGAGGAATTCGAGGAGCTGGTGAAACGCACTCATGAATGTGGGCTGAAAATGATTATCGATTTCGTACCCAACCACGTGGCACGCCAGTATCATTCCATCGCCAAGCCACAGGGAGTCAAAGACCTGGGAGAAGACGACGACTGCACACAGGATTTCAACCCGCAAAACAATTTCTACTATATTCCCGGACAGAAACTAGGAGGAGAAATAGATTTCCACAATCCGGAAATGGGGACATACGAGGAAATGCCGGCAAAGGCTACCGGAAACGACCGTTTTGACCCATGGCCTAACCGGAACGACTGGTACGAGACGGTCAAACTGAACTATGGAGTGGATTACATCAACCATACGGGAGGACACTTCGACCCGATTCCCGACACCTGGCATAAAATGGAGCAGATACTGAGCTACTGGGCCGAAAAAGGAATCGACGGTTTCCGCTGTGATATGGCAGAGATGGTGCCCTGCGAATTCTGGGGATGGGTCATCCCGCGCATCAAAGCTGCTTACCCGCATATTATCTTTATTGCCGAGGTCTATAATCCCAACGAATACCGGAACTATATCCACAATGGACACTTTGATTACTTGTACGACAAGGTGGGTCTTTATGATACGCTGAGAAACATCACCTGCGGCTATGCCTCAGCCACCGGCATTACGCATTGCTGGCAGAGCGTGGACGACATCCAGGACCACATGCTGAATTTCCTGGAAAACCACGACGAACAACGCATCGCCTCCGGATTCTTTGCCGAAGACCCGTTCAAGGCTATCCCAGCCTTCATCGTTTCAGCTTGTCTGCGAAAAAATCCGGTCATGGTCTATTTCGGTCAGGAACTAGGCGAAAAAGGCATGGACAGTGAAGGATTCAGCGGACGCGACGGACGGACTACTATTTTCGACTATTGGTGCGTGGACAGTATTTTCCGCTGGAACAACCACGGACGCTGGAACACACATCTGCTGAATGAAAGAGAAAAGGAATTGCGGCATTTCTACGAAACCGTGTTGCACATCTGCCAGAATGAACCGGCCATCAGTGACGGTGACTTTTTCGATTTGATGTATGTCAATCTGAACGGATGGCAGATGAACGAACACAAGCAGTATGCCTTCTTACGGAAATTTGCCAACGAAGTATTGCTGGTTATGGTAAACTTCGGAGATGCTCCCGCACAGATTGGGGTCAACATCCCTCCGCATGCTTTTGATTACCTGAAAATGACTCCCTCCCCGAAATGCAAATGCAAGGACTTGCTCTCAGGGAAACAGGAAACCATCTGCTTCTCTCCGGACAGTCCGGTCTGCACGGAACTTCCGGCCTACGGAGGAAAGATTCTGAAGTTAAAAACAAAATGACTCATCCCCTTGCGAAATGCATACCCGACCGCATAGTTTTGAGTTATTTTGTTTGCAAACTTGAAACAAAAAGGTATCTTTGCACAAATGAGCCGACTTTGTGCAAACAATAAATACAATTATATGGAAAAAAGTTTTCTGGCCTTCATTGAGGACAGTATCAAGAAAAACTGGGACCTGGACGCCCTGACAGATTATAAAGGCGCCACCTTGCAATATAAGGACGTAGCACGTAAAATAGAGAAACTACATATCCTGCTGGAAGAAAGCGGCATCAAGCCGGGCGACAAAGTGGCCTTGTGCGGACGTAACAGTTCGCACTGGGGAGTCGCCTTTCTGGCCATTCTGACCTACGGAGCTGTAGCCGTTCCGATTCTACATGAATTCAAGGCAGACAACATCCACAATATCGTGAACCATTCCGATGCCCGCCTGCTTTTTGTGGGCGACGTGGTATGGGAGTCGTTGAACGAAAGCGAAATGCCTAATCTGGAAGGCATCATCCTGATGACAGACTTTACCCTGCTGGTTTGCCGCAGCAAGCAGCTGGAATATGCCCGGGAACACTTGAATGAAATGTTCGGAAAGAAGTTCCCCCGCAATTTCCGGAAAGAACATGTCAGTTACCGGAGAGATACTCCCGAAGAACTGGCCCTGATTAACTACACTTCCGGAACAACCAGTTTCTCCAAAGGAGTCATGCTGCCCTATCGTAGCCTGTGGTCCAATACCCAATTTGCCTTCGAGGTCTTGCATTTGCAGCCGGGAAACAAAGTAATCTCCATCCTTCCCATGGCGCACATGTACGGACTGGCTTTCGAGTTCATCTACGAAGTCTGTGCGGGATGTCACGTCTATTTCCTCACCCGTATGCCTAGTCCGAAAATCATATTCCAAGCCTTTACGGAGGTGAAACCCCACATTGTGATTTCTGTTCCGCTTATCATCGAGAAGATTATCAAGAAGAACGTATTGCCCAAACTGGAAACGCTGAAAATGAAGATTCTGCTGAGGGTTCCGCTCATCAATGATAAAATCAAGGAAGCTGTACGCGAACACATGGTACAGGCTTTTGGCGGCAACTTCTATGAAATCATCATCGGAGGGGCGGCTTTCAACCAGGATGTGGAACGCCTGTTGAGAAGTCTGGATTTCCCTTATACGGTAGGTTACGGAATGACGGAATGTGGCCCGATTATCAGTTATGAAGACTGGCGGCGCTACAAACCCGGCTCATGCGGAAAAGCTGCTCCCCGTATGGAAATCAAGATTGACAGTCCTGACCCGCAAAACGTGGTAGGAGAAATTCTCACAAGAGGAGAAAATGTCATGCTGGGATACTACAAGAACCCGGAATCAACCGCCCAGGCCATTGATGCCGAAGGCTGGCTGCATACGAGAGACTTGGGGGTGATGGACAAGGAGGGCAATCTCACCATCAAAGGACGAAGCAAAAACATGCTGCTCGGACCTTCCGGCCAGAACATCTATCCGGAAGAAATCGAAGAAAAGATAAGCAATCTTCCTTATGTATGCGAAAACATTGTCATCCAGCAAAGTGACAACAAGCTGGCTGCTCTGATTTATCCGGACTTCGACGAGGCATTCAAACAAGGACTGACCAAAGAAGACATTGAAAGAATCATGGAAGAAAACCGGTTGGCTGTCAATGCAGAACTTCCGGCCTATTCACAGATTGCACGCGTCAAGATTTATCCCGAAGAGTTTGAAAAAACGCCAAAGAAGAGTATCAAACGTTTCCTTTACCAAGAAGTCAAATAACTACAATGAAATTAAGATTCATATCCGTGTTCCTGCTGGGAAGCCTCCTGGCGGGAACACCTGTATCCGCCCAGCAGAAGGAACAGAAAAGTGTGCTGAAAAAAGGGCCTAATGTGTCGCTGAATATCACCAACAAAAAAAAGTTTCCCCAAAGGACTTATCTGAATCTGGGATTGTTCAGCAATTATCCGTGTCTGAATGGATTGGGCATCAATGCCATTTCAAGCTTGCAGCACTATAATTCATACGGCATGCAGATATCCGGGCTGGTCAATGTGGCTGGATTAAAATCTACCGGTGTCCAGATTTCCGGTATTGCCAATGTCACGGGAAAAAGAGCCTGCGGATTCATCTTTTCCGGTCTGACCAATGTCACGGGAACGTCAGCCTACGGACTTTCAATTGCCGGACTGGGAAATATCTCCGGAGGGGATATAAAAGGTATGGCAGTAGCCGGGCTGGTCAATGTAAGCGAAGATCTTCGAGGAGTGGCCATCTCCGGACTGGCCAATGTCAGCAAAGATGTGCAAGCCGGACTGATTGTCGGCGGACTGATGAATGTGTCTGGCAATTCTTCCAGAGGAGTACAGCTGACCTCTTTATTGAATGTGGCCGGAAAATCCAACGAAGGATGGCAACTGGCCGCTTTGGGAAATGTCAGTGTGGAAAACAAAGGTGTGCAAAGTGCCCTGCTGAACTACAGTGTAGAAAACAAAGGTGTGCAGCTGGGAATAGGAAACGTCAATACAAAGAGTAACTCACGAGGGTATCAGATTGGACTGATTAACATCAGTACAGACAGTACGGCGCATCAGATAGGATGTATCAACCTGAAACCGGCAACGAGAGTACAGATGATTGTATCAGGAGGTAATGCCAACAAAGGAAGTGTATCTATTCGCTTCAAGAACAAATTTACCTACACACAGATTGGTGCGGGCGCCTATTACCTGGGTACAGACAACAAACTTTCCGTGAGTGGATTTTACCGTGCAGGTGTATATCACAGCCTGACAAAGAAACTCGACCTCAGTGCCGACATCGGATATTACCACATTGAATCACTCGACAATAAGAACCAAGGATTTCCAGCCCGCCTGTATGCCTTGGAACCTCGCATCAGCCTGGAATACAGTCTGACAAAGAAATTCGGCCTTTTCGTATCCGGCGGATACGGATGGACACGCACTTATAAAGGTAATCAGGCTTTCGATAAGAAAATGGTAATTGAAGCAGGAATGGTACTGTTCTAAACAGACCATTCCTTATTTGTTTTTCAGAATCAGCTGTTCAAGCTGGCAGAACGTACCCTGCTCAACGTCTCAGGAGTCATCTGCAGCAAAGAAGCGATATAAACCAACGGAGCACGTTTCAAAATCTCAGGATGTAACTGCAGCAGCTTGTTATAACGCTCATGGGCAGGTTCAAACCGCAAAGTATCCGCCTTGACCTGTGACTCAATTAATGACAGTTCAAAAATCCTCCGATACCATGCTCCGATTGCCGCATCCTCCTGCGACAACAGTTCCAATCTGTCCTTAGGAATCTCCCATAATACAGTAGGCTCCAAGGTTTCAATCATCAACCGTGTAGGCTCTTCTTTCAAATAGCTTTCCAGACAGATCACTACGCCTCCTTCATAAGCTATGTGCTCCGTCAAATCCTTGTCGTATTTAAAGTAAAACTGACGTGTCAGTCCTTTTTCAATATAAAGCATGGAACGGCACACATCTCCCTCGTCCAATATTCGCTCACCCTTCTTGTATTTTCTACAAGTCAATATATCGGCCAGTTCGTGAAGCTGCTCCCGGCTAAGAAGACATTTCATTCCGGATACCATTAGTCTGGCTACTTCTATATTTGTCATCATACTACTATTCACTTTACTTCAAACTTATTTGACTTTAATACGGTCGAAACCTTCACCAAATACACCAATAACCGCACTCTGTGATACAAAAGCCTTGGGATCAATATCCTTAATCAGACGAAAAATCGTGCTGGACTCTCTTTTCTTCGCCAGTACAAACATCATCTTTACCCCATTGTGAGTATAACATCCCACTCCATCAATAAAAGTCACCCCTCGGTGCAAATCCTTATTGATACGGGCTCCAATTTCTTCGTATTTGTTGGAAATGATGAAGAACTGTACGGACTGACGGGCACTGTTCACCACCTGGTCGAGCACGAAACTGGAAATGAACAACACCACATAGCCATATACCACCTTTTCCCAGTTATGTAAAACCAGATAGCTGGAAGATATGATAATCACGTCGCAAATCAAGATAACCTTTCCCAATGTAATGTCACGATACTTGTTCACAATAGCCGCAATAATATCCGTACCACCTGTACTTCCATTAGCCGAAAATGCTACGCCAATCCCTCCTCCACAGAAAGAGGCTCCCAGCACACACGACATAAATGGCTGATCATGAATCAACGGTCCGGACACGAACTTTTGAATGACACTCAAGATAAAAGTCAATGTGAAAACCGCAAAAATGGTTTTCAAACAAAACTTAAGACCTAAAATTTTCAGCGCAAGCAAAAGCAACAGGAAATTTATAATTAAATAGGTATATTGTACCGGAAAACCCGTTCCCCAATAAATGATGGAAGCAATTCCTGGTACCGCCCCCGAAGGTATGTCGCTAGGCAACAAGAACACGGTCCATCCGATACCATACATAATCATCCCCAAAGCAATCATTAAATAATCCTTGGTTTCTCTCAATAATTTCTGCTTTCTAGTAGCAGGCAAAGCTGGATTCATCTCTTTGATTCTCTTTAAAAATTTCGAATGCAAAAGTAAAAAAAAATCCACACAATTGACTTATATCAATTTCAAAAAATAAGAAAATAAAGCAAGGGCAGATTTTTAAAAATGACATGATTTTCGTAATTTTGCCGGCAAATAGAAAAATAAATGGCATTAGTCAACGAACACCTGCTCAAATTACCGGAAAACTACTTGTTTACCGATATCGTGAAACGAGTAAATTCTTTTAAAGTGACACATCCCCAGGCCCGTATCATCCATCTGGGAATCGGCGATGTGACCTTACCTATCCCCAAAGCATGTGTGGAAGCAATGCAGAAAGCCGCCGGAGAGTTGGGCAACGCGGAAACGTTCAGAGGATACGGCCCCGAACAAGGATATGATTTCTTGATTGAGGCTATCCTGAAACATGATTATGCGGCACATGGTATTAATTTTGACAGCAATGAGATATTCATCAGCGATGGCTCCAAATCGGACACGGGAAACATCGGCGACATCCTGCGACATGATAACAGCATAGGGGTTACCGACCCTATTTATCCGGCTTACATCGATTCCAATGTTTCCTGCGGAAGAGCGGGAGTGTTGGAGAAAGACGGAAAATGGAGCAATGTGGTCTACATGCCCTGCCGTATTGAGAACAATTTCATTCCCGAAATCCCGAAACAGCGTATCGACATCATTTATTTATGCTATCCCAACAATCCTACGGGAGCCGTGCTGACAAAAAGCGAACTCAAAAAATGGGTGAATTATGCCATTGAGAACGATGCACTCATCATTTTCGATGCTGCCTACGAGGCGTATATTCAAGACCCGGACATTCCTCATTCCATTTATGAAATAAAAGGAGCCAAAAAGGTGGCCATCGAATTCCGAAGCTTCTCAAAAACAGCCGGTTTTACCGGTGTGCGCTGCGGATACATGGTCATCCCCAAAGAAGTGACAGCTGCCACTTTGGAAGGCGAGCGCATCCAACTGAACAAGCTATGGCTCAGACGGCAATCGACCAAATTCAACGGGGTTTCGTACATCACCCAACGAGGAGCCGAAGCCATCTACACTCCAGAAGGAAAAGAACAGGTGAAAGCCATGGTGAAATATTACATGGACAATGCCAAAATCATGAAAAAGATGTTGGCGAAAACTGGAATCCAATTCTTTGGAGGAGACAATGCGCCTTACTTATGGGTAAAGGCACCGGGCAACCAGACAGCATGGAAGTTTTTCGACAAGCTGCTGTATGAGGCCCATGTGGTAAGTACGCCCGGTGTCGGATTCGGCCCCAGCGGCGAAGGGTATGTGCGACTGACTTCATTTGGAGACCGGCACCAGTGCGAAGAAGGTATCCGGAGAATCTGCCAGTGCCTTTAAACTTTTGTACAGCAAACAAGCCAATACATCAAATATAAAAACCAAACAACTTAAATAAGAAATTAAGGTAGTATGTCTAAATTAAGATTCAGAGTTGTGGAAAAGGCATTCCACAAGAAACCGGTAGAAGTACCGTCACCGGCTGAACGCCCAAGTGAGTATTTTGCAAAATACGTGTTCAACCGCGAAAAAATGTTCAAGTACTTGCCAAGCAATGTCTATGCCAAACTGATTGACGTAATCGACAACGGAGCTTCCCTCGACCGCAGCATCGCCAATGCCGTAGCCGAAGGTATGAAAAAATGGGCCATTGAACTGGGAGTGACTCACTACACACACTGGTTCCAGCCTTTGACCGAAGGCACTGCCGAAAAGCACGATGCTTTCGTGGAACACGACGGAAAAGGCGGTATGCTGGAAGAATTTTCCGGCAAGCTGCTGGTACAACAGGAATCAGACGGCTCTTCTTTTCCGAACGGAGGTATCCGCAATACATTTGAAGCACGTGGCTACAGCGCATGGGATCCTTCCTCACCTGTGTTCGTGGTAGACGACACCTTGTGCATCCCGACAGTCTTCATCGCCTATACCGGCGAATCGCTCGACTACAAGGCTCCGCTGCTGAAAGCTTTGCGCGCAGTCAACAAGGCGGCCCTCGACGTAATGCACTATTTCGACCCTTCTGTAAAGAAAATTGTTTCTTACCTGGGATGGGAACAGGAATATTTCCTGGTAGACGAAGGCCTGTATGCCGCACGTCCGGACCTGCTGCTGACAGGACGTACGCTGATGGGGCACGAAGCTTCCAAGAACCAGCAGCTGGAAGACCACTATTTCGGCGCCATCCCAACCCGTGTGGCAGCCTTCATGAAAGACCTCGAAATCCAGGCTCTTGAATTGGGTATTCCGGTAAAGACACGCCATAATGAGGTAGCTCCAAACCAGTTTGAGCTGGCTCCGATTTACGAAGAGTGCAACCTGGCCGTAGACCACAACATGTTGGTCATGTCGCTCATGAGAAAAGTGGCACGCAACCATGGGTTCCGTGTATTGTTGCATGAAAAACCATTCAAAGGTGTCAACGGTTCCGGCAAACACAACAACTGGTCATTGGGCACGGACACAGGCACATTGCTGATGGCTCCGGGAAAAACATCCGAAGAAAACCTGCGCTTCATCACGTTTGTAGTCAATACACTGATGGCTGTATACCGCCACAACGGACTGCTGAAAGCCTCTATCATGAGTGCCACCAACGCACACCGCCTGGGGGCCAACGAGGCACCTCCCGCCATCATCTCTTCATTCCTGGGAACCCAGCTGAGCAAGGTGCTCGACCATCTGGAAGAAAGTACCAACGATGACTTGGTTTCCTTAGGCGGAAAACAAGGTATGAAACTCGACATTCCGCAGATTCCGGAATTGTTGATTGACAACACCGACCGTAACCGTACTTCTCCGTTCGCTTTCACCGGCAACCGTTTCGAATTCCGTGCTCCAGGTTCTGAAGCCAACTGCGCCAGTGCCATGATTGCCCTGAACACAGCTGTGGCTGAGCAGCTCATTGAATTCAAAAAAGAAGTAGACGAACTGATTGAAAAAGGTGAACCGAAAATTTCGGCCATCATCCAGATTATCCGCAAATGCATCAAAGAATGCAAACCCATCCGCTTCGACGGTAACGGTTACAGCGATGAATGGAAGGAAGAAGCTGCCCGCCGGGGACTGGACTGCGAAACCAGCTGTCCGGTCATATTCGACAACTACCTGAAACCGGAAAGCATCCGCATGTTCGAATCCACCGGTGTGATGAACCGCAAGGAACTGGAAGCCCGCAACGAAGTGAAATGGGAAATGTACACCAAGAAAATCCAGATTGAAGCCCGCGTTTTGGGCGACTTGGTGATGAACCACGTAGTTCCGGTAGCCATCGAATACCAGACCAAGCTGATTGACAATGCCTACAAGATGAAATCATTGTTCCCGGAAAACGAGGCCCATGCACTGTCGGCAGAGAACCTGGCCATCATCAAGGCAATTTCCGAACATACCTCTTTCATCAAGAAACATGTGGATGAAATGGTGGAAGCACGCAAAGTGGCCAACCGCATTGCCAGTGAGCGTGAAAAAGCCATCGCCTACCATGACACGGTAGCTCCGATGCTGGAACAAATCCGCTACCACATCGACAAGCTGGAACTGATTGTAGACGACCAGATGTGGACGCTTCCGAAATATCGCGAACTGCTGTTCGTACGCTAAGCCAGATTCGTCCCCTTATCCTTATTTTATCATCCCCGAAGGCTTTTCAAAGGCGATTTTCTGCCGGAAAGCCCTTCGGGGATTTGTTATTGACTCACTTTTCTAACATTTTGTCCGGTACAAAAGACTTATTTTCCACAAAGTATATATCTTTGCAGCATGGAATGGTTAATTAATTTATTTGTGGAACAATCCGCTCTGCAGGCGGTCATCATACTTTCCCTCATTACAGCCATCGGGTTAGGACTGGGAAAGATTCATGTTTTCGGAATTTCTCTCGGAGTGACATTTGTTTTCTTCACCGGCATCCTGGCAGGGCACTTGGGCTTTGCCATCGATTCCCAAATGCTGAGTTACGCCGAAAGTTTCGGACTGGTTCTATTTGTCTATGCTTTGGGGCTGCAAGTAGGTCCAGGTTTCTTCAGTTCATTCCAGCGGGGCGGGTTCCGCCTGAACATGCTGGGGCTGGGAGTCATCTTCCTGGGCACGCTCATGGCAGTCATTCTCAGCTTTACCACAGAAATAGACCTTCCCGACATGGTAGGTATCCTATGCGGTGCCACCACCAACACACCTGCACTCGGTGCCGCCCAGCAAACCTTAAAGCAACTGGGAGAACCCACCAGTGGAGCCGCCCTCAGCTGTGCAGTAACCTATCCGCTGGGAGTAGTAGGAGTGATTTTTGCGATTTTGGTTGTCAAAAAATTCTTTGTGCGTCCCTCCGACATGAGTGAACGGGAACATGATGACCCGAACCATACTTATATCGCCACTTTCCAAGTGCACAATCCTGCCATTTTCAATAAAAGCATACAAGACATCGCACAGGCCGGGTATCCCAAGTTCGTCATTTCCCGTCTTTGGCGGGAAGGTACCGTCAGTATCCCGACCTCCGAAAAGATTCTGAAAGAGAACGACCGTATCCTGGTCATCACGACCGAAAAGGATGCCCCCACCCTGACCATCCTTTTCGGCGAACAGGAGAAGCGCGACTGGAACAAGGAAGACATCGACTGGAATGCTATCGACAGCAAGCTGATTTCCAAGCATATTATCGTGTCACGTCCCGAAATCAACGGGAAAAAGCTGGGATCACTCCGTTTGCGAAACACGTATGGCATCAACATCAGCCGGGTGCTCCGAAGCGGCGTGCAACTGCTGGCTACCCCGGGACTGGTGCTGCAGCTGGGAGACCGCCTGACCGTAGTCGGTGAGGCAGCTGCCATCCAGAACGTGGAAAAGGTACTGGGAAACACGGTCAAGACCTTGAAAGACCCGAACCTGGCTTCCATCTTTATCGGCATCGTACTGGGACTGGTGGTCGGAGCTATCCCTATTGCCATACCAGGAATCAGTTCGCCGGTGAAACTGGGACTGGCGGGAGGCCCCATCATCATGGGAATCCTGATTGGAGCCTACGGTCCCCGCCTGCATCTGGTGACCTATACCACCCGCAGTGCCAACCTCATGCTGAGAGGAATCGGCCTCTCACTCTATCTGGCCTGCCTCGGCTTGGATGCCGGTGCCCACTTCTTCGAAACCGTCATGCGGCCGGAAGGTGCCCTATGGGTAGGAATCGGATTCCTTATCACCTTCATCCCGGTAGTCATCATGGCCCTGATAGCCCTCCGTCTGTGTAAAATGGATTTTGGAAATACCTGCGGCATGCTGTGCGGAAGCATGGCAAACCCGATGGCACTGAACTATGCCAACGACATCATACCCGGCGACGAACCTTCCGTAAGTTATGCCACCGTGTATCCCCTCGGCATGTTCACACGCGTCATCATTGCCCAGCTGGTACTGATGCTATTCTTATAAAACTCAAAAAAATTTTATCCGATATCATGGAAACCTACAAACAAATCACCTCGGAAATGATACAGGAGGACATCCGCTATCTGGAACTCCTCTCCCACGATTTCCCCAGCCTGGCGGCCGCCAGTACGGAAATCATCAATCTGGAAGCCATTCTCAACTTGCCCAAAGGCACAGAGCATTTCCTAGCCGACCTGCACGGAGAATATGAGGCCTTTCAGCATGTGCTCCGAAATGCCTCGGGAGCCATCAAGCGGAAAGTCAACGAGATTTTCGGCAACAACCTCCGGGAAATGGAAAAAAAGGAACTTTGTACGTTGATTTACTATCCCGAACAAAAACTGCAACTGGTCAAGGAGGTGGAAAAAGACCTGGTCGACTGGTATGTCATCACCCTGAACCAGCTGGTCAAGGTCTGCCAGAACGTTTCCTCCAAATATACCCGTTCGAAAGTCCGCAAGGCGCTGCCCGAAGAATTTTCCTACATCATTCAGGAATTGCTTCACGAAAGCACCATGGACCCCAACAAGCAGGCCTACATCAATGTCATCATCCGTACCATCATTGACACACGGCGTGCCGACGATTTCATCATTGCCCTGTGCAACCTCATCCAACGGCTGACTATTGACTCCCTACACATTCTGGGCGACATCTTCGACCGCGGTCCCGGTCCACACATCATCATGGATACGCTTTGCGACTATCATAACTTCGACATCCAATGGGGCAATCACGACATTCTTTGGATGGGAGCCGCCTCCGGCAACGACTGCTGCATAGCCAACGTGCTCCGTCTGGCCATGCGCTACGGAAATCTCTCGGCGCTGGAAGACGGTTACGGAATCAACCTGCTTCCGCTGGCTACCTTCGCCATGGAAGCCTACGCCAACGACCCGTGCCAATATTTTGCCCCTAAAATCGCGCCGGAAAGCAGTACGTATAACGACAAGACCTTGCGGCTCATCGCACAGATGCACAAGGCCATCACCATCATACAGTTCAAACTGGAAGCAGCCGCCATTCTCCGCCATCCGGAGTTTGACATGAACAACCGACTGCTCCTGCATCACATAGACTTCAAACGGAAAGTATTCCAGCTCGACGGAAAAGATTATGAAATGCGCGACTGCCTGTTCCCCACCGTCGACCCGGAAAACCCGTACCAGCTGACGGAAGAGGAAGAGGAAATCGTGCTGAAACTGCACAATTCCTTTACAGGCAGTGAGAAATTGCGCAAGCACATGAAATGCATCTTCCGCTACGGATGCATGTATAATGTCTGCAACTCCAATCTGCTTTTCCATGCTTCCATGCCGATGAACGCCGACGGAACCTTGAAAGAAGTGGAAATACTAGGCAGCAAATACAAGGGTGAAGCTCTGCTGAAACGGGTAGGACAACTGATTCGTACGGCCTATTTTACAGAAGACGACCATCCGGAAAAAGCTTTTGCCAAGGATTTCATCTGGTACCTGTGGTGCGGAAAAGATTCCCCGGCTTTCGACAAGAGCAAAATGGCAACCTTCGAACGTTATTTCCTGACCGACAAGGAAACACACAAGGAGGTGAAAGGATACTATTATACCCTGCGCGACCGGGAAGATATCTGCGACATGATTCTGGATGAGTTTGGAGTGGAAGGCGAGCACCGCCACATCATCAACGGACATGTACCCGTGAAAGCCGTGAAAGGAGAGAAACCTATCAAGGCCAACGGCAAACTGATGGTCATCGACGGAGGATTCTCCAAAGCCTATCAGCCGGAAACGGGTATCGCAGGCTATACACTGGTGTACCACTCCCGTGGTTTCCAGCTCGTGCAGCATGAACCGTTCACTTCCACCCAGAAAGCGATAGAGGAAGGACTCGACATCAAGTCGACCACGCAAATCGTAGAACTGAGCAGCAAGCGCATGATGGTGAAGGACACCGACAAGGGACGCGAACTGATGGTACAGATTGAAGACCTGAAGAAACTGCTGGTGGCCTACCAGAATGGCATCATCAAAGAAAAAGGAAGTTGATTTCAGCTGATTTACAGCATATTCCACACAAAAGAATTTCCTTCAAAAAAACGCAAGGACGTTTGCCATAAAACGTACTTGCGTTTTTCCTGAAACGTACTTACGTTTTGATTCAAACGCACTTGTGTTTTCCCTAAAACGCACTTGCGTTTTTTTTATGCCCCTGCCAACCCCCTACATAAAGTCTCTATTTCACTTTTTTGCATCATTATGCATCTTTTTTTTCGCAAAACGCTTGCATATTCAAAAATAATGCGTACCTTTGCACCCGTGATTGAAAAACACTTCAACACAAAGCCAGGATGGCCCGTTCGTCTATCGGTTAGGACGCAAGATTTTCATTCTTGAAAGGGGGGTTCGATTCCCCCACGGGCTACTGAAAAAGAAATAACGCACACGGTATTCCGGTGCAGAAGGATGGCCCGTTCGTCTATCGGTTAGGACGCAAGATTTTCATTCTTGAAAGGGGGGTTCGATTCCCCCACGGGCTACATCAGAAAGCTGTCTCATCGTTAAGACGGCTTTTTTTATGCACACAAAAAAGAGAGGTACCCAAAGCCACGACCGACTTCGAGCACCTCTCTTCCCCATTGGTAAATGAAATTATTCTTATGTCACATCGCAAGTCTTCGTCAGAAGATGACACCCAGACGGAAGCCCACCTGATTCTGTCCTTCCACATCGCAAGTCAGCGTCTGAGTCCTGTTTGTCGCATAACTGTAGTAGGCAGCTATATGGAATCCCCACTTCTTTCCTGTAGGATAAATCTTCACACCAATTTCAGGAGACACGTAGAACCCCCAAGACTTGTCGTACACTCCCCCACTGCCGAAATACGTGGTATTACGGGCAAACATGGTACCCATCTTCAGCCCGATATACGGCTTCACATAGCGGTTGGTTGAAAGGTTGTATGCGCCCATCACTCCAAACGGTATCTGAAAAGCCGAACGCTGCTGGTCGGTGGTCAATGATTCCGTAGGCGACAACGACAAGGTCTGACGCCCCACGTACTGGTGATTGGTATGATAAGAAGCAAACAATCCCACCTCCCAACGCGGAGTCAGCTCATATCCCAGCTCAAAATTCATTCCCCATCCACTCAGCTTATCGGCAAAATCCGTAGAGAAAGGAGCGTTCATCTGCCAGTCAACCTTCAAGGTCGTCTTACTGACATCGTATTGCGAAAATCCTTTTACGGCAACTCCCAGACACATGAGAGCCACCATCGCGATTCTTTTCCATGCATTCATCTTCATTTGAAATTCCTCCTCTCGTAGTTAATTGACCGATTTAATATAAGGTGACTGCTCAAACGCCTGAACCACGGCATTCAGCAACATCCTCTGATTGAACTGTCCGCTATATTGGAATCCGGAAGCACTGGCATACCATACTACCGGAAGATTCTTCGCCGTTCCGTCTGCTCCGGCAGAAAGGTTCACCATTTCCATCACCAAGGTATTCGTATTATAGGAATAGGACACCGGATAAGGATAGTACCAGCCAGACCAAGGCCCCCAGAAACCATAGTCCCACCAGCCTCCCCAGTAGCCACCGGAAATCACCTGCGTGGTCTGAGCCACGTAAGAAAGCTGTACGCCTACACTGGCTTCATCCTTTTTCTCCGGGTCAAGGATACGAGTGTATCCCCGGCTGTTCATTTCTTCAGCCACCTCATTAATGATGGCCTTCGCATTTTCATCCTTCCAGTAAGTGGCACGATGGCCTCCTGCTTCCAGGATACTGTCGGGCAAGAAATAAGTCTTGTAACTACCAAAGTCGGCATCCTTGTCATAATCGGTATACACCACCAGATTCGCGTCGAGCTTGTTCATATCAGGATCTTTCTCACATGCCGACAATCCCAATAACAGGCACGCAAAAAATAAGATTTTCCTCATAATTCATTTCCAATTTTTAGAGTGAACGTCCTTTAAAAACCGAACTCCTGAAAGACGGAAGTATAACCCCGGTCAAAGTCAGGCGGTTCGAATTAAAATTCGGCGAGATAGTCACAGTGGCACTGTTCGTTCCTTTGGGCATGCTGATGTCCAGGCGGGCCGAAATTCCCGTTCCCATCACGTTCATGGACAGATAGGTCGTTCCTTTCTTATCGGTTTTCACCTCATAGGAAGACACCGTTCCGTCGACTGTCACACCTCCCAGTCCGTTAGGACCTGCAGCCGGAATGTTGAAAGCCACCTGTACCACGGCATTCTCTCCATCCACCGATACAAAGTTGGTGTTCGAAGTCACGTAAGCCGTCTGCCCGTACTTGAATACCACCCGGTCTGCTTCAAGAGTAAATTTCTTTGCATTGACAGCCTCCACTGCCTCCGCATGCTGGATACTGTCCATTTTTTCCTGAAGCGCTTTCTTTTCAGCCTTCGTCAATTCAACTTCCTGAGCCTGGATATGTCCAGCCATTAAGGCCAGAGCACATATCAAAATAGATACCATTTTTTTCATAAGTCTGTTACTTTAAAAGTTTACATCTAATAAACAAACATATCGCCTGTTTGCTGCACAAAACCTGTTTAAAAAAGTATAACGTATTTCCCGATTTTCAAATAAAATTATTATCTTTAGAATATATAAAGGAATAATATATCAGCCAACCTTAAAAAAAAGAACTATGACACACATCAGCGAAATTACCCTATTGATTGCTGTCATTGCATTGGCCCTCTGGCCCATCGTGCTGTTCATCTTGCGTTTCTGGCGCGAACGTCGCAAACAGCTGGAACATATCGAGAGAATGACGAAGGACGAACTGGACGAAATCACCACAAAAGACCTCGTCATCAGCGTACTGAAGAAAATTGGCTGCCAGCCGAAAGTAAATGAGGAAAATCACATCACCTTCCAATACCAGGGAGACGATTTCTACATCGCCGCCGAAGAAGAAAACCGCTTCATCATGATATGGAATCCTTGGTGGGGCTCCATCAATGCCGACAATGAAGCCCTGCCTTATCTGAAAGAAATCATCAACCTGGCCAACGTAAACTCACTGGTCACTACAGTATATATGGCCGACGAAGACGAAAAGACCATCGGACTGCACTCGCGCTGCCACACTTTCTTCTCGCCCAACGAAGGAGAGCTGGAAGAACACATGAAAATGCTGCTCGACTATTTTTTCGACATGCACAATGTAATCAAGGACAACATGAACCAGCTGGGGCAGGCTGCCATCAATGAGGAGGAAAAGAAGGAGCGCGTGAAAGTGAAAGGCTTCTCCGCCTACAAGGAAAACACCATGCCTATTGAGACGAAGAAGGGAGAGGAAGAGAACAAGAAGGAGTAGCAGACGATTCATCGAGCTTGCGCATGCTGAACTCACAACCGCAATACTGCTGGTTGTAGAAATTATATTCCTTGATAATGGCGATGCGGCGCTCACTGAGTCCTCCCTTGCGCCAATTCTGTTCCCACCACGTGACATCCGGATAGGAAGCCACAGCCCAATGTCCGGCTTCATTAATCTGGTCCAGACTTTTCCAGCGCGAGGAAGCCAGCGTAGTGGTTATCACCGAAAAGCCGTGTTCATGGGCATAACGGGCCGTATCGGCCAAACGCATCTTGAAACATTTCAGACAGCGGCTTCCACGCTCTGGCTCATTTTCCAGTCCGGCCACCGTACAGCGCCAGGCTTCGTGGTCATAGTCCGCATCCACAATCTCCAGCCCCAGCGACTGGGCATAACGGGTACATTCGTCCTTGCGGATGGTATATTCCTCCAGCGGATAGATGTTCGGATTGCAATAATAAATGGTAGGACGCACCCCATGCTGCATCAGGCATTCAATAATGGCCGATGAACAAGGTGCACAGCAAGTATGCAGCAACACCTTGTCTGCCCCACCGGGTACTTCCAGTTCATACTTTTTCTTTTTCATCGCTTCCTCCCTTTTTATGCACACGATTCAGACGATTCGTCCGTATAGGCCGCAAATAACGGTTGCAGGATTTCCGGCACCTCCACTCCTTCGTCGCGTATGCCTTTCAGGCAACAGAACGCCTCATCGGTCAACGAAAAATACATCTCCCGCTTGTCCTTCTCACCCAGGGTACGCACCAGCAGGTTACGTTCTTCCACCGCCCGAATTACCTTTGAAGCATGCGAAGGAGTCAGTCCGGTACGTTCTACAATCGTGCGGGCTGCCACCTGCTCCTTGCCGATGGCACACAGCACCATGGCCTCGTTCAAAGACACCCCATGCGCCTGCAGCAAGTGCGACTCAAGATCAGAGAGAGCCCGGAAGAGCTCTCTCATCACACAGATACATTTTATTTTTTCCATACGTTAAATAAACAGATTGACATTGGCTTCTTCGGCACGGTCCATATAAGTGGCTACCCCACCAATGGTCACGTTGTCCAGCAGCTCTTCTTTCTTGACGCCCATCACGTCCATCGACATCTGGCAGGCAATAAACTCTACTCCGTTGTCAATAGCCTGCTGACGAAGCGACTCCAAGGAATCGATGCCTTTCTTCTGCATGATGTAACGCATCATCTTCGAACCCATGCCGCCCATGTTCATCTTCGAAAGCTTCAGTTTCCGTGAACTGGAGGGAAGCATCATGCCGAACATTTTTCCAAAAATGTCTTTCCGCACTGCCGGCTTCCGTTCCTTCTTGATGGCATTCAGTCCCCAGAAGGTAAAGAAAATGGTCACTTTCTTTCCGGTAGCCGCCGCGCCGTTAGCCAGCACAAAGGTAGCCAAAGTTTTGTCAAGGTCATCGCTGAAAAGAATGAAAGTTTTCCCCTTCTCTTCCGGTGCCCGGCGGACAGCCTCCATGGCACAGGCCGTGGCCTTCTCTACCTGCACTTTATAGATTCCTCCTTCCGACTTCGAAGACAGGAAACGATTCCCGGTGGTACGGCACCACGCCTCGGCATCGCGAGGAAAACCCGCATCCATAGCATGAATTTCCATCTGCTCCCCAGCTTTCAGTTCCTCCATCCCCTTCTTCAACCGCAAAATCGGGCCCGGACACTGGATGCCGCAAGCATCTACCACATGTACCTTCTTGCAATCCGTGGTTCCTTCGGCCGTGTCACAAGTGCAGACCACCTCGCATGCCTCATCCGGCTGACAGACCGGAGTAACTGACGCATTGTAGGTCTTGATACCGCCAATCAGGTTACGCACATCCTTGTAACCATTATCTTTCAGAATATTGGATGCCAGATATCCCCGCAGTCCCACGCCACAATACAGGAACACCGGCTTGTCCGACGGGATTTCCTTCATCCGCTGACGCATCTCATCCAAAGGTACATTGACCGCTCCGGCAATGTGTCCCAGTTCATACTCGTCTTTCGTGCGGACATCGACCAAGGTCACCTTCGTCAAATCGGCCTGTTGCAATTCTCTCCAGTAGAGTGGAATCATCTTGCCGCTCAAGATATTTCCGGCCACATAGCCCGACACGGCTACCGGATCTTTGGCAGAAGAGAAAGGAGGTGCATAGGCATGTTCCAGTTGCATCAAATCATAAACCGAACCTTTCTGCTTGATGACCAGCGCATATTCATCAATGCGTTTGTCCACACCATTGTATCCCACAATCTGTGCCCCGTACAACCGACCGTCTTCCGGAGAGAAGGTGATCTTGATATCCATCTGCAAAGCTCCCGGATAGTATCCGGCATGAGAACCGGAGTGGATGGTAGCCGACAAGTACGGAATGCCGAACGCCTTCAAACGTTTGGCGGGAAGTCCGGTAGAAGCCACGTTCAAATCGAACACCTTGGCAATGGCCGTACCAATGGAGCCCTCGTATTTCACTTTATTGCCAAACGTCATGTTATCGGCTACGATACGTGCCTGACGGTTGGCCGGCCCTGCCAGAAAATTCAACCAAGGCTTGCCCGTAATCGGATGCGGATATTCAATGGCATCGCCTACGGCATAAACTGACTCATCGGAAGTCTGCAAGTATTCATTCACGTAGATGCCCTTCATTTCGCCCAGCTTCAATCCGGCTTCCACGGCCAGACGAGTCTCTGCCCGTACACCGATGGAAAGAATCACCAGCTGTGCCTCAGCCTGCAAACCCGACTGGAACTTCACCTTCAACCCGGACGCTGTCTTTTCAAAGGCTTCTACCGCCTGCTTCAAGTACAGTTTGACACCTTTCTGCTGCAGATGAGTGTGTACCAAAGCCGCCATGGAGAAATCCACCGGTCCCATCACCTGGTCGGCCATCTCCACCACGGCTACCTCTATCCCTGCATGATGCAAGTTCTCGGCCATCTCCAGTCCGATGAAACCACCTCCTACGATGACGGCTTTCTTCACCTCATGGCCCTGCATGTAGTTCTTGATACGGTCGGTATCTGCCACATTCCGCAGAGTAAAGATTCCTTCACTATCAATTCCGGGCAAAGGAGGACGAACCGGAGAAGCCCCCGGAGAAAGCAACAGTTTATCATAGGTTTCTGTGTACTCCTTCCCTTCCGAAGTGCGCACTTTCACTTCCTTGCGGGCTGTATCGATAGCCATCACTTCCGAACGTACCCGCACATCGATATGAAAACGTGCGGAAAAGGCTTCAGGAGTCTGCACAAACAAACGGTTACGGTCTTGAATCACCCCACCTATATAATAAGGTAAACCACAATTGGCATAAGAGATGTATTCCCCGCGTTCAAACAAAATAATTTCGGCCTTTTCCGTGTTTCTCCGAATACGGGCAGCTGCAGTGGCTCCACCTGCTACCCCACCTACAATGACGTACTTCATAGCTATTTCTTTTCTTTGTTATTATTTTCTATTGGAAACTATTTGCAAAGAAAAGAAATAATCGAGAAAAGAATAAATTTCCAATGGAAAATATTTTTCAATTAAGGATTATTAAGAGAATGTAGGAAAATTCTCACGCCAGTTTCTGGTAAGCCAAGCGAGGAGTACCGTTGCTTACATAGATAATACCGCAATACACAAATCCCATTGATTGCACTAGGTTTTGCATCACCCTGTTATCGGCATGTGTATCCACCCGCAAGCAAGGCCATTGGCTGAAACACCAGTCGATACACAGTTTCCCGATACCGTGACAAGAACCGTCGGAAGCCAAGCGATGAATCACATAATAAGGAGAATCGTCTTTCCATTCCCCTTTCTCAATATGAGCATACGTAGGGTCGGGACCTTGAATGAAACAGAAAGTGGCCACCGTCTTACCCTCCTTGGTGACACACACGTAACAATGAGCGTCCTCTATTTCTTTCTGTATCAGTTCACGCTGCGGATAACCGTTAATCCACTGATTCGGGTTTCCCGTACGACACATAAAACGACGGGCTTCTTCAAATATTTCCATCAAACGATCCAGGTCTGCCAATGAGGCCTTGCGTATTTGCAAATCCATAAATCTCCTTTTTTTCGACATAAATCGACACAAAACTAATGTTTTCTTTCGTTTTCCGGACGAATATGCTTGTTTTTTTAAAATATTATTGTACCTTTGTCACGCTTTCAAGCAATAATGGGGCATTAGCTCATCTGGCTAGAGCGTTTGACTGGCAGTCAAAAGGTGGCAGGTTCGAGTCCTGTATGCTCCACTTTTCTTTTCCCACCCCGTGGGAGCTTTCCCCTGATAGTCTATAAACAAACCTTGCTCCCTTATTCATCCACACATTATTATGTACAGCATTTTAATCATAGAAGACGATAAAAGGGTGGCCGACCTTCTGAAAACCGGATTGGAAGAAAACGGTTATACCACCTTCGTGGCATACGACGGTGCCATGGGACTTCGACTTTTTCAGTCACATGCTTTCCAACTGGTCATTTCGGATATCATCCTCCCCAAACTGGATGGATTCGAGCTTTGCAAGGAAATACGCAAACTCAACGCACAGATTCCCATCCTAATGCTGACGGCCCTCGGCTCCACGGATGACAAGCTGGACGGATTTGATGCCGGAGCAGATGATTACATGGTCAAACCTTTCGATTTCAGGGAACTGAATGCCCGCATAAAAGTACTGCTGAAGCGGAAAAATGAAGCGGAGAATCCAGTTTCTCCTCCCGACAAACTGAATTACAAGGACCTGCAAGTGGACACCAGCCGCAGGGTAGTTACCCGCCAAGGCATTCCTATCCGTCTCTCCCCCAAAGAATACAACCTACTGACCTATATGGTACAGCATCCGGAAAGAGTCATCAGCCGGGTGGAAATAGCCGAAAAGGTATGGAATACCCACTTTGATACCGGTACCAATTTCATCGATGTATACATCAATTACCTGCGCAAGAAAATAGACAAAGACTTCGACACCAAACTGATTCACACCAAACCCGGAATCGGATTTATTCTTACCGACGAAAAGCCATGAAGATAAAGACCACCCTGACACTCAAAAATACCGGAGTCATAGCCGTGGTATTTCTGTTGTGCATGAGCCTGATTTACCTGGTCAGCGAACACATCCGGAGCAACACTTTCTTCCACAACCTGAAAAGTGAGGCTGTGACCAAAGCACACCTTTTCCTGCAAGACCAGGTAGATGCCCGCATCATGCAGTCCATCTATCTGAACAACAAAGAGTTTATCAATGAAGTGGAAGTGGCAGTCTATACCCCCGACTTCCGCATGCTTTACCACGATGCCGTCGAGAATGACATTATCAAGGAAAGTCCGGAAATGCTCACTCGTATTCTTCACGAAAAAGAAATAGAATTCCACATCGGAAAGTACCAGGCCATCGGGATGGTCTATCCCTTTCAAGGAAAGGACTACATTGTGACCGCCGCAGCTTACGACGGTTACGGCCATACCAACCTGCTGGAACTTCAGAAGACCTTAATCATTCTGTTTCTCTTCGGACTGCTGCTCTTGTTCGTGACCTGTTATTTCCTGGTACGGGCTTCCTTGAAGCCTATTCGGGAAATCGTAAGGGAAGTGGAGAATATCACGGCTTCCCATATTGACCGGCGATTACCGGTGAGAAACGAGAAAGACGAACTCGGAGAACTGAGTCTGGCCTTTAATGACTTGCTGGAACGACTGGAAATTTCATTCAACGCACAAAAGATGTTTGTCAGCAACGTATCCCACGAGATGAGAACGCCGTTGGCTGCCCTGATGGCCGAACTGGATTTAGCCTTGCAAAAGGAACGGACAGAAGCGCAATACCGCCAAGCCATGCAAAACGTATTACAGGATGCACGACGCATGACCAAACTGATTGACGGACTCCTCAATCTGGCCAAGGCGGATTACCAGAAAGAGCAAATCAAGATGCACGAAATCCGGCTCGACGAACTGCTGCTTGACACCCGGGAACTCATTCTGCGGGCCCACCCGGAATACCATATCGAACTGATTTTCGAACAGGAAGATGCCGAAGACGACCGGATGATTACCGTCATGGGCAACTCCTACCTACTGAACATCGCCTTTGCCAACCTGATTGAAAACAACTGCAAGTATTCGGAAAACAAATCCTCCTTCGTCCAAATCTCCTATTGGGACAAATGGGCGATTATCCGCTTGTCCGACAATGGGATTGGCATATCGGACAAAGAAAAAGAGCAGATTTTCACCTTATTCTACCGAGGGGAACAAGACAAGCAGACAGAAGGACACGGCATCGGCATGGCACTTGCCCAAAAGATTATCGGGCTTCACCAAGGACATCTTGCCGTACATTCCAAACAAGGAGAAGGCACAACCTTCACCATTGAGCTGCCTCATATCTAAAAGTCTCTTATTCAGCTTTCACACCACACTATCAGAAAGACGGCCGGAAACAACCGGCAGGATTCTAATAGTTTTCTAATACCACTCTAATTATCCTCTAACAGGCCCTGCCAGCAGTATCGCTTACTTTTGCCGTGCGAAAAGGAAACAGAGTAATCACCCTATGAATTCAGGTATTATGTGGAAAAGAAGAAAAAGTAAGGAAACAAGCACATTCAATGCTGAAAAGGTATTTTTGGCAGCTACCCAGCCTCTCAACACCGTATGCAATTATTTTCAGACCAGCAAAAACGGACTGACATCCGAAGAAATCGAGAACCGGCAGTCCATCTATGGAACGAATGAGGTAGCACACGAACAGAAGAAGAATCCGGTTTCCACCTTCATCAAGGCCTTCATCAACCCTTTCATCGGCGTACTGACCGTGCTGGTGGTCATTTCTTTCGTACTCGATGTCCTGCTAGCCAACCCCGGAGAACAGGATTGGACGGCCATCTTCATTATTCTGACGATGGTGATTGCCAGTACCATCCTCCGCTTCTGTCAGGAATGGAAAGCCAACGCTTCGAGCGAGGCTTTGCTCAAGATGGTCACGAATACCTGCTATGTGAGACGTGCCGGCCAGCACGATGAAGAAATCAACATCACAGAACTGGTACCGGGGGATATCGTCATGATTGCCGCTGGCGACATGATACCAGCCGACCTCCGTATTATCGAAGCAAAAGACCTGTTTGTCAGCCAGTCATCCTTGACAGGAGAATCGGACCCGATTGAAAAGCGCCCGGAAACAAATGCGAACAAACACCGCAAAGGCAGTGTCATAGAACTGGAAAACATCTGTTTCATGGGCTCCAACGTAGTCAGCGGTTCGGCCACCGGCATTGTCATTGCCACCGGAAACGACACTTACCTGGGCACCATCGCCCGCAGCATTGCCGGACACCGTGCCGCCACCGCCTTCGACAAAGGAATCAGCAAAGTCAGCTTCCTGCTCATACGCTTCATGCTCATCATGATTCCCTTCGTGTTTCTGGTCAACGGAGTGACCAAAGGCGACTGGCTGGAAGCTTTTATCTTTGCCGTATCGGTAGCCGTGGGCCTCACGCCGGAAATGCTTCCGATGATTGTGACGGCCAACCTTGCCAAAGGAGCCGTAGCCATGTCCAAGAAGAAAACCATCGTAAAAGACTTGAATGCCATTCAGAACTTCGGGGCCATGAACATTCTCTGTACCGACAAAACCGGTACCCTCACCTGCGACCAGATTGTATTGGAAAAATACATCAATGCCGACGGGAGCAGCGATGAAAGCCGCCGTATTCTGCGTCATGCCTATTTCAACAGCTTCTTCCAGACCGGATTGAAAAACCTGATGGACAAGGCCATCCTGTCGCACGTCAAGGAACTGTCATTGGAATACCTGAAAGACAACTATGTCAAGGTGGACGAAATACCGTTTGATTTCACCCGGCGGAGAATGTCGGTCGTGGTGGAAGACCGACAAGGAAAACGACAGATTATCACCAAAGGTGCCGTAGAAGAGATGCTGGCCATCTGCTCACATGCCGAATTCGACGGAGAGGTACATCCCATGACGGAAGCCCTGAAACATAAGGCACATCGTATCATCGAACAGATGAACAAGCAAGGCATGCGGGTCATTGCCGTAGCGCAAAAAAGCTACCTCGACAAAGCGTGCGACTTCTGTGTGGAAGATGAAAAAGAGATGGTACTGATTGGCTATCTGGCCTTTCTGGACCCACCCAAGCAATCGGCAGCCAAGGCCATACAGCAATTGCATGAACACGGAATTGAGGTCAAAATCTTGTCTGGAGACAACGATGCCGTGGTGCGTACCATCGCCCGGCAAGTGGGTATCAACACTACTAACGCACTCAGCGGCCCTCAACTGGCCGACTTGAATGAGGAGGAAAAGATGAAAGCAGTACGCGAGACGACCGTCTTCTCCAAACTGACTCCCGTGCAGAAAACGGAAATCATCACCCTCCTCCAAGCACAGCAAAATACCGTCGGCTTCCTAGGTGACGGTATCAACGATGCGGCAGCCCTCCGCCAATCGGACATCGGAATCTCGGTCGACTCAGCCGTAGACATTGCCAAGGAAAGTGCCGACATCATCCTACTGGAAAAGAGCCTGATGGTATTGGAAGACGGGGTACTGGAAGGAAGAAAGACCTTCGGCAACATCACCAAATACATCAAGATGACCGCCAGTTCCAATTTCGGCAACATGTTCAGTGTCATGGCAGCCAGTGCTTTCCTGCCCTTCCTGCCCATGCTTCCCATTCATCTGCTGATTCAGAACCTGCTGTATGATATTTCGCAGACCACCATCCCCTTCGACCGGATGGATGCGGAATACCTCCGGAAACCCCGGAAATGGGATGCCTCCGACCTGAGCCGCTTCATGATTTTCATCGGTCCCATCAGTTCCATCTTCGACATCGTCACTTATCTAGTGATGTGGTTCGCCTTCAGCTGTCAGAGCATGGAGCATCAGACCCTCTTCCAGTCCGGATGGTTCATCGAAGGCCTGCTGTCGCAAACACTGATTGTACACATGATACGTACGCGGAAAGTGCCGTTCATACAAAGCCGTGCCTCCTGGCAGGTAACCGGACTGACCCTGCTCATCATGGCTACTGGCATCCTGATTCCCTTCACCCCGTTTGGGACCTCCATCGGTCTGGAAGCTTTGCCTGCAAGCTATTTCCCCTGGCTGTTCGGCATCCTGCTCTCCTACTGCGTACTGACACAACTGATTAAGAACTGGTACATCCATCGTTTCACCAAATGGTTATGACAAAACTTATCAAATACATACTGGTCATTGCAACGGTATCCCCTTGCCGTTGCTTTGCCCAGAAACTCCTGATTAATTATACCACCGAACTGCAGAGCGATTTCAAGAAAGGAGCCAACTGGGTGAATTTGTTACGGTTGGATTTTTCCGCCCCGCTAGGCCCGTCTGCCACCCTTGAAGCAGCCACCCTCAGCACGGCCAAAACCCGAGCCGAGTCTTTGGCCAACGATTTGCAGACCTTTTCCAACATCGAAGAAGACAATCACCCGCTTGCCGCAGCCATACTGGGCATCCGGCAGCCAATGGGAAATTCCAGCCTGTTCATCGGCATCCGTAACCTAAACGAAGACTATTTCACTTCGCCGGCCACAGCCCTGTTCACCAACAGCTCATGCGGCATCTTTCCCACCTTGTCGGCCGATTATCCCATAGCCAACTATCCGGTGTCTTCCATGGGGGTACACTATGAGCTGCAACAGGCTCAATGGAGCCTGCAAGCTTCTTTGTATAACGGGAAAGCCTCCTATCGCTTTACAGGAAAAGAAAATGTATTCCGTTTCTGCCCGAAGCGCGACGGGATACTCTGTCTCACCTCATTCAACTACCAGCATCATGACAGCAATTATCACATGGGCTTTGCTTTACATAGCGGGATGTATCGGAATTATGCAGAAGGAGATACGGAACAAGCATCAAAAGAAGAAAAGAAAGAAATCCGGAAAATAATCTGGGGATATGCAGAACAGTCAATCACTCCCCGCCTGCAAGTGCTCTTACAGGTTTCTGCCCAATGGCACGCCAGCCAAGGATGCAAACACTATTCCGGAGCAGGCCTTGTATGGCAATGTGGAAAAACAGAAGGCGGACTATTCACCGATTACGCCCGTTTCTCCCATTCACACGAATGGGCCAGTGAATTCACTTGGAAGATTCCCTGCCTGGGCAAAGGGTTCATACAGCCCACCTTGCATCTGATTCATCAGCCGGAAGCACACTACCTGATTGGCCTGTTGCGCTTCGGGTACGTGCTTCCGGCCCTCTGATATAGAATTATTTCACTACAATCTCGTCGGTAAACAAGAATCCACCGGCTTCAGGATTGATGTCAGCCTGTACCCGCACGTAACGAGCCTCGCAAGTGCCCTCCCATGCATAATTCTGGATAGTCAGCTTTTCATCCGTAATAGGCAGCGTCGTCGTAATCGTCTTCAACAGCGTATATTCCTTTCCGTCGTCCGAAACCAGGAAGCTGACCTTCTGCGGCAGGAACACACCCGGACCTATCAACTGCATGAAGTCGATGGAAAGCTGGCGGATAGGCAGTGATTTTTCCAAATCCACTACCGCGTCCATTCCTTTTCCAAGGAATCCCTGCCAGCGCAAATCGGTATAGACCCATCCCCCATGGATGCCGTTGGTCAAAGCTCCGTCTCCTCCCGCCGGATAAGAATCTGCCGCATAAGGGCGCAGATACTCTACCTTCTTGCCTTTTGCCAGATGGTTGTCAACACTCAGTGCCTCCGGACGGTTACCCACTTCATTCTTCAAGTCAAAAGTATGGTATCCCAATGAATCCAACACTTCCACTTCCTGCAAAGCCTCTGCATGGAAACGCTTCCAGTCCTTCCGCTCCGGGTTGGTCCAGGCCACCTCGGCCAATGCCAGCAAACGAGGATAAATCATATATTCCGTATGTTCCGGCGTAGACAAATATTCTGCCCATACATTTCCTTGAACTCCCCACACGCAATCCAGCTTATCTGCCGGGAAAGCCGGAGTTACAGGCTCATAAGAATATACCTTTTCCAACGGAAGATACCCTCCAATGGCTTCAGGCTGTGTGCGCGGCGCATCCTGATAACTGTCAAAATAGCAATAGGCACCCGGCGACAGAATCGTACGCAGCCCTCTTTTCACTGACTCGGCTCCCTTATCTTCTCCGCGCCACACGGTCACAGCCGAAGTTTCATCCAACTCGCCCGTCAGTATTTCGTCCCAACCAATCATCTTGCGGCCGTTCTCCCGCAAGAACTTTTCAATTCTTGAAACAAGATACTCCTGCAGTTCGCCTTCTTCTTTCATTCCTTCTTCCTTCATCCGTGCCTGACAGTCGGGACATTGTTTCCAGTGGTTCGTGCTGGCCTCATCCCCTCCGATATGAATGTATTCCGACGGGAAAAGCGCCATCACTTCCTTCAACACATCGGTCAGGAAAGTGTAAGTCAATTCTTTTCCAGGGCAGAACTCACCACCGGGCTTCAAATCACCTCCGCAGGCCAGCTGTGGAAGGGCAGCCAAGACTTCCTCCGAATGAGCCGGCATCTCAATCTCCGGAATCACCGTAATATGAAGCTGACGGGCATATTCCACAATCTCTTTCACATCTTCCTGCGTGTAGTATCCTCCGGATGCCCCCGGAGCATCCTGCCGGCAATACGTCCGTCCACCGTTCCACCAGCTTTTCCAGTCCGGGAAAGGACGATAAGCCGTTTCGCGCGTCAACTCCGGATATTTCTTGATTTCAATCCGCCATCCGGCCCCATCGGTCAGATGCCAGTGGAAGCGATTCAGTTTGTAACGAGCCAATGCATCCAGCTGTTTCTTAACAAATTCTTTGGTATAAAAATGACGTGACACGTCCAAGTGCATACCTCGGTATGCGAAACGCGGTGCATCCTCGATGGTCACTTCCGGCAACAAGAAAATATTGTTTCCCGCCGGCTGTACCAACTGATTTATCGACTGAAAAGCATAGAACAAGCCGGAAGCAGAAGTGGCCTCCACTTGAATCCCCTTTTCCGTCACTTCCAACCGATAGGCTTCCTCCTTCATCTGCGACTGTTTCGGACTGAGCAATTTAAACACAATATCCGTCTTTCCCCTCTTTTTATAAGTCAATGCAAAAGGAGACTGACCGACATATTTTACAAAATCTTCCTTATCCGCCCCTTTCAGGTTACATGAAAAAGAAGCATTTTTCTGAAGTACAAAATGACCTTCACCCACCACCATCTGTTGAGGATAAGGAATGACATAACTCTCCGATACAGAAGAAGCCACGGCCGAAAACGCCATCGCCACAAAGAAATAAAGGAATAACAAGGATTTCATCTGTTGATTGTTTTATAAGGATTTTCAAATGTTTTTAAAGTTAACCATTTCCACGTTAAAAAGCAAATAAGAAAAAACATTTCTCCAGCCGATGCTTTCAACGGGCAAAAAAAATCCTCGTAAAACCTTGATTTTACGAGGACTAGTAAAACTTCGCGGAGAGACAGGGATTCGAACCCCGGGTACCTCGCAGTACAACGGTTTTCAAGACCGCCGCAATCGACCACTCTGCCACCTCTCCAAAACTCCGATTAAGAGTTGCCTTGTTTTTCAAAGGCGATGCAAAGGTAGGCATTATTTTGGAATCCGCAAATATTTACCGCCTTTTTTGATTATTTTTTTTCATTGTCGTACCTTTGCAGCCAAGAAAAAACGAAACAGACGAATCATGATATATCCTCATAATTTCGAACAAAAGATTGGATTCGACCAAATCCGACAGTTGCTGAAAGCACGCTGTTTAAGCACATTGGGAGAAGAACGTGTAGACGAAATGGCTTTCTCGGACGACTACCAGGAAATCAACCGCCGACTGGAACAGGTGGTGGAGTTTGTACGGATTACCCAGGAAGAGGAAGATTTTCCCGCACAGTACTTCTTCGATGTCCGCCCCTCGCTGAAACGTATCCGGATGGAAGGTATGTACATGGACGAGCAGGAACTCTTCGACCTGCGCCGCTCGCTGGAAACCATCCGCGACATCGTACGCTTTCTCCAGCAGACTGATGGAGACGAAGCAGACGATACGGCCACTTCCCCTTATCCGGCACTACATGAACTGGCGGGAGATATCCTGACCTTTCCACAACTGATTGCCCGCATTGACAGCATTCTCGACAAGTTCGGGAAAATAAAGGACAATGCCTCCACAGAACTGTTGCGCATCCGACGGGAACTTTCAGCTACCACCGGAAGTATCTCGCGCAGCCTGAACAGCATCCTACGGGCGGCCCAATCGGAAGGATACGTCGACAAAGATGTAACCCCCACCATGCGCGACGGCCGCCTGGTCATTCCGGTAGCCCCGGGCATGAAACGGAAAATCAAAGGTATCGTACACGACGAGTCGGCCACCGGAAAGACGGTGTTCATCGAACCGGCGGAAGTGGTGGAAGCCAACAACCGCATCCGGGAACTGGAGGGAGAAGAGCGGCGGGAGATTATCCGTATCCTGACCGATTTCTCGGCGACGGTCCGTCCGCAGATACCCGCCATCCTGCAGTCCTACGAATTCCTGGCCGAGATTGACTTTATCCGTGCCAAGGCACTGTTCGGCATCGAGATAAAAGGCCTGAAACCCTCGTTCGAAAACCAGCAGATTGTCGACTGGTTCCAGGCGGTACATCCCCTGCTGCAAATGTCGCTGACCAAGCACGGCAAGAAAGTGGTTCCCTTGGACATTATCCTCACCCGCGAGAAACGCATCCTGCTGATTTCCGGTCCGAACGCCGGAGGTAAGTCCGTCTGCCTGAAAACCGTCGGACTGCTGCAGTACATGCTCCAGTGCGGCATGCTGGTGTCCATGCACGAACGAAGCCATGCCGGCATCTTCAGCCATATCTTCATTGACATCGGCGACGAGCAGAGTATTGAAGACGACCTGAGTACCTACTCTTCCCACCTGACCAACATGAAGGTGATGCTGAAATCGTGCAACGGCCAGAGCCTCATCCTGATTGATGAGTTCGGAGGAGGAACGGAACCGCAGATTGGCGGGGCCATTGCCGAAGCCGTCTTGAAGCGTTTCAACCTGAAAGGTACCTTTGGAGTCATCACCACCCACTACCAGAACCTGAAGCATTTTGCCGAAGACCACGAAGGAGTGGTGAACGGAGCCATGCTCTACGACCGCCACGAAATGCGTGCCCTCTTCCAGTTGCAGATTGGGAATCCCGGAAGCTCATTCGCCGTGGAAATTGCCCGGAAAATCGGACTTCCGGAAGAAGTCATCGCCGATGCCTCGGAAATTGTGGGAAGCGAATACATCCAGAGCGACAAATACCTGCAAGACATCGTACGCGACAAGCGTTACTGGGAAACCAAACGCCAGAACATCCGCAAGCGGGAAAAACAGATGGAAGACACCATCGCCCGCTATGAGCAGGAAATAGCCGAACTGGAACGGAGCCGGAAAGAAATCCTGAACAAAGCGAAGGAAGAAGCCGAACGCCTGCTTCAGGAATCGAACGCCAAGATTGAAAATACCATCCGCACCATCAAGGAAGCACAGGCCGAGAAAGAACGTACCCGCACTGCCCGCCAGGAACTGACGGACTTTAAAGAGCAGGTGGAGAAACTCGACAAAGCGGCCATGGAAGAAAAAATCGCCCGCAAGATGGAGCAGCTCCGTGAAAAGCAGGAACGGAAAAAAGACAAGAAGGCCCGACAGCAGCAGAAAGCCTCCGAGCCTCAGCCTGTACCTAAAGTCCGCCCGATAGAAGCCGGCGACTATGTCCGCATCAAGGGACAGACCAGTGTGGGACAGGTGATGGACGTCAACGGAAAGAATGCCGTAGTTATGTTCGGCCTGATGAAAACCAATGTCAAAACCGAACGGCTGGAACGGGCCGATGCCCCGAAAGCCGCTCCCCTTTCCAACAAGACGACTTTTGTGAGCAGCGAGACGCAAGACCGGATGTACGAAAAGAAACTGAACTTCAAGCAGGATCTCGACGTCAGAGGAATGAGAGGGGATGAAGCCATCCAGGCCGTCACTTATTTCATCGACGACGCCATTCTGGTGGGAGTCAGCCGTGTACGTATCCTTCACGGTACCGGAAGCGGCATTCTGCGTACCCTCATCCGCCAGTACCTGGCCACCGTACCGGGGGTTGCCCATTTTCAGGACGAGCACGTACAATTCGGAGGAGCCGGCATCACCGTGGTCGATTTAAAATAACCCGAAGGGATTTTACAAACATATACGACAAGCATATACGATTATTGCGTATCTTTGCAGAAAACTCACACCTATTTTGAGATGAAATCAATCAGAGAACTATATCGCATCGGAACGGGCCCGTCCAGCAGTCACACCATGGGCCCCCGCAAGGCAGCCGAACAGTTCCTCGCACGGAATCCGCAGGCGGCCTCTTTTGAAGTCACGCTGTACGGAAGCCTGGCTGCCACTGGACGCGGCCACATGACCGACGTGGCCATTCTGGATACCCTACAGCCTCATGCTCCCGTGGAAATCATCTGGAAGCCTCATGTATTCTTTCCTTTCCACCCCAACGGAATGACCTTCAAGGCATTCGACGCCCAAAAGAAGAAACTGGACGAATGGACGGTGTTCAGCGTGGGAGGAGGCGCACTGGCGGAAGAAGGACACGACCGCACGGCTACCAACGACATTTACAGCATGAACACCATGAGCCAGATACTCTACTGGTGTGAACACACGGGCAGAAGTTACTGGGAATACGTGGAACAGTGCGAAGGCAAGGAAATCTGGGATTTTCTGGCAGAGGTATGGGAGACCATGAAGGCAGCCATCCATCGGGGACTGGATGCCGAAGGGGTACTGCCCGGTCCGCTGAACCTGCGTCGTAAAGCCTCTTCTTATTACATCCGGTCGAAAGGATACAAAGATTCTCTCCGTTCCCGGGGACTGGTCTTTGCCTACGCCCTGGCCGTCAGCGAAGAGAACGCTTCGGGAGGAAAAATCGTGACGGCACCCACCTGCGGTGCCTGCGGAGTGGTTCCGGCGGTTCTGTATCACTTGCAGAAAAGCCGTGAATTCAGTGACGCACGTATCCTCCGTGCACTGGCCACTGCCGGTCTGGTAGGTAACATCGTGAAACACAACGCCTCTATTTCCGGTGCCGAAGCCGGATGCCAGGCCGAAGTGGGAGTAGCCTGCTCCATGGCTTCAGCCGCCGCCAGCCAGCTGTTTGGCGGCAGCCCGGCACAGATTGAATATGCGGCAGAAATGGGACTGGAACATCATCTGGGCATGACCTGCGACCCTGTATGCGGACTGGTACAGATTCCTTGTATCGAACGCAACGCGTATGCCGCCGCCCGCGCCCTCGATGCCAACATCTATTCGGCCTTTACCGACGGACACCATCGGGTGTCATTCGACAAGGTAGTCGAAGTCATGAAACAGACAGGGCACGACCTCCCTTCCCTATACAAGGAAACCAGCGAAGGAGGCCTCGCCAAGAACTATCAACCCATGGATTAAAAGGACCTGAAAAAACGCAAGGACGTTTCAATAAAAACGCCTTTGCGTTTCAACCAAAACGTACTTGCGTTTTAAGTGAAACGTACTTACGTTTTAAGCAAAACGCAAGTACGTTTCTCATCAGTGTACAACAATTTAATTCCCAGACATTTACGACTTCCCGCATGATTTGTATCAGCCACTACGATTCTCCCTTGGGAGGCATCACCCTTGCCGCCACGAACGACAGACTCTGCGGACTGTGGTTTGACGGACAGAAGTATTTCGGCAGTACCCTTCGGGAAGAAACCGAAGAAAAAGAAATTCCCGTCTTGTGTCAGACCCGACAGTGGCTCGACCTCTATTTTTCCGGAAAGAAGCCCGGCTTCCTTCCCCCGCTTCGTCTTGATGGTACCCCTTTCCAACAAACCGTCTGGAACATCCTGTCCAGTATCCCCTACGGAAAAACCCAGACCTACAAAGAAATGGCCGCAGAAACCGCCCGTAGGCTCGGACGTCCTCACATGGCTGCCCAGGCGGTAGGAAACGCCATCGGACACAACCCCATCAGTATCCTTATCCCCTGCCATCGGGTGGTGGGAACCAACGGCAGCCTGACCGGATATGCCGGAGGAACAGAACGCAAACTTGCCTTGCTGCAGATTGAACATATACCTTATTATATAAAGTAATTACATGAAACCGTACGCAGTTTATTTATTCGATTTTGACTATACCCTGGCCGACTCTTCCCGCGGCATCGTGATGTGCTACCGTAACGTACTCGAACGTCACGGATTTCATCAGGTGGACGACCACGCCATCAAACGCACCATCGGAAAAACGCTGGTCGACTCCTTTTCCATCCTGAGCGGAGTGACGGATGCCGATACACTGGAAATCTATCGGAAAGAATACGTGAAAGAAGCCGACCAGCACATGACAGCCAACACCCTGCTTTTCCCCGAGACGGAAGAGGTGCTGCACGCATTGAAAGCACGCGGTGCCCGCATCGGCATCATCTCTACCAAATACCGCTACCGCATCATGGAACTGCTGGGGAAGAAATTTCCGGAAGCATTCATTGACATTATCATAGGAGGTGAAGACGTGAAAGAAGCCAAGCCCTCTCCCGAAGGACTGCTGTTGGCCATCTCCCGTCTGCAATGTCCCAAAGAACAAGTGCTGTACCTGGGCGACAGCACGGTGGATGCGGAAACAGCCCAAAATGCCGGAGTCGATTTTGCCGGCGTCTTGCACGGCATGACCACCCGCGAGGAGCTGGCAGCCTATCCGCATGTAGCCATCCTGCCCGACCTGACTCCGCTCAAATAAAAAAACGAGTCCATCGGTTGTTTTTTTCAGATAAATAGTTGGTTATGTAAATTTAAAGCCGTAAATTTGCAGCCGATTTTAGTCCGTGTAGGTAAAAAAGTAGCCGGAGAGAACGGTTCACCTTGCGGAGGAAACCCGTTTAATATTTATTTAAAATGTACGTAATCGTAGAAATTAACGGTCAGCAGTTCAAAGCAGAAGAAGGCAAGAAACTGTTTGTTCAGCACATCCAGAACGCTGAAAACGGTGCAACTGTTGAATTTGACAAAGTCTTGTTGGTTGACAACAACGGTACTGTAACTGTAGGTGCTCCTACTGTAGACGGTGCAAAAGTGGTTTGCGAAGTAGCTTCTCACTTGGTAAAAGGTGACAAGGTATTGGTATTCCACAAAAAGAGAAGAAAAGGTTACAGAAAACTGAACGGTCATCGCCAGCAGTTTACTGAATTGACAATCAAACAAGTTATTGCTTAATCATTTAAAACGTAGAAGAAAATGGCACATAAGAAAGGTGTAGGTAGTTCTAAGAACGGCCGTGAGTCAGCTAGTAAGAGATTAGGCGTAAAGATATTCGGTGGTTCAGCTTGCAAAGCTGGTAACATCATTGTTCGTCAAAGAGGAACAGTTCACAACCCGGGTGAAAACGTAGGTATGGGTAGTGACCACACTCTTTACGCATTGGTAGACGGTACTGTATGTTTCAAGAAAGGTCGCGAAGACAGAAGCTATGTTTCTGTAATTCCTTGCGCTGAAGCATAATCTACTGAAAAGGAAATTTGAAAAAGGATATTCTCTTTTGGGAATATCCTTTTTTTTATCCCCTACAAACAGCTGAAAACAAGTTTTTTCCTCTCCATCAAATACTTGTTTCCAACAAACAAGCACATTTTTTTAAGCTTACTTTGCTAAGTCAAAATATCTATTCTTAAAAAACGTAGTAAGCATGAAAAAATTCATTCTTTTATTCTGGCTAATCCTTGGTGCATTGTCACTATCATCATGCACCGAAGAAGAAGAAATTACACAAGGGGACATCGTAGGAGTAGTAACAGATGCTGTCAATGGGACACAGCCCCTAAGTGGCGTACAAGTAAGCATACTTCCGAATGGAGCCAGCACCAGTACAGGAAGTGATGGGAAATTCAGCTTTCCTCAGCTAAAAGCTGGAGAGTACAAAATTCAATTTATGAAAGAAGGGTATGAAACCAATACCAAAAGCGTAACGGTTGTACCAGGACAAGTTTCAAATGCAGATATCCAACTTACTGCTGTTGTGCAAGATGCGCTTATACAAATCACCCCTTCTACCTTGAATTTTGGGACAACTCAAAACGAGCTGTCTGTAAAAATCCAAAACAACGGCAACACAAGCACCGACTGGAGCTTGGATTTAGGAAGCCACACTTGGTTAATTGCCAACCCGATAGCTGGACAAATAGAAGCAAACAAGCAACAAAGCATCATTTTCACCGTAGACCGTGACAAACTGACCGAGACACAGACTGCAATCATCAAGTTATCCGCGTTCGGCAATTCTTTCCCTATCAACGTGTCGTGCGCTCCGAAAAATGCACAATCTTACATGAGTGTAGAACCCGAAATTCTTGACTTTGGCAACGATGTACAAGAATTACCCCTCACCATCAAGAATACAGGAAACTCCACATTAAACTGGTCTATTGCCAGTCCATCAGAACCAGCTATTACTCTATCCGAAAACAGTGGTTCCATTACAGCAAAAGGTTCTAAAGTAGTAAAAGTCTTCCTAAACCGCAACAATGGAGCTGTAAACATAAACACTACTTTAGTTTTATCAGACGGAATCAAAGAGCAGGCCATACAAGTTGTCTCTGGAAGTGAATCTCAAACCGGTATCATGAATATTGAACCTGAAATACTTGATTTTGGAAAAGATATCAATGAAGCTTCATTTACCATAAGCAACACCGGAAAGGGAGAATTAAGCTGGAACATAGAGGAAATCAAAGAAAACAGCCTGACAGTAACTCCCACTGAAGGGAAAATTACTGCAGGAAGCAGTCAAACTGTAAATGTGCAACTGGACCGAGACAAAATGCCGGAAGAACTCAATGCAACGCTGAACGTTTCAGATGGAAAAACACACAAGACAATCCAAATTACAGGTCAGAAAGACAACTCTCCCAGCCTTGTAGTCGGCCAAGGACTTTATGCATATTACAAATTTGACGGTGACTTCAATGATATGACAGAAAATGCAATCAATGGATTCGGGAATAATTCTCCTTCTTTCGTAGAAGGAATTACGGAAGGCTCACAAGCTGTCAAATTCAGTCTTACAGACAACAGTTCATTCATCGTTCCTAAAGCAATCACCGACAGTCGTACGCTGACGGTCAGTTTTTGGGGAAAAGACTTTAGCGACGGCAATATTTTTTATTTAGTCTCATCCAACAACAACGCTTCCATGTTTACATTTACAATGAGCCAAGGAAGTCTTAAGTTTGTAACGACACGCTATAACAATGAATATCAATATAGCAACAGACCCGCCTTCACACACCCTACTATAACAGACGGCAAATGGCATCATATTGCACTGGTATCTGATTTCAATAACATCGAATATGCCACCACAACGACTTCACTTTACGTTGATGGAGTTCTTGTAGATACTATCACAGAGTACGTTAATCCATTTGAAGAAGGAACTCATTCTCAGGCATCCTATGGTACAGGTATTAAATTCATTATGGGAGGTAATGTCACTATAGAAAGAAAAACTGTAAATGGCACAAACATGACGATTGACAATTTCCGGGTATATAATACCCGTTGTCTGTCAGACAAGGAAATCAAACAAATTTATGATGCCAAACAATAACTGAAATAACTAAAGGATTATTATACCAACACGAGCTGTAGCGTTTCCTGTTACAGCTCGTGTTTTTACACAATAAACCAGAACAATACACATTATTCAAACAAAACAAAGCCGCTCCACAGAAACTCATCTTCCGGCTGGCTGCTTATCAGCTCACGCTGCGTCCTGGCAAACGCTTCGAACATGCTACATCCATTGACCCAATAACGATAAAAAGCCGTAATGAAAAGCACTGTCTTTGTGTCCGATATATTATTCAAGTTGGCTAATACAGCCTTGGCACCTGCCACTTTAAAAGCCCTTATCAAACCAAACAATCCTTCTCCATCCTTCATCTCGCCGGAAGCAGAACGGCAGGCCGATAAAACCACCAGGTCTGTTCCATTCAAGTTCATTTGAGAAACATCGCATGCCGTCACTATGCCGGAATCCATGGCATCATAAGGTATCGGTTTATTCCAATAACGGTTGGCTCCCGTAAGCAAGAATCCATTCCGCAGCATCGGATTCTTATACGCGCTGCAACCCACCAACGGATTTTCTTCAAAAGACACAATCCTCCCATCCGGAACGTTTTTATCGTACAACAAGGAAAAGCCATGAGTCGCCACATGAATGATACTATGTGGGACAACCTGAAAAGACAAACCCAGAAAATTGGCCTTATTCGCCTTACGGCCTAAAAACAAATGAGATTTCCATCCCTTCGGAAGCAGCGTATCAATACGACATAATTCCTCCCTGCTCCCCGGTAAATACTGGACTCCCTGCCCCCGCACTCCTTTCAGTGAAGGGAGCTGCGAAAAATAGGCCCCACCAAATCCATACAATGTATATTCAGCCTCTTTATCATCCTTTCTACCCATTTTCAGTCGAAGAAAATCTTCAATACTCAATAAATAATGCAAGTCGTATGTTTCAAGCAATCTTTTCTTCTGATACAGCATATTCCCCCAATACACCTCCATCATATCCCCTTCCAGACAAAGATACAACTTGGTTGAGGAACCAATAAACCGGCTGATAGGCTTCCATATCTCGTCAGCCTCCCGATTTTCCACACGGAGGCGAAAAAGCTCCCTTTTCTTCGGTAACACCACAACCCTTGGACATGACAAATCTGCCCTCATAACCAAGGCTACATATTGCCGGTCATAGAAATTAATCGGTAAATCGATTATTTTGATAAGCGTTTCATCGGGAGCAAGCCACCTTTTCAAACTTCTCCAATCCTTTAACTGCGCCGAATCACACTCTGAAGGCGAAAATCCTCCTACCAAAGAAACTTGTTTCCGCTTCAATCCAATCAGCTTGACCCACATGTCAAACTTACTGAAATAGCGAGGATTTCCGGGCAACAGATAATAATCAGGAGTATAATAAAGTGAATCTATCGACTTCTGCAAATCGAGGGCTATAGGACGGGAATCTTCCTTAATTCGAGTGACGGGCGAAGGACTGACAGCCAATAAATTTTCTTTCAACAGGCTGTGCTCCAGAAGTAGCTCAGCCACAGATTCATGCCGGATATGGCGGAGAGAAAAACGCTGTATCATGTCCAGATAATATCGCAAGAGATTACCGAGTTCGTCTCGTTCCTCTGGCAGAAAATAAAATAAATCCATACTCAAATATTTTCGGATTTCAGCCAGCAGACAACGATAGACTCCAGCAGCCTGCTCCAGATGTCCTTGTCGTTCGCATATACAGGCCATTTGGATGGTATATAAATAGAATAATGGCAAAGTGCCATTTTGAAAGATTTCTTCCTTCGTAAAGGCTGGAGAAGCTATTTGTTTCAATCCTTCCATCATTTTCCCAGCTTCATCAGGATGTAACTGCATGAGATACTGAATGGCATCCTTTTGTCTGGAAAGTCTGTGAAAAGAAACAGGCTCATATTGCAGACTCAAAGTCAATGCCTCTTCACAACTGGTCAAAGCTTCCTGCAGCTTTCCTTGCTTGATTTTATACAGACTGCAATCTGCCAGATAGCGTGCCTTACATTTTTGAAACCAGGCTTCATAAAAGGAATAAATACTGTCCGGTTGTTCATCACACTGTTCCAAAATCGTTCTGGCACGCACCAAATTCGTACTCACTTTTAACAAATCAAACATATAGGCTATTCCTAGACTGCTGTCCTCATCTTTATCAATGAGTGTTTTGTTCCTGCTAAAACTGATTTCCAAATTTCTCCGCACAAGTTCCAGATACTTCCACGAAAAAACGTCTTTATCCAGTTCCCGACCAAATATCTTCTCTGCTTCTTCCGACAATTCCTCAAAGAATGAAGGACATTTCTTTTCCAGGCAATCCAGACTTTGCTGATAAAGTTCCCAGGCATATTCCAGACTATCTCCGATGAGCGGTTCCCAATATGTTTCCAGCTGTCGGTTTGAAGAATGATACGCATATAAAGCCGTTACCTTCAACATACATCCCAGCCATACCACAACAAAGAGTAAGTACCTTAAAACCATCGCCGTTGATTTAATGCATCATAAATTTGCAGGGCTTCTTCACTATAAGAGTTCTTCTGTTGGCTGATATATAAAGCCCAATCAACCGCTTCCTCTCTCTTCCCATCGTGTAGCAAGCATCCCAACATCAACCAGTCTCCCACTTCTTTATTCACACTTTTCTGAAGTTCCTCAGCCAATAAATACGCCTGCCCGATATTATCCTGACGTAAAAAAGCTATCCCCAGATACATTTTGCTCTTTTCCGTAATGCAAACCAGCTTATTTCCCTCCGACAGCTGCTGATAATAAAGAACCAGACTATCACTTTTTCCCTCTGAATACCATTCCTCGATATGCCGGTTTATTCTAGCTGTCTCAGGAGTGGAAAAACCTTCTGAGCGTAAAGTTTCCCACACAGGCGGATTATAAACTTCATGCAAAACGTCCTGGGTACTGAAACGATACATTCTCCCGTAAAAGTAACCAAGTACCATCAGCACGCATAAACAAGCTGCTACCCAACGGACCTGAGCCTTTACTGACAGTTTCTTCCTTTCCGGCTTTTTCTGGTACAGGATTCTTGCTTCTGCCTTTTTTCTCTCGGCCTCTACAACCAGTTGCCTGAGAAGAACTTGTTCCCTGAGAGCCTCATCCTTTTCCATTCGAGCGATGAAATCCGATTCTTCTTCCGAAGTCATCTCATAATTCAGAAAGCGGTCTATTTCATCCTGTATTCTATTTTCCCTGTTTCTATCCATAACTTATTTCTTCAGTTTATAATAAATGCCCATTCTCTCCAGCCTGCGTTTCAGCTCAAAAGAAAAACGGCGCATACACGAATTCTTCTTACTTTTAGCCACACTCGCCGATTGATAGCCCATCCGCTCGGCAATCTCACTCATACTCAAGCGTTCCCAATAGAACAGCTGCAATATCTGATTACACACAGACTCTCCTTCATTCACCAGACGAGACGCCTCTTCCAATGCATTCTTCCAGTCGGTATCCGGTAATAATTCACTTATCCATCCAGCCACAAGAGGACGTTCGGTTTCTTTCTGAAACTTCTTTAAAACCCGGTTCTTCCCAATCCCCAAAAGATAAGTGAAAAGAGAAGCATCCTGCTGCTGGTATTTTCCAGTACGAATATTATCAATCATCAACAAGAAACTATCATGATAAATATCTGATATTTCCTCTTCTCCCAATTGATATCTTTTCTGCATATATCCCATAAATCGTACCCGGTACAACCTATAAAGCTCCTCTATTCCGTCCTTGGAAAGGATATCTCCTCGAACATCCTGATTTTCTCCCCGTCTTTTCCAGTCAAACACAAAATGCATAACTTTCACTTTAATGAATCACAGACAATATAAACAGCTTCTCCTTATCACTACACTCCATATATGGATGTTGTAATTTCAACAACGGACTGGAAGGTAACTGTCGCATGGTCTCATTTACTACCTTGCACCAACCTTCAGCCGTAAATCCAGCAATTTGTTTTTCTGCCACCTGTACGAAACTATAAGTCAGTTTTCCATAATGACACTTGCTCTTCCGACTATAATATTCATAATTTGTCTCCTCCGGCTTACATGCACTCAATACCATAGTAGGAGCCAGATTAGCCAAAGACTTCAATTTCATACTACACTCCAAATGCTTTCCTCGTCGAGGAGTATAATTATCCGGAGCAAAAATTTTAGTGACACCACGGATATAAACACCACTCACATAGCGATTGGCAGTTCCACTATGGCATGCATCCAAAAGTACGAAAATCTGTCCGGATTTCCCCAATTTGCGCCGAAACCTGTCAATCCATTCCCCCAATTCATCATCACTGAAATGCTTTTCTCCCTCATAAATACCAGGAAGATACCAGAACAATGCATCATAAGGGACCAAGGCTTCATCCAACCCGTCCTCTTCATCCCCATTCAAATCCATCATCTGCTGCCCATGGCAAGAAAAATGCAAAAACAAATAGTCGCCAGCCTTCACATTCTCATACAACTTTTGCAACGCCAGATTAATTGCTCCCTTGGTGGCCTTTTCATTTTCCAACAAGATAATCTGTTGATAATGATTTCTATCCAGCAATTCAGAGACTAATATGCCATCGTTATCACCATGAATATTTTCCCATCCACTATCCACCGGATATTTACCAATAGCCACCACCAACGCCCTTCCCGTACGAGCGTCTGCATGACTCCCGCTCAGAACTGCAAATAAAAATAACACACAAAAACAACGGAAAAAAAACATATACGCACTAAAAAAATATTCAACTATCCATTTACCTTTTAGTTCTTTGACGGATAAAGATAAAAAAGATGTTTTGAATATCCCTACTCAAAACATCTTTTTCTGCAAACAAGGTTTTTATCATTCAGCAAGAATCTTGTTTTGAATTAAAGTAGAGATTTTTTTAATTTAATTTGCAATATTAAATATTAAAGCCATGAACCGGAAATTGAATATTTCATATTACACAGCAAAAGAGATGTTGATGGAATTACTTGCGAATAATAAATTGCTGGAAGATGAAGAAATAAAAGTGATGCTGAAAGATATGGCGTTACAAAAAAATGAAGAAGACAGAAACTCATCCATGAATACTCCAATCATTATAGATACAGAATGTCGTCTGTTCTTTCCAATGTACAGCGACAAGGAAGTGAAAATGTCCTATTTACCTAAAACGGTCTATATTTTCTTCTTGCTTCATCATACGGGTGTAGAGTTCAAGAATCTAGACCACTATTTAAAAGAATTATATCAGATTTACCAAATCGTTTCCGAAGAGAAGAATATAGAAGCCAGAAAAATCAAAAGAAGTTTAGAAAACCTCGTTTCACCTGGAAGCAACCGAATTTATGAAATCTGCTCTGTGATACGAAGAACTTTATCAGAAATCCTTCCAAGAGAATTAGTTACACAATATGCTATCACGGGAAAATGGGGAGGGGTTCATAAAATAAAAGCCGAACGTTCATATCTTGAAATCAGACACAAAAAACTGAAACAAATCTTATCAGAATAATCTTTATTGTTTAATATAATATCTATTTAAGTATGAAAAAACTAACTGTAATGCTAATGACAGCATGCAGCATGCTGCTCATTGCCTGCTCATCAAACACCCCCACAAAAACGGTAAAAAAGGCCTTCGATGCACTCATTGACGGTGATTATGAAACGTATGTAAGAAGCCTCTATGTGGAAGACAAATCAGATCCGGAAAAGGTTGAAAAAGATATTCAGGATTTAATCAAAATAGTAAAACGCAATTCAGAGGACGAAGATGAAAAAGTTAAAAGCTACGAAATCCTAAACGAAGAACAGAGTAAGACAGGAAAATGGGTTCGCATCACCTACAAGCTCACCAACGCTGATGGTACAGAGAACACTTCTGATTTCTATTTGACAAAAGATGATACAGGAGAGTGGAAAATTCAAATGTTCGGAACAGACAGATTGATGGATGAATAACAAAGTATCACTTATATCCTCATCGACAATACTTTGAAGTTAAAGTATAATATCCCAATAGTTTAATTACTCAACCTACAGAATCATGACTAGCACGATGAATAAATTAGCAATAATATTCCATCAAACTTGATTACAATATCCCAGTATTCGATATATGTCTGAATATAAGTTTGTCATAAAATATGAACCTTTCATATTCAACATTTTAATTCCTTTTCTTGATTTAATTTTAGCTAATAATTAATCCAACTTAATATAAAAAACAATGAAAGTAAATAATTTATTAGTATCAGGCTTTACCTTGTGTATGCTAAGTATCATTCCCCAACCAATGGAAGCGCAGTTCTTTAAAAAGATAGGCAATATGCTTGAAGCAGTAGATAAAGCATTAGGTGGAGATACCTCGAAAAAAATTACAGCAACAGAAAATGCCGAGACTGATTCCCCTCAAGTGAATAGAACTGTAAATGGCATACATCAAGCTACATTGTATGACAGGGATATAACGATGAAATGTCCTGTAGTAACCAATCAGACCAAAGTGATAACAGTAGATGTGACTCCCAATATTTATGTAAATATGACACCTTATTCTGATGGGGTTGCTTTTGTGAAGGTAGACAAAAAATGTTTCTTTGTAGATACCTTAGGCAATAAAGTTCTTGATTTCAATTATAGCCTTCCTTTTATGCAGGAATATCCTCGTTTTTATCAGGGAGTTTGTCCTGTGAAAAAAAACATGGCAAAGAATATGTCATTAATAGACAAGGCAGGTAAGGTGGTCATGGAACTGCCAGTATATAATTGCACAAACTTTGTAGATGGAGTAGCTGTTGGATTCTTATCTGTTACTAAAGGATATAGTAAAGTCACAAGAGCAGTTTATTTTAATACAAAAGGAGCACTTGTTTATAAAAATTTGATTGAAGATGTCAAATTTGGAACTTTGGAAGCTCTCCGTCCATTGTGTGAAGGACTTGCAGCCCATTATAGCTATTCGAAACAACTATATGGATTTAGAGATAAAGATGGGAATTTGGTTATTTCTCCAAGTTATTCAAAAGTACAAGATTTCAATGACGGGCTGGCAGCTGTTCAGACAACAAGTGGAAAATGGGGCTACATTGACAAAACAGGTAAAATGGTAATTGAAGCAAAGTTCTCGTCAGAACCAAGTCCGTTCAGTGAAGGTTATGCAGTAGTGGAAAAACGGGATGGGAAAAAATGCTATATTGACAAACAAGGAAATGTTGTTTTTGACGGATTAAGAGATGCCCATTATTTTCATCATGGAAGAGCCTTTGTCCGTTTAGACAGGATGTCTAAATACACACTCGCCTTAATAGATAAAAATTTTAAAGTTGTTTCTGAATTTCATACTGACTTGAATACTTTACCTTTAAAAGATGCCGTTTCTTATTCTGAAAATGATATTTTGGTAAGTAATTGTTTCGTAACCGAAATGGGAGATATGATTTTGGGAGCAGAACAGTTAAAAAATCATTTTTCGGACGGATTGACTTATTGTATTGTTTTAAAAGAAGGAGGAAAAACCACTTGCGGTTGTATTAATCGTAAAGGTGAATTCGTCTTTATATTTAAAGAATCTGAATTCTAGTTATTTATAAGAAGCTGTTAAAAAGAGCAAACATCCACTTCTTAAAAACGAAGAATATAAATTAAACTGTGTCAGCAAGGGGTCAAGTATAAACTTTGCTAACACAGTTTTTTATATCTTCAGGCCTACTTATTTTCATCAAAGCAAAAACAAAGCTAACTTTGTGCAAATCAATCTTAACTGTACAAATATGAAAACAAGCTACCTGATTCTTTTATTACTCCTACTCCCTATCCATTCCTTGGCTAGCAATTGTCTTCAAGAACTACATTCAAATATTAATCATTTTATCGCACAGCAAAAGGCAGAAATAGGAGTAGCAATTATCGCAGAGGGAAAAGATACGCTCACCATAGGAAACAATCACCACTATCCCTTGATGAGTGTATTCAAATTGCATCAAGCGCTAGCTGTTGGAAACTATTGTGAAAAACATCGGATATCCTTTGACACTCTGCTCACTGTAAGCAAAACGGACCTCAAACGCGATACATATAGCCCGCTAAGAGACCAATACCCCAATGGAGGGAAATTCTCGCTCAAACAATTGATGCAATATACTCTTCATTTGAGTGACAACAATGCATGCGACATTTTATTTAGATTTATTGGAGGCCCCGATGTGACCGACCGTTACATCCGAAGTTTGGGTATCAAAGATTTCTTCATTCAGCATACGGAAGAGGATATGCACCGCAACCTGAATCTTTGCTACCAGAACTGGAGTACGCCTCTCGCCACCGCAGAAGTCATTGAGGCCTTACTCACCCGCCCCTTGTTTGACAAGGAAAATCAGGAATTCATAAAAAAATCCCTTATCACCTGTCAGACCGGAAAAAGTAGAATAGTCCGTCCTTTACAAGATAAAAATGTTACCGTAGGACACAAAACCGGTACCGGCGACTATAACAAATCCGGTCAACTCATTGCAATCAATGATGCCGGATTTGTACTGTTTCCAGACGGACGTCGTTATACATTGGTAGTATTCGTCAAAAATTCTCAGGAAAATCCTGAACATACCGAAGCAATCATCGCACACATTTCAGGAATGGTTTATCAAGCTTTCTCCAAGCCCTGATAAACTCCTTTCACCAACTGACAGGCCGTTTTCAAATCAATCGTTCCGGTATTCAGCATCAGATTGTAATGATGCGGTTCACCCCATTTCATGCCCGTATAATACTCATAGTGATGAACCCGGTTACGGTTTATCCGCCTGATTTCAGCTTCCGCATTTTCCCGGGCAATGCCATATTCTTCCACACAACGGTTCACCGCGCTTTCCACATCGGAATAACAGAACACTTTCAACACTTTCGGATAATCCTTCAATACGAAATCCGCACAACGACCCACGATGATACAGGATTCTTTGGCGGCCAGTTCCTGAATAATCTTACTCTCGGACACGAACAACACATCATCCGATGAAAGGCTGGACTCCAGCGGCCGTTCACTGTTCTTCGAAAGAATGCATTTCAACCAGAAAGAAGGGATAGACTGCTCATTCTTCACAATGTACTGCTCATCCATTCCGCTACGCTGGGCAGCCAGCTGGATAAATTCCTTGTCATACAACTTAAGACCGAGTTCCTTCGAGAGCATCTCACCCAGCAGATGCCCCCCACTTCCATACTCACGCGCAATGGTAATTACAATATGCTGTCCTTGAGCCATAGCGGCTTTTTCCCGCACGGAAGGATCTGTAATCCATTTATCCAAGAATTGATAATACGGACTTACAAAATGCACAATCGGACCTACCACCAACGCCGAAATCACGGTTCCTTCACGTACCCCATAGATTCCCGACATGAATATCAAGGACAACAAGCAGGCAAAGACAACCAGCGTCACATCAAATCCCAGCTTCACATAGCCGAACTCTCCACGGAACCTTTTTGTGATGACGTTCACAAAATATTCCCCAGCCATCATGGCTGCATTTGCCTTTACCTCGAGTGCGATACCTACGGCCAAAATCACACAACCTATCAACAGGGCAATAATCATATATACATAGGTTTCCGGGTGCAGCCAGAACAACACATAGTGCATACAAATATCGATAAACGTACCGAAACAGAAAGAAATGGGAATCTGCAGAAGGTACATCCGCAAATCAGCTTTCAATTCCTGGCGTGACATCAGAAACGGTTCCAGCACCACAAACAGAAGATTCAACAGGATGGTCCACTGTCCGATGGTCAAAGGAGTAAACATACTCAATACATACGTCACACTCGTAATCGGAGACGTACCCAGCAAAGCCTTGGTAATGAAAGCGATTCCAAGTGCGTTTACAAACAAAGAAACGCAAAACAACAGGTAGCGTCTAAAAAGAAATACATTCATATATCATCTGCTTTTATAAACGCCGCAAATTTCTGTCTATTTTTCCGCTTCTCAATCATAAAAGAGCAACTAATTTTGGTCGAAAACGAAACAAGACTTACATTTGTAGAAAAAATACGTAAGATGAACAGGCTACTGACTGATATCATGAAAGAATCGGGCCAAAAGGCTGGAAACACCTTGTTTGCCCCAATAAAGCATCCCCATTTTCAGACAAACTCCATCGTCATAAAACAAGGATTCTTCTTCCTGCTCGTCACAAACGGAACAACGGCCATCACCGATGCCTTCCATCGCTATACGCTTTCCGCCAACCAGCTGCTGGTACTTACCCCCAGTACCGAGAGTGTGCTGTCCAATGCCAGCCCCGATTTCTCCATGTCGGCCCTGTACATCAATCCCGATTATTTTGACAGCCTGCCCGACGGACAACCCGTGTACAATCAGGTGGCCCGCTACCTGGGCAACTACCAGCTGCCCATTTTCCGCCTTCAAGATGCATCCGCTAAATACATGCAAAAAACGATGTCACTCTTTTCGGAACAGCTGAAAGCCATGCAGCTGTATCAGGACGGAATCATCCGCCATCTGTGCAGTTTTCTTCTCCTGCAAATCACGGATGCCCTCTGCCAGGAAAACCGGAATACTCCAGTCTGCGTAAAACGTTCCAACGAGATTTTCCGCAATTTCAAGAAACTGCTGGTACACCATTACCGGGAGGCACACACCATCCAGTTCTATGCCGACCAACTCCATATCTCAACCACCTATCTTTCCCGTATCGTCAAAGAGCTGACAGGGCATACCGTCTGCTTCCATGTGTCGGAACTCCTGTGTGCAGATGCCCGGAAACTACTGGAATGTACCGACATGGATATCAAGGAAATAGCCGACTACCTGGGATTCTCCGACCAGTCGGTATTCGGCAAATTCTTCATCCGGAAAACCGGACTCTCCCCGCTGAAATTCCGGATGCGGAAAGAAAGAAAAGGCAAAGAAGACAAAAGCGGAGTTCAAGCATCTCAAGGATTGTAACTCCAGCCACAATCATTGTGGTATATCATCAGCCGGCTCATCCCTCCATCCACCGTGATATTCTCTCCGTTGATGAAAGAGTTACGTTCGTCACAAAGGAAAGCCACCACCCGCACAATGTCCATAGGCTCTCCCACTCTACCCGAAGGATGTTGCTTCAAGTCCCCTTGACTATACACCGGTTGATACGCCTCTTCTTTATGGTAAGCCCCCGTGTCAATCCATCCGGGAGCAATCGAATTGACGCGTGCCACTCCCGACAGACTTACAGCCAAGGCATGTGTCAACGCCGTAATGCCTCCTTTGGCTGCCGTATAACTCTCGGTATTCGGCTGCGACTGGAAAGCACGGGTAGAGGAAAGGTTCACAATGGAACCAAGTCCTTGGAAATGCTCCTTAAACAATTTGGACAGCATAAAAGGAGCGGCTACTCCCACACGCTGCACATATAGAAAATCCTCATAATCGCATCCTTCCAGAATTCCTCCATGCATCAGACACGCATTGTTAATCAAACAGTGGATACCTTCCGGCTGTTCCCGAAGCACCCAATCCGCAAATTCCTCCAGCACTTCCTTCTCGGAAATGTCACCGGAAAATCCCGCCACATTTTTCCCTTGCCTACGCATTTTTTCCACTTCAACCAGCATCGCTTCCCGGTCACAATCCACAAAATACACTTTATCGCCTTGAGAAGCAAAATATTCCACAATACAACGGCCGATGCCCCCGGCACCGCCTGTCACTACTATCACCCGATTCATAAAACGTATATTCTTTTAATTTTTCTATTTTTCCGTATAATTCCCAATTTTTCTTATACACTGCAAAAGTAAGAAATTTCATCAAACATTTCCTGTGCGGGAAATGTTCTGTTCCTAAAAATGAAATGATTACATGAAACTGATAATGAGCGACAGACCGCTGGACATTACTCTCCAGCCCAAGGAAGACATCCGCTATTTCGATTTGTCTTCTTTGAAAATTGCGAATTGCATGGGATGTTTCGGATGTTGGACGAAAACTCCGGGACAATGTGTCATCCGCGACGAAGCCACTCAAATTTATCCCTGCATTGCCCAAAGTGATGCCGTACTATATGTGAGCCGTCTGGCCTATGGAGGCTACGACACTCCCATGAAAACCATGCTCGAACGAGCCATCCCTGTGCAACAGGCCTTCATACGCATCCATCAAGGCGAAACGCACCATGTGCAACGCGACGTGAAACTCAAACAAGCCACCATTATTGCTTACGGCGATACGGACGAAGAAGAACGTGACATTTTCCGGCAATTAGTGGTCCGCAATGCCTGCAACATGAGTTTTGCCCAGCACGAGATTATATTTACCACCGAAGCCATGGTAAACGACACGGTAAAAAAGACACTGGAAAAATGGAAAAAATACTGATACTGAACGGCAGCCCAAGAGCTCCTAAATCAAATTCAAAGCGTTATGCGGAGATTTTTATGAAGCATTATCCGCACGAAGCGGTTTACCGCTCTGTTACTCCCAGAAATTACCTCAGCCTTTGTAAGGAGATAAACGACTATACACAGGTATTGTTCGTCTTCCCGCTGTATGCAGATGCCCTTCCAAGCGGTTTTCTCCAATTTCTCAAGACTTTGGAAGCTTATCCGCCAGCCCGTAAACCCCTTATCTCTATCCTGATAAACTGTGGCTTTCTGGAACATGAACAGAACGAAGTGGCCATCCGCATGATACAGCTGTTCTGCCGACGAAACGGATACTCCATGGGGTCTATTCTCATGCTGGGAAGTGGAGAAGCCATTCTGGACACACCTTTCAAGTACATTGCCACCCGCAAAATCTGCCAACTGGCCCAGTCCATCGCTTCAGGTCGCTACCGCACCCTGACCGGCACAATGCCTTTGTCCAAGACTCTGTTCCGCATGGCAGCCGAGATTTACTGGACTCGCTACGGGAAACGGTTCGGCACCTCCAAACAGCAGATGCAAACCATGGAAATAGAAAGAAATGCTTCCTCCTAAAATAGAAAATGGAACCACCAAGAAAAACTCCCCTTATTCAGCCTTTGCAATCACAAGCTGAATAAGGGGAGTTTTCTATAAGATAAATAAATTCTCTGTTTAACCTATCGTCAATTCACCGTCTACAGTCACCTGATTTTCCCACGCACCGATAGAACCGCTTTCTACCACGATGCCTTCACGGCCCACTTTCAAGGTAATGGTACATTTGGCACCACCTTTCAAGTCTGTTTGGGGCTTACCCAACTGGGTAAACAATTCACTCAGTGTAAAAGACTTATGCTGTCCACCCACCGTTACATCCAAAGTAATTTCTGTAGTAGCTTGAGGAATCACATAAAATGAAGCAGATGCACCGGTAGAAGTGTACTGACCTTTATCAGACTTCACTTCTCTTATTTTTCCTTGAAAAGCATCTACTGTACACTGCGTATGAGCTTTCACCAAAAGCGATAAATTCTTCAAAGCATCTGCCGAATAACCATCTCCCGGAGTAAAGGTCACATCCAAGCGATGCAACGCATGCACAAAATTCAAGTTTACTGCCTCCGAAGTACCCACATTCACCGTTTGGACAGGAGCAAGAAGCAAGTCTTTGTCAGTAGCCTTCAGCACATCAAATTCAAAAGTACCACTTTCTGTGACGGTCTGCTTCGGATAACAAGCCGCCATCTGCACCTGACTGGTACTTTCCGGTAAATTCAATCCGCCCCATGTTATTTCATCCTTCTGATATGCGTAATCCAGAGAAGTTTTATTGGCATCTGCTTTTGTAACACATAATGTCATTACATCCCCTTTGCTAAAACTGCCACTACCATCCGAATTCAACTGTGGCACACGTGATTGGGGAGAAACATCCGCCACAATCGTAATAGCCTGATTAGAAGATGACTGGGTTGGGATTTCATTGGTTGTACAAGATACCGCTATCCATGCGGCAGCTACAAGTACATAAAAACAATTCTTTTTCATTTTATTATTCTATTTCAATTATTTATCATTATTATACTCCAGGAAAAGCTTTCCGCCATATATCCTGCCGTAAGTCTACTAAAGTCAACGAACATATCGTTGATGTTCTCTTCGTAGGTGTTCCATCAAGTTTGTCCAATGGAGCCAAAAAAGTCTCTCTTGTCTTATCTCCAGATGCTCCAGCCAGTTGGTACACGACCTTAAACCGTTTGACTGCACCATAATTGGGATCCTGATCTGCCGAATTGTTATCACAAAAATACAAATAAGCCACATTACCCTCTGCATCAAATTCAGCCCCCCAAATGGTCATAGCATGAAGTCCTTCATTTGCATTAGCAAAGCCATATACAGAAAAACCGATTGCTTTATGGTTTCGAAAAGCATCCTTCATCCAATTGTTAAAGTTCTTTTTTGACATATTGTAAGTGTCCGTAGCCACTACATTATCTTTCGAAAACACCTCACTAAAAAAGCCTTTAAAATCCGTATTGTAATTTGCATTCAATTTTTGGCCGTCACCATTAATGAACCAATTGACACCTCCTGTTTCCCAACTTCCTAAATTCGGAAAAGAATTCTTGAAGAATGCGAATATATCACTATGGTTCTGGTCATTTTCTGTCATCCGACGATATTCCTTAGGACAAGAACTCTCCGGATGTACAGCCTCGTATGCTTCCACGTATTTACTATTATGCTCCAACCACCAATGAAGCAAATTGGATGCAGTAGCAGCCCAACACATATTGTTATCTCCTCCTTTATAGTCGATAGTCTTGTTGCAATCATACCAGCCGCAATTTTCTTTCCAAGTAAGATAAGTCACATTATCAGGTAAACCATTATACTCATACCGGAACCATACCCCATCCGGAAAACTTGACATCCAGTCTGGGTAAGTTTGAAGTTCATCTATCCCTGGACAAGCCGGAGAATTTATACCATACACCCACCGGGTCTGATTGGCAAATTCTGTATCTACTACCTCATCATCTACACCTGTATCTCCAGACTTCAGGGTCAAGTTCAACGTAGTCTGCATTCCTGGTTTGAACGATTGCACTTCTGAATCAAGCGAATAAGAAATTTCTTTCTCGCCATAAGTCAAACGAAGCAATCCGTCTCCCTTCTGATAATCCGAGGCATCTTGCGGAAGAATAATGGCTGAATACGTATGCTCTGCTGTCTTCAGAGGTGTAATCCAATAATAACTTTTCTTGGATGATAAGTTCACACTTCCATCCACCAGAGAAATCTCACCATTCGTACAACTCCGTATCTTCAGTTCCAAATTCTCCGGAACAGTTCCTTTCAGATGAATATTAATCTGATGCAAGGCATGCTTGAACAACAGCTTGGCGGAACTCTCTTCCGACCCTACAGTTGTTTGGGCAAAAAGAATATCTGCCTCCTGCTTATTTACTGCAATGCTCTGATTCAGCGGCAAATTAAGAATCCGACGGGTCGCATCCCCTACTGGCTGTGACAAAACCGGAAACAAGGCCGACAAAGTCCACGTTCCTTGTCCGTTATTCACCCGTTTCAAAGAAGGAGTCCACCTTCCACCTTCATACTGCAACCAGACGTTGGAAGTTCCTTCTCCGACTTTCGTCCACACATCAATGCGGTCGCCTTCCTCAAAACAGCCGATACCTTCGTCATCCACTACCGCACGACTGTCCTGCGACCAAGCAGATTTGGCACACTCCAACGTAAAGTCCTCCTTCTTCGATATAGAAATATCCTCCGTGCGGTCGCACGACATCAAGAATAACATGCTGCCCAAAAGAGCAACAAACAATCGGTTCATTTGCATCATCAATACAGGTTCGTTTCTGTGTCATCAACATTTACAATCAAACAAGAGTTTTGTTCAGAATCTCATACAGAAACACGGCTTTTTTCTGTTTTTTTCACAAAACACAAAAAGAATAAATTCCTTCCGGACCTTTTCACCATGCTACCGGTGCCCGGCCCTTTCCTTCTCCCATCAGAATTTCCGGACCATGACACCTTAAACTGAAAGCACTATTTTTTCCGATAACAAACCGTCCCTGTTGCCTGGAAAGTCGGCATTACCAATACCTCTGCTATCTGAATGTGTGCAGGAGCGGAAGCAGCATAATACACCACCTCGGCAATGTCATCCCCCGTCAGCGGACGGATGCCTTCGTACACGGCATCGGCTTTTCCCTTGTCGCCCCGGAAACGGACGACAGAGAAGTTTGTCTCTACCAGCCCTGGCTTGATGTTCGTCACCCGCAGCGGAGTATCCACCAGGTCGATACGCAATCCGTCGGACAATGCTTTCACGGCTGCCTTCGTCGCACAATACACACTGCCGCCCGCATAAGCCGCATCTCCGGCCACAGAACCGATATTGATGATATGCCCGCATCCACGTTCCACCATCCCCGGCACAATCATCCGCGTCATGGCCAACAATGCCTTGATATTGGTATCAATCACCACATCCCATTCTTCCAGCGAACCTTCATATTCTTTATCCATTCCGATTACCAGTCCGGCATTGTTAATCAGCACGTCAATGTGCCGCCATTTATCCTGTAAGGAATCTACCGCCTGACGCATGGCCTGCCGGTCGCGCACATCAAACGGCAGCGTCAGCACTTCCACGCTCTGTGCCGTAAGTTCTTTTTTCAGGCTTTCCAGTTTTTCCACGTTTCTTCCGTTCAATATCAGGTTGCTTCCCATGGCTGCAAATTTCCGTGCGCAACCCTCACCGATACCACTTGTGGCACCTGTAATAAAAACCAATTTCCCTTTCATATATTCCTTGTCTATTTTTTATTATGATATTACTGCTTTCCCTTCTTAAATGCATCGAGCACAGCCAGTCCCTTTTCCGCATCACTTTCCTTTATCATCACCTGTATCTGTTGGGCAAATGCAATGATGGGGCCATAACCACTACGGACACTATTTGTCAGAAAACAGTCGATGCCTTCATCTTTCAATACCGTTTCCAGCAACTGACATTCCCACAACTCTCCACGATACAATTCAATGATTTTATCCTGTTTCATCACACAATTTTCAGGTCCTAACTCCTTGCAAAGATAGGAAAGCATTCCGACAAAAAACGGTCTTCCGCTTCATTCTTTCTTTTTTATTCGCTTATTCTCGCGATATTTCCTATCTTTGCCACCGATTATTAATGCAAATTTAATTTTTAAACATGGAAAATAAATACATTACGGTAGCATATAAACTGTATGCAGTGGAAGACGGAAAAAAAGAATTGCGTGAAGAAGCTCCGGCCGCCCACCCGTTTCAGTTCATTTCCGGAATAGGATATACACTGGACCGCTTTGAAAAAGAAATTCTGGCCCTTCAAAAAGGAGACAACTTCAGTTTCACCATTCCTTGTGCAGAAGCATACGGAGAAAGAAACGAAGACAACGTACGCCAGGTACCTAAATCAATGTTCTGCGGACCGGACGGAAAATTCGACAGCGACAATATTTTCGAAGGAAACATCATCATGCTGAACGACTCCGAAGGACACCAGTTCTATGCCAACGTGGGTGAAATTACAGACGACAAAGTGGTGCTCGACCTGAATCATCCTCACGCTGGAAAAGACCTTTATTTTGAAGGAACCGTCATGGAAATGCGCGACGCCACCAACAAAGAAATGGAAAGCATCATCAAACTGATGAGCGGTGAAGGCTGTGGAGGCGGATGCGAAGGTTGCGGAGGCGGATGCGGCGACCACGAGCATGAAGACGACGGATGCTGCGGCGGAGGTTGCGGACATTGCCACTAATTCTGAGAAATCCATAACTACCATACGAAGAAGACGGGACACGCCGTCTTCTTTTTATTTTCCACCCGTTTTAATCTTATTTCCCTATGATTCTTATTGCCGACAGTGGAGCCACCAAAACCGACTGGTGTTTCGGAACCACCCTTCACCACAGCCAGATTGTCCAGACAGAAGGCATCAACCCTTTTCATCAGACGGCGGACAAAATAAATGAGATACTCCGCAACGGACTATTACCCCAACTTCCTTGTCCTTCTTCCGACATACAGGACGTATTCTTCTATGGTGCCGGATGCACCCCCGACAAAATAGAAAAGCTGGCTTTCCTCTTGGGGCAGACATTTCCCCACGCCACCATCGAAGTACACAGCGATTTGGTGGGAGCCGCACGTGCTTTATGCCAGCACAAGCCGGGAATAGCCTGTATTCTGGGCACCGGAGCCAACTCCTGCCTGTACGACGGAGAGAAAATCATACAAAACACTCCTCCGTTGGGATACATTCTGGGAGATGAAGGAAGTGGCGCCTATTTGGGTAAACGTTTTCTGGGCGACTGCATCAAGCAGCAGCTTCCGGCCGGACTGCTGGAGGGGCTGCTGAAAGAATACCAGCTGACCCTGCCGGACATTCTGGAAAGGGTCTACAGACAACCTCTGGCCAACCGTTTCCTGGCCAGTCTTACACCTTATATATATAAGCACAAACCACAACCGGAAGTACATCATTTTCTGACGACCTGTTTCACCGACTTCTTCCAACGCAACGTGGTTTCCTACGAAGGATACCGGCAACTGCCCATTTCTTTTACCGGCTCCGTAGCCTGGTTTTTCCGTCAGGAAATAGAAGAAGCCGCACAGCAGCTCCACCTCCACACAGGCGTTTTCATACAGTCTCCCATACTGGAACTGAGGCATTTTCACCTGCCTGAAAAAACGCTTTGACGTTTTCCCTTAAACGCACTTGCGTTTTACTTCAAACGCAAGGACGTTTTGATCAAAACACAAGTACATTTTCAAGCAAACGTAAAGACGTTTTAAAACCCTTGGGAAATTCAATAATTTTCAATACCTTGCGTTATTATTCCTAACATCTAACTATAATTAAATCATCATGAAAAATTTCAGAATCGAGGCCCTTATCCTGGCTGTCGGACTCTTGTTGTTAGGAGTCTTTATTGAAAAGGGATTCAACAAATTTGCAGAGAAAGACCGTTGCGTCACCGTAAAAGGGCTGGCGGAAATCGAAGTTCCGGCCAATAAAGTCACCTGGCCGCTGGTTTACAAAAGCCTCGGAAATAACCTGGGGCAGCTATACGACGATATCAAGCGTTCCAACCAGACCATTATCAGCTTTCTGAAAGAGAAAGGACTGACAGAAAAGGAAATCAGCGTGAATGCTCCCGAAATCATCGACCTGGCTGCCGAACGCTACGGCAACAACCAGAACCCGGCCAACCGCTACAATGTGACAACCGTCATCACGGTCACTTCCGACAAGGTCGACCTCATCCGTGGACTCATCAGCGAACAAGGAGAATTGCTGAAACGGGGTATCGCCATCACTTCCGGCGAATACCAGTACAGGGTGCAGTATGAATACACCGACCTGAACAAAGTAAAGCCGCAGATGATTGAAGAAGCTACCAAAAACGCCCGTGAGGCTGCTGAAAAATTTGCCAAAGACTCCGGCAGCAGTCTTGGAAAAATCCGGCAGGCCAACCAGGGACAGTTCAGCATCACCGACCGCGACCCTAATACACCGTACATCAAGAAAATACGTGTAGTCACAACCATCGACTACTCTCTTGAAAACTAAAAAAATCCAAAATCCGGAGAACGAAGCCTCCACAGAGCCGTTCTCCGGATTTTCTGTTTTCCTTTCTCCCGAAAAAAAAGAACGAAGTATTTTAATATTCAGTATTTTATTATACCTTTGCAGCCGATTTATATAAACAATATAAAGTCTAACACAATTAGTTATTTAAAAACAATTTTTTTATTTAATGGAAAACTTAAAGAACATTGCTCCTATTGAAGATTTCAACTGGGATGCGTATGAAAACGGTGATGCAACAACCAACGTAAGCAAGGAAGAACTTGAAAAAGCTTACGACAGCACCCTGAACAAAGTAAACGACCGTGAGGTTGTAGACGGTACTGTCATCGCAATGAACAAACGCGAAGTGGTTGTAAACATCGGTTACAAATCAGACGGTATCATTCCGTTGAGCGAATTCCGTTACAATCCGGATTTGAAAGTAGGTGACACTGTAGAAGTGTACATCGAAAACCAGGAAGACAAAAAAGGTCAGTTGATCTTGTCTCACAAGAAAGCTCGCGCTACTCGTTCTTGGGACCGCGTAAACGCTGCGCTTGAAAACGAAGAAATTATCAAGGGTTACATCAAGTGCCGCACGAAGGGTGGTATGATTGTAGACGTATTCGGCATTGAAGCATTCTTGCCGGGTTCTCAGATTGATGTGAAACCTATCCGTGACTACGATGTATTCGTAGGCAAGACTATGGAATTCAAGGTGGTTAAAATCAACCAGGAATTCAAGAATGTGGTTGTTTCTCACAAGGCTCTTATCGAAGCCGAACTGGAACAGCAGAAGAAAGAAATCATCAGCAAACTGGAAAAAGGTCAGGTACTGGAAGGTACTGTCAAGAATATCACATCTTACGGTGTATTCATCGACTTGGGCGGCGTAGACGGTTTGATTCACATCACCGACTTGTCTTGGGGCCGTGTAAGCGATCCTCGCGAAGTGGTTCAGCTGGATCAGAAACTGAACGTAGTTATCTTGGACTTCGACGACGAAAAGAAACGTATCGCTCTTGGCTTGAAGCAGCTGACTCCGCACCCATGGGATGCACTGGATCCTAACTTGAAGGTAGGCGACCACGTGAAAGGTAAAGTAGTCGTTATGGCTGACTACGGTGCATTCATCGAAATCGCTCCGGGCGTTGAAGGTTTGATTCACGTATCAGAAATGTCTTGGTCACAGCACCTGCGTTCTGCTCAGGACTTCATGAAAGTGGGCGACGAAGTAGAAGCTGTCATCCTGACTCTGGACCGTGAAGAACGCAAGATGTCTTTGGGTATCAAACAGCTGAAACCGGATCCATGGGAAACTATCGAAGAAAAATATCCTGTAGGTTCTAAGCACGTGGCTAAGGTTCGCAACTTCACTAACTTCGGTGTATTCGTAGAAATCGAAGAAGGTGTAGACGGATTGATCCACATCTCTGACCTGTCTTGGACAAAGAAAATCAAACATCCTTCTGAATTCACTCAGATCGGTGCAGACATCGACGTAGTAGTACTGGAAATCGACAAGGAAAACCGTCGTCTGAGCTTGGGCCACAAGCAGCTGGAAGACAATCCTTGGGATGTATTCGAGACAGTATTCACTGTAGGTTCTATCCACGAAGGTACTATCATCGAAATGCTGGATAAGGGTGCTGTCGTTGCATTGCCTTACGGTGTAGAAGGTTTCGCTACTCCGAAACACCTGGTAAAAGAAGACGGTTCTCAGGCTCAGCTGGATGAAAAACTGCCGTTCAAGGTAATCGAATTCAACAAAGATGCAAAACGTATCATCGTTTCTCACAGCCGTATCTTCGAAGATGCTGCAAAGGCAGAAGAAAAGGCAGAAAAGAAAGCTTCTAAGAAGTCTTCTAAGAAAGAAGAAACTCCGATGATTCAGAACCAGGCTGCTTCTACCACTTTGGGTGACATCGATGCACTGGCTGCATTGAAGGAACAGCTGGAAGGTAAGAAATAATCTTTCTGAATAAATATCAAAAAGGGATTGCACGTATGTGTAATCCCTTTTTTTATGGTATCTTTACGCCGTAATTTTTAAACTTAAAAACAAGAGACAATGATCAGACTAAACGTATTTATCCAAGCAGAAGAAAAGAACTACGACCAAGTAGTCACTGCAGCAAAAGAACTGGTAGCCGCCTCCCTGAAAGACAACGGCTGTGTAGCATACGATTTGTTTCAGAGCAGCACCCGCAAGGATGTCCTGATGATTTGCGAGACATGGAAGGATGCAGCCTCACTGACTGCCCACGAACAGAGTGCTCACTTCACCACTCTGGTTCCTAAAATCCAAGGACTGGCTGCCATGAAACTGGAAAAGTTTGAGTTCTAAGCACTGTTCTACAGAACTTCATACAAAAAAATCCCACCCCATTCGAAAAGAATCAGGTGGGATTTTTGTTGTATGAAGCCTTCCGGCTTTTTATAGAATAAGATGAACGAACTTTTCAGATTACCATTCCACAAACTTACCGCGTGCGCGACGTTCTTTCAATATCGCAGCCAGACGCTTGTTCTTGGATGCCGCAATAAAACGACGGCCAAAAATGTTAGGAATGGCAACTCCCAAGGCAATGCACATAATGACCAGCCCGGAATTTACCCCACTCTCAATGGCCTTCATCAACGGAGTGACCTGGTCGATGGATTGTACATTCATATTAATCAATCCAAACAGCATACGATACATCAGTACTCCCGGAATCATCGGAATAACCGATGGAATGGTCAGCACGTGATTCGGCACATGGAACCAGTGTACGGCCTTGATGGCAATCAGACTGACAAGTACGGAACCGGAGAAGGAACCGATGACAAGTCCCATGTCCAAACCGATATTATTGGTACTCGGTCCCAGATTCACGAAATTTCGGGTACAAACCGCAATGATACCTCCAATGGCTACCACCCACAACAGGCGACGCTGGATATTGAATATCATCGAGAAGCCCATGGCTGAAATAGCCGCTGCAATGGCATATTCCCAATATTTATGATGAGGAACCATACTGATGGTAGGGAAGAAATTATCGATGTGGCAGAGCTTCACTGCAAACGCGATGCCGAACGCCATAGCCGCCACCATCAAAAGGGTGTTCACCGCCCGCACAATACCTACCTGAATGTAATTGTCGAGCATATCGTCCACAAAATTAATCAAAGGAACACCCGGCACGATAAAGAGCGCACAAGCCAGCAACGGATGCCAGGGAGTAGACGTCCATTCAGCCGGCAACAAAGTGGAAGCCCAGGCAATGATGGTAGCCACAAAAGCAGAAATGGCGATACCCATATAATGGTTCAAACCGGATTCATTGCATATCTGACGGAGACGCATACCCAATATAGCCGCGATGGAAGCATACAGGAACGCCATCCAGTCACAACCGAACTGAATACAGAATCCGCCACACGCAAAACCAGCACCGACAGCCACCTGCCAAGGAGTGTAATTGCGTTTCTTCTTGCGGATGTTCTCCAGTTCTTCTTCATACTGGTCCAGCGTGTAATCCTGCTCAATGGCACGCCAAGAAAGTTTACTCACCTCCGAAATGGCCGTCATATTCACACCGTGACCTTCAATCCGCTGAAACTTGGTGAAAGAATAATCTCCGTCACTCACATTCACCATCAGCATCGTAAAACTGACATTGATATGGAGCTTCTCTTCAGGGATGCCAAGGTAAGCAGCCGTACGTTTCATGTTTCTTACAATACGGTTCGTATCGGCCAGACTCTCCACCAATAATTTCCCCGTACGCAACAATAAATCCACTCTACGATGCAGCAACTGATCGTGAGCCTTTACAGTCGTCTCTAAATGTTCCTCTAATATCATTTTGTTTAAAGATTATTTCGGGCGCAAAGTTACGAAAAATATCAATTCTATTCGTACCTTTGTAAATCGAAGTTCCATGTTAATATGAATAAACTTTCACGGAGAGAAGAAGAGAAACAGACCGTAGAACAGATGATTCGCTTTTATTGCAGACATAAAGAAGGGAATACTACCCTCTGCAAAGACTGCAAAGAGCTATTGGAGTATGCCCACCAGAGACTGTCGCACTGTCCTTTCGGGGAACAGAAGAAAACCTGCCGGCAATGCCCTGTCCACTGCTACCGCCCGCAAATGAAACAGAAAATAAAGGAAGTCATGCGATACGCAGGCCCCCGCATGCTTTGGCATCACCCAATCTGGACCCTCAAACATTTGTGGAGAGAGCGGTGACCACACCCAATGTGTGGATTTTTTCCACAATAATCTGTAAAATTCCCCAATACTTCCTTATCGGAAAGGGAAGGAAGTCTGCTGATTTTCAGCTTATAAAACATTTTTGTAACTTTGGCACGAATCTTGTCGGCCATTTTAGAGATAATGGCATCTAAAACTATAAAAAAAATTGAACTTATGAAACGCTTTTTGACTAGGAAAGAATTAAAGGTGAAAAGAAAGGAAATGATTTACATGATTATCGGCATCGCAGTCATTTTATCCATCTATTTTATTTTTACCCGAGAAAAGAAACCCATAGCTGAAATCCCTGTTGTTTCCGTCATGCCTGCCAGCCGGCAGAACGTACAAATATTCGGTGAATATGTAGGACGGGTTCGTGCGCAGCAGTTTGTGGAAGTACGTGCACGTGTAGAAGGATTTCTGGAACAGATGCTGTTTGAAGAGGGTACCTCAGTCAAGCGGAATCAGGTATTGTTCATCATCAACCAAGACCAATATCGCGCCAAAGCAGACAAAGTACGCGCCCAGCTGAAGAAAGATGAAGCACAGGCACAGAAAGCCAAACGTGACCTGGAGCGTATCCGCCCGCTTTACGAACAGAACGCAGCCAGCCAGCTGGACCTGGACAATGCGGTAGCAGCGTATGAGACAGCCGTCGCCAGTGTAGGCATGAGTAAGGCCGACTTGGAACAGGCCGAACAGGAACTGGGCTACACAGTGGTACGCTCCCCTATCTCCGGACAAATCAGTGAACGTCACGTCGATTTGGGTACATTAGTCGGCAGCAGCGGAAAATCCCTGTTGGCTACCATCGTAAAGAGTGATACCATCCTCGTGGACTTCAGCATGACCGCACTTGATTACCTGAAAAGCAAGGAAAGAAACGTGACTTTCGGACAGAAAGATTCTACCCGTTCCTGGCAGCCCACCGTCACCATCACCTTGCCGGACAACAGCGTCTATGAGCACAAAGGACTGGTAGACTTTGCCGCTCCTCAGGTAAACCCGAAAACAGGAACTTTCTCCGTACGTGCCGAACTGGCCAATCCGGACCATGTATTGCTGCCGGGACAGTTCACCAAAGTGAAAGTGTTGCTCGACGTACGTGAAAATGCCACAGTCGTTCCCCAAAAAGCCTTGATTATCGAAAAGGGAGGAGCCCATATTTTCGTCATGAGAAAAGACTCAACTGTGGAAAGACGTTTCATCGAGCTGGGTCCTGAATTCGGAAACGACGTGGTAGTGGAACGTGGATTGTCTGCCGGAGAAATGATTGTGTACGAAGGTTTCCACAAACTGGCTCCGGGAATGAAGGTCCGTGTGCAAGACCCCGCCCAACTTGAAAACGAAGCGAAAAAAGAGGAAGAATAATCCACCTAAACGAAATTACGCATGAAAGTCAGCTTTTTCATTGACAGGCCCGTATTCTCGGCCGTCATCTCCATATTGATTGTAATCGTAGGTATCATCGGTCTGATGATGCTGCCTATCGACCAGTACCCGCAGATTACTCCCCCCGTAGTCAAAATCAGTGCTTCCTATCCGGGAGCCAGTGCCGTAACCGTATCGCAGGCAGTAGCTACCCCTATCGAACAAGAATTGAACGGAACACCGGGCATGCTCTACATGGAATCCAGCAGTTCCAACTCCGGAGGTTTCTCTGCCACAGTTACTTTCGACATCTCCGCCGACCCAGATCTGGCAGCCGTGGAAATCCAGAACCGTATCAAACTGGCGGAATCCCGACTGCCGGCAGAAGTGATTCAGAATGGTATTTCGGTGGAGAAGCAGGCTCCAAGCCAGCTGATGACTCTCTGCTTGACTTCCAACGACCCGAAGTTTGACGAAATCTACCTGAGTAACTTCGCCACGTTGAACGTACTTGATTTGCTCCGCCGTATTCCGGGAGTAGGACGTATTTCCAATATCGGTAGCCGTTACTATGCCATGCAAATCTGGGTAGACCCTGCCAAGCTGGCCAACTTCGGACTTACCGTACAGGATGTGCAGAATGCACTGAAAGACCAGAACCGTGAATCGGCCGCCGGTGTGCTCGGACAGCAACCCATGAACGGAGTGGACATCACCGTTCCCATCACAGCACAAGGACGTTTGTCATCGGCATCCCAGTTTGAAGAAATCGTGCTGCGCGCCAATCCGGACGGCTCACTTATCCGTATGCGCGACGTGGCGCGGGTGTCTTTGGAAGCCTCTTCCTATAGCACGGAAAGTGGTATCAACGGTGGAAATGCAGCCATTCTGGGTATTTACATGCTCCCGGGAGCCAACGCCATGGAAGTGGCCCAGAGCGTGAAAGATGCCATGAAAGAAATCAGCAAGAGTTTTCCGGAAGGAATGGAATACAACTTCCCATTCGACATGACGGATTATATTTCCGAATCCATTCACGAGGTGTACAAGACGTTGTTTGAGGCGTTATTCCTGGTTATCGTGGTGGTATTCCTTTCTTTGCAGAACTGGCGTGCCACACTGATTCCGGTAGTAGCCGTACCGATTTCCTTGATTGGTACTTTCGGATTTATGCTTATATTTGGTTTCTCGCTCAACATCCTGACCTTGTTGGGATTGGTACTGGCCATCGGTATTGTGGTGGACGATGCCATCGTGGTAGTGGAAAACGTGGAACGTATCATGGACGAAGAAAAGCTCAGCCCGTATGAAGCCACCAAGAAAGCCATGGAAGGACTGGTGGGTGCCATCATCGCCACCTCACTGGTATTGGCTGCCGTATTCGTTCCGGTTAGCTTCCTTTCCGGTATCACCGGACAGCTATACCGCCAGTTTACGGTCACCATCGTGGTTTCAGTGCTTCTTTCTACGGTAGTAGCCTTGACGTTGAGCCCAGTGATGTGCTCACTGATTCTGCGCCCGGTTGATCCGAACAAACCCAAGAACAGAGTGTTCCGCTTCATCAACAAATGGCTGGCCATCGGAAACAACAAATACATTATCTATATCAAGCGTGTCATCAAGAATCCGCGCCGTGTGATGGTCGGTTTCGGAATGGTATTGATTTTCATCTATATGTTCCACCGGTTGGTGCCCACCAGCTTCCTTCCGGTTGAAGACCAAGGTTATTTCACCGTGGAACTGGAGCTTCCGGAAACAGCCACTCTGGAAAGAACCCGCGCTGTGACCGACCGGGCTGTAGATTTCATCATGAAGGATCCGGCCGTGGAATACGTACAGAACGTAACCGGTAGCAGCCCGCGTGTAGGAACCAGTCAGGCCAGAAGCCAGCTGACCGTCATTCTGAAGGAATGGAAAGAACGTGACAATACGACTATTGACGAAGTGATGGACAGAATACAGAAAGAGCTGGAGACTTATCCAGAAAGTAAGGTCTACCTTTCTACGCCTCCGGTCATTCCGGGTCTGGGTACGGCCGGCGGTTTCGAGATGCAGCTGGAAGCTCGTGGTGACGCCACTTACGACGACCTGGTACGGGCTACCGATACCTTGATGTATTATGCCTCCCAACGAAAAGAGATTACAGGACTTTCTTCCTCTTTGCAGGCTGAAATTCCTCAACTGTACTTCGACGTAGACCGGGATAAAGTGAAACTTTCCGGAGTGCCGATGGCAGATGTATTCTCAACGATGAAAGCATACACCGGTTCCGTATATGTGAACGACTTCAACATGTTCAACCGCATCTACCGTGTGTACATTCAGGCCGAAGCGCCTTACCGCCGTGAACGTGACAACATCGGCTTGTTCTTCGTACGTGGTTCGGACGGCAACATGATTCCGCTGACAGCTTTGGGTAACACGGATTATACTACCGGACCAGGAAGCATCAAACGTTTCAACATGTTCAATACTTCTATCATTCGAGGTACTACCGCCAACGGGGCCAGTTCCGGACAGGTGATGGAACTGTTGGAACAGATTGCCCGCGAAAAACTGCCCGAAAACATCGGAGTGGAATGGAGCGGTCTTTCCTACCAGGAAAAGCAGGCTGGCGGACAAACCGGACTTATCCTTGCCTTGGTATTTCTGTTCGTATTCCTGTTCCTGGCTGCCCTTTATGAAAGCTGGACCGTCCCCATTGCCGTATTGATTTCACTTCCGGTAGCTGTATTGGGAGCCTATGCAGGTATTACCCTCTGCGGATTGGAAAACGATACTTACTTCCAGATTGGTCTGGTTATGTTGATTGGTCTGGCCGCCAAGAACGCCATCCTGATTGTAGAATTCGCCAAAGACGAGGTGGATAAGGGACGCGACATCGTAGAATCGGCTCTCCATGCAGCCAGCCTGCGTTTCCGTCCGATTCTGATGACCTCACTGGCCTTTATCCTCGGTATGCTTCCGATGGTGCTTGCCACCGGTCCAGGTTCTGCCAGCCGACAGGCCATCGGTACAGGTGTCTTCTTTGGAATGATTGTGGCAGTTACCGTAGGTATCCTGCTCGTGCCGTTCTTCTTTGTAATGATTTACAAAGCCACTCATAAAATGAAAGTGAAAAAGTAAACTTACAGATGTAACTTATGAAACCAACTAACAAATTATACCGCCTTTTACTCATTTCCGTAGCAGCCCTTCTGATGGGGGGCTGCAAAATCGGGAAACAATATACCCGCCCAAAAATGGACCTGCCTGTCACCCTTGACAGCACCAGCGTAGACTCCACATCCATCGGTGACTATCCCTGGGAACAGATGTACACCGATACCATCCTCCAGCAACTTATCCAGAAAACCTTGGACTACAACAAGGATATGCTGATTGCGGCTGCCAGGGTCAAGGAACTGGCTGCCATGAAACGGATTGATTATGCCAACCTGTTCCCTCAGCTAGGGTTGAAACTCTATGCAGAAGAAGAAGGGGAAGACTATGGTGGAAGTAACTATAAAAAAGACAACCAATACGATATCAAGCTGGGAATCACATGGGAAATCGACCTGTGGGGTAACCTGCGTTGGGCCAAGGACAAAAGCATGGCCGAATTTATGGGTTCCATTGAGAACCAACGGGCTCTCCGAATGAGTTTGGTAGCACAGGTAGCACAGTCTTATTTCGAACTGGTAGCCCTCGACAACGAACTTTCCATCGTGAGAAAGACCGTAGATGCCCGTCGGGAAAGCTTGCACCTGGCACGTATCCGCTACGAAGGCGGATTGACATCCGAAACCGCTTACCGGCAGGCCCAGGTGGAATTGGCCCGTACGGCAACCCTCGTCCCCGATCTGGAACGGAAAATCACGTTGAAACAAAATGAGATTACGTTTCTGGCAGGAGAATATCCTCATGAAATCAAGCGGGCCACCCTGCCGGAAGATGTAGTACATTCCGCTTCACTTCCCGTGGGACTTCCTTCTTCCTTGCTGGAACGCCGACCGGATGTACGCCAGGCTGAACAGGCCGTCATTGCGGCCAATGCCGCAGTAGGAATTGCCTTTACCAACATGTTCCCAAAACTGACCTTGACGGCCACACACGGTTCTGAAAATGAAGAACTTTCACACATCTTCAAGTCGCCTCACTACCTGTTGGCAGGAACCATCCTTCAGCCCCTTTTTGCCATGGGCAAGAACCGCGCCATCCTGAAAGCCAAGAGAGCAGCATGCGAACAGGCTGCATACGCATACGAAAAAGCCGTATTAAATGCTTTCAAGGATGCGTACAACGCCATTGCTGAATACAACAAAGTGAAAGAAATCTACGAAACCCGCCTGCGCTTGGAACAGTCGTCGAAAATCACACTGGATTTGGCCCAGCTGCAATACATCAATGGAGTCATCGGCTACATGGATTTGCTGGATGCTCAGCGTGGATACCTGGACGCACAAATCAGCCTGAGCAACGCTGTACGTGACAAACAGATCACGCTGGTCAACCTCTACAAAGCCTTGGGAGGTGGCTGGAAAGAATAAGCCTCATATACCACATAAAAAATGCGGAAACTGGAATCATCACCCCCAGCTTCCGCATTTTTCTTTACTTACACGGATTTTACACCATATACTTTTTCATAAATCTCATCCCTGATGAATGCAAAATCAGCCGCAATATCCCCTGTGCCCGCATACATCAGAAACATGGGTAAGCTCTCTCCACCTTTTCGATAAGGAGGCTGTACATAGTCTTTTTCACACAACCGGAACCCGCATCGCTGATAAAAACCGATACGCCGTCGGCTCATTTCGTCCACCGGCTTCTCTACCTCTAAAACCAAGAGTCCCGGGAACTGATTCTGGAGTTCTTCCATAATTTTCCGGCCATATCCTTTGTTGCGCACCAACGGCGAAGTGGCCAGATGCTCCACATAAGAGAAGCCTTCCAACGTCCATACGGTAATAAATCCTATCTGAAGCGTATCCTCCGCAATCAGATAACAAGTAAATGCATCGTGATGGTCTACATTGTCACGCTGGGGCTCATCCTCTCTCCGCTCCGATTCAGGGAAAGATTCATGCCACAGATTCTCTACAAACACATACGCCTGATCCGTCGTATGAAGGGGAATAAATTGAAGCATACCTATAAATTTAAAGATGACTATTCTGTATAAAAACGAATGGTACGTTCCAAGGAACGCTGGCATACCGGACAGAACACCGGAGCTTCATTGATTTTCATCCGACATTCCGTAGTGGGACGATAAATTCCTTTTTTCGTATAACCGCCCCCTTCATACACACCGACTTTGGTATAAATCAGCTTCTCATCCGTCTGAGGTTTCGTCGGAATGGGAGTTTCCGGGTCTACCATGTCTTTCCACTTGTCCTCAAAGTGTACCAGTGTGGTGATATTCGGTTCCCACGGCTCCACGCTGTAAGGATACAAAGGACTCGGTGCCTCATCGTATGCATATTCGTCGGCCAAGCCTCCGAAGCTGTGTCCAAACTCATGCACGACTACCGGGCGGAACATGGAATGATGCGCCGTAGTCAATGTATAGGAATTATAGATTCCTCCTCCCCCATACGTATCTGTATTGGCCAGGATGATGATATGCTCATAAGGAATACCCGCCAGCCAGTTGTGAATGGCCTTTACACTCCGTGTAGTCAGGTAACGGTCGGAATAGAAGGTATCAAAATGCGAGCTGACCGCCGTGGTCTTCCACTCATTGTTTCGCGGAATGCTGACCCCGCTGTCTTTCGACTCACTGAAAACAGCCACAATATTAAACCGGTCTTTCAGTTTCTTGAACGGTTCATGATCAAACAAAGACTCACAGGCTATCTCAGCATCCTTATAGAACAATGCTTCATCCTTTGCCGAATAACCCTCCGCCATAATGGCCACATCGATGCACTTCTCCGGGGAACCTCCTTTCCACAAATAACGGTGAGGCGTCAAATTACCTGTACCCCGCTGGTGAATCAGAATATCCTTTGGATTGACCTCGTGCGTCAATGTAGCACTGGGTTTCTGATACGCATCTTTTAAAGTCACGGTAATCTCGGCCGGCTGTTTGGGATAAGGCACCAAGAACGTATTCTCAAATCCGCGAGTCACGACCTTGGCTTCCTGCTCTCCAAGCCATTCCTGAAACAGACTGGAAAAGGAAGTCCGGTAAATAACCTTTCCCGTGGCCTTGTCCTTCATGGTGATTTCGCCATTTCCCGCCAATGGAAGCTCCGACAAATGCGTATGCCGGCCTGCCCACTGAGGAAGCGAAGACAACTCATCCAGGCAGATATCCTGCTTGTCGACATTCCCCATAAATATATAATCCAACCGAAGGGTTTTATCAATAAAATAATCATCGAAATTCTGTGCGAAAGCATTTCCACAAAGTGACAATCCAAGTGTGAGAATCCATACTGTCTTTTTCATATATCTTCAATTTTTCCCACAAAAATAGCGATTTGCCTTATTTCACACAATTCTTGTAACAAGAAAGCGAGGTCCCCTACAAAAAAAGCGGTGCCTTGACAGAAGACACCGCTAGAAAGACTATTTTATCCGTTTATCAATTGAAAAACTTGATGCCAATAAAATAGGTACGAGGCTGAGTGGGACCGTAGAAATACTTCGAATCACGCTTTCCTCCCTTGTCCAAATCTTTCTGGAACGCATTGAAGATATTCTGTACCCCTCCGTTCAACTGCAACTTCAGATGGTCGTTCAACACAAACGTATAATTCAACTTCAGATTGAAGTCCATGAAATCGGGTGTGTGCTCCAAGCGGTCCTTTTCAATATACCCTGCAAAGTGAGGCACAATCATCCGGCCTGTATAGACGCCCGAAAGAGAGAAATCAAAATTCTTACAGGGTGCGGAACTGAAGGTGAAATATCCGTAATAGTCCGGTGTACGCGGCATACGCTTGATGGCTGCCACATCTTCATCCTCACTCCATCTCACAGCCTCCGTATAACGGCTCCGCTGTACAGTAAAGCCCAACTGCAATTGGGCTTCCTTTCCATGTGCAATCTTATAGTCAATATTGGCTCCATACACCCGGGCTCCACTACCGTTCCGACGTTCCTGCACGGAGGTACCCGATACCGGGTCTTTTCCAATGCTTTCCAGATAAAACACATCGTTCAACGCCGTATAGAAGCCTTCCACCAACAAGTTCGACTGAAAATGTCCGAAATTTGCCGTCCAGTCAATCGAGCCGCTGAAGCTGTTGGAATGTTCAGGTTTCAAGCCTTTGGCCAGCCGGACTTCCATCGCTTCACCTCCCACGGCTGCCACATGCAAATCTTCATCGTAAGCCTGAGGGGCACGGAAACCTGTCGACCATGTCAGACGTCCCTGAAGCTTGTCGGAAGGTTTCCAAAGCGCATTGACACGAGGACTGAAAATCACCTTGTCCACCAAGTTATGCTTGTCCAAACGGAATCCGGCCAGAATCGTGAAATAGTCCAGCTTCCATTCATTCTGCACAAATCCACTGGCAATCTTTACATCCTGCCGTAAATCACGCTGGTAACCCGTCATCACATCGTGCAAGGAATTATACTGATATTCCACCCCTCCCGTAAAAGTAGCCGGAGAAAACAGACAGTTATCCATATTTCCCACATACATGGCTCCTCCCACAGCTGTCAGGTCCTTGGTCTTTCCGTAAGCATTCGGGTCACCACCTGCGCCATAATAACTGTTGCGGTCGATGTGCTGGGCCGAGCCATAGACCGAAAGCTTATGCTTGTACTCGTTGAAAAACACATCGTACGTCAAACCTCCACTGTTAATGATGTGTTTGGTCTGCTCCGTGATGTCCGTTTCGTGCGGCTGCAAGTCGAACTTGTTACCGCCGCGACGGAACTCATTCGTCGTATGATATTCCAGACTGATGCGGCTGAACTGAGTAGGACGATAATAAGCCCGCAACCCGAAAGTATTCATATTAAGTTTTCCCAATTCAGAGAACCCGTCTCCATCCGCATCATACGGATTACGGTTACGGTAGGACTGATACAATGCAATACCGTACGAGTTATCGGACGAAACGAGTGAGGCATTGGCTCCCATATATTGCTCCCATACCTTTCCGTTCAGGTTCGACATCGTAGAAGCCACCTGAAACGAATTGCGTACCGGGTCTTTGGTAATGATGTTGATGGTACCTCCCACGGCATTGGCCCCGAACAAGGCAGAACCTCCGCCACGTACCACTTCCACCCGCTCAATCATGTTGGTCGGTATCTGTTCCAGTCCATACACCCCCGACAACGCACTCATCACCGGACGGCTGTTAATCAGAATCTGTGAATAAGGTCCCTCCAGCCCATTGATACGGACCTGAGGGAAACCGCAATTCTGACAGTTGTTTTCCACCCGCAAGCCCGACTGATAGCTCAATGATTTAGCCAGATTGGTCGAGTTTACAATCTCAAACAGTTTGTTGTTCATCACATTGACTACCACCGGAGCCACTTTCCGGCTGGTTTCATTCCGGTTGGCCGAAACCACCACCTCATCCGTCATAATGGATTCCTCTTCCATGACAAAATGCATGTCGACCACGAAATCCTTGCTGACCGTCACCTTCTTTATCTGCGTGGCATAGCCCATTATCTGCACCTTCACGGAATATTCTCCTTCCGGAACATTCTTGAAACGGAAATAACCTTCTCCGTCTGTCACGGTACCTTCACCGGTTTCCACTACCAACACGGCCGCATAAGGCAAACCTGCCTCCGAACCCTTTTCAATCACATGCCCCAAAATGGCATTTCCCTCTTTGACGGGACCTTCTGCGTAAGCATACGCATAGCTGACGAGAGTGCATACCACTCCCATCCACAAATTGATATATTTTTTCATTAATTGCTCCTAAAATATTCATACTAAGTTCTTCAAATCTCCAATAGAACTATCGTATGGGAGGAGCACGGAGATAAATTCCTGCCGCATAAGAAGACACGACAGGAGAGATTTCCAGTTTTTCCACCAATGAATAAAGCACATACAGATTCGGAAGTTCCAAGTCTGTCTGCCCTGCTTCCAAAGAGTGAAAACTGGAAAGAAAATGAAGGGCCAGTGTCTGGCCGTCGTTATGAGAATGGGATTTGGTAAAGGGATGCGAGTGTACAAGCATCACCCCGTTCACCACATGTACATGGGCAAACAAGGCCGTAGCAGCATAATAAGAGGCAAACAAAGTTGCCAGACAAAATGCCCATACCCGGAGATGCTTACGAAAACCTCTACACATTTCCCTTTTCTTTCTAATCTCTATAATTATTTATTATTTCCAAACAAAAGCTTGTAATCACGCTGTGCCGCCGGAACGGTCCATTCCTCCGGAATAAACTTCCACTGGTTCAGCGGCTTCGGATCCAATACCTTGACTTCCTCAATCCGTTTCATCAAGTAATAGCGCAAATCCTTGTCGGTAGAGAAAACAATGCGCTTTGACAATTCTGCTTTGGGAATACCTGCTCCTTTGGTCAGCAAATCGCCTCCCCCGTTTCCACGGTAAGAATTGACTGCCACCTTGTATTGCCTATCCAATTCAAAGGGTTCTCCGTCGGCCATGCGCTCAATAGTAATTCTTTCGCCACGCGGTTTGGTCACATCCACCGTATAAATAATGCCTGCCGCAGAATCAAAGTTGAAGCTGGGATTCCGAAAACGCCCGAATCCATTGTCCTTCTCGTTCAGCAGCAACAAATGGTCATCAGCCGATTTCATCTGGTTCACCCAGAGGTCGTACGACATTTCCAGGAAGTTCTTCACCTCTTTTCCGGAAAGCAACATGGTATACAGCATGTTCTCAAACTTATACAAGTTGAACATGTCGCTCACACAGATATCTCCTTTCTGGATTTCCGCATAAGCCGACAGCGGAGCACAGAAAGAAATATCTGCCCCGGTAATATCCAGCTGCAACTGATGAATCAGGTCGATAAAGGCAGAAGGACCAAAGAAGGCATCCTTCGAAGAAATAGTATGTTCTATCCGTCCGATTTTCCGCGAAACAAAATCCATGGTAGCCTCATACTGCTCCTGGAATGTATTCATGAAATCCGAGTCTACGGCATAATCATCCATATTGACCAGCTTACCTTCCATCTGCTTGGAGACTACTTTCCCATCCTGTTTTTTCACGGTGAAAGTGACTTCTGAAACCACCTTTGCCGTATTGGCGGGGTCTATCAGCAGCACAGAATCGCCTTTCACATTGGCCACCCTTTCATTCCAGCGGGTATGGTCGTGTCCCATGAAAATCACATCAAACCCCGGTACGTTTTTAGCCACTTCGGCCGATTCATTTTCAATGGCATTGTCCAAACGGTTTCCTTCCGGTCCCGCATGGAACAAACCAATCAGAATGTCCGGATGTTCCTTTTCCTGGATTTCCTTTACCCATTTTTCCGCACAAGCCCTCATGCTTTCAAAACGCAACCCGCTCCACAGCTGTTCGGGCAGCCAGGAGGGTATGGCCGGAGTAATCATGCCGAGGATAGCAATCTTCACCCCATCCCGTTCCATCACCTGATAAGGCTTCAGATACGGACGGCCTGTCTTGGCATCGATTATATTGGCACCCAACACCGGAAACTCACACTGTTTCACCCAACGGTCGTACACGGCGTGCCCGGTTTCCACATCGTGGTTACCCATGTTGCCCACATCATAACGCATATAGTTCAACATGGCAGCGCATACATGCACCGAAGTCGTATCCATATAATTATAGTAATAAGCCACTGGCTGTCCCTGAAGAATATCACCGTTATCCATCAGGATGACATTCTTCCCGTATTGCTTCCGCTGCTCCTTCACATACGAAGACACACGGGCCAGACTACCCTTCATTTGCTTATTCTGGATAAAATTATAAGGGAAATAACAACCATGCACATCACTGGTTTCCATAAACTTGAGTGTCACAGTCTGACTGTCGGCTGCACACAACTGCAAGTGACTCATGCCCCACAAAGTAATCAGGCTAATAATAAAATAGATTGGTCTAGTCTTCATTTTATCTGACATTGGTCATAACAGCTGCAAAGATACGAGAACTTCCCGATATTCCACCAGAATACTTCCTAAAATACTAAAAAACGAAAGGCTGTTCCACACTACGATTTTCCCATTTTTTCACTACTTTTGCAACCAATATAACTCAACCACATTTTACATGGAAGATTTCAGCCGGATGATTGCCGTCGAACTTAAGCTGCCGGAACATCGTATCGCCCACACACTCAAGCTGCTCCAGGGGGGAGCCACCATTCCATTTATCAGCCGTTACCGGAAAGAAGCTACCGGAGGGTTGGATGAAGTACAGATAGGAGACATTCAAACAAGATATGAAAAGCTCTGTGAACTGTCCAAGCGGAAAGAGACCGTACTTTCCACCATTGAGGAACAAGGGAAACTGACGCCGGAACTGAAAGCGCGCATCACTGCCTGCTGGAACGCTACCGAACTGGAGGACATTTATCTTCCCTTCAAGCCCAAACGGAAAACCAGGGCAGAGGCCGCACGTGCCAAAGGGCTGGAGCCGCTGGCCCTACTGCTGATGATGCAGAAAGAAAACAACCTCGGAACCAAAGTGCGTGCTTTTGTGAAAGGTGACGTAAAAGATGAGGAAGACGCCCTGAAAGGGGCCCGCGACATCCTGGCCGAACAAGTCAGCGAAGACGAACGCTCGCGCCACCTGATGCGCAACCAGTTCCAGCGACAGGCGATTATCCAAGCCAAAGTGGTGAAAGGAAAAGAATCGGAAGAAGCCTCCGCCAAATACCGTGACTATTTTGATTTCAGTGAACCGCTCAAAAGATGCTCCTCCCATCGCCTGCTGGCGCTCCGCCGCGGAGAAGCAGAAGGCGTGTTGAAGGTGTCCATCTTCCCGGAAGACGAAGAAAGCTGCCACGACCGACTGCAAAGGCTGTTCGTACGGACGAACAATGAATGTGGCCGCCAAGTGGAGGAAGCGGTATCCGATGCCTATAAACGGCTGCTGAAACCTGCCATCGAGACTGAATTTGCAGCCCTCAGCAAGGAAAAAGCCGACGAAGAGGCCATTCGTGTATTTGCAGAGAATCTCCGTCAGTTGCTGCTGGCCCCTCCGTTGGGACAAAAACGAGTCATGGGCATCGACCCCGGATTCCGTACCGGCTGCAAAGTGGTCTGTCTGGATGCCCAAGGTACACTTCTGCACAACGAAGCCATTTATCCCCACCCTCCCAAATCGGAATATGCACAGGCTGCACGCAAGCTCGTGAAGCTGGTGGAACAATATAAAATTGAAGCCATCGCCATTGGAAACGGTACGGCCAGCCGCGAAACGGAACAGTTTGTCACCAGTCAGCGCTACGACCGGGAAGTACAGGTATTCGTGGTCAGTGAAGACGGAGCTTCCATTTATTCGGCATCGAAAACAGCCCGCGAAGAATTTCCAGACTACGATGTCACAGTCCGTGGGGCCGTCTCCATCGGCCGCCGCCTGATGGACCCGCTGGCCGAACTGGTCAAGATTGATGCCAAATCCATCGGAGTGGGCCAGTACCAGCACGACGTAGACCAGGCCAAACTGAAGGCGGCCCTCGACCAGACAGTGGAAAGCTGTGTCAATCTGGTAGGTGTGAATGTCAATACGGCCAGCAAGCACTTGCTGACGTATGTGTCCGGTTTAGGCCCTACACTGGCACAGAACATCGTAGACTACCGTACGGCAAACGGCCCGTTCGAATCCCGCAAACAACTGCTCAAGGTACCGAGAATGGGAGCAAAGGCCTACGAACAGTGCGCCGGATTCCTCCGTATTCCACAGGCTCCCAACCCACTGGACAATTCGGCGGTACATCCGGAAAGCTACCCCATCGTGGAACAAATGGCAAAGGATTTGCATTGCAGTGTGAACGACCTGATAAAGGACAAGGAGCTGCGCAGCAAAATTGACTTGAAGAAATACATCACCGATACCGTGGGCCTCCCTACCCTGACAGATATTCTTCAGGAACTGGACAAGCCCGGCCGAGACCCACGCCAGAAAATCCAGGTATTTGAATTCGACAAAAATGTACGCACGCTGGACGACTTACAGGAAGGCATGGAATTGCCCGGCATCGTGACCAACATCACCAACTTCGGCTGTTTCGTCGATATCGGTATCAAGGAAAACGGGTTGGTGCATGTTTCCCAACTGGCCGACCGTTTTGTCAGCGACCCGACCGAAGTGGTTCGCATCCACCAGCATATACGGGTAAAAGTGCTGAGCATCGACCGTGAACGAAAACGTATCCAGCTCACCATGAAAGGATTAAACAAATAAGAACACAACAACATGAAACAAGATAAAAAAGAACTGTGCGGCTGGTTTATTTTCTGTCAAGGCCAGCAGCTTCTAGTCGTAAAGGAAGGTGACAGGTTTCACATTCCTTATGCCACCGAACCTCCGGTAAGAGTCACTGCCGATACGACGATACATGCCATCGGAGAAATCCAAGGACACCCGGCCAAGGCGTACGCCCTCTCTCCCGACGCACTGAACGGAAACGAGGATTCCTTTATTCCGACCGACTTGCGGGCTTCTTACGACATCCTCCCGCTGGAAGAATACCAGTGTGCCGGAAAGGCTTCCCAAATACTGACCTGGGACAAGCAAAGCCGTTTCTGTCCGGCCTGCGGTACGCCCACAGAACAGACAGGCCCCATCACCAAACGCTGTCCCCACTGCGGACTGGAAATCTATCCGCGCATCTCTCCGGCTGTCATCGTACTGATTAAGAAAGGAGACAGCATATTGCTGGTGCACGCCCGTAATTTTCGGGGTACATTCAAAGGACTGGTGGCCGGCTTTCTGGAACCGGGCGAAACGCTGGAAGAGTGTGTACGCCGTGAAGTGATGGAAGAAACAGGTATCCGCATCAAGAACCTGACCTATTTCGGCAGCCAGCCCTGGCCTTACCCCAGCGGCATCATGGTAGGCTATTATGCGGAATACGAGAGCGGCACCATCAAGCTGCAAGATGAAGAATTAAGCGCAGGCGACTTTTACAGCCGCGACCACCTGCCGGAAATACCCAAGAAACTGAGCATTGCCCGAAAACTGATTGATGCATGGTTAAACAACGAAATATGAAAAAATACATCCTTTACCTTACTCAATTTTTAGGAAAAACAGTCCGCCGTATCCTCAAGGCGGGGAAACAAGCCATCCAATGGTATGTACGTACTTTCCGTAAATTGCCGTGGTATGGACGTACCGGCATGGCCATCCTGACAGGTATCTGTTCGCTGATTGTGCTGCTGATTATGATTGACCTCAATTTCCTGTGGCTGTTCGGCAAATCACCCAGCATGTTCAATATCAAGGAACCGATACAGCACATCGCGTCGGAAATCTACAGCGCCGACGGGAAACTGATTGGAAAATTCTATTCAGAGAACCGTACACCGGTAGAATACAAGGATATCTCTCCCATCCTGATCAAGACACTGGTCTATACGGAAGACGAACGTTTCTACAAGCATTTCGGCATCGACTTCGAAGGAGTCTTCGCAGCCGCAAAAGACTATATTACCCACGGGGAAGCACGAGGTGCCAGCACCATCACCCAGCAGCTGGTGAAAAACCTGTTTAAAGTCCGCTCGCAGTATTCCACCGGTCTGCTGGGCTATATTCCCGGTGTAAAACTGCTGATTATGAAAGCCAAAGAATGGGTCACCGCCGTCAAGATTGAGATGCTGTACAGCAAGGAAGACATCCTGACCATGTATTTCAATACCGTAGACTTCGGCAGCAACGCCTTCGGTATCAAAACGGCCTGCCATACCTATTTTAATACTACGCCCGACAAAATCACCGTAGAGCAAGCAGCTACCCTGATTGGGCTGCTGAAAGCCACTACCTACTACAACCCCCGTATCAATCCGAAAAACAGTCTTTCGCGACGGAATGTGGTGTTGGGCAAACTGTACGAACACCATTTTCTGAACAAACACCAGCTCGATTCTATCCGGCAGCTGCCCACAATCTTGAAATTCAGGCAAGAAAGCTACAACACCGGACTGGCTCTCTACTTCCGCGAAGCCGTAGCCAACGAACTGAAAAGCTGGTGCAAGGAGAATGACATCGACTTATATGGAGACGGACTGAAAATCTATACCACCATCGACAGCCGGATGCAACGCTATGCGGAAGAGGCCGTCGACCGGCAGATGCGGGAAGTACAGAAAAAATTTGATGCCCACTGGGGCACACAAGCTCCCTGGCGAGACCGAAGTGGAGAAGAGATTCCTCACTTTATCGAAGATTTGGCTGAAAAAACGCCGGCCTATCAGTATCTGTCGCACAAATACGGCAGTCAGACCGACTCCATTGCCTATTACCTGAACCTGCCTCACCGCTGTAAAGTGTTCGACTACCAACTGGGGCAAAAGGATACGACCTTCAGCACCATGGACTCCATCCGCTACATGGAACGCTTCATGCACTGCGGTTTCGTGGCCATCGCCCCGCATACCGGAGAAGTGAAAGCCTGGGTAGGCGACATCAACTTCCAGTCGTGGAAATACGACAAAGTACTGTCCAAACGTCAGCCAGGGTCTACTTTTAAACTGTTTGTCTATACAGAGGCCATGAACCAAGGACTTTCTCCCTGCGACTTACGGGTAGACGAGAATATTCCCTGGGAAGTGGAAGAGAACGGAGAGAAGAAACTCTGGATGCCGCACAATGCCAACGGAGGTGCCACCCTCGACACCATGTCCCTGAAAATGGCATTCGCCCAGTCTGTCAACACCATCGCCGCCAATGTGGCACATGAAGTCGGCATCTCCAATATAGCCCGCACCGCCCGCAACATGGGCATCCGTACCCCACTGGAAGAAACTCCGGCCCTGAGTCTGGGCGCTTCCGATGTGTCCTTGCTGGAACTCGTTTCGGCCTACGGTACGGTAGTCAACGATGGAGAAGCCATCCGCCCGATACTCATCACGCGGGTGGAAGACAAAGACGGACACGTCATTTACGAAGAAGAACCGGAAAAGACACAGGCCATCCCCTACGCCAGTGCTTACCTCATGCAACAGATGCTGAGAGGGGGACTGACCTGTCCGGGAGGTACCTCACAGGCCCTCTGGCGTTTCCGCATCTTTGACAAAGGGACGGAATTCGGCGGAAAGACCGGTACTTCGTCGAACCACTCCGATGCCTGGTTCGTAGGCGTCAGTCCCAACCTGGTGGGAGGTGCCTGGGTAGGTGGAGAATACCGCAGCATCCATTTCCGCACGGGAGAACTGGGACAGGGCAGCCGCACGGCACTTCCCGTGTTCGGCTACTTCATGGAAAAAGTGCTGGCCGACCCCAAGCTGGCTCCGCTTTATGTGGCAAAGTTCCCGCAACCGAAGGAGAAACTGGACCGCTCATGGGACTGTAACGACTATTTCCCGCATTACAGCGACAGCGATTCCATTTACATGACGCTGAGTGACTCCCTGCGGTTCGAAACGGAAGAAGATGCATCAATGCCATTGGAATAATAAAAATATATTTTCGTATTAACTTCTCAACCTGTCATTAAATTTACCCGATTGCCATAGGTGAATTTAATGACAGGTTTTTTATTTTTTATATTGAAATTTGGGATGAAAGATAACGTTTAATTAAAAAAAGGAACCAGCCTTATGAGAACAATCTTTTTCATCCTTATTGAAGTATTGTTGTATACGTCACTGAGTGCACAAAGCTATCTACCCCTTATCCAAAATAGCGATGCACGCAACGACTATTTTCTGAAAGGAAATCCGCAAAGCCTTTACCATCAGACTTTCGAAATCTCACAAGACCCACAATCCGGAGCTATTACCATCGGAAAAGAAATTGATTCATTCTCCGAATTTTCTTATCGCATTTATTTTACAAACGGAGGCGACGTCCAAGAATTCCATCACATATATGATGGACGCCCTTCGACCTCACTCCGTTATTTTTTCGACCCGGAAGGAAGATATTGTGTACTACAAATCGCAGAAAACAGTCTCACCTCATACCAAAGGAACTGGGTCAGTCAGTACAACGATTCTCCCATCCAACAAAATTCTGTATACAATCTCATCCAGGAAGAATACACCATGGATTATTCCAGTGATTCCCTTCTTTTAACAAGGCGAGACACCATCTCTTTCATCGAAAAAGACCATATTCTTCTCTCATTTTTCTCTTCGGAAACAGCCACTCAATATGACAGCTACCCCATAACAGACAGTGCCTACTACGCACGTTACATTGATAGCTGCCGAAATTACGTCCGCCCCGAAAACAGAAGTATTAATTTATACAATGAGCAGGAACAGCTTGTCAAAACGATAGAATATACTTCCATCAGCGAACAGCCCTCCTATATCGTATATTTTTATTACAACGAACAAGGATTGCCCATTCTGGAAAAAAGACTCAACTATACCACATTCGATGAATTTGGGAACACCGTATACAACCCTGAGCCAATTTCTGACATCTTCCGATATGAATATCCTGATAACGCCATTGACGGACAGGGAAACTGGACCCAAAGATATGTCTTCCGCCAATTCCAGACAGAGAAGGAGCAACCCCTCTATCTGGAATGTCAAAAAATCAGTTATTAGAACAATCAGAATATGAAAATGAACAAATTTACAATTACTGCTGTCATGTTGTTTGTCGGCTTCCTCACGGGGTGGGGACAGACCGAAAGTTCCTCTGTCCGGCACATGCAGGAAAAAGGACTGGTCAACATACATTCACTCGACCCAAGCATACGGGTAGATTTAATGTATGCGAAAGCCGACAACTTTGTAGGAAAAGTCTTATACACAGATCTTAAAGAGGCTTATCTGCATCCGGAAGCCGCAGAGGCACTCATCAGTCTGGCACTTCAACTATAAAGGATATAACCGTAACTGGCTGACAGCCCATGGCTACCAAGCCATCCCATAAACAGCAAGAACAGACTCTTTTTTATCTTACCCTAAAATTTCCACAATATGATACGTATCCTCGTCTTACTTTCCTTCACGCTTTTCACGTTGAACGGACAGGCGCAGTTCTGGAAACAAGTAGGCAGAATTGCAGTCCTAAAAATTTATGAACGTACCAAAGATTCTCAAAAGAATTATCCCCGCAAGAGAGTCCCAGACTCCGTAATAAATGCTATGAGAGGAAGTTACATACTCAAGCTAGACTCAGCCCAGCTGGCCCGTAATGCCAAATCGAAAGTTCTTTCTTCCTCGCCTGCACAACCGTCACAGCCAAAGAAAGAAAAAACTCCTCCGGCTACTCCACGTCCTACCGTCCAACGGAAAAAGACAAACAAGAATGCACACGAGAAAGTGTTGAACCGCTTTTTGTCTTATGTGAAAATTGAAAGCCAATCGGTCGACGCACCCGACTTCAACGCATTTCCCATGACAGAAGGGCAAAAAAAGATGGCCACTTTCCTGGCGAATGAAATACAGTCCTTCGGAGGAAAGAATGTAGAAGTAACAGTAAGTAAGGACTTCTATGTATATGTAAAAATTCCCTCCAACCTGTCTGACTCCAAACACAAGACAGTGCCCAACCTATTTTTTACAGCCCATCTGGATGTTACCCCTGAAGCACCTGGAAAAGGCATCAACCCCATTGTACACACCAATTATCCGGGAGGAGACCTTACTCTTTCACCAGGCATCGTACTCAGCCCCTCTTCACCTGCCGGAGCACGCCTGAGCGAACTGAAAGGAAAAACCATCGTCACCACCGATGGAACCACCCTGCTCGGAGCCGACGATAAAGCGGGATGCACCATTCTCGTCACGCTGATAGAGGAACTGGTGAACAATCCACGCATCAAGCACCCCGACCTTTTCTTCATGTTTTCACAGAATGAGGATATCGGACGGGCAGCCTATCGTTATGATTCTGAGGTATTTGACACAAGGCCCGACATCGTCATCGACGTAGACGGAGGAGAACCCGGCGTTTTCTCGGCCGAGAATTTTACGGCGGCCGGACAGACATTTTATTTCAAGGGAAACAAGGCACACCCCGGAGACGGGCTCAAAAGCCAATATGCCGACGCACTTACTGCCGCCGCCTACTTCATAGGTGCGATTCCGCCTTCCGTACATCCCAGTGCCAGTTCCGGTAAACAAGGATACTTGCATTGCTATGCATGTGAACACCCCGTTGATGCATCAGGAAAGACAATCGAAGAAGATTATATCGCCAAATACCGTATCCGCTATTTTGACAAGCAAGAAGGTGACACATTAAGAGCTTACTTGCAAAAGGCCTATCAAAAGACCTGTGAAGCTTTTCCTTTTGTGAAAGTTACTCCGTCGGAAGAAGTGAAACAATATGATAACATTGCCTATACCATGTACAAGCACACCCCGGAAATCATCCAGAAAGCAGCCTTGAAAGAAGGTTTGCAAATGGTTGCCAAAAGTGAACGTGGAGGAACCACTTCTTCCATGCTGGTCACTACCGGAGCTCTTCCAGGCGGCCCTTGCATTTATTCCGGCCAACAGGCTGCACACAGCTGCATGGAATGGTGCTGTATTGAAGACCTGACGCTGATGGTGCAAGTCTTAAAGAACCTCATTGACGAAACATTGAAATATGAAAAATAGAAAACTTGCAATTAACCTATATTTCCCTAAAAACATGAGTTATGAAAAAGTCCTTTTTTGAACCTATCATCTGACCACCAAGAAGTCAGTGACTTCCATGCCATTTGGATAGTCTTATCTGTTATGCAGCCAAGCTGTATCTTGTGTCCTTCACTATTTTTCGGATATTCCTGTGACACAACCATGGGATGCTATTTTTAACTATATTTTTTCTAACCAATCTTCTTAAAACATGAAAAATCTTCTAATTCTAACCTTAGTCCTTTTCGGTTCAATGGTCTCTTTATCATTTTCAAACAGCAATCCTATCGAAACCAAACATGACAAAAAGGAATCAGGATGCAACTGTAATAATATTATTACAGAATCAAGTTACAAATGTACATGTGGGGGAGAGTTATCTTTAAGTTATACCACATGTTTCAACTGGGTACGCTGTCCACTTAAGTGTAAAAATGGGTGGCTTTATATTGGGGGAAACCGTGTAAAATGTACAGGATGTACCCCAAAACAAAATGGAAATGGACGGGGAAGTGTAAAAGAATTTTACTCTTGTCACGTTTGTAAAACATGTGGTAAAAGATATGTATTCGATTAAGTTCTGCTATGAAAAACGGCAGTTTTCTGCATGCAGCTTCCTGACAGGCTGCATAAGTTACAGAAACTGACCTAGAGCCACTGCCTGAACCGACTATCCAACGGCGGTTCAGGCAAGTGGCCAAATTATCTCCAGAGTCCCACCCTTTTTATCGCCATCACAAAGACTTATCTATGTTTTCCACCCGGAAAACGTACGTTTCACGGACGGGAAACCTATGGTTCCGCTACGGGAAACGTAGGGCTCCCGACCGAGAGACCTAAAAAAAGACCTGACTTTTTCCCATTTACGAACCTGCATTCTTATCATCCCGAAAAAATATATACCTGCAGCCTATGTAGTAATTTTTTCCCCATTTATATTCGATTTATAGCGACAATAAATCCACAGCATTAACCTATCTTTACGAAAAATATAGATTTTTCTCCCGCAAATTAAGGAAACAGGGAGAAATTTTCTATATTTGTCTAATTATTAACAACTTAAAACAAAGGTAAATATGCAGCATGACAAAAACTCAAATGAGTTTTTTCTACATTCATCCAAAACTTGGACAATGGTCAAAATCTGGATGAAGATACTTACACTCACATTATGTACCTTTGTACCCCTTCAAGCCGACACTATATCTTTACCTGTATCCGACAACCTTCGTTTTATCCGGTATTCCACACAAGACGGATTGCCCTCCGACAAAATCTTAAATATCCTACAAGACCAGTATGGATTCATGTGGTTCGCGACAGAAAACGGACTTTCCCGATTCGACGGCATCCACTTCATAAACTATACGCACTCATCCCACAACTCCAACAGCTTATCGAACAATGTTGTCACCTCCCTCACCGAAGACCTGTATGGGAATTTATGGATAGGCACACAAAATGGCTTAAACCGCTATGACAGGACCCACAATCGTTTTCAGCAATATACCACACAAAACGGATTGAAAGACAACTTTGTCAGGGCTCTTCATGCCGACAAGGAAGGCAATCTGTGGATAGAAACCGCACAAGGCTATTTAACGCAATACCGTCTGAAAGAAAACAAATGGATACATTTCAAACACAACCCTGGAGCAAATGAAGGCAATCACTACTACTGGCAAATATATGAGGATTCTCTTCAGAATCTATGGATAGGAGGACGTGCCCTGCACGGCTTCTTATTCTCCAAAAAATCTTATCAATTCACCCCGGTTCCTACATGGTCGGATAAAGGTATGCCACTTGAATCGGCGTTTTATGTGAAAGCCAAAGACGGCAGTCTGTTTTCGTCCTCGTTTGGTTCTGTCCAGAAATATGATTTCCGACAACATAAATTCATACACTATCGCTCCATCCCCTTTGAAGCAACATGCGCAGCTACTGACAAGGAAGGCTGCATCTGGATTGGAGGTTACGGCGGACTACTCAGATGGCATTACCCTCTGGATGAAACCGAACAGCTGACTCCCCATTCCGATATTCCCCACTCCATCTCTTCCAGCCAGATACTTTGTCTGTACGTATCCGATGACGGATGTGTATGGATTGGAACCTCAAATGGAGTCAATCTATATGCACCGCACAACAATCTGTTTCACACTTACGCAGGATATGAAGTCTCTGCCTTGATGGAGGACAAGAAACAGCATTTATGGGTAGGAACCCAAAATGACGGAAGCTATATTTTTGACTTCGAGAACAAACGACTCACACATTTCAATTACCGGCTGATGACAAAAGATATCGATTATCCTACTTTCCAGCGTGAAAGAGAAGTCATCCGGCAGTATATCAGACACGAGGCAATCTATGATGGACAGCAAGCTCTGCCGGAAAGCCTGGCAGACAATTTCCAAGCATACAAAAATGCAAACCTACATTTCCGGTATCCGGATGAGAATCATGTATCCGCACTCTATCAGGATAAAAAAGGCTTGATTTACGTCGGATTATGGAACCATGTAGGGTTCAACGTATATAATCCCCAAAACGGACAATGGAAACGTTATGCCTTGTGGAGCAAAAAACCAGATTATCATTACCCGCGCTTATGGCTGGGAAATCCGTTTGGAGCCAACTGGTACAATGGATTTCTCGAAGACCGGAAAGGACGTTTCTGGTGTGTCACATGGGAATGTTTCGGCCTAAATCTGTTCAACCGTGAAATAGGCAGATTTGAATTCAAGCATTATTTTCCGAACAATGTGCCTTGCTTTCCGCAAGGAAAAATCGAACAGATTTTTTATGATAAAGACCGTGACCGTTACATATTCAATGGGAAAAGTACCTACTTCGGATATTACGACAACAAAGAGAAACGTTTTTACAAATTTGGGGAACACTTCCCTGACAATTATACCAATCTTGAGATTGTAAAGGGATATTATCAATACAGCAAAGCAAAAACATTCTCGCTTCCCAATGAATTTGGATGCGACTACATATTACCAGATGGGAACGACCGGCTCTATATGGCCAATGCACAGAGAATCATGTACATGAATCTGACAGATAATTCCGCGCATCAGGTTCTTTCCATGCCTGGAAATACATCTTTTGCGTGGACGCTTTCTGCCGACCGAAAATCCCTTATAATTTACTGTGACAAAGGATTTATGTCAATAGATACCCACAAACACACTTGTACCCCATTCACTCTGCCCAATACCAATCTGCTGGAAAAAGAAGAGGTGAAAGTCTTGCTACAAACAGGTAACCACGAACTATGGGTGGGTACATCAAAAAATCTATGGAAACAAACCCCACAGCACACATGGGTCAAATTATTACCAGACAATCAAGCCGTCAGCCTTTTACAGAAGACTGCAAATGACAAATTATACGTTGGAGGCAGTAAAGGATTGTATATCTTACAGAAAGGAAAAGTGCTAAATCATATTTCTTTTTCCATCTATAGCGCCAAAGGACTACCTGGCACAGAAATCAGAGACCTCTACGTGACCGACTCACAAACATGCTGGATTGCGACCAACGACGGACTGGCCAAACTGACAAACGGAAAAATCAAAATATATGAGCACAACCCGCTTCGTCCGTACAGCCTCATCGACAATAATGTCTGTGCCATATCCCAAGGTCCCGCACAAAAACTCTGGATTGCCACCTACCAAGGACTTTGCCTGTTCAATCCTGAAAACGAACGTTTCACTGACATGACCCAACCCGGCAACGACTGTCTGACCTCCCGACTCGCCAGTTGCATAACCGAAGACCGTCGAGGAAACATCTGGATAGGAACCACCGAAAAAGGCCTCAACGTGCTGTCTATCGAAGCCGACACCCTTACACACTATTATCACCAGGCATGGAATCCCTACAGCCTGCCCGATAATTACGTTGAATGTATTTTTTGCAGCCAGAACGGTAATATCTGGATAGGAACGCATCAGGGACTGGCGAAATACAATGGGGGAAACAAACCCTTCCAACGCATTCCGCAGACAGAGGAGCTTCAGGTGAAAGGCATACAGGAAGATGCACAACAACATTTATGGATTGCCACCAACGAAGGATTACTGCTATCCGATGCCGACGGACATATCCTGAGAAGGTTTCATGAATATCACGGCCTGCCCAATAATGATTTGTCAAGAGCTGTCTGCCGACTGAAAAACGGATACATCTGCATCGGGGGGAACAATGGATTCAGCCTTTTCAATCCGGAGCAAGCAAGCCGGCCGCTGCCTTCCTTCCCAATCATGTTGACAGACGTGCAAGTAAACGGTTCTTCATTTCCTGCCGACTTAAACAAGGGTGAACAACTGCTTCTTGAAGCTGAACAGAATTCATTTGCCTTTGGATTTGCCGCTGCCGACTATGCATACAGTCCTAATCTGAAATACCGATACAGGCTGGTTCCTTTCGAAGAAAAATGGAATTATACAACACCTCCATTGCTCACTGCCAAATATACGAACATTCCTTTCGGACATTACCATCTGGAAATAGAAGCAAGCAATGCCTATGGAGAGTGGAACGGACACCCCCTCAGACTTTCCATTCATATTGCAACCCCCTGGTATTATTCATGGTGGTTCATCACACTTCTTATACTAGGCGGCATATTGGGTATCTGGACATTTATCCGATTCCGGGAAAGGCAACTGAGAAAAGAAAACGAACAACTGGAAACGCTTGTCAAAGAAAGGACCAACAAGCTGTATCAGATAATGGAAAGCAAAAATAAATTTTTCAACATTGTGTCACACGACTTGAAAAGTCCACTGAATAATTTAAATGTGCTATCTACGGTACTGCTAGAAGAATATAACAGTTTGGAAGAAGAAGAAAAGCTGCAGAAAATACGCATGATCAGCAAAACCTCACGCCAAGGAAAAGTGTTGCTCGACAATCTTCAGCTATGGGTGCTTTCTCAAAAGGAAATCATCAAGCCTGTTTTCCGGCAAACAAATCTGACCGATGAGATAGAGGCTGTGTTGCAACTTCTGAATCCCGATATCCTGAAAAAAGAACTGACCATTACAGCCCCTAACCGGCCAATCATCGTTTGTACGGACAAAAACATGCTATCTACCATTTTAAGAAATCTGATAGCTAATGCCATAAAATACACTTACCGCAAAGGACACATCTACATAACCGTGCAAGAAGACAAGGAATGCTGGCATGTAAGTATCAAGGACAATGGTGTAGGCATGTCGACCGACCGGATTGAAAAACTTTTCCAAATCGGAACCAAAGTGTCTTCTCGAGGTACCGAAAAAGAAGAAGGCACTGGATTAGGACTGCTGATTGTCAAAGAATTCATCAACCGGTTGGAAGAAAGCATTCAGGTGGAAAGCATCCAAGGAAAAGGCAGTATATTCACATTTACGTTACATAAAACCATAAGAAAATGATAAAAATATTCATTGTTGACGATTCAGAAATACATCTGGAAGGCATGAAAAGTATTCTTAAACGATCAGACAACTTAACTGTGGCAGCCACGGCACAAACGCCCAATGAAGCCAAACAACTGCTACGAAACGAAGAATATGATTTAGCTATTCTTGATATCAGCTTAGAAGAAGAAACAGACGGACTGGATCTAGCCCGCTTCATCAAAGCAACCTATCCGAAGATGCCCATCATCATTCTCTCACATTATAAAGATATACACTATATCATCCAGTCACTGAAAATGCAACTCAACGGATACTTGGCTAAAGACACACAGGCAGAAGACCTGATTTGTGCCATACAGGCTGTCGTACAAGGAAAAGGGTTCTACTTTGGCAATACAATCTCTTACAATGACATCATCAAGGCATTCGGAGGTGAAGAAAATATGAAAAAACGGAAACCGTATGAATTGACGGATAGGGAACTCGAAGTAATCCAACTGCTGGCCAACGGATACACCAGCAAAGAAATAGCAAACGAATTGAATATCGACCGTAATACGGTAGAAACCTACAAAGACAGAATAAAAAGCAAACTTGACTGTAAATCCGCGATTGAAATTGTAGTATTTGCCTACAAGAACAAACTTATTCATTAAATATCAGTCTATCAATTACCTTAGTAAATTACTATTTGCTGTTTTTTAATAGAAAATAACACACCTAGATGAATTTAGATGAAAGAGAATGAACTTCGTCACATTTTTTTCTTAACTTTGCGCTGCAACTCAAAGCAAGATTACAAACAACTTTAAACAAAAAATATTAGAGATTATGATGACTATTGACAAATTCAACTTTGCCGGCAAAAAGGCAATCGTTCGTGTGGACTTCAATGTACCTTTGAACGAAGAAGGTAAAATTACTGACGATACTCGTATCCGTGGTGCACTGCCTACTTTGAAGAAAATCTTGGCAGACGGTGGCGCTTTGATTATCATGTCACACATGGGTAAGCCCAAAGGCAAAGTAAACGCTAAATATTCTTTGAGCCAGATTGTAGACGCTGTGGCTGCTGCACTGGGTACTCCGGTGAAATTTGCTCCGGACTGCGCAAAAGCTCAGGACGCTGCTGCTGCACTGAAACCGGGCGAAGTGCTGTTGCTGGAAAACCTGCGTTTCTATCCTGAAGAAGAAGGTAAACCTGTAGGCATCGAAAAAGAAGACCCTGCATACGAAGATGCAAAGAAAGAAATGAAAGCTCGTCAGAAAGAATTCGCCAAGACTCTGGCTTCTTACGCTGACTGCTACGTAATGGATGCATTCGGTACTGCTCACCGTAAACACGCTTCTACAGCTGTTATCGCTGACTACTTTGATGCAGACCACAAGATGCTGGGTTACCTGATGGAAAAAGAAGTACAAGCTGTTGACAATGTATTGAAAGACATCAAACGTCCGTTCACTGCCATCATGGGTGGTTCTAAAGTATCTACTAAAATCGGTATCATCGAAAACTTGATGGACAAGGTAGACAACCTGATTCTCTGCGGTGGTATGGCATTCACTTTTGCTAAAGCTCAGGGTGGTAAGATTGGTAACTCATTGGTAGAAGATGACAAACTGGATCTGGCTTTGGACATCATCGCAAAAGCGAAAGCAAAAGGTGTAAACTTGGTTCTGGGTTGCGACTGCATCGCTGCCGACAAGTTCGCTAACGACGCCAACACTCAGGTTTGCGACGACAAGAACATTCCTGACGGATGGATGGGTCTGGATGCAGGTCCTAAGACTCGCGAAGAGTTCAAGGCTGCCATCAAAGGTGCAAAGACTATCCTGTGGAACGGTCCTGCCGGTGTATTCGAGTTCGACAACTTCGCCGGTGGTTCTAAGGCAATCGCTGAAGCTATCGCTGAAGCAACTAAAGAAGGTGCCTTCTCACTGATTGGTGGTGGTGACTCTGTAGCTTGTATCAACAAATTCGGTATGGCCGACCAGGTTTCTTACATCTCTACAGGTGGTGGTGCTTTGCTGGAAGCTATCGAAGGTAAAGTTCTTCCGGGTATCGCTGCAATCCGCGGTGACAAATAAGATTGTTCTTATAAATAAATACCTGAAGGCATGGCTTGTTCAGCCATGCCTTTTTTATTTTGCCTTGATGAAAGCCTCTGTATAATTTTGATAAGAAATTGTTTTTTGCGAAATTTGCGAACACACAAGAAAAATATGATGCACAAATATGTATATATCATCTGCCTGTTGTTATCGGTCACTTTCGCGCAGATGAACGCGCAAATTTTCCAATACATCGGTATAGAGGATGGACTCAGCAGTCGGCGAGTCCTCTCGCTTCAGCAAGGAGAGCACGATTATATCTGGATTCTTACGCATAAAGGAATAGACCGCTACAACGGCAAACAATTTACTCACTATCCATTAATTAAAAACGGAGTGGTCGTCAGCTGCTTCCCGAACTTGAACACGCTCAAAACAGACAAAGAACAAAGAGTGTGGGAGATCGGGAAAGACGGGCTGGTTTTCACCCTGGACGAAGCACAGGATTCTTTCCAACTGATATTCGACCTCCACGCACGATTTCCTGAGACACAGAATGTTCCGATAACCTGCACCTACATGGATGATGAAAAAAATATCTGGTTCTGTACGGAAGGCCACCAGTACATCTATAACGGACAGAATAAAAAAACATACAAAATAAGTCAGAAGATTCCGGGAAAAGTGACTTGTATCACGCAAGCTCACGGAAACAAATACTTCATATCCAACGAACAGCATCTCTATTCTGTTACCTTTCAGAATGGACAGCTGGAAAACATCCAAAAAGTAAATATATCCCCGATTCATATCATTGACTACATATACTATCACAAGCCGACAAGGAAACTTATCATCAATGCCTTGCTCGACAAACTTTTTATTTACACGCCTACCACCGGCGAACTGACGGATTTGGGAGACCACCTGAAAGACATCGGTGTAAATACCATTATCCCCAACCGGAAAAATTCGGAAGAGGTGTTCATCGCCACCGACGGAGACGGTGTCTACAAACTCAATGTCACCCAAAAACAGCTCTCGCATTTTCTGGAGGAAGACAATGAAAGTTTGAACAAAATGAACGGAAGCATCATCAAGGATATATACATGGACCGTACCAACCGGATATGGAATGTGATTTATCCGATTGGTATTACCATCTACTCGGAAAGGTATCCTCAATACCAGTGGTATAAACATGCCCCCAACAATCCCAACACGCTGCCGAACGACTGCATCAATGGAATCATGGAGGACTCGGACGGAGATATCTGGTATGCCACCAGTAACGGGGTAAGCTGTTTTAATTCCCGCGAAAAGAAATGGAAAAACTACTGTACCACTGAAGAGCTTCCGAACTATGAAAATCATATTTTCTTGTCGGTTTGCGAAATCAAGCCGGGAATCATCTTGGCCGGAGGCTATATGTCGGGGATTTTCCGTATTGAAAAAAATACGGGAAAAGTCACTTTCCACCAGCAAGGAAAGTCACCAATAAGAGAAACACCCGACAAATACATTCGTGGAATCATCGTAGACAAGGAAGGGGTCATCTGGAGCGGAGGATTCTACAGTCTGAAAGGATTCGACACCAGGACTTTCGAAAAGCAGGAGTACAATTCATCCTATCCTATCACTTTCCTGCTGGAAAGAGATGCAAATTCATTATGGGTAGGTACCATCCACGGACTGTATGTATTCGACAAGAAAAAGAAACAACTCCTGCCTTATCAGGAAAAAGAAGAAATCGGTTGTGTGAACGCCATATACAGCACTTCCGACTTGCAAAAAACGTATGTCGGCACATACGGAAACGGACTGTTCATTGTTGACAATCAGACCCAGGAAATTACTCACTGCCGGGCCAACAACAGTGGCCTGCAAACCAACAACATCTACAGCATCGTGCCCGACAGAAATGAAAACCTGTTCCTAGGAACGGAAAATGGCCTGTCTTTCTATAACCGCAAAGACCATACGTTTACCAACTGGACCCGGGAACAAGGACTTCAAGCTGCCAATTTCAATTCGACAGCTGGCCTGCATACACGCGACGGCCATCTTATCTTCGGCAGCAACGAGGGGGTGATTATCTTGTCCGACAGCTTGGAGTTACCCTCAAGTTTCTCCAGCCACATGGTGTTCTCCAATCTGCAAATCATGTACCATCCGGTGCATCCGATGGACCCTAACTCCCCTCTGGCAAAAATATTGGATGAAACCAACTTTATCCAGCTGAAATACAACCAGAACACGTTCTCCATGGAGGTGTCTTCCATCAATTTCGACAATCCGTCGAGTATCTTATACAGCTGGAAACTGGAAGGATTCTATGACCAATGGACTCCTCCTACCAGCAATGGCACCATACGCTATACCAACCTTTCACCGGGAAACTATACCCTGAAAGTACGTTCCATCCTGCTCGACAACCAGCAGGTACTGGAAGAAAGAGAGATTGAAATCCTGGTAGAACGCCCGTTCTGGCTGACGTTCTGGGCTTTCCTGTTCTATGCCCTGCTGATTATCGGAGCCGCTTATACTTTTCTACGCTACCAGATTATCAAACGGGAACGAAAGACATCGGAAGAGAAGATCAATTTCTTCACCCATGCCGCCCATGATATCCGTACCCCGCTGACCATGATCAAGGCACCTCTGGGTGAAATCATGGAAAAAGAAAAACTGAGCGAAAACGGACAGAAAAACATCAGACTGGCCATGGAAAGTACGGAAAATCTGGCAGAACTGGCCAATAACCTGATTAATTTCCAAAAGGAAGAGTTGTATTCCTCACAGACCATTGTCACGGAGCATGAACTGAACCACTACTTGAGCACGTACTTACACCAGTTTGAAAGTTTTGCCCAGCAAAAAGACATCCAGCTATCCTACGAAAGCACATTCCCTACACTACAGGTTTGGATTGACGTCAGCAAAATGGACTCCATCCTGCGCAACCTGTTATCGAATGCCCTGAAATACACTCCTCAGGGAGGCAAAGTGTCCATGAAGGCGGATGCCAACAAAAACACGTGGATGCTGACCATCTCGGACACCGGCATCGGCATGAACAAGGAAGAACAGAAAAAGCTGTTCAAGTACCTGTTCCGAGGACATAATGCGACCAACCAGACCAATACCGGTTGTGGCATCGGCATGCTGCTGACTTACCGCCTGATTGAGAACCACGAAGGAAAAATCACCTTCAACAGCACAGAGAATGTAGGCACCAGTTTCCAGCTGAGCTTCCCGATTCGGAGTAAAAATTATCAGTACAAGAAAATACGCCCTGACACGGAAAAACAAAGCCTTTCCGTCATGCCTTCTCAAGCCGCAGGAAGCGGAGTAATCTCCCAGTTCGAGGTGTCTCCCACTCAGACCGACGAATACAGACCATTGATTCTGGTGGTGGAAGACAATGCCCCTCTACGCTCTTTTATCCAGCAAAGCCTGTCGGACACTTATCAGACAGAAGGGGTGGAAAACGGAAAGGAGGCCATCGAATTTGTACAGGAAAGACAACCCGACCTGATTCTTTCAGACATTATGATGCCGGTCATGGACGGAAGGGAAATGTGCCAGCGGCTGAAAGGAAACATGGAAACCAGCCACATTCCTATCATTCTGCTCACCGCATTGGGAGACAAGGAGCACATTCTGGAAGGACTGGAAATCAAAGCCGACCAGTATCTGGTGAAACCTTTCGACGTACATATTCTGAAAGCCACCATCCATACGCTGCTTGAAAACCGGAAAATGCTCCGCAGCCGCTTCCGCTCGGCCGTCACCGCGCTGCCGGAAGAAGCCGATACTCCCATCGAACTTCCCACCACCCTGGACGACGAGTTCATTCAGAAGGTAACCGAGCTGGTTAAGGAAGGGTTGGGCAAAAACTTCAATGTAGATACGCTGTGCGCCTCTGTCAACATGAGCCGTACCAGCTTCTACAATAAAATCAAGGCACTGACAGGCATCGCTCCGGCAGAATTTATCCGGAACATCCGGATGCAGGAAGCAGCACTGATGCTGAAAAGCCAGCGCTATACCGTAGCAGAAGTTTCCGACAAGATGGGCTTTGCCGATCCGAAATATTTCACCGATACCTTCAAGAAATTTTACGGAGTGCCGCCCAGCATATACATGAAGAAAAACTAAAAAAACAGATAATATGAATTTTTATTTCCGATCGTTTCTCATCTTTTTCCGTATCGGTGTCTTCACCATCGGCGGGGGCTATGCCATGGTCCCACTGATTGAAGCCGACTTGGTGGACAAACGGAAATGGATCAGCAAAGAAGACTTTTTGGACCTAATGGCTCTGGCACAAACGGTACCGGGCATCTTTGCCGTCAATATAGCCATCTTCATCGGCTATAAACTAAAAGGGTTCTGGGGAGCCTTCTGGATGGCACTGGGTACCATTCTTCCTTCCTTTCTCATCATCCTGGCCATTGCCCTTTTCTTCCGGCAATTCCAGCATGTGGAAGCAGTGGAACGTGTATTCAAGGGAATCCGTCCGGCCGTGGTGGCCCTGATTGCTGCCCCGACTTTCAAGATGGCCAAATCGGCCCGTATCAACCGATACAACATCTGGATTCCGGTGGTTTCCGCACTGCTGATATGGCTTATCGGCTTCTCCCCCATCTACGTCATTATTCTCAGCGGACTGGGAGGATACCTTTATGGACGCTACCAAAAGAAATATAATTAACAACACATAGGAGTAAAACAATATGGCTTTATTATTACTGAAACTATTCTATACTTTTTTCAAGATAGGCTTATTCGGGTTTGGAGGCGGCTACGCCATGATTTCGATGATACAAGGAGAGGTAGTGACACGCTACGGATGGCTCAGTTCTTCCGACTTCACCGATATTATTGCCATCAGCCAGATGACTCCCGGGCCTATCGGTATCAATTCGGCTACCTACGTGGGTTATACCGCCATGGTCAATGCCGGTTACTCACACAGCATCGGCATCCTCGGATCGACCATAGCTACCCTTTCCGTGGTACTCCCTTCCTTTATCCTAATGGTCTTCATCAGCCGTTTCTTTCTGAAATACCAGAGACATCCGGCAGTAGAGAATGTGTTCAGAGGACTCCGTCCGGGAGTGGTCGGACTGCTGGCCGCCGCCGCACTGGTACTGATGAACGGGGAGAATTTCGGAACAGATACCTACCAGATTGTGGTAAGTATCCTGCTCTTCCTTGCAGCCTTCGTCGCTTCACACCGATATAAGATTAACCCGATTCTGCTGATTGTCTGCAGCGGTGTACTGGGTTATTTCCTGTATTAGCACTTAATCCTCCTCATTCTCCGGCAAGATAGACTGGGGAGTGGGGATGGAAAAATCATGGTCGGCAAACAAAGAAGCCAGTCCGGAAATCTGTTTCAACCGGAGCAGCTCATCCCGGTCCATGCCGATGTTCTTCATTATCCATTTATCCGACATGCCGGCCTGTGTCAGTTCGGCCACAATGTGTGTCATCAATCCAATATCATGAGTACCTCTTGCACGATTATGACGAATGGTAGAACCTATCCGGTTAGACAAGTCCTTATTGATTACTACGACTGGTAACATCCCTTTTTCTCGTTCGTAAATACGCTTGGAGGTTTTCAACACCTGATAACGGTGGAAACCGTCCACAATGATGTATTTATCATTCTCCTTGTCATAATAGCATACGCAAGGCATGGTGAACCCGTCCTCCCAAATAGACAATTCAAGCAATTTCATCTCTGGAGGTGCCACCACGTTCGGATTATAATCATTGGCATACACCTTCTCTACCGGTACAGCTATCACATTGTACACCGGGCTCTTCTCTTCTTTTAAGTCCATATCTTTTTATATTGTTGCAAAATATAATCTTTCATTTTCTTTTCTTCCTTGCTCACGGCAAATCCCATATACTTGCACGCATAATCATTGCGGAGAATACACAGACACATCCGTTTGTAAGTAGGAATCTCACGAAACTCTGCAATGTCGATGTCATCAAGGTATTCCATCATCACCGGATGTTTGGTAGTTTTATAATTACTCTTATTCCTTACCGTAATCGGTATCTTCATTTCCTCCAGCTTGGCAATGGTTTCATCGCTCAAGCATCCACCCTTGGTTCTCCAGAATTTAATGCTTGTATGCAACTTACTCAGATATCCTCTTCGGGTCTCTTCCGGAAGCGTGGAAAGCAGGAATTCCATAAACGACTTCCACGTATGTCCTTCCGGCAATTTGATTCCGCCATGTCCCATGGCCCGTGTTCCGCCATACAACCCCGAAAAATTAACCCCATTCACACGTCCGATCATCTTGCCCCAAGTGTCTGGTTCAATAGCCTTATACAAACGCAGGCTCTCAATGGCTTCACTGATAAACGGACTGGCCACACGTTGCCGCTCCAGACTGACGCCTGCGTAATAATACAAATCGTATAAACGGTTATAATCCCACCCAAACTTTCCATTGGCCGTCCAGACGTCCGTGGTCTTCCAATCATAAATGGGATAAAGATTATATACATCATTCGCAATCTTTGAACTCCATTGGTATTTATGATAAAGCTGCTGCTTCAACCCTCCATAAATCGTACGCCAACGATTGTAACTTTCTTGTGTACGGATACCTACCAGGCAAGCCGTACGCACTGCCTTTTTCTTTTCATGCAACCATGCGGCAAAGCGTAACTGAAATTCATAGTCCCACATACTTGTATGGAAAAAAGGAAAATCACTGGCCTTCATCACCCCTTCCGGCATCTCACGGACCCAGATATCCCGCAACTTTTCATCCCACGGGCGCCAGTAATGCTGATACATGGACGTACAAGTTCTTACCTTAAAAGGCACACAAATCCGATACACTTCAAGTATATCCTTATGCTGCTCCAACATCCGGTTGACAAACTCAATCGTGTGATCATACTGCACTTCATAATCCATAAAAAACACTCCAAGCTTGATGTTCAGCTTATTTCTACGGATATAGTCTATACACAGATGAAGCAGCACCCCACTGTCTTTCCCTCCAGAAAATGACACATAGACATTATCAAATTCCTTAAACAAAACAGACAAGCGTTCCTGAGTCAACTCATACACATTCTTTCCGTTTTCAGTCTTTTTCATCCTTCCTTCTCATTTTAAGATATGCACTCCACATACGTTCTATTTCAAAATTCTGAACCGAGAAAAACGATTCATGGATTTTCTGCACCACGGCCTCCAGCGGCTTATCCGTATCTTGAAATTCATCTGTCACAGCCTTCAGCAAACCTGCAAATACCGACTCATCATCATTCTCCACATAATAATTGTTGATGACAATTGCTTTTTTGCGTACTTCTACAGGGAAAAAGCCCAACACTTTTTTTTGCTGAAAAGCGACAAACCAAATAAATGACTCACTGGTCTTAAATGGATAGTTATGATTATATTTAAGGATTTCCGGATTCATCACCAAAGGAGCCACACATTTATACAACTCTTGGGATGTGCCTGCCATTTTTATTACATTCCACATAGATACCCACTCTTAGAATTCGCGCCAACAAAAATAGAAAATTCTTTTAAAAAACTATTTCTCAAATAATTATATATTTTCCAACAAACACTTAAAGGAAGTATAACAAACAGTTTGTCCGTTACCTCCCGTATAAGATAGCCGATTGGGGGCAATGACTTCCAACAGCGGAAGTCCTTCTCTTCCAGGAGATGCCTCCAGACAGAAATAATGATGCCGGTTCAATGCATTCTGCGCCCAATGACGCAATATTTCGTCTGCCGCCCTCAATACAATAAATTTCTCCCCCGACACTTCCGGAGAAAAACCTCCATGCATCAAATCAAATTTGATGTGCGGACGGTCACGGAACAAAGTATCCATTCTATTGCCCAATATCAGGTCTTCTGTCACTCCACACTCCAATCCTTCCGCTGAGGAAAGAAGCCACAGACGGTCGGCCAGCACAAGGGCCTGCTCAATGTCGTGCGTGGACAAAAGAATAGCTCTGTTCTCTTCCACAGCCAGCCGATGCAGGAGATTCATGATTTCAATCCGGCTCACCACATCCAGAAAGGCCGTCGGCTCATCCAACAGAATCAACGGACATTCCTGTACCAGCGCTTTGGCTATCATCACTTTCTGCCGTTCTCCATCCGAAAGCTCCGCCATGTAACACCGGGCCTTATGAGCAATCTCCACCGCCTGAAGCGCGTGCTCCACCAACTGTTTGTCCTTTTTATCCAACCGTCCGAAAAATCCCGTATAAGGCTGACGCCCCAAAGCCACCAGTTCATAAACTGTAAGCCCTCCGGCCTGTGTGCGGTCGGTCAATACCACTCCGATGGTTCTCGACAGCTCCCGTTCGGAATACGCCGACAAATCACGTCCCAATAACTCCAAGCCACCCGACAAGAAAGGCTGGGCAGCAGCCAATGTACGGAGCAAAGTTGATTTTCCAGCCCCGTTGGCTCCTAACAGACAGGTCAGTTCTCCCCGGAAAAGCTGGAAGTTCAACCCGATATGTACCTCCGTCCGCTTCTTTCCCACCTGATAGCCGATGGTCAAGTCTTTTCCCTCTATTACGATTTCCGTTTGCCTCATCAGTTAAAATATTGAATCCGACGTTGGTTAATAATCACATAAATAATCACTGGCGCTCCCAGAATAGGTGTGACCGCATTCAAAGGAATCACTCCCGATGCTCCCGGAAGCACACAAATCAGGTTGCACAACAAGGCCAAAGCCCCACCGGAAAGCAAGGTGACCGGCATTAAAGAATTATGGTTGGAAGTTCCCAGCATCAGACGTGCCAGATGAGGAACGGCCAGCCCGATAAAAGAAACCGGACCACAGAAAGAAGTAGTTACCGCAGTCAGCACCCCTGTGGCCAGCAGCAGGTAATTGCGTACCCGCCGGATATTCACTCCCAGATTCTCGGCATAACGCGGACCCAAAAGCAAGGCATTCAACGGCTTGATCAACAGAACCGCCACCACCAGTCCGGCCAAAGTCAGCAGCGAAAAAGCAGGGAGCTGTTCCAAAGAAACACCGCCGAAATTTCCCATCCCCCACACCATATACGATTGTACCCCTTCTGCCGTAGCAAAGAAATTCAGCAGCGAAATCAGAGACGAGGCAATATAACCAATCATGATACCGGCAATGAGCAGCATTACATTACTTCTTATCAGAGAAGACAGAAAAAGAATCAGGGCCAGCACGGCCACAGCTCCTAAAAAGGCTCCCAAGATGACCGAGAAAAATCCGGAAAGCGTAAACACGCCCGTCGCAATGGTACCTCCTCCAGCCAGCATCACCAACGCCACTCCCAGACTGGCGCCTGAACTGATTCCCAGGATAGAGGAATCGGCCAACGGGTTGCTGAACACCGTCTGCAACATCAGCCCGGAGGCCGAGAGCGCCGCCCCACAGAGCAAGGCCGTCACACACTGCGGAAAACGTGATTCCCACACAATATAGGTCCAACTGGCTTTTGCCGCCTCTTCCCCTCCCAGAATACGCACCACTTCCCGTGCCGGTATATCCACCGAACCAAGAAACAGATTGGCCGCTACCAGAAGTACAATCAGGAAAACCAAGCCGACAAACACCATGTAATTCTTTCTGCCTGCAAATATCATTCTGCTAATTTACTAAAATATTTCGGTTCATACCCCTCCAGCAATTCCGGATGGAAGATTTTTACCATATCTTTCAACAAGACCTCGGGATGAAAGGGCGATTCTTCGTAGAACGGAATCCGATAAGTGTTGCATCCGTAAACCCGACGTTCATGAAATGCCTTGAAACGGGCATACAACGAATAGTCTTTCTGCAATTCCCGATAAGTTTTGTCGTGCGGCTGATTGTACTTTATCAGCCAGAAATCCGCATTTTCTCCTTTGTCGAACACCGTTTCAAAAGCCATGGGCACCGAACCACTGTTCGGCAATGCAGCAAAGACATACTCTGCTCCCGCATCCGCATACAAACGTCCCGTCGTACTCTGCCCGCCGGCGATATACCAGGCTGAACCGTATTTCAAGTCACTCAATACCGTAGGATGAGAGGTTGCCTTGGCAGCCAAAGCTTTCACCGTCAAGTACTCCTTTTCTATCTGTGCAAAAAGAGAATCACCTTTCTGCGACTGCCCCACCAGCAAGCCATAGAAGCGCAGCCATTCGGCACGGCCCAATGGAGAAGTCTCCATATAGTCCGCACATTCTATCACGGGTACGCCCAGTTTGCCTACCCGTCCATAACCGCCACTGTTCTCAAACGGAGAAAGCAGGATGGCATCCGGATGCAAATCAATGATTTTCTCGATGTCCGGATTCATACCGTTTCCACAGTCCACCACCGTCCCTTTCCGACAGCCTTCCTGTACTTCCGGCATTTTGAAATATTCCAGGTTGCAAACCCCCTTGATGCTTTCTACGCAGCCCAGCTCTTTCAGCACACTTCCATGTACCACCGAATACACCACCGCCCGTTCCAAAGGCACACGCACGACGGTGCCCTCCGGCAAGTTTTCCGGCACCGGCCGCGTCTTGTCCGTCAGCAGGTAGGTATGCAGTGTTTTCAGCGTATCCCATGGATTACGGATAGAAACCATTGTATAATCCGGAAACTTCACCACCGACAAGTTGGTGGCATACTTCATCCTCAGCGTATCCCCTCCTTCTCGAACAGAAGAAGCCTTGCCTCCTCCGCCACAGGCAGAGAGAAGCAAGACCATGATTACTATATGGGCAGATAGTAAAATTTGTTTCATAAAAATCAGTCAGCTAAGAAACGGATGTTTGTGGTAGAATTTCCTGTTTCAAACTTTTTCTTGAATTGTCCGTCTTTAGAGTAAACATATATATCATTCAGAGAGCTATAAGGCTGACTGATAATATATACATCTTCCGAAACCGGATCTACCGCAATCCCTCCCGGATATGGAATATCATTTATATCAATAAACTCTTTTTTCTCCTTCGTCTCTACATTATATACAAAGCAAGAATTTCTTTCAGGCAGATAATATTCTGCATATAACACGTAAATGTTATCTCCCTTCTTTGCGGCATACGTGGCATTACATACCTCTTCCACTTGATTGGTCTGCACGTCAATCCGTTGAAGAGTTTGGTAAATCCATTGATCTTCAGGTAAGCCCTCTGCACCTGCATAATTACCATTAGACACCACATATACGTATCCGTCTTTCCCATCAAAACAAACAGTATAAGGATTTAATTTCACTGTGATATCCGACTGCTTTGTCCATGATTTTACATCCACGACAGCCACCTTATCTCCCGAACCATATCCAGATATGTTCACATAAAGTTTGCCATCCACATAGGTCAAAGCTTCTGGGTATGCTCCCACTTCCAAACTTCCAGTAACCTCTTGTGAAAGTGTATCTAATTTAGAAACCGTCCCATCATAAGCTGAAAAGAACACACAACCTTCCGCCCCAACAGCATAACGTGGTTGAATCGGCTGATTTTCATCATTATTCAAAGGAATGCTTTTTATCAATTTCCCTTTTAAATCTAAAATTTCAATTTTAGAAGAAGTGCTCCCTATGGCATACATTTTCGAACCATACACACACAAATCCTGTAAATCTCCTATGCCCTTTCCATTCTGTGCTTGATACAAATCACCACTTACCGTCTGGGTCGCCATGTCAAACCACTGGATAGAACCATCATTAGCACCCCAGTTTCCTGTATTTACAATATAAGCTCCATACGTAGTAGTAGGTTCCGGGTCTGTGGTTGGAACAGGATCATTCTCATTATCACATGCGGTCAAACCACTGACCAAAGGAATTGCCATTAAGGCCAAATAAAGCCAATTTTTTTTCATTCGTTCTCGTTTTTAGTTTATAAATAATAGTTGATAGAAATCTTATAATTCCTGCCAGGCATAGGATAAAAGCGTATTACCTCATAATTTTTGTTGGAAAGGTTCAACGCATCCAGTTGGATACGTAACTGATGCCGTTTCCAGGAGAATTTATGGGACAAAGATATCCCATGATCAGAATAAGGTTTAATACGATAACTGGGCAGGTTCTGTGCTAACGTATACCGCTCTGATGCATAAGTCAGATTATAGGACAAATTTATCCAAGGCAATTCAAGGGTAAAATTCCCACCACCGGAGTGGCGGGGTGTATACACAATCTGATTCCTCCAGGTCTTGGAATCCGGGTCAGTCACATCTTCGGCCTGCATAAAGCTGTAGTTTGCGGTCAAATAGCACTTCAACCACTCTGTCACACGAGCTTCAGCCGACAGATTCACATCCAGACCTATCGTTTCCACTTTCCCTACATTCGTCATTTTCCAAACAAACATGGTGGGAACAGCCACAATCTTATCTTTTACTTTATTATAATAAGTATCGGCCGACACACTAAGAAAGTCAAGAAAGCCCAATCTCGATCCGCTCCAAGTCACTCCGATATTTCCCTGCTTGGTTGTTTCCGGGCGCAAACTACTATTTCCTATTACCAAGTAATATAAATCATTGAACGTCGGGGTACGGAAAATATCCTTATAAGATGCCCGAAATCGCAATCCGGTTTCCTCAAAAGGCTTCCATGACACACTAAACGCAGGAGAAAGACGCTTACGGTCTGCAGCCGCCGTTCCAATACGCACATTTTCCGTAATATAGGTATTCAATAAAGAAGCAGTAGCCGTAAAAGAAGCACGTTGATATTGGGCAGCCAGGACCGTCAACAACGTATAACGCTGCGGAAACTGGCACTTTTCCAGATTCGTATGCAAATAGTTATACACAAAATCTTGTGCCAACGACAAAGAGAATCCTTTTCCCAAGTCTCCCCACAAAGTGGCAGACAAATAGGTCTCCGTCTGTCTATAACGGTCATCGGTGATACCTGAGGCCTCATCATTGTAATCCCGGTTCCAGCTATAATTGAACTTACCCGAAGCCTGAAGTTTAAGACGGTCGGAAAAACGGTTCTCATATCGGAATTGCCCGAAATAGTTTTTGTCAAAAAGTCGTTCTGCCGCATAGGGATTGTCATAAACCACACCTCCCGGCAATCCACGCTCCGAATCAAAAAGATAAGCTTTTACCTGTAAATCTTGTTTGGAAGTCAGGTTTGTATACAAGGTAGCTTCCGCACGGTAAGTCCGTATGTCACTATTATTCCGCTTACTGTCAATCAGACTGTTCCCATTCCACATTTTAAAGGGATAATTGCCGTCTGCCCGCAAAAAATCGCCATATACAGACAGGGATGTTTTAGCAGACAGGCGCTGATTGTATAATATGGAAGGATTTACCAAACCGAAAGAGCCGGCCTTCAAATTGGCATTGATATGATACGATGTTTCCTGGAAATCAGGTCGGGCAGTCTGAATGCTCAACACACCCGCAGAAGCAAAAGCACGTGCAGTCTGATAAATATCGTCACTCTGTCCTATCGTCATGGTGAGTTGGGACACGTTATCCAAAGAAAAGCGAGAGATGTCTACCTGACCTGACTGACAGTCACTGACAGCTACCCCATCATAAATCACTCCCGTATGCTGACTTCCCAAGCTACGGACAGAAATCGTTTTCAATCCTCCGATACCTCCATAATCTTTTACCGTCACTCCCGAAAAATGGCGCACGGCATCGGCTACTTCATGCACCCCCAGACGCTCCATTTCCATTTTTCCCATCACCTGCAAGGGGGAAGTAGCTTTCACGGCCTGAGGAGTCTTACGCACGCTCACCGTCACATCCGGAATCTGATGCACTTTTCCCGTAATGCTGTCCGAATCGGCCTGCTGTGCAAAAACACTCCCCACTCCTGTAAGGACACACAGGCACACGAGTATAAAAAAGCGATACCCGACCCTGAAAGCCGGTTCATTCCATCTTTTCATTTAAATTTTTAATTGTAATTCTACATTACGCACGTTCTTGCCATCCTTTCCTCGAGAATGCAAGCATGACTTCGTTTTGCAGGTCTTCTGACTTACTCCCGTTTGTCTTGCCTTCCCATCTTTCATTGAAAGACAGTGGCCTCGTAGTCGGTAGACAAACGTCGAAACGCTGGAGTTCACAGCAGCGGGACTGTTCGGGACTTTCACCCGATTCCCTTTTCATCCGTGATTTCGCCGAACGGAAATCCAAACGGAACAAAACATTGCAAATATACGGTTTTCTTGAAAAACAAAAATAAATTTCTACAAAATTATAGTACAATCCTTTTCTTCCTTACACATTCTTTGAAACTCCCTCACATATTCTTCAAAACACTTCCATAAATTCTCTGTTCCACTGTTTGGTTTTTGTATTTCACACTGTGAAATATATATCCCACACTGTGGTTTTTATATCCCACAGTGTGGGACAGAGAAATTATCCGGTAATTTTCATTTTCACACAAGGATGCCTGAAAAAAATGATACGGACGAACCAAAATAAAAAATCCACAAAAATTTTCATGAAAAGCCCTTATCCACAAAACATTTTCTTACCTTCGGACATTAATATTTACACAAACCTTTACTTTTATTAATCACTTAAGGCATTATGATTTTTACGGCAGAAAATATTTTGATGATTGGGTCAATCCTGATTTTTTCCAGTATTCTTATCAGCAAGACCGGATACCGGTTTGGAATCCCTACCCTCTTACTCTTTCTTGTGGTGGGAATGCTTTTCGGAAGCGACGGACTGGGATTGCAGTTCAACAGTGCTTCGGATGCACAGTTTATTGGTATGATGGCATTGAGCATCATCCTTTTTTCCGGAGGTATGGACACGAAATACGGCGACATCAAGCCAGTACTCACTCCGGGAATTGTTCTGTCGACTGCCGGCGTCCTGCTCACCACCTTGCTGACCGGTGTGTTCATCTTTTATATTTCCGACTGGAACCAGACCAACATCGAGCTGACCTTGCTCACGTCTCTGCTGCTGGCTGCCACCATGTCGTCTACCGACTCGGCGTCTGTGTTCAACCTGCTCCGTTCGCAGCGGATGAACCTGAAGCAGCATCTCCGCCCGATGCTGGAACTGGAAAGTGGTAGTAATGACCCGATGGCCTACATGCTGACCATCGTACTGATACAAGTCATCTCCAGCGGAAGCCATCCCGACTTTCTGCTCATCACGAAAGATTTGCTGGTACAGTTCTTTTTCGGAGGGGTTATCGGCTATGCCATGGGACGCTTCAGCGTATGGCTCATCAACCGCATCAACCTATCGAACAGCTCTCTCTACTCCATCCTTCTGCTCAGTCTGGTCTTCATCACCTTCACCATTACCGACCAGCTGAAGGGAAACGCCTACCTGGCCGTGTACATCATGGGCGTGATTTTGGGAAACACCAAACTGGCTTTCCGGAAAGAAATCAACACCTTCATGAGCGGACTGACCTGGCTCTTTCAGATTATCATGTTCCTCACCTTGGGATTGCTGGTCAACCCGCATGAAATGCTCGATCTGGCCGCAGTAGCCTTGCTGATTGGTGCCTTCATGATTATCGTGGCACGTCCACTCAGCGTATTCCTCTGCCTGCTTCCTTTCCGGAACATCACCGCCAAAGGCAAGCTGTTTGTCTCATGGGTCGGGTTGAGAGGAGCTACCCCCATCATTTTCGCCACCTACCCCGTACTGGCCGAAATCGAGGGTTCCCAACAGCTGTTCAACATTGTCTTTTTCATCACCCTCGTGTCACTGGTCATTCAGGGGATGACCATCACAAAGGCTGCCAAGCTGCTGCACTTGGACTTGCCGGCTCCCAAGGAAGGCAATGAATTTGGAGTGGAACTGCCAGAAGAAATCGACACCCGCCTGAACGACCTTACCCTGACACCGGAAATGCTGGCCACCCAAAACAAGCTGGCCGATATGCAGATTCCGAAAGGCACACTGGTGATGCTGGTAAAACGAGGCAGTGAGTTTCTCATCCCCAACGGGCAAATGGAACTGAAGCCGGGAGACAAGCTGCTGCTCATTTCCGAAAACAAACACAAGCCGGCTGATTAATCCTCAGCCAGCCTGCGTTTCAAGTATTCATAAAAGTCATATTGTGCCCGCACGTCGTCATTCCCCGGTTTCCGCTTGAAGACATTCTGCAGATGATTGTCCACCCAGCAGGCCTTCCGGTTGGCCGACAACTGGAGGTTCAGCATGTCGGTCAGTTCCTGACGGAGTTTTCCGTCCAGAATGGGAGTGACCGCCTCGATGCGGCGATACAAATTGCGACGCATCCAGTCGGGTGAACCGATAAATATTTTCGGGTCGCCCCCGTTGCCGAAATACCACACACGGGCATGCTCCAGAAACGTATCCACGATGCGGGTGACCCGAATATTCCGACTGAACGCCTCTCCGGGCACCAGACAACAAATTCCTCGAACAATCAAGTCAATCTGTACCCCCGCCTCACTGGCCCGATACAGTTCGTCAATCATGGCCGTATCCTGCAGGGCGTTCATCTTCAAGATGATTCGCCCAGGCTTTCCTTTACGCACTAAATTGATTTCTTCTTGAATCAACTGTTTAAGTTCCGGCAACAAGTTAAAGCGGGCAATCAGCAGACGTTTGAAATGAGGTTCCTTCAGCTCTTTTCTCAACACACGGAACAAGGTGTACATGTCTTCCACAATCTGCTTGTTGCACGTGTACAAGGCAATATCCGCATAAATTTTCGCGGTCTTCTCGTTGAAGTTCCCTGTACTTACATACGCATAGCTTCGCAAACGCTCCCCCTTGTCGTTCTCCCGAAGCACCAACGCCACCTTCGCGTGAACTTTCAACCCCGGAATACTGAAAATGATGTCAATCCCAGCCTTCCGCATCAGCTCTGCAGTCGCCAGATTATTCTCTTCATCAAAACGGGCCTTCAGTTCCACGAACACCGTAACATGCTTCCCGTTCCGGGCCGCCGCAATCAAGGCATTGATTACCTCCGAATGTTCTGCCACCCGATACTGCGTAATCATAATTTCCCGACAGAACGGGTCACGCACGGCTTCATACAGAAAACGGATGAAATGCTCAAAACTGTGATATGGGTAATAGAGCAGCATGTCGCGTTTGGCTATCCGCCGATACATGAAATGCTTTTCGTTCATCCCCGGCAAACACATCGGCTGCGGCTTGACCATCTGTGGAATATCCGGATTCGGGTTCGGCAGGAAGGACAGGTTTTCCAGGTTCAAATGCTTGTCGCCCGGCACGAGTTCCTCCCGGTTGATGCCCAGCGCTTCCACCAGCGCATCCAGAAACTCCTCCGGCATCTTCCGGTCGTACACAAAACGACAGATGGCCCCAATCTTCCGTTTCTTCACTTTCTCCTTCAGCTTCTCCACCATGCTTTCTGCCGGCACATCATCCACAAACACATCAGCATCCCGCGAAATCTTGCAACAATAGCTGCACTCCACCTCATAGCCTACAAACATTTCCTGCAAATTCGCCTTGATGATATCCTCCAGAAACATCAGATAATAATTTCCGTCATGAAAAGGCAATTCCACAAAACGGGGCACTTTGCTATACGGCATCTTGATGAGGTAGTAGTCCGACTTGTCCGCTCCTAGCTTCCGGACTTTCACCGCCAGATACAGCCGCTTGTCGCGCAAAAAGAAGCGTACGTTTTCCGGTTCCATCTTCATCGGCTGAAGATAAGGGAAGACTTCCTCCATGAAAAAACGGTGCACAAACTCCTTGTGGAAGTCCTCTACCTCACTCTTGCTCTGATAAAAGACAACATGGTTCCTCCGCAGTTCAGGAAGTATCTTCTGCTCATAAATGCGCACACGGTCCTCCAGCTGGCGGTTCACCACCTCCGTGATGCGCCGAATCAGGGCATGCGCCTCTTCTACCGTCATATCCTCACTCTTTCCCCCGGAGGCTACCGCCTTGTGTTCAGCCACACGCACCTGGTAAAACTCTTCCAGATTGGACGAATAAATCGAAATGAAATTGATTCTTTCATACAAAGGGAGGCTGTCATCGTCAGCTTCCAGCAATACACGATAGTTGAACGCGAGCCAGCTGATGTCGCGGTTGAAATATTTATAGTGGCTTTCCATACATAGAATTCTTCAAGGTTTGCTCAAATGTACTATCTTTGCCGGAGAAAAACAACAGAAAAATGAAAAGAATAGGACTTCTGTCCGATACCCATGGCTATTGGGACGAACGTTATCTGAAATATTTTGACACCTGCGACGAGATATGGCATGCCGGAGACATCGGCTCACAGGAAGTGGCCGACCGGTTGGCAGCCTTCCGCCCCCTGCGGGCCGTATATGGAAATATCGACGGTCAGGACATGCGCCTCCGTTTTCCGGAAATCAACCGTTTCCAGCTGGAAGGAACCGACGTACTGATGAAACACATCGGAGGATATCCGGGAAAATATGACCCTTCCGTCCGGCAGATTCTCGCCACGCAGCCCCCACAGCTGTTTATCAGTGGGCACTCCCATATCCTGAAGGTGAAATACGACCCTCGCCTGCACCTGCTGCACATCAATCCGGGGGCCGCCGGGAAATACGGTTTCCATAAGGTGCGTACCTTGGTACGCTTCTCCATAACCGACGGTAATTTCTCCGATTTGGAGGTTATTGAACTGAATGATTAAAGTTTGAAAAGTCTTGTCGCATTCAAAAATCTTTCCGAAATTTGCACTCAAAATAGAAAAACGATATGAAAACTTATCTAGTTACTGGAGCTGCCGGATTCATCGGAGCCAATTATATCAAATATATCCTGGCCAAGCATGATGACATCAAGGTAATCATTCTGGACGCTTTGACATACGCTGGAAACCTGGAAACCATTTCATCCGACATCGACAATGAACGCTGCTTCTTCGTAAAAGGAAACATCTGCGACCGCGACCTGGCCGACCGGCTGTTTGCTGAGTACAAATTTGACTACATCGTGAACTTCGCCGCCGAGAGCCATGTGGACCGCAGCATCGAAAATCCGCAACTCTTCCTGCAGACGAACATTCTGGGCACACAAAACCTGCTGGATGCCGCCCGCCGTGCATGGGTGACCGGGAAAGACGAAAACGGCTATCCTACGTGGAGAAAAGGAGTCCGCTTCCACCAGGTATCTACCGATGAGGTGTATGGTTCTTTGGGAGCAGAAGGTTATTTCACCGAAGAAACGCCTCTTTGCCCGCACAGTCCGTACAGCGCTTCCAAGACCAGTGCCGACCTAATCGTCATGGCATATCGGGATACCTACAAGATGCCGGTGACCATCAGCCGCTGTTCCAATAACTATGGTCCGTATCACTTCCCGGAAAAACTGATTCCGCTCATCATCAAAAACATTCTGGAAGGAAAAAGACTTCCCGTATATGGCAACGGAACCAACGTGCGCGACTGGCTGTACGTGGAAGACCACTGCAAGGCTATCGACATGATTATCAACAAGGGTAAAGACGGAGAAATCTACAATGTAGGCGGACACAACGAGAAGCAGAACATTGAAATTGTCAAACTGACCATCGCCACCATTCATCGGATAATGACCGAGCAACCTGAGTATCGGAACGTGCTCAAAAAGAAAGAAATGACTGCCGACGGACAAATCAGCATTGACTGGATCAACGATTCACTGATTACCTTTGTCAAGGACCGGTTGGGACACGACCAGCGCTACGCCATCGACCCTACCAAGATTACCCGCGAACTGGGATGGACGCCCGAAACCAAGTTTGAAGACGGTATCGTCAAAACCATCAAATGGTATCTCGACCACCAGGCATGGGTAAAGAACGTCACCAGTGGGGAGTACCAGAATTACTACGACAACATGTACAAGAATCGCTGAAAAGCAAATTCTCTATCACTTCATAGAATGTCATTCCGGAAAGCAATTTCCAGAATGACATTTTTTATTTCCACTCATTTGTTTTCATTTTATCTATCTATACAAATAAAATAAAATCATTTTGATAAGTTATTTCACATTTCGCTTGCATATTTACGAAATACACCTATCTTTGCAAGCAAAACAAACAATTAAAGAAATAAACAAATGAGTTACCTTATAAAACCTGTCGGCTACAAGCCGTTGCTTGACATGAAGCAAACCGAACTGGGTATCAAGCAGATTAAAGAATTTTTCCAGCAGAACCTTTCTTCCGAACTTCGCTTGCGGCGTGTAACCGCTCCTTTGTTCGTCCTGAAAGGAATGGGTATCAACGACGACTTGAACGGTACGGAACGTCCGGTCACCTTCCCGATAAAGGACCTGGGCGACCAGCAGGCGGAAGTGGTTCATTCACTGGCCAAATGGAAGCGACTGACTTTGGCCGACTACCAGATTGAACCGGGTTACGGTATCTATACCGACATGAACGCGATTCGTGCCGACGAGGAACTGGGCAACATCCACTCCCTGTATGTGGACCAGTGGGACTGGGAACGGGTTATCACGCCGGAACAGCGGACAGTAGATTTTCTGAAAAGCATCGTGACCCGCATCTATGCGGCCATGCGACGCACGGAATACATGATTTGTGAGATGTATCCGCAAATCAAATCCTTCCTTCCGCACGACGTGCATTTCATCCACTCGGAAGATTTGTTGCAGATGTACCCCGACAAGACTGCCAAGGAGCGTGAGAACCTGATTACCGAACGTTTCGGGGCTGTATTCATCATCGGTATCGGCAACAAGCTGAGCAACGGACAACCGCACGACCTGCGTGCTCCCGACTATGACGACTATACCACCATCGACCCGAAGACCGGACTGCCGGGACTGAACGGAGACTTGCTGGTATGGAACGACGTACTGCAGCGCGCTTTCGAAATTTCTTCCATGGGTATCCGTGTGGACAAAGCTGCCATGCTCAAGCAGCTGGAACTGGCCGGAAAAGAGGAACGTACCAAACTTTATTTCCACCAGCGCCTGCTGAACGATACATTGCCGCTCACCATCGGAGGAGGTATCGGACAGTCACGTCTGTGCATGCTTTACCTGAAGAAAGCCCATATCGGAGAAATCCAAGCCAGCATCTGGCCGGAAGAGATGCGCAAAGAATGTGCACGTCTGGGCATGCAGCTCATCTGATACAAACACACACTATTATAAACTTCCCCTTGTTTCCACTCCACGGAGAGCAGAAGCAAGGGGATTCATTTTTTCAGAAATAATCTGTTCGATTTCAATTACCAGTTGATGGGTGTCTCGCCATGAGCCACCAGATACTCGTTGGTACGGCTAAAATGCTTGTTGCCGAAGAATCCATTGTAGGCCGACAAAGGCGAAGGATGTACGGAAGTCAACACCAGATGCTTGTTGCGGTCGATAAAAGCTCCCTTCTTCTGGGCATAAGAACCCCACAGGATAAATACCAGATGTTCTTTCTGCTCAGCCAATACCCGAATGGCCGCATCCGTAAACTCCTCCCAACCTCTCCGCTGATGGGAACCCGCCTGATGCGCCCGTACCGTCAACGTAGCGTTCAACAGCAGTACCCCCTGCTCTGCCCACCGGGTCAGATTCCCGCTCGCAGGCATCGGAGTACCCAAATCATCATGAATCTCCTTGAATATATTCTGCAAAGAAGGCGGAAACGGTACCCCGTCATTCACCGAAAAACACAGTCCATGCGCCTGTCCCGGTCCGTGATACGGGTCCTGCCCGATAATCACCACCTTCACCTTATCAAAGGGACAAAGGTTGAACGCATTGAAAATCAACCGTCCGGGAGGATATACTGTGGTCAGCTTGTATTCCTGGCGGACAAAATCCGTCAGCCGGACAAAATAATCCTTTTCAAACTCCGGGGCCAACGCCTTTTTCCATCCTTCTTCTATCTGTACATTCATACTATTTAAATGATTAATCCCAAAGATTCAACTTGTTTTTCTTCGCTTCTTCCAGTGACACCGTCTTCACCACTTTCTGCTTGTTCTTGTCGCGCAAGGCCTGATACTCCTCGTTCAACGCCTCTACAAAGGCCGGACGTTGTTCCGGATTCAGCAGTTTGGCAGCCACCAGCGCATTCTGCGAAGCATCTTTCATATACACTACCGGCGCATGATATACGGGCGCAATCTTCAAGGCCGTGTGCAATTTCGAGGTGGTTGCCCCTCCAATCATCACCGGCACATCCACTCCCGCACGCTGCAGTTCCGTCACCACATGCACCATTTCCTCCAATGAAGGTGTAATCAGTCCGCTCAACCCTACGATATCCACTTTTTCCCGGATAGCCGTCTCCACAATTGTCTCTGCCGGCACCATCACACCCAAATCGATAATCTCATAGTTGTTGCACGCCATGACCACCGATACGATGTTCTTCCCGATGTCGTGCACGTCGCCCTTCACCGTGGCCACCAGCACCTTTCCGGCACTACGGGCACCCTCCTCCTTTTCCGCCTCGATATAAGGCTGGAGAATGGCTACGGCCTTCTTCATGGTCCGCGCCGTCTTGACCACCTGCGGCAAGAACATCTTACCCGAGCCGAACAAATCGCCCACATGGTTCATGCCCGCCATCAGCGGACCTTCAATGATGCTCACCGCATTCGGATAACGGGAAAGCGCTTCCTGCAAATCCTCTTCCAGGTAGTCCGAAAACCCTTTCACCAGTGCATACTGCAGCCGTTCTTCCACCGTGGTATCTTTACGCCACAGCAACTGAGCCTCATGTCCTTCCTGCGAAGCCGTTCCTTCCTTTTCCCGTTTCAATTGTTCCGCCGTTTCAATCAGCCGTTCCGCCGCATCGGGCCGGCGGTTCAGCACCACATCCTCAATCCGTTCCAGAATATCCTGCGGAATGTCCGTATAAAGCACGGAAGTGGCCGGATTCACAATGCCCATGTCCATACCCTGCTGAATGGCATGATAGAGGAACACCGCATGCATGGCCTCACGGATATAATTGTTGCCGCGGAATGAGAACGACAAGTTGCTCACTCCCCCGCTCACATGTGCTCCCGGCAGATGCTTGCGTATCCATCCGGTAGCCTGAATGAAATCGACCGCGTAATTGTTGTGTTCTTCGATACCCGTCGCCACGGCCAGCACGTTGGGGTCGAAGATAATATCGTGAGGGTTAAATCCTACCTTATCCACCAGAATACGGTAAGCCCGTTCACAGACCTCAATCTTGCGGCTGAAGGTATCGGCCTGCCCCTTCTCGTCGAAAGCCATGACAATGACAGCCGCCCCGAGCTCTTTTACCTCACGGGCATGTGCCACAAACACTTCCTCCCCTTCCTTCAAGGAGATGGAGTTGACAATGCATTTACCCTGCACACACTTCAGTCCCGCACGAATCACTTCCCATTTGGAAGAATCAATCATGAGGGGCACACGGGCGATTTCCGGTTCCGAAGCCACCAGGTTCAGGAAGGTGGTCATCTCTTCTGCCGCATCCAGCAGTCCATCGTCCATATTGACATCGAGAATCAATGCCCCATCTTCCACCTGCTTGCGGGCGATGGACAAAGCCTCCTCGTATTTCTTCTCGTTGATGAGTCGGAGAAATTTCCGCGAACCTGCCACGTTGCAGCGTTCACCCACATTCACGAAATTGATTTCGGGTGACACCTCCAGCAGTTCCAGTCCCGACAGCCACATATACTTGTGCGGCTGCACCGGCACGCGAGGCTGTACCCCCCGAATCAAATCTTGGTATTTGGCAATATATTTTTCCGTGGTACCACAACATCCACCGATGATGTTGACCAGTCCTTCGTCGATATATTCCTTCACTTCGGCTGCCATATCTTCCGGCGTCTGGTCATACTGTCCCAGCGTGTTCGGAAGTCCGGCATTCGGATATGCACTGATATAATAAGGTGCACGGGCAGCCAGTCTTTCCAGGAAAGGCTTCAACTGACGGGCCCCGAACGAACAGTTCAGTCCGATAGAGAAAATATCCGCATGTTCCACTGAAGCCAGAAACGCATCCAGTGTCTGTCCCGACAACGTACGACCGCCTACATCCGACACCGTAACCGACAGCATCAGAGGCACTTTCCGACCCGTTTTCTCCATCGAAAGTTCCGCCGCCCGAATCGCCACCTTGGCATTCAGCGTATCGAAAATGGTTTCGATGAGCAAGGCATCCACCCCGCCTTCCAGCAAGGCTTCCATCTGCTCGCAATAAGCCTCCTGCAATTCGTCGAAGGTCAATGCCCGGAAAGCCGGATTGTTCACATCCGGACTCATGGAACACGTCTTGTTGGTCGGCCCCACAGAACCCGCCACAAAACGAGGCTTCTCCGGATTCATCGCCGTAAACTCATCGGCCATCCGACGGGCCAGACGGGCAGCTGCCAGATTGATTTCCCGGCAATAGGCCTCCACGTGATAGTCGGCCATCGACACCGAAGTGGCATTAAACGTATTGGTTTCGATTATGTCGGCTCCCGCTTCCAAGTATTTCCGATGAATGTCTTCTATCACCTCCGGACGCGTGAGGCACAACAGGTCGTTGTTTCCTTTCAGCTGTCCCTTTGCCTCCTTGAAACGTTCCCCACGGAAATCCGCTTCCGAGAGATTATATTGCTGTATCATCGTACCCATCGCCCCATCGAGCACCAGGATACGTTCCCGTATCAGTTGTTGTATTGTCTTTGTCTGCATAGGCATGCCTACCCTTTAATCGTTTAGTTTAGCGTTTGAACATGCGGTCCATCATCCGCCGGTCTTCTTTCTCTTTCAATGTCTGACGTTTGTCATACTGTTTCTTACCCTTGGCCAGCGCAATGACCACCTTGGCCAGTCCACGCTCGTTGATATACATGCGGGTAGGCACAATGGTAAAGCCCGGCTCCTCGGAGGTGCGCTGCAGTTTGCGCAGTTCCTTCTTGGTCAGCAGCAGCTTACGGTCGCGCCGCGCCGTATGGTTGTTGTACGAACCGTAAAAATACTCGGCAATGTGCATGTTCTTCACCCACAGTTCCCCACGGGAGAAGAAGCAGAACGTATCTACCAGACTCGCCTTCCCTTGCCGGATGGACTTGATTTCCGTACCGGTCAGCACGATTCCTGCGGTGTACGTATCGATGAATTCATAATCGAACGATGCCCGCTTGTTTTTGATATTAATATTATTTGCAACTGGTCTCATCAATTCAAAATTACAGACAATTTATTAAACACAAATTCAATCATCACCGGAGAAAGTAATACCAAAATGGAAGCTACCACAGTGTAAGAAGTCAACCTGCTCTCCGGAATATCCAGAAAACGCCGTGCCCCTTCAAACACCACCACTACGGTGTACAGCTGCAGAATCCAGTGAAGAATCTCAATGGAAATCAACCCGTTGACCACATCGAGCACAAACAAGACCGTCATGGAATAACCCACAAACACCTGCATTTTCTCCGTTGGCACATACTTGTCGAACCATCTCCAGGTAATTTTATCCAGCAGATAGGAAGCCAGGAAAAATCCTCCAAACAAAGCCACGGCCACGGCACAACAACGTGTCAGTGCCCATTGAAAGAACTCTGAGCTGACATCCCGTCCGATAAATGTCCCGACAAACTCGGCCAACCCGCACAATCCAATCAGCGGATAGACATATTCCGACATCATCCGGTTTCCTTGCCCTTGGGAAACTTCTTTTTCCCAGAAACGACCGGGCGAGGAAAGCAAAAATGCCATTTTATTGAACAATTCTTTATAATTCATTCCCAATTCTTTTCATTATGCGACGAAATGAATTGCAAATTTACAAAAAAGTATGAGATAAAGGAAAGTAGAGGTTATCTTTTCAAGCTATTTAAAAGTCTGACACTCTTAAAAAGTAAAAGCTTTTCCGGTGAGGAGATACGAAGAAATAAGAAGATTTTCAAAGACTTTTGAAGACCGTTCCAAAACGTCCTTGCGTTTCAAGCAAAACGCACTTACGTTTTATCCAAAACTCTTTGACGTTTTCATCCAAACGTAAGGACGTTTTGGAACGAACGTAAAGGCTTTGCAAGACACATAAAAAAACTGCATGGCAACCCGTCTTGTGTCGACTTCCTGCCATGCAGTCTACCTATATTTTTATTATTTTATTGATTAGCCGTATCCTTATACAAAGAGAAAGTGACTGTCTTTACTTGTTTGTTAGCAATTGTAGGCACAGCTGTACTTCTATTGCTGCATTCATACTCCACAGCTATCTTTTCAGGATCGGATCCATGAACCGCCTTATATTGGGAAAGCAGATAATTCAAACTTATATAAGAGACATCTGTATATTGGTATTGTACGCTATAATCAGCAGCCCAGCTTTCATCCGTATCAGAATTTTCTTCTACAGAAGAATATCCTACTCCCGCAATCTTATAACGCAGGTGCAAGGTCAAAGTTTTAGCTTGCACATCGTCATCCTCAGCCAAGTAATATACGCTTAGGCTATGATTGGCCAATTCCGTCTTCAAATTGTCCGTAGTTGTACCTGTCTTCAACAGATAAGTAGGCGCCAAAACCAAATACTTGTTTTTTCCCCACACAAATCCGGCATTCTCTCCCAATGAATAAATAGAAACCGTCTCCGTGTTCAAAGGCAAATTAGAAGACGGATAACCCAAATCTTTCAAATAAACCGGATCATACAACAAAGTCACAGGCAAATTGGTGGAAGTAGAAGTAATAGCCTGCATATCTGCATTGTTATACTGATAAGCAATATAAGCCAGTTTTGATTCAGGAGCAGATGCCACCGTCTTATTGGGCACACACACCCAGCCATACATAGAAGTAAAAGACAGTCCCCCAAAACTGCTTGAATTCACTTCGGCATAATCCTCTAACGTTCTTACGCCATCATCTTCAGAGTTCAAACAAGAACTAAACCCTACCATTGCCAATAATGCAGCAAAAACTACTGCCCATTTCTGTTTTTTCATACTTTATCCTACTCTTATCTTTAGTTTATAAATTAAAATCCAGACTTAAAATTCACCAAATAAACGCGAAAAAAAGAAAACACTGCATAAGAAGAGTCTAAATTTAACATAAATAAACCTATCCTATTTTATCGCAGCAAAAGAATCCAAATGCTCGTCCACGTAAGCGGCAATCTGCGCCGTAATCAGCTCTTCCTCTTCCATATACTTCTCTTCCAAATCGTCGAACGCCTCATACTGCTCGTACATGGCCATGAACTCATCTTCCGTACAGTCTTTCTCCAAATCGGCACGGTGGGCATCGTAAATCTCCTTAGCTTCATAAATCAGCTTCGAAAAGTCCTTCACCCCAAACAGACGCATCGCCTTGGCAAACGGATTGTCAAATATATACGGCCCATACCCATTCTGGATGAGCTGCACAAAACCGCCTTCCATCACTTCCTCCCGGAAAAAGTGATACCCCAGCAATGTATGCTGATAGCCGTTCAGCAACGGCATGGTTTGCTCATTAATCACCCCACCCGTCACCTCCAGGTACTTGTCGATAAACACCTTCAAGAACGCGTCCATTCCCTCTTCCGCTCCTTTGCGCAAATCCGCATCGGACACCGTAATCTGATTCATTTCCATGCTATACCTAATAATTATTACCTATCTTTATGTAGACCTGCCATACGGCTTGTCACCGTATCTGCGGCAAAGATACAAGATTCTTTCAGAAGAGGAAAAACATTTTGGCAAGCAGAGTTTGCAAAACAGGCCAAACTGGAAAAAATATCATTAAAATGTAAGAAAAAGTTTGGTTTCGCACGTTGCAGAAAGAAATAAAACGACTAACTTTGCGTGCGGATTAAGGAAGAAATTCCGTAATTCGTGGTTTACGAAATACTTATTTTTTATTACCAATAAAACGTAAAGAATATGATTTATTCACATGAAGTTGAACACATGTGTTGTGTTGCTAAAGGACCTAACCACGGTCCGGCCCCAATTCCTGAAGAAGGAAAATGGATTCAAGCAAAAGAAATCAAAGACATTTCAGGCTTAACTCATGGTGTGGGATGGTGTGCTCCGCAGCAGGGTGCTTGTAAACTGACTTTGAACGTCAAAGAAGGTGTAATCGAAGAATGTCTGGTAGAAACTATCGGTTGCTCAGGTATGACTCACTCAGCTGCTATGGCATCTGAAATCCTGCCGGGTAAGACAATTCTGGAAGCACTGAATACAGACTTGGTTTGCGATGCCATCAACACCGCAATGCGTGAATTGTTCCTGCAGATTGTTTACGGTCGTACTCAGTCAGCTTTCTCTGAAGGCGGTTTGATGATTGGTGCAGGCTTGGAAGACTTGGGTAAAGGACTCCGCAGCCAGACTGGTACTCTGTATGGTACAAAAGCAAAAGGTACTCGTTACTTGGAACTGACAGAAGGTTATATCACTCGTATGGCTTTGGACAAAGACAACCAGGTAATCGGTTACGAATTTGTTCACATGGGTAAATTCATGGAACAGATCAAGAAGGGTGTAGATGCAAACGAAGCATTGAAAGCTGTTACCGGAACTTACGGACGCTTCAAACCCGAACAAGGCGCAGTTAAATATATTGACCCACGTAAAGAATAATAAGGAGGATACAGATTATGATTAGACCAGTACAGTTTGAAAGTCAGGACCGTCGTATCAAGCAGATTTTGGCTGCTTTGAATGAAAACGGTATCAAAGACATTGAAGAAGCTAACGCAATCTGTGACGCAGCCGGCCTTGATCCGTATCTGACTTGTCAGGAAACTCAGGGTATCTGCTTCGAGAATGCTAAATGGGCATACGTAGTAGGTTGTGCCATCGCACTGAAAAAAGGTTGCAAAAACGCTGCCGACGCTGCAGAAGCAATCGGTATCGGTTTGCAGGCTTTCTGTATTCCGGGTTCAGTAGCCGATGACCGTAAAGTAGGTTTGGGTCATGGTAACCTGGCAGCTCGTCTGCTCCGTGAAGAAACTCAGTGCTTCGCTTTCTTGGCAGGCCACGAATCATTCGCTGCTGCAGAAGGTGCTATCAAGATTGCAGAAATGGCCAACAAAGTTCGTAAGAACCCGTTGCGCTGTATCTTGAACGGTCTGGGTAAAGACGCTGCGATGATTATCTCTCGTATCAACGGATTTACTTACGTTCAGACTAAGTTCGATTACTTCACAGGTGATTTGAACATCGTAAAAGAAACTCCGTATTCAGACGGTCCTCGTGCAAAAGTAAAATGCTACGGTGCAGACGATGTACGTGAAGGTGTAGCTATCATGTGGCACGAAAATGTAGATGTATCTATCACAGGTAACTCTACTAACCCGACTCGTTTCCAGCACCCGGTTGCAGGTACTTACAAGAAAGAACGTGTTCTTGCTGGTAAGCCTTACTTCTCAGTAGCTTCAGGTGGTGGTACAGGTCGTACACTTCACCCGGATAACATGGCTGCAGGTCCTGCTTCTTACGGTATGACAGATACTATGGGCCGTATGCACTCAGACGCACAGTTCGCTGGTTCTTCATCAGTTCCTGCTCACGTAGAAATGATGGGATTCTTGGGTATCGGTAACAACCCGATGGTAGGATGTACAGTAGCTTGCGCTGTGAACGTAGCTTTGGCTTTGAATAAGTAATTTATACTTGATTCAATCATATAAATCCCTGTAACTCTCTGAGTTATGGGGATTTTTATTTTATCCGTACTACATGGAGAAATGATAAAATCCCATCACTTTTCGTCTGTTGTGCTTCTTATAAATCGTTGTGAATGGATGCTGAAATTAAAGCGGAATATTGCTTGAATCAGGCTTGTTTTTCTAAGGGTAATAAGTGGCTGATTATCCTTGAAAATGGGCTGAAAAGAGGATATTTTGTGTGCAATCTGTGTGCAATTCCATATTTTATCGAAACTGCACACAAAAATTTCTTCATCTACCTCATAAACAGAAAGATATATCATATTTGAAAGGACTTCCCAATGTCTAATTTAAAATGATTAAACTATGGTAAGAAGTTCATTTGCCATTCTCTTTTTCATAAGAGAGAGCAGAGTTAGAAAAGATGGTACAGCATCAATAGAGGTTGTGCTCACAGTAAATGGAGAAAGATGTGCATTTTCTACAGGTAAAAGAGTAAAATCTTGCAATTGGGATAAAGCCAAGCAACAAGTAAAAGGTAAAGACGAAGAAGCTCAAAGCCTCAACAATTATCTAAAAGCAATCAAAGCCAAACTCTATCAGAAGGAAGCAGAATTATTAGACAGAGGTTTTATCATCACAGCAGAACTATTACGTGACGCTTACTTCGATAAGGTAGAATCACTCAAAGAAAAAACGCTGTTTGAAGTTTTTGAAGAGCATAACCAAGAACAGGAAAAGCTGGTAGGCAATGGGGTTTCCAAAGCTACTTATTGGATTTAGGTCTATACAGTAAGATTACTCAAAGAATTTATTCAGCAGAAATACAAAAGAGAAGATTTATACCTACGCACACCCATACACAGGAATAGGAAAACCCGAACCGCTTAAATATGAACTGGCAGGAAAATGGTCAAGAAGAATTAATGCAGAGCATAGAATCGTTTACTCCGTGCATGATGATATAATAGAGGTTTACATATTCTCTATGAGATACCATCATTCAAATTACAGGAGATTTTTATTTGCATCCGAATTTGCATCCCTCATATCCAAATCGGTTTCTACGCCTTTTACCCCTTCTTTAAAGCTACGTACTCCTTTACCAAGTCCTTTCATCAGTTCAGGGATTTTTTTACCGCCAAAAAACAACAGAACTATCAACACGATAAAGATTATCTCTTGCGTCCCTATTCCAAACATCATTTTTTAATTTTATAAGATTTTGTTTTGATTGCCTCATTTCATTCTCAATCCTGGTATCAGCGGATCCACATCCACCAGTTCCAGCTCCTTCACCATCGATAGCGTACCCTGCTTATATTTCACAAAATGCGCTGTTTTCAGATGACTCTCGTAAGCAGAGCGGTCGGCATAGATTTCAAGGATAGTCACTTTGTGCGGAGCATCCTTCTCGGCAGTTGCATAAAGTGCCAACACGCCCGGTTCCAGCCGCATCGAAGCTTCAATTTCTTCTTTCAGAAAAGCATTGTAAGTATCAAGCTGTGCTGGGTCCACGACAATCTTTGACAAACGCACCAAATTATTTGCAGCAGGAACAGATGGGGCATATTCCTGTTTGATAATACGCAAAGCCTTGATAGCAGCGGGAAAACCTATATAAGGCAGACACTGAACGACAGCCGCCGCCAACATTTCGGGCGTATTGCCCACACTGATATTACCATGATAATGCGATTGAAGCTGGCTTTCGGCTTCCAATGTTGTCAGCACACAATATCCTAACAGTTCACGGGTCGGTAAGTCGAGTACACCACGACTGTATATCTCGCCGAAGAAATAATCCGTAAGGAATTGCTCTACCTCCTTGCCTATATCACCGGGTAGTCCCTTCATCACCGAAGCAATGCCCCCGGGATAGAGTTTGTCCTGAATCGCCTTGCCTGTCTCATGGCGGTTACTTTCCGTAACTGTTCCCTGCTTCTCCAGAGGAAGAGGAACACCCCGGTCTTTGAATACCTCGTTTACGGCAGCGACTGCATTCAGCATCCTCGGGAAACCGATAAACGGAGCTGTAAGATACATCACTTCGCGAAGTTCTTCGGGGGTAACCCCCACACGAAGTGCCGCTCCCGCATGGGCTTTCAATTGCGGAAGAGTCTGCATAACGGCAAGGGTCACACACGTAATCATTTCACGCTGCTTCAGGGACAATTTTCCCGCCTGAAACACCTCGCCGAAAATAAACTTCTGTAAAATATCCATCATCTCCGGATCCGTACCTTGTCCGGTCAGTGCCTCCCCACCGAACAGGGAGTGATAATTTTCTTTGCATACGTCTATTCTATCCATCTTGTAATCTGTTTGCGCCATCGTAGACCAGCAACCAGCCAGCACGAAAGCTATAATTCCTATGACCTTTTTCATACGTTTTTTCGCTTATTAATCTGTTGTCACTTGTCAATCTGACTTTCCGTGAACGGGTCAGCACGATGCCCCATCAAGTCAATTTGAGCATAAGCAGCGTCGAACTCTTCCATTTCGTAAGGAGTGAGCCGTACGGAAGATGCCCCCAGAAAATCGTCCAAATGAATGGGGTTCGTCGTACCGGGTATAGGAACAATCCACGGTTTGCGAGAGAGCATCCATATCAACGCAAACTGCGCCGGAGTCACACCTTTGCGCTTCGCCCATTCTTGTACCAGATAAACCAGCGGCATGTTGTGTTTCAATGCTTCAGGCTGAAACTGTGGCAAATTATACCGTCTGTCCCCCTTTTGGAAACGACTGTTTTCGTGGATAATTCCTGTAAGAAAAGCCCGTCCGAGCGGACAATAAGGCACAAAACCGATTCCCAGTTCCTGAAGAGTAGGAAATATCTTGGTCTCCGGTTCCCTCCACCAGATGGCGTATTCACTCTGTACGGCAGAAAGCGGACATACCGCATGCGCTCTCCGTATAGAGCGGGAACTGGCCTCGGATAATCCCCAATGTAACACCTTGCCTTCCTGCATCAAGTCTTTCACTACGCCTGCCACCTCTTCCATCGGCACTTTCGGGTCTACCCGATGTTGATACAAAAGGTCTATATAATCGGTATGCAGCCGTTTCAATGAACCTTCCACCGCCCGGCGAATGTGAGCAGGCTGACTGTTCAAGGCGGTTGGCTGACCTTCTTCCACGCCAAATCCGAACTTCGTTTCAATCTTCACCTTATCCCGGAAAGGTGCGACAGCTTCGCCCACCCATTCCTCACTGGTATAAGGTCCGTACACTTCCGCCGTATCGAACAACGTGACACCTTGGTCGTATGCCCGGCGGATAAGAGCAATCATGTCCTTCTTTTCGTATTTACCTCCATAATAACCTACCATCGGCAGACAGCCTAAACCGATAGCAGTGACCTTCATTCCGCCCAGATTCCGATATTCAATATCCTTGCTGGGATTTTGATTGCCGGAAAAACCGTTTGACTGATTTTCTTTTGCAGGCATTGTTCCGGCAAAAACATCCCCTATGCCTGTCATCACTCCGGCTGTAGCCAATGCATAGCCTGAAACCCGTTTTAAGAAACTTCTGCGATTCATAATCTGTAGTTTAATTTCTATACAAAAATACTGGGAAACAGCGTAAACCATTGTAACGATAACTCAGAGTTTTCTACCCGTTTTACTGAAAGTTTATAAGCTGGCTACACCCGAAAATCTCCCTACCTCCAGACGCGGCAGATGCTCCGGAATACCACAGAGTAGAAGGAAGTCACCTAAAAAAAGAAGCCGACGGTTGCAGGGATTAGGCTCCACTTCCATCGGCTGTTTATTTTCAACTGTCCTCTCAGAACAAGAGCCGACAGTCTCATATCGAACATCAGATTCTAATATTGAAAGACAAAATGCTCCAGGGCTTTCCGAATGCCCTCTTCCTCCACACAGGCGGTCACGTAATCCGCTACGGCTTTCAGTGATTCATTCGCATTGCCCATGGCCACACCGATTCCGGCTTCCCGGACGATGGGAATGTCGTTGCCCCCGTCGCCAAAGGCCATCGTCTCTTCCCTTTTCAGTCCCAGGATATCCATGACAGCTCTCAGTCCTTTACTTTTATCTGTACCTTGTGCCGTAATATCGGCAAAATCGGGATACCAGCGACTGGATACGCAATGAGGAAGCCGAGGCATGATTTGCCGTTCCTCTTCCTCCGAAATGACCGGCGTCAACTGGAGAATGGGATGTGCCCATAAGGCATCGAGCGAACGGCTTTCTTTCATGCCATGTACATTCAGCATCTGTCGGAAAATATAATCCACTTTTTCATTACTGTTGTACATTATCAGGTCTTTCTCTCCTACCACCATACAGGCGAATTTCATCTCATCGGCCTGCCGGATAAGGGTACGCACATCTTCTTCTGGAATCGGACTACAAGATATCACCTGTTCGCCAATGAAACAATACGCACCATTCACCGTGATATATCCGTCTATCAGTTCACTGATTTCCTGCAGATTATTAATGAGGGAGAATGGGCGTCCGGTGGAAATGAACACTTTGATGCCCAGCTCCTTCGCCTGCCGGATGGCCTGTACCGTAGAATCAGGTATCCGGTGGGTCTGAAAGCTGACCAAAGTGCCGTCGATGTCAAAAAACAATGCTTTTATCATACTTTATCTTTTCACTAAATAGATTTCAACCATACAGAGGAGAATTACTTTTTTCAATCCTCCTTTTTACCCTGCGCCCCTTGCTGACTGTTTGCCTTTGAAACAGCAGGAAGAGGGGCCACTGTGTATCCCAGCCTTTGAATGGCTTCTTTCAGTTTTTCGGGCGAAGTCTTTCCGTCACGATACTTAATTGTCACCGTCTTCTGGGGAAGATTGACATCCAGACCGGTCACTCCCTTTTCAAAAGAGAGGGTATTTTCAATGCGTTTCTGACATTTTTCACATTTCATAGATACCAGAAAAGTCACCTCCGATTTTTCTTTTTTGTGTGCTGCCACGTTTTCAGCTGATGCAGAGAATGAAAAAATCCACATCATCAGCATAAGGAATGTCATCAGTTTTGTTTTCATTGTCTCGTATTTTTAAATTACACATTCTGTCATAACTTAGGAATCTGGTAACGGATTCCTGCATAAAGTTTGTATCCCATTGTAGGACTCCAGACCATTGTCGCATCGAAATCCGGACTGTAGGGATTGGCTGCGGATACAATGGGGGACTGCTGCTTATAATTGGTCAGGTTCTCCCCTCCTACATAAATCTGCCACCGGCGGAAGCGATGGGTAATCTGCGCACTCAGCTGGGCAAACGAGGGGAAAGAAGTATTCCATAACGGATGCACCGCGTCGGCCAAAGGCATACGTCCTCCCCCGTTGAACTGGACCGTGGCATCCAACTGCCATTTTTTCAAAGGCGTCTCATAAGAAGCGGTCACCAGTGCCTTGTAGCGGCTTGTCAACGGTTTTCGCATCGTCTGTCCATCGTACGTACACTTCACATCCATCCACCGGTAAGCTCCCAGCAGGGTGAATCCCCGAAACAACGGATAGCTGGCTTCTATCTGGAACACACTGGAGGTAGAACGTCCCGCCAGGTTGTAGAAATAAACGCTATGCACATCCTGGTCTAAATCGACCACCACCTGATTCTGAAAATCCGTATAAAACCACTCCGCATTGAGGGTCAATTCTTCGTGGTTCACGGGAATATGGAAAGAAGCAGTCACTCCATAATTCCATGCTTCTTCCTGTTTTAAATCTTCTGCAAGATGAAACGTGCGGCTGCTTGCCAGCAAATAGCTGTTCTCCGGAAGCACAAAAGTGGTGCGGTATCCTTTCCCGGCAGAGGCACGCAGACTCAGCCACGAAGTCACCTCATACTTCACATGAACACGGGGTGTCACAAAGAAATGATGCAAGGAACTGTAGTCCGCTCGCAATCCAGCCATCAGCGTAAACTTCTGGAGAGGAGTCCACGTATATTCCGCATACGCTCCTCCTACCTTCTCCGACACCTGATGCCACTGTGGACAGTAAAGGTCCACCACATTGCCACTCTGCACATACCGGTCCCAGTTATAGTTCAGTCCGGCCGCCAGTTTATGATGCGCTCCAAACTCACTTTCATAAAGGAAAGAAGCATATACATTCGATTCATACACATTGTACACCTTGTCGGCATAATTGGCACGCTGGTCATGATACGACCCCGACACGATGAGGGCCACACTTTCATTCCGTTCCTGATTCAAGATAAATCCATTCTTCGTGAATCCTTCCACCCGATTGGCATCGTTGTGAATGGTATAAGGGGACATCTCGTCCACAGCATGTAAAGTATGTTCCGTCTGCCCGCTGGTTCTGCGGTCCGTCAGAATCTTAATGCCCGACTGGGAAACGAAACGGGAGGTTTGATAATGCCAGCGGTTCATCGCACTAAACGACTGCATCTGGGGCATATCCAAGAAAGTATCTTTGTTCCTGTCGTGTGCCTGCTCCTCATTGTAGTAGTTCACAAACAAAGCGGTAGACAAACGGTCATTCAACTCCACGGCACCCACCATATTTCCCTCATAACGTCCGGTACTGCTGCCAAACAGATTCACCAGCAAGGGGTCTGCCACCTTCGGCTTCTTGTACTCCACGTCAATCTGCCCGGTCACCGACTCGTATCCGTTCTTTACGGAAGCGGCCCCTTTAGATATCTGTATGCTTTGCATCCACGGTCCCGGAATATAGTCGAGCCCGTACGTGGAAGCCACCCCGCGCAAATTAGGAAAGTTCTCGGTCAGCATCTGTACGTAAGTGCCAGCCAGTCCGAGCAGCTGTATCTGCTTGGCGCCCGTCACCGCATCGCTGTAAGCTACATCCACCGAAGGATTGGTTTCAAAACTTTCCGAAAGATTGCAACAGGCCGCACGTGTCAGGGCCTGCGAAGTGACACTCTCTGTGTTCAACACACTTTTCCGGTTCTTGATAGCTCCGAGACCTCCGGCTGTCACCACCACTTCTTTCAATTCCGTACTGGGAGACATCACCAGAATCTGGATATCGTCCGGACGTTCCATCTCGTATGTCAATGTCGTAAAGCCTACGTAATCGGCTTTCAGCAGTTTGGCCTCGTCCGGTACTGCCAACTCAAAATATCCGTTTTCATCCGTCACCGAAGTATGCTTGCTCTCATCATACACATAAGCCCCGGGCAAAGGAGCTCCCTCTTTATCCATCACATATCCTTTGACTGTCCTCTCAGAAAGTGCCATTGCCACACTTCCACATCCTATCCACACTCCTATCAACCATACAATTTTCTTCATCATATCACTGTTCATGCTTTAAATTCACACGACAAAAGTAAGCTACATACACAAACCGGACGTTACATAATTATGGATATGATTTATATCTCGTCCAACGGCCTCAACGCATGCCCTTTCATCCGTTTGAATTGAGTAGGCGACAATCCGGTCACAGCCTTAAACTGCCCGCTCAAATGAGCCACACTGGAATAATGCAACTTATCGGCAATCTCACCGACACTCAGTTCATCATAGAAAAGCAACTCCTTGACCCGTTCTATTTTCTGATGGATATAATATTTTTCAATGCTGATGCCTTGCATTTCGGTAAACAATTTGCTGAGGAAACTGTACTCCCGGTGACACTTCTGCTGCAAATAGTCAGAAAGATTCACCTTTTCCTGCTCTTCGGCATGATGTACCAGTTCAATGACTCCCACCCGGATCTGTTCGACAATACGCATGCGCTTGTCGTCAATCACTTCAAAGCCATATTGTTCCAGACGAGCCTGTATCCCGCGCCACTGGGCAGGAAGCAAAGGCTGGGCCAATGTCACAATGCCCAATTCTACTTTCAAGGGAGAAACGCCATTTTCCTGAAACACTTCCGCCACCGTATAGATACAACGGCGGCAAACCATATTTTTAATGTAAATGCAGGTCTTTTTCATTCCACGTCTCCTGTTAATCGGACGGCAAAGATAAGCATAAAACTTTACAACCATGTTGTCATCTTCTTTTTCGGTCATTTTAAGTACTTATTCACGGGTGTTATGCAAAAGGAAAGGTATCTTTGTAGAAAATTCAACCATTTATACCATGGGAACTTATCGCAAAAAGCTGCAGGGAACTGCCCAATATATCTCTTTCATTCCCGCTCCTCTTTCCACCGTCCAGATGGAAGAGGAATTACTCACCCCTTTTGTCACCGAGGCCCAGGAAGCCATCGACCAGTTGAACCAGACCCTCTGCGGGCTGAATGAAGAGGAAGTAGAAAACGTACTGCGAAAAGAAGCAGAAGCTTCGTGGATGCTCTCTGCCGGAAAATACTTTTTCCCGTTTGGCATTCCATCCTTCACTTCCCAATGGAATGAAGAGGAACAGGAAGAAATCCGGCATCTGACAGAGGCCTCAACCTATGCCTTAGAAAGTCTGAAAACACTGCCTCTCTGCGGACGTCTGCTCAAGAATGCACATTACCTGATGTGCCAAAGTACCTTGTATGAAAAGAAATATCCAGGAGAATTCCGTAACTCACCCGTATGGATAGGGCCGGAAGGATGCAACCTGAAAAACGCTCTTTTCGTTCCTCCCACCGAAGAAGACATGACTGAAGCCTTCTCCGAACTCGAAAAATTCATCCACGAAAAATCGGACCTGCATATCCTCATACGGGCTGCACTCATCCATTACCAGTTTGAGGCCATCCATCCTTTCATCGATGCCAACGGACGAACCGGCCGATTGCTCCACCTTCTCTTTCTGTTCGACCACAAGGTCATCCGGGAACCGGCTTTCATCTTTTCTTACACTTTAGGGAAGTACGCCCTCCGATACTACACAGAATTACAGAAAGTACACGAAAGCGGTGCGTATGAATCTTGGGTGATATTCTTCCTCCAGACCCTGAAAGAGGCTGCTCAACAAACAACCCGCTTTCTGTCCACACCTCCTCCCTCGTTTGGCTGAGGGAGGGAAAGAAGTACCGAAGATTATCTCCGGTAATACTGCGCCAGTGAGAAAGCCCGACGAAGCGCGATACGTGTACACACCAGCGCACAGACAGAACCGACCAAAAACATAATCCCCGTGGATACCATGATATTGCCCAGTCCCACCAACGGAGAGACGATACCGCCAAAAGCAAAGCCCAGCGCTCCCAGCAAAGCCGAAGCCATACCGGCATTTTCCCGTTCACTATCCATTGCCAACGTATTGGAGGCGGTGAAAGTCAGCCCCAGCATGGAAAGCAGACAAAGCAGCAAGACCTCGTAAAGCCAGAAAGGACAATTGGCACAAAGTGCAATGCAGAGGAAGAAAGAGGCGATGACCATTCCCACACTTCCCCGGTACAACGCCTGTTCCGAATGGGCAAACTTGACCGATGCAGCCGCAGAAACCACAATGGCAATGGCATTGATGCCAAAACAAAGACTGAACATCAAAGGAGAAAAGCCATAATGCTGCTGCATGATAAAGGGAGCAGAAGAAATATTGGCAAACATCACTCCCTGTGCAAAACCGAACTGAAAAATGTAGCACACGTACCGACGGTTCTGAATGACGGTGAGGAAACTCTTATAGACATCGCTCCAACGCGCATTCTGCCGACGGACAGCCGGCAAGGAATCCGTGAAATGCAGACTTCCGGCCAACAGAATAACACCCAGTCCGAACAATACCCAGAAAATACCGTGCCACCCTACACTGTCGGCCATACCGCCTCCGGCAATCGGAGCGGCCACCGGAGCGACCCCGTTGATGGCTCCGATAATGGCCAGCATCTTTGCCAACTCCCTGCCGGAATATTTATCGGCTGCGATAGAGCGGGAAATGACAATACCTCCGGCACCCGCCATTCCCTGAATCAACCGCCAACCCACGAACTGCATGATGGTGCGGGAATACAGGCAACCCAACGTGGCCAGTAAAAACAGACACATGGCGATAATCAGCGGACGACGACGGCCATACTTGTCGCTGAGCGGTCCGAAGAAAAGCTGTCCCACAGCCAGCCCGATCATGCTGGCCGTCAGTCCCAGCTGCACCTGTGAGGAAGTGGTATGGAAAAAGCCTGTCATGGCAGGCAAAGTAGGCAAATACATGTCGGTTACAAAAGGCCCGAAAGCCGTCAGTACCCCTAAAAATACGAGAATAAACAATTGTGAATTTTTTCTTGTCATAATGCTTGTTTTTAAAACGCTGCAAAATTAGTAATTATCCAAAGGCCATATCATACCTTTTGCCGTACAAAACTTTTCAAAAACCGCACAAAATGAATTTTATTCCGAGAAAAAAGGCTATTTTTGTTTCATAAAAATACTTCCTCATGAATATTTCACTCTTGTCATCCCTCAACGGAATCCACTACGATGAAGGGAACCTGGACTTTCTCCGGCCCTCTCCCCTCCACTTCAACTGTGGCGTACAGATATTGTGTACCTGCGGAACGTGCATTCTCTCTACAGGAGCCCAGCAGTTTCATCTTCGGGAAATGTCGGAACTTATTTTCTGGGGAGGAAGCATCATGCAACTGATGGAAGCCTCGGACAACTTCCACGTACGTCTGCTGCTCTACCCCAAAAAGATATTTCTACAAGCCGCCATTTCCCTCGATACGACCTATTTTAATTACATGAGGGAATTCCCTCAATACGACCATGGAGAAGAAAGCTGGAAGAATGTCAACCTGTGGATTGACATGGCCCAGCTACTCTTCAGCCGGCCTTCACCTGCATTCCGCGAACGGCTGGAACTGAACTTCCTGCAAAGCATGCTCATGTGGATTTTCAGTTCCATTCCCGACACATACGTATCGAAAGCTGAGTCGTACACCCGGAAACAGCTTTTGTTTCATAAATTCATGCACCTCATTCACGAGCATGCGGCACAGATGCACCAAGTGTCTTTCTATGCCGAACAGCTTTGCATCTCTCCACGCTACTTAAATGAAATAACCTTGTCGTTTTCCAACGGAAAAACACCCAAGGCGCTCATTGACGAACAGCTGACAGCCGAGCTGAAGGTGTTGCTCAACAACCCGGCTTTGTCGATTGCCGAGATTGCTTCCCTCTGCCACTTTCCCGACTCGTCCTACCTGAGCCGCTTCTTTAAAAAGAACACCGGCATCGCCCCAAAGGCTTTCCGAGCCCTGAAACAAAGCTAAGTTATATCAGTCCCCGCTTCAGCTCGTCACGGACAGCGGTCATCATGCCTTCCACCTGGGCCAACGCCAGCATGCGCCCGTGGAAAGAATACCCGGGATTATAACCTTCCTTTTCATCTCCCAGCATCGTACGTCCATGGTCTACCCGCATGGGAAGTCCGGGATTCTCTTTCTCGAAGATGCGAATCAGGTCGAGCAGCTGTCCTCTTCCAGCTAAATGAGACGTTTCCCTAAAATCTCCTCCTGGTAAAATCTCCGTACTGCGCAGATGGACAAAATGGGTTCTTCGGGCAAAACGGCGGGCCAGTTCACGGGTATCGTTCTGACTGCCGGAACTCAGGGAACCGGCACAGAAGGTCAGTCCGTTATGCGGATTGTCCACTGCCTGCAACAACCATTCGATATCTGCTCCACCTGTCACAATGCGAGGCAAACCCAGCACCTGGAAAGGAGGGTCATCGGGATGAATGCACAAGTTCACTCCGTAGGTATCACACACGGGTATCACCGCCTCCAGAAATGTACGCAAATTTTCTCTCAACCGTTGCCGGTCTATACCTTTATATAAAGCCAGCAATTCACGGAACTTGCGGACCGGATAAAGTTCCCCCTCCTGAATGTTCCCGTCGATAAATCCCTGGGTCTTGACGATAATCGTATCAATCAGTTCGGCCTTTTCGGCTGCAGTAATACTTTGGTCCAGCTCGTCCACCTCCTGCACTTCTTCCGGAGTATAATCTTGTTCCGCTCCTTCCCGACGCAGGATTTTCAAATCGAAATAAGCAAAACGTATGCGATTGAAATAAAGCGACGTGCTTCCGTCCGGCAATGCATAATGCAAATCCGTACGTATCCAGTCGATAACCGGCATGAAATTATAACAAACGGTTTTCACGCCACACATACCCAGGTTGGCCAGACTGGTTTTGTAGTTTTCAATCAACCGATTCCGTTGCGGGCCACCATATTTGATGGCTTCACACACGGGAAGACTTTCTACAACCGACCACCTCAATCCATACGACTCTATGTAAGCTTTCAGGTTCTGAATGGCTTCCACCGTCCAGATTTCCCCGTTAGGTACCTCATGCAGGGCCGTGACAATCCCTTCCACTCCTATCTGCCGGAGCATGGAAAGTGTGATAGGGTCTTTCTTTCCAAACCATCGCCATGTCTTTTCCATCTTTTTCCCTCCGACCGGTTTTAAACTCCACTGAATGAACTGAATCCGCCGTCTACGGGCAACGTCACGCCTGTGATGAAACTGGCTCCTTCACTGCACAAGAACTGTACGGCTCCATTAAGCTCTGAAATATCCCCAAAACGCCTCATCGGAGTTTTGGCAATGACCTTCCGGCTGCGTTCCGTGAGTGAACCATCCGGATTAATCAGCACGGCCCGGTTCTGGTTGCCGATAAAGAAACCGGGAGCAATGGCATTGACCCGGATTTTCTCGCTGAATTTAAGGGCCATTTCCTGAGCCATCCAACGGGTGAAGTTCTCCACCGCGCTTTTGGCCATGGAATATCCCGGCACCCGGGTAATGGCTTCGCACGCCGCCATGGAGGAGACATTTACAATGCTACCACTCTTCTGTGCTGCCATCACTTCTCCAAACACCAGACAAGGATACACCGTTCCGTTCAGATTCAAATCAAGCACTTTATTCAAATCCTCCACTTTCATGTCGAACACATGCTGGCTTTCGGTCAGCGTACCTCCGGGAATGTTTCCTCCTGCCGCATTGACCAGAATATCCACCCTTCCCCATTGTGCCAACACCTCGTCCTTCACTTTCCGCAAGCTGTCCATATCGAGCACATTGCAGGTAAAGCCATACACTTCGCCTCCCGTCTGCCTCAATCTTTCCACAGCTTCCTCCACATGGTCGGGATGTGCCCCAATCACAGCCACCTTTGCTCCGGCCTTCAGCAGACCTTCGGATATATTACTTCCCAATACCCCGGAACCACCCGTAACTACGGCTACACGTCCGGATACATCAAACAGATTGTTCATAACTTACAGATTTTAATCTGCCACAAAGTTAGAGGAGAAATAAACACCCAAATTCACCGATTTTTGCAGGTTATTTGCGTAACTTTGCCATTATTACGTTCACCATGAAAAAGATACTCAACGAACAACTGGACATTTCGGATACCAACCCGCTTAAAGCACGGTACTACGATTACAAACGTTTCACCTATCCTTGGCATTTCCACAGCGAGTTCGAAATCATCTACATAGAAAAAGGATATGGACAGGGAATGATTGGAGACGGAATGACCGATTTCAGCGACCAGTCACTTTTTCTGCTGGGCGCCAATCTTCCGCATTATGTGGAAAACCCGCCGGAATATATACAGCAAGAAGAACTGAGAGTAAACGGGGTCATCATCCAGTTCGAAAAAGATTTCATGCAATACGCCTTTTCCCACTACAGCCAGTTCCAGGCAATCAACCGCCTGCTGGAAGAGTCCCAAAGAGGATTACTTTATTCTCTCACCGATTACCCGGAGATTCCGGAAACACTCAAACGCATTCCGTCACAGCGTGGAGCCGGTCAGATTATTGAGTTTCTCCAACTGCTGGATGCATTGACACGCCTGTCTCCCTACAAACAGATTTCATCGCCTGTCTATCATCCGATGCCTTCCCAATTCAACGGACGGAAAATAGAAAAGGTCATGGCGTTCCTCAACACGCACTACACACAAAATCTCCGGCTGGAAGACGTGGCTTCTTATGCAGCCATGAATCCTACCGCCTTCTGCCGTTTTTTCAAGACGAATACGGGCAAGACCTACAAGCAGCACCTCACAGACATGCGGATAGGCTATGCCTGCAAACTCCTGCTGAACGAGCGATGGAACATCGCAGAAATCAGTCTGGAATGCGGATTTGAGTCAATTACCCATTTCAACCGCTGCTTCAAAAGCCACATGGGAATGAGTCCTACCGCCTACCGCAGAAGACTTTTATAACACTCTATGAATCAACAAAATAACACAATAACAACAATTGTCAGAACCTTTCTGAAAAACGCACTTACGTTTCAAGTAAAACGCACTTGCGTTTGAGACAAAACGCCAAAGAGTTTTGATTGAAACGCACTTGCGTTTTCTCCCACGCTTCTCTCTCATGAACTTTTTCTACGTTTGTTTGTTTCCATTATCATAATAAACAAACAGCTAAACAACTGATAAACGATAAAAAATCACCTCATCCGCATTCTTCAAGAACACAATTTTTCCTCTACAGGCATCACATTCCTCACCACCCATCCTAATAACTAAACCAGAGTAGAACATTCATTTTATTTCAATAACTATACATTAAAAAAATCACCTCATGAAAACAAATCACATCTTTCCCTCATTCATGGGAAGCCTAGCCTTTCTGCTAGGGTCATGCCAAGCTCCTCATACAAACGACGGAATCTATGAGGGCATACTTCCTGCCGCAGACTGTCCGGGAATCTATGTCATGCTGGCCATCAACGGCGACCAGTATGAACTTCTCGAAAAATACATTGCAGAACCTGAGACATTCGTCACCCGCGGGAATATCAAACAAAAAGGGAAACAGCTCCATCTGGACAATCAGATGCAAATCACACCCCTCTCCAATGAATTGCAATGCCAACATACGACATTAAAAAAAATCTCAGACCAAAATGAACTGCCGGAAATCTATGTCTCGCAGTTATTAAAAGAAGACCAAAGTGGAGAAGACGCCTCCATCAAACTATACAGTCAGAAAGACAAGCAATATGCAGAATTTCATTTCAAGAACAACACATACCAGCTGAAATTAAACCTGCATAACGATTCGGTAAACGAATACACCCGTCCGGAACAGTCTGTCAAACTATCGCAGCCCGTTCCGCAGCTTTCATCCTTTCAGGAGCTCATTTTCAGAAATGATACAGCTACCTATACTTTCACCCAACTCAGTCCAACCAACTGCATCTACCGGCTGGCCGACGAAAAGAAAGAAAATGAGGTACCCGCCTTTCTGAACGTCATCTATTATAACGACGACCAACAGGCCCTTGTAAAACTGCTGCATCCGGCACTTCCTCATTGCTATACCCTCTCTCAGACAGAGGCATCGGCCAAAACCGCAAACTATACAGACGGAGAAACGGAATGGCAGCTCCACAATGACCGACGTGCTACCCTGGTCATTCACCATAAAAAATACCAATATCTGGAAGAGGAATAACAAACAACCCGAGGGGGCGTCTTCAAAATGAACTTGGGATAGCCCTCTCGGAATTTCAATCTTTTCGACACACATCCCATCCGCAATCCTTCATTGATATGATTCTCACTTCACATCACTGATTGTCCATATTCAACCGCGACATTTCCGTCTCAGCTGCACTCTGATTCTTCATCTTCTTTTCCGTGCGGAAGCGATAAGTAACCGTGAAACCGACTTTTCGGGTTTCCTCCTTTCCAACAGTATTCATGATAATATCATGCAGACGGGCTGAAGCACGCGTATTGTTCTTATTGAAAATGTCGTAAGCATCCAGTGAAAGTTGAAGCTTGTCTTTCAGGAACGATTTCTTCAAACTCAGGTTGAAGGAGGTGAAACCCTTCGATTCATATAACTGATAATATCCTTTGGAGCCATAACTAAAATCAGCAGACAACAGGAATCCGGAAGGGAGTGTGAAACTGTTGTTGAAGTTCACCATCACCAACGGACGCCCGGCTTTTAGAATACTCTCGTTCGGCCCCGGATAACTGAAGAAGGTCTTCATGCAGGTCAGTGTAAGCGAAGGTATCCACCACTTCACTGGATATTGTATATTTACCATACCTGTCAGATTATGCATTTTATTAAAATTATCCATGCTGTTTATTGTCACTGCCGAGTTTCCCGGCATACTGTGAAATGCCAATATTAAGGGATGATGTATATTGTTATAATTCAAGTTTATAAGTAGGAACTTGTAAAACAACATATAGTTCAAGTCATGAGTTATTGCCTGTTTCAGATATAGGTTTCCTTTCCAATAGGTGAAACGGTCGGTATAGACGGCATTGTCGTTCATCTCGTCAAAAGGAGGTCGTTCTGTATGAATGGAGTAACTGAACGACTGCTGTAGATTCTCCGTATTATAACTGAGCGAAACAGAAGGCAGAAAATTATGATAGTTCTGATTCTGCCGCTTTCCGGTATAAGTTTCCTTTAAGTCACTGCGAAGGTATTCATAACGGAACCCAGCCCCCATCGAAAGATTTTTCCAGGAAAAATCGTATGCCAGAAAAAGCGAATTCTTCAACTCCATATTTTTTGTCCTTCCATTATTCAGGGCACGTACATTTTCGATGTAGTTCGTTCCGCTTGTATGACTGAAATCATAACCGAAACTGATGGTTCCCGCTTTCTCGGTATCATACGAGAGGCGGAGCTTGGCAGCGAACAAGTCCCACACAGCTTTATTATAATAATTCAATGAAGTTTCCGAACGTCCACTTTCCCATTCACGGATATAGCCGTTGCCTTGGTCCGTTTTACGGATATAGTCACCGTAGGTATTTATTTTCCAACCATTTTCCCAGTCGTTCACGTAATACAGATTGAGGTGGTGACTGATTGATTTTCCGGATACGTCCCTATGGTTCTTCATGAACGTGGAGATTCCCCGGTCCGGTATCATGGAAAGGGTGTCATTGGAAAAGGTACTGTTTTGACTGTGCTTGCCCACGTACTTCAGTCCGATTTCCGATTCGGGTGAGAAATGATAGGAAACCCCTCCCATATAGGTATGGCTTTCATTAAAAATCTGTTTTGCGCTCAGTTGGGTCAGGTTCCAGACAGTGTCACTTTGTGTCTGCTGGTAAGCGTCAAGTGCTGAATTGTTTTTTCCCCGGTTGTAATTGTAAGAGAAAAAGAAGTCCCAGTCCTTGTAATTGTAACTGCCATTTATGAGATAGTTCTGTTTGAAATGGTTTCCCTGCTGCAGATTGCCCTTTACATTGAAAGCAAATCCATCCCCCAACCGTTTGGTCTTTATTTCGATGACGGCACGCTGCTCCGAATTGTATCGTATGCTCGGATTCATAATCAGTTTAACGGAACGAATCTCATCGACAGACAGATTATCCAGTTCGGTCTGGTCCATCACTTCCCTGCCGTTAATGTAATAGACAGGACTTCCTTTCCCTATCACTTCAATGGAGTTTCCTCTTTGCTGTATCCCCGGAATCTTGCAAAGCAAGTCGTTCAGGTTGGTTTGTTTGGCAAGAATGGTATTCTCCACATCGGCCAACAGCCCATCACGGTCCAGTTTGAATGGCTTCCGATACGCGGTGACTTCCACTTCTTTCAGCGTGGTCTGTGAGGCTTCCATCCGAACCACCGGCAGCGTACGGTCGGCATTGACCTGCATTTTCTTATACAGTGTTTTGTAACCCAGATAAGAATAACGGATAATATAATTTCCCTCCGCAAGCGATGTGCTGTATATCCCGCAAGAATCGGATACCGCTCCGCTGACAAGGGTACTGTCCATCTGATTCAAAAAGGCCACATTTACCATCGACATCACTGCATTTTCTGGGTCCATGATTTTTCCTTTTACAACATACTGGCTGTAAGCCGGCAGCAAAACCCAACAGGCTATTATAGCTAAAAATAGTTTTTTCATTAGTCAAGTTTATACAATAAATTCAGTCAAAAACTGTAGTTCAAAATACATTATCTTCCGAAGCGTGAAGAATCCACCTCTTTTATTTTACATTTGATATCAAACAATATTCTTAATGTCTCATGCCCCCAATTAATAAGTATCCGAAATGTTGAAATAGCCTTTGGCATTACCTCCCACAGGCTTTTGGGCTCTAAAGGTCCAATGACATGAGGTATTTTTAGTATCAGTAAACCACCAATATCGCTTTATACAACCCGCCGTATTACTATTTCCATAAATTGTAAAAGCAGGTCCGTATGAAGAGGAACCCGTCTCACAGACTATGACTGTGCTCCAATATCCATCACAAGATGTAACACAAAAATCACTGGTCACCTGCTCCGTGGCCTCAAAACTCTTGCTATACTCAAACCAATTTCCATACGCAAAAGACATCTTTCCTGCATACACACGTTCTGTTCTTTTTAATTCCGATTCAGGAACATACAAGTCCAAGAACTTTATTTGCGACTTGCTAATATTGGCAGTGAATGATTTGAAGCCATGCATATTATTCAATGTAAGTGTTACCACTTTACCGTCTTTAATGTCCTCCTCTATATTTTTATTAATGGACTCTATGCCTTTTAAAGCACGTATCACATTCTTTTCCGTTAAATTGTGCTCTAGCATTATTTCATCAGTTATTATAACTGAATAACAATTATTTACCGTATCAATTGTGGTGTAATTATTTATAACCGCAACCTCTTGTTCATAAGTTAACGGCATAATAATCTTTTCTTCATCAAATTCTTTCTTGCAACCCACCAATGCAAACACAAATGCAAAACTTAATAATAGCTTTTTCATACTTCAACTTAGTTTAACTGAACTTTCGCAAGTGAATTTTCATTCATCAAGCAACGTTTAAATTATACATTCTATAGAATTTATGGGACTTAGGATCATCATCAAAAAATGCTATAGATAAAAGCATAATTACATTTTTTGATTTCATCACATAAATATTTTAATAAGTAAGTTCATTTATCGCAGTCTTTGTCTCAAATTCCCCTTTAATAACAAGTTTTTCAGGAGCATTTTCAGACGAAGAAAAAGAATAATATCCATGGCAAACATTTGTTTGAGGATTTATGTTTTCTAATACAAGTTCCCCCTTTAGCAGTATACGCTTCTCGGAAACACTTGATGCTGCATAAGCAATCCCTTCTGCACTTTCTTTAAGAATTTCAGATGCATTTCTTGCAAAATATGGGATAATATCAAGCCAATATAGAGTATCAATATTCTCATCCTTATAAGAGTTGATTATATAAGGGTGGTTTGTCTTAAATTGAGCATCATCTGCGAAAACATAGATGATAATGCTGTAGGAAGGATTACCTCCTTTTTCAGGAGATAATCTCGCAATAAAATCAAACACCTTATAGTTTTTATTAAATTCAAGATATGAAGGATATCCTTGAAAATTCCAAGCCCATATAATAGACTCTTTATAATTCTGACCGTTAATAGTGGCAGTACCTAAAATTTTCTCTCCACCTATAAGATATTTTTCACACCCCACTAAGAAAGGTAATGTAAACAAGAACAGCAGCAGTATTCCAAATAAATGTTTTGTTTTCATATTACTATTGTTTTTGAATTTTATATTTACTCTTATTTGTCTGCAATGATAACGACTATCACTAGCTCGTAAAATTTTATGCTTCTGATGTATTACAGAACAACAATTGTTTTATAAAATGAAATATCACGTTAAATTATTTTGCAGTATTAATATTTATCAGTCCAGAATCTTTATCTGAATTACTGATACGTTTTCCTGCATGATTGCGGGATTTGCCTTTGGAGAAATAGTAGGTGAACTTCAGGGACATAAGATTCTTGAAGTTGTTCCATCTGGTTTCTTCCGCGTAGCTGAATCCTTTGATGTCAGCATATACTTTTGATGGATTGGGATTGTAAATATATTCCATCCCCACTGACATTGACTTGAATTTGTAAAGCACTGAAGTACTCATATTGAATCCCATACGAGTATATATGTCACCATCGACCAATGTCATAGGAAGATTACCATTCCACATAATCTGCCAGTTTTTAGGCAGGAACTGGATACTAATACCCGCATTATGGAAGTCATGCTTTACGGCTTGATTGTATGTCTTGTATGTTGTATATTCATAGTTATAGAATGGCCGGAGTACAAGCCAGTTGATGGGCTTGTAATTCAACGACAAAGATGCCCCTATATTATGAACATTATTTATTTCCGTTATCTTAAGAATAACATCGTCACCTTCGGTAAATAATGCTGGCATATTCTTATTCGGATAATACGAATAGGTTACTGATGGGGCAATATAAAATTTCCCATTGTCAGAAACATATTGGTAGCCAAGGTTTGTGTAATAGTAATAATATGGTTTAAGTGCTGTATTTCCTTGTGAATAAAAATGTTCGTCAATGGTTACGATGCTATTGGTAAGATCTCCTACATTAGGTATCGATGAATTTATTGAAGCCGTTAACCTTATAGCAGAATGTTTATTGTTTTGCATATTAAGAGACAAAGATGGGCGAAATACCCAATAATTAAACTTTTCGTTTGTCGCTGTTTCATAATGATTGTTTTCCAGTCCAAGACCTATATTATATGAAAATTTACCTACCGCATTGCTATAATCGGCATATACATATTCTTTTTGTGTGTCAACTGTTGAGTTTTCAGTAAAATTATATTTCTGGTCTAGGTTTTTATATTGGTAATAAGCGCCCAGATTGAAATCTCCGTTCCATAATTTATCGCCATACAGAACTTCAGCGATTAAGGAATAAGATTTGTTGTCTATATGGTTTTCAAATGAGTATCCGCCTTCTTTGTTTGTCAAAATATTATCTGAGTTTGAATGATAATAGGTATTTAATATATTTATAGATAAATTTCTGTTCTGACTAAACATATACATATAGTACAAGTCGGCCGAAATGGATGAATAGTCGCTTTGGAGGCTTCTACTGTTGATGGGAGGATTATCGTTTTTCCCCATCAGCTCTTGTTCGTATTCTTGTTTGCCGGGTGATTTACGGTATTCAACTTTGGCATTGAAAAGATTCTTGCCTTGATAACGCTGATAGGTAAGCTGACCAATATGATATTGCCCGTTATAACTGCCTGGCAGTCCTCGATATTCATTTATTTTTCCATCATACGAATAGGTGTTGTTCATCCTATTGTCGTTCAGTGCCCTATAATCGATAAAATACGCCGCAGTGAACATATTCAGAGAGTCCCTATATGCCATCGAGAGCATATCTGTACCGTATCCCGTTGTTATTCCGTTCTTTGTGTCAAGATATAGGCTGTATAGTTTATCAGCTTTCTTCTTTGTTTTCACATCAATAACGGCTCCTATGTTTTCATGGGCGTACCTTGCCGGAGGATTGCTATAATACTGAATATTCTTAATTTCATCAGCTTTGAGCATTTTCAGTTCACGCGAAGAACGCCTCATCCCATCTATCAGTACAAGAATACTTTTATTGTCCACAGTCACCAGAGCATCACTGCTGATGTCTGTCTTAAATTGTGGCAGACTACTGATAGCATCCAAAGCATTGTTGCCTACTTTCATGGCTGTTTCGCTCAGTATCAATTGATTTTTGTTCCCGAAAGTATTCAGTATTTGTGGAGTAACGACCACTTCGTCAAGAAGCATGGCATCCTCGTTAAGCACTATATTTCCCAAATTACCGGGTTTGCAGATTTGGCTTCTCTTCTCATATCCAACAGATGATAATTGCAGGATATATTCTTTATCCTCCTTTGCCTCTAATTTAAACCTTCCTTTCAAATCACTTGTAGCTCCGGTTATCAAAGTCGAATCCGGCAAATTCAAAAGGACACAATTTATCCCTGCAATAGGAATCTGTTCCGAATCCACAATTCGCCCAATGATGCATACTTGTGCATTTACTGTATGGCAACAACATATCGTCATAAGTATCAAAAAGAAGTGATATTTAAATAGTCTCATATAAATCATTTTTATGCTGTGTATTTACTCTAAAAAGTTTCATCAGAAAATATACATTAGACAATGCTTAAAGTATATGATTTTTGCAAATGTACATACCAAAAGTGACACAACTCTCAAACTAATTTGAGAGTTACAAACAAAACCATATTCCAGTTGCATAAAATTGACAATGCATTTTCTTATAAACATTGTCAATGATAATGTTGGAAGCGACATCTTTTCACTTTTATAGGTATGGCCATAATAAAAGGGTTCCTGTTTATATTCATATTGAAATTTTGATTTTAATGCAAAGTATGGGATAATAAATAAAAAAGGCCTTGAAATATTTCAAGACCTTTCTCACTAAACATTAAAATAATTGAATTATCCCCTCAGTTTCCGGCGTATGTGACTGACAGTTTCAGGAGTAACACCCAAGAATGAAGCAATGCTTTTCAAAGGAACTGCTTCTTTCAGGTTGGGACAACGCTCCATCAATCTTTTGTATCGTATTTCAGGGCTGCAATACGAATCGAGCAGCCTTTCATATACCATTTCATATAGATTTTCGGCTACGCATCTTCCGAACCGTTGGGTTTCCATATTAGTCTCCCAATATTCAATAATGTCATGCGAGGATATTTCGTAAACGGAGCAGTCTGTTATGGCTTGAATGCCTACCAAGGACAAGCCGCCTTTCATGAATGAGGAATAGTCACATATATATTCATTTGTAAACGAATACCCTACAATGTGTTCTTCTCCCTCTTCGTCAATATGGGTATATTGAAAGGTACCATCTTCCACCCATCCCGCAAAACGTTTTTTCTCATGCTGACGAATGAAAAAATCTCCTTTACGATAAGTATGCAGTTTCCCTTTCCTTTTACATAAATCTGTTATAAAAGAATAGTCTAAGTTGTTGAGGTATGTATTGAACTCGTTCATCTAATAAAATCATTTGTTCTCAAAAGTAATTTCCTTGCGGATACGGCTGAGATAGGTTGGTGTAACATTCAAATAAGAGGCAACTTCTCCAATCGTAATATTTTGGAGAATATCAGGACATCTTTTCAATAAAGCGATATAGCGTTCTTTGGGTGAAAAACGGTGTGTATCCAAATATTGTTTATACACATGATGGAATAGTAAATCTGAAAGCTGTTGATGAAGTTCTCTATCCTCATCGAAAACTTTATTAAGTACTTCACAGTCACATACCAGAGCCTCCACATTTGTTGCAGCAACAAGACTGGTCATACAAGGTGTTTTGTGTGTGGTACTTAAATAGTCGCCAACAAAGGCTCCTGGGAGCGCTAATCCGGTTATATGTTCATTGCCGCTTGAATCTGTAGTGACATATTTAAAATATCCCTCTTGCACAATTCCCATATATCGTATAACATCTCCCTCTTGCACAAAGAAATCTCCTTTTTTGTAATGACACAGTTTACCGTTCTTAGCACAAATCTCATGCCAGAATTCCATGTCTAATTTGTCGATGAAAGAATTAAAATTGCCCATTTTGCATTGAATAATTCATGAAACAAGCCCCTAATAGAGAATTAACAGCACAAAAATAATTGATTTAGACAAGGACAGAACAAAAGAAAACAAGAGAAAATAAAAGAAAACAAAAAAGAAAAAGCCTTCAAAACTGAAGGCCTTTCTTTGGTGATCCGCTTGGGGCTCGAACACTATATCTTTATCGCTAATAATCAATCGTTTATTTTGCAATTCGTCATTCAGTCCACCTATTTCACCTCGATTGAGATTCTTTATTCTGCAGTGACACACAAAACAGAATCACTATACAATCTGATCCAAAAAGAGAAAAAAAATTCCTACTATTAGGATATACATATATTATAGTTGGAATCATGTTCTTCCTGATTGCATCTTTCTGGGATGATATTGAATATATGTTTATGAACGATAAAATTAATGGTATTTTAGGACTTATGGGACTTGGAATAACACTTTTTGGATTAATGCTTGTCTTTGCTATGTCTGTAAAAACAAGTAATCATATTTCTGAAATAGAAGATTTAAACAAAAAACACACAAAATATTACAATGAGACAATAAATATCAAACAATTTGAAAAAATAGCAGAAATTTACGATCTTCTATTAAAAATAGAAGAAAAGAAGAACAAAGAAAAAAGACAGAAGAAAACAAAAACTCAGTAAAACTAGAGACAAAATAAATATAGAACTTAATTCCGGATATGCTCCTCGTCGACATTTCCGGAATTTTAGTTTCATATTGTTTTTTATTTTTAATGTCCAAATCTTGATGTATCGACTCCTTTCATCACCGATTTTTTATATTCACCAAAACGGTATGTAAAGTTCAGAGAAACCGTACGCGTGTAGAAAGAGCTGTTCATATCCAAATATTGGCCTTTGAAGCGAACCTTCATATTCGGCATACTGGAATTGAAAATATCACTGCAACGTACCGTAAATGAACATTTGTCTTTGGCAAAGTTCCATTTCATTCCGGCTGTAAGGTTGAATGAACTTGCGAGATCCAGCGTTCCTTGTATGAATGGAGTCTGTATGTTGCCTGTCAATTCAAACGAAAGGTTCTTGCATATCTTGAAGGTATTGTCAAGTGTACCTACAAACATCCATTTTTTACGGTCGAAAGGTATGTCAAAGAACCGATTACATTTCTGCCGTGCCTGCATTCCTGCAAGTGTAAGCCTTGCATCATACCAGTTCCCTATGCTGAATGGCAAAATGAGGTTGGCGCCTATCATACGCATGTAATTCCAGTTGGTATTCTTGTATATTAGAGCCAGACGGTCGGTATCCTGATAGGGAGACTGGGCAAAATAGTCGGATGTGTGCGTATAGAACAAACCGAATATATACTTCTGTTTCAGTATATAGGTACCGTTTAGATTATAGTTTGTCATAGGTCGTAAACCGGGTGTTCCTTGAAGCTCTGAATATCCGTTCAGATATGTGACAGACGACTGCATATCCCAATAACTTGGATATGTCTTGTCTGTTGATAAAGACAACTGGAAGATATGGTTCGGACTTTTCATATATGTCAGTGAGGCCTGTGGGTAAACTGCCCACTTGTGATAGTTCCCGATAGTATAATATTCTCCGGTTGCAGAAACCGAGAATGAAGTTCCGCTCGCCCAATTCCTACTCAACGAGAAATAAAAACTGGTTGTCTGCTCGTTTAACCAGGCTTCTGTATTTTCTGGTTTTATATTGCCTGTCACATTGTCGTACGTCTGAAAATCAAAATCTTTTGCATAGCGGTAGGAAAGGCCGTAGCCTATGCTCCAGTTATTTGCCAGATTATGTTTCTGGTCTGCAAAAACAGAGTAACGGTCGATACGCTGGCCGCCAGTCAGGGTATATGTGTTTTCACTATTGTCAGCAAGCCGTGTAAACATTGTCTGATTGTTATCCGATGTATAACGGGTATAATCACCGCCCACTTCCAGACCGAAACCGGAACTGTACCGCACGGCTATGTTATGCATTTTCTTATCCGTAAACTTATCAAGATTGGACTGCTGGAAACTACCGTCAGCTATGCTGCGGTTATGTTCGTCGGGAGTAAAGCTTCCCGTATAGGCAACATTCAGGTGATTCTTTTCATTGATGTTGCATTCCAGAGCCGTTCTTACATTATGCATCCAGCTTTTGGAACTCAGTTTCTCATTCTGGATAATTTCATAAACTTTATCACTCAATGTGTGCCTGGATAATAGGTTTGTATATTCTAACGTTTTTATATTGTCGGCTCCATACATTACATCCAAAGTTACTTTGGGGGTGGATAGACGGAAATTACCGTTTGCACCGCCGCTGTTGAAATATTTGTTCTGATAATAAGTACTCAATTCTCCTTGAAATGAATAGTCATTCGAGCGTTTCATTACCACATTGATAACAGCTCCGCGTACATGAAGTTCAGGAGGGGCACTGTACATGACTTCCGCTTTTTCCACACGCTCCACCGGCGTATTGCGCAGTAATGTTTCCAATTGCTCTGCTGTCATAGTTGTAGGCTTTCCGTTCATTACAATTGTAAGTGAACTTGCTCCGGCAAGAGAAAGCGCGCCGTTGCTCTCCTGCACTCCCGGAAGTTTGGTTATAGCTTCGTATGCATTATTTACAGCCAGTTTCTGCGAAAACACTGAAAGGTTATAGCCGAGCCGTCCGTTTTCTACTTTTACCAACGGTTTTTCCCCCTTTATTACCACTTCCTCCAGATTATAGTCTTTCGGCTCTAATACAATGATACCGACATCACGAGCCTGTCCCTTAACCAACCTGGTCTGATAGAGCAGATGTTGAACAATGAGCTGGTAACTTTCCAGTTCCGGTTCTAGTATGAATGTACCATCGGCCGCGGATATGGCAGCACCCAGATAGGTTGAATCCGGCAACTGCATGACGATAGTAGCACCATCCACCGGCTGCTGGTTGGCATCTACTATTTTCCCTATTGTCTGACTAAAAACAGGAAACGAAAGTCCTACACATATCAAGGTGCATATTACAAATCTTTTACAATCCATGATTAGATGATTGTTATAGTAAGGCTAATATTATTTTAATTCCTTCAACTTCTTTCCAGTTAGAATAATATTGTACATTTAATTCCCCATAGCCATTCCCATCTTTTTTGTATTATATTATATTGATAGCCCATTTGAGGACCGAGCACTATATTTTTTCTAAGGCTAAATAAGACTCCTACTCCTAGGGCATAGAGACTAGGATTTACTGGAAGTATTGGGCTATGTGATTTATCCAATGAATAGCTACCAAACGTATTGAAATGTAATTTACTGCTCAATGGAAAAGTAAGTTTCGTATTTCGTTGTAAATATTTTAAGGAATTATCCACATCTATATTACTGCCGATTATAAACTGATTATATTTGAAATATTCATTTTTTAAATTAGAAAACTTACTAGTAGTATGCTTCTTAAAGATATGTTCCATATTTATGGGTTGATATTTCGGTATTACTAAATCGTATGATTTTATATCCAATATGAAATCGTTCCAAGAACTGCAATTTTCCTTTATAGGTTCACAATTAAAGCTTCTCTCCAATTCCCTTTTTAAGTCGCTGTTTATGATGATAGGTCTTTCACTCTCTAATATTTTAGACAGTTGAACAGAATCTTCTTTGGTCCATACAGTTTGTGCACAAAGAAGGTTAGAGAAAAAATAGAAGGCTATAAATACCACAAGTCTATTACGTAAATATAATTTAAACTCACAAAAAATATGAATGATATTAACGCTATAATACCTGTTCGTTTTTGATGTACCTTTATATGTTTCTGTTCTCATATTTTTATTAGATTAATACCATACAATCATGGTTATTCTATCATTACAGCAAATTATATAGGAAGCGCAGCAAAAAGATTAAATCAATATACAAAAACCTGTTTTTAAGGATAAACGAATAAATTTTCCTTATTATCTTTGTTGGTTTCCAGTAATTTCATAGCCATTATTTTTTGTACCTATCTTAACATATTGTTCTCACAGTTATAGGCAAAGCTCATAATGCTATTGTACTCTTTTATTAACTTTCACTTCTTTCGGTTTTATAAGATAGTTTCATTATTACTTTTTATCACTTCTGTTTATATGTTTCTTTAGTCATAATTCCTGTTCCTACTTCTTCCCGAGAATCCGCCTCTTTATAAAAAATCCAATGATGTATTACATTTCCCTCATAGAATGAAGTATATGCCTGCTGAAAGTTCCATCCTTTCTCCGACATATAGTTTGCAGCATCCACCATACTGTTGAAATCTATTTCCTTACCATTCTCATCCACCAGTTTCTGCTTGCTTTTCAGACCGTTCCATATAGAGTACACAGGACTCTCACCAAAGTCAAAAACAATCTTCAGGCCAGCTGATAAAGCTTTGCTTGTTCCTTTAATCTCACAAAAATATTTTCTTGCTTCCAGTTGGACAGGAATGAAGCATAAAAATCCCAGACATAAGAAAATTAACCGTCTCATAATTTTAAGTATTTATTATTTGTAAAATAAGTCATTCCAAAACAGAAAAGCCTTTTATCTAAATAGATTATATCTTTTGCAAATGTACTGACCTAAGCCAGCACAGTTCTCAAACTAGTTTGAGAGTTACAGACAAAATTAGATTCTACCTCTTCAGAAAGCAATCTCCCTACAAAATATAACCATTTACTCCGCAAGAAAACTTTTCAAATAAACACTAATAGGAATCATTGCTTTTCTTTTTTCAACTTTATCAATGATTAAACAGAAGGCTATAGCTGCTGAACATAACCATACTACTTATACATTAATTTTGAGGATGTTAAAGCACAGAAGAAAAAAGGCCTTGAAATATTTCAAAACCTTTCTCACTAAATATTAAAATAATTAAACTATCCTCTCAATTTTAGGAGTGATTCCAAAATGAGGAATAGTACATACATATTCATTTGTAAAAGAATTCGTTCATCTGATAAAATCATTTGTTCTCAAAAGTAATTTCCTTGCGGATACGGCTGAGATAGGTGGGGGTCATATTCAAGTAAGAAGCCACTTCTTTAAGCGTAATATTTTGCAGAATCTCAGGACATCGTTTCAACAATGCCACATAACGCTCCTTAGGTGACGAACGATGCATATCCAAATACAATGAATAGACTTGATGAAACAAAGAATCGGCAATCATCTGATGTAATCTTGTGTCTTCATTAAACACCCGATTGAGAACCTCACAACTGCAAACCCAAACCTCTGCATCTGTGGCAGCAATAATATTAGTTAGACAAGGCATTTGGTGTGTGGCACTGAGATAATCGCCTACAAGCGTATTAGAAAAGGCAAAACCAGAAATATGTTCATTGCCTTCTGAGTCTATTGTATTATATTTTAAATACCCTTGTTTCACGAGTCCCATGTAGTGTGTAATTTCTCCGCACCGCACAAAATATTCTCCTTTTTTATAATGACACAACTTGCCCTCTCTTGTGCAGAGCTCATACCAAAAGTTCAAATCTAACTTGTCTTCGTAAAAATTAAAATTGCCCATTTTGCATTGAATAATTCATGAAACAAGGCCCTAATAGAGAATTAACGACACAAAAATAATTGATTTAGACAAGGACAGAACAAAAGAAAACAAGAGAAAATAAAAGAAAACAAAAAAGAAAAGGCCTTCAAAACTGAAGGCCTCTCTTTGGTGATCCGCTTGGGGCTCGAACCCAAGACCCCAACATTAAAAGTGTTGTGCTCTACCTGCTGAGCTAGCGAATCAATCCTTTGTCGCATCGGTCATTTCCCGATTGCGAGTGCAAAGGTAGTAACTTATTTTAAACCTGCAAAACATTTGGAAACTTTTTTCTCAAAAAAGCCGTTTTTTCTTTCCAAAGGGCCTTTTCAGACGTTTTTACGCTCCAACTCCTGCAGACTTTCCAGTTTCTTGGTCTCCAAAAACTCATAGATGCCACACAAGTGTTCCTTCACACGCTGGTGACCGAACTCATACACCTTCGTAACCAGCCCGTCCAAGAAATCACGGTCGTGCGATACCACAATCAGGGTGCCGTCGAAATCCATCAACGCCTGTTTCAGGATATCCTTCGTCTTCATGTCCAAGTGGTTGGTCGGCTCATCCAGAATCAAGAGGTTGACCGGCTCCAGCAACAGTTTAATCATGGCCAGACGGGTACGTTCTCCTCCCGACAACACCTTGACCTTCTTCATCGAGGCTTCCGGACTGCCGAACATGAAGGCTCCCAGCAAGTCCCGGATTTTATTGCGGATTTCTCCCTTGGCCACATCGTCAATGGTCTGAAACACCGTCAGGTTCTCGTCCAGCAACGAAGCCTGGTTCTGTGCAAAATACCCAATCTGCACGTTATGGCCCAGCGTCAGCGTACCTTCATAGTCTATTTCATTCATGATGCACTTCACGAGGGTAGACTTACCTTCTCCGTTCTTTCCCACAAAAGCCACCTTGTCGCCCCGTTCAATGGTGAGGTTGGCATTCTTGAACACCACGTGGTTGCCATACGTCTTTCCCACTCCTTCCATGATGACCGGATAGTTTCCGCTGCGTGGTGAAGGAGGGAATTTCAAGCGCAAGGCCGAGGTATCTTCTTCGTCCACTTCTATCAGTTCCAGTTTCTCCAGCATCTTCACCCGGCTCTGCACCTGCAAGGTCTTGCTGTAAGTGCCCTTGAAACGTTCAATGAAGTCCTTGGTCTCCTGAATCATCTTCTGCTGTTCTTCGTATTGCTTCATCTGCTGTTCGCGGCGTTCCTTCCGCAGCACCAGGTACTGGGAGTAATTCACCTTATAGTCGTAAATCCGTCCCATGGTCACTTCGATGGTACGGGTCGTGATGTTGTCCACAAACTTCCGGTCGTGGCTGATGACCACCACCGCCTTGGCACTGTTGATCAGGAAATCTTCCAACCATTGGATGGACTCGATGTCCAGGTGATTGGTCGGCTCATCCAGCAGCAACACATCCGGATTCTGGAGCAGCAGCTTGGCCAGTTCGATACGCATCCGCCACCCTCCGCTGAAATCGCTGGTCGGACGGTTGAAGTCTTCCCGCAGGAAGCCCAGTCCCAACAAAGCCTTCTCCACATCTTCCTCAAAATGTGTCATGTCGATGGCATAAAACTTCTCGCTCATCGAAGCCACTTTCTCTATCAGGGCCATATAGGAATCACTTTCATAATCCGTCCGTGTGGCCAGTTCGTTGTTCATCCGCTCAATCTCTTCCTCCATCTCCTTCAGATGGGCAAAAGCCTGAGAGGCTTCTTCGAATACCGTCCGCCCGTCTTCCGTCATCAGGTGCTGCGGCAGATAGGCAATCACACAGTCTTTGGGGGCGGTCACTTTTCCCCGCGTAGGCTGGCGCACACCGGCCAGTATTTTCAGCAGCGTGGATTTGCCGGCGCCATTTTTTCCCATCAGGGCAATACGGTCTTTTTCGTTAATCTGAAAGTTCAGGTCACTAAACAAGGTGGTCCCTCCGAATTCCACGGTCAGTCCATCTATACTAATCATATTATGTAGGGTTTTAAATTTTTGAAAGGTGCAAAATTACAAAATTATGCGGATTATTACTCATTCAAGGCGCCACAGTGCGGACAAATGCCTTTCGACCTCATCTTGGCACCGCAGGCTCCACAGGCGTAGGGATAGCTGTTGGCCTTGCGCAAGCGCCGGACGCACCACACGGAATAAGCGATAAAGGCCAAATAGGCCAGATACACCCACAAGTAGGTGAAAAAGATATACAAGAAAATGCAGCAGGAAGCCAGCCCCAGCAGATAGAAAAAGGCCACTTCCATCGTGGTCTGGTGAAACAGGTCGTCCAGCAAGGCCACCCCCAGCAACAGGATAAGGAACACGCTGAGCACGAACAGTCCCAATACGAAAGGCAGGTCGAAGGGATTCAGCGAGGGGTCATAATAATACCGCTCCCAGGTTTCCGGCACGAAATGCTGCATGCTGTTATACAACGTGGCTGCCGCGGCCATCAACCACGACAGGGTAATGGGAAACACACTGTCGATGTCGTTCAGCCAGATGAGCTTAATCTGCTTGCGCCGCAGGGCACGGTACACGAAGCAGAGGAAGAACACAGCCAATACTAAAAAGAACGGCAGGGCATGGGAGTTGCTGAACAAGTGGATGCAACGGGAGATGGGGTCTACGGGGACGATGTGCGACAGCAACTGGCGTTCGGGAACCCATCCGATGGTTTCCTGGTCGCGGGCCACTTTCACCCACACCGAGTCACCTTCCATTTCTTTACGGGCGGTAATCTCGGCTACCACCAGTTCATCGCCCTCCTTCACCGGAATGGAATCGAGCAACGGGAGCTGATGAAGCCAAAGCGTGTCGGCCGTGACCCGGAAATTGCTGTTCAAGGCATACGGACATTCCCTGACCACCTTCACCACCGAATCGTTCGGATTTCCTTCTCCTGTGGAAGACAAGGAAGTGCGGTAATGGCAGGCCGTCACGCACAACAGCAAACAAATCACCCCTAGAATATAACCCGCGTGTTTCATTCTGACTTCTGATTATCCAATGACACTTTCATCTGACAGACTTTACAGTCGAAATCCAGGCGGAATCGCCGTCCGTCCGTACTTATCAGGTAGTAAGGTTCCTTGTAGGGCGATTTCACCTTATGATGTACCGGACACCAGCCCATGCTGTAGCGCAGGCAATGCTTGCAGAACATCAGCACGGCATCGGTCCGTGGTTCTTTCTCAAAAGCAGGTGCGATGCGCTTCACCCCGTGGTCGTGATAGAAGGCCTGTGCCTTCGTATTCATCACATTGCCCAAGTAGGTCAAGTCGCCCACGATAAACGCATGCGTGGTTTTCGGGAAGCGTACCCTTTCCTGCGGATAGTTGATGCGGCGGGCTTCCAGCAGCTTTTCCACCGCATTGCGACGCAAATCGGCCAAGGCAGAAGAAGGTACGAACCAGTCTGCCGACAAGGAGATGTCCAATTTCTCCAGCTCAAACGGGGTGTTGCCCAGCTTGCCCAACTGGTTCTTCAGGTTTTCGGCCTGAGGGGTACGTGCCAGTGTCTTTTCTGCCGGCAGCGTCACGCTGATGCAGTTATCGTCTTCATCGGTCAGGGTCAGGGTAAACCCGAAGTTGTTCTCTTCGAACAGCATGGATACGGCCATCTTACGTTCGGCCGACTTTTTCTGCATCACCCGTTCAAACTCCTGGTCGAAGTTGCGGTAGATTTTGGTTTTCGGACGCAGACGCGGCATCTCCTGAGGATAGAGTTTGTTGTTCTCCACCCGGTTCACCCGGAAACCGTGCAGTTTGCCTTGCTCATCCAAATAGCAGAGTCCGTCGCCGTTGCTGAAAGGTTTCACTCCGGCCACCGTGAAATAGTTGCCGCGCACTTCTTTCACCACGCCCATCTCCTCGCCCAACGACTTCGGCGTATGGAAAGAGAAAATATCCGGCGTACGTCCGTGCAGGAAATAATCGGTAAATCCCCGGCTGAAACTCTTGTCCAGCTGCGGACGGAAAGCCAGACGGACGGTACCAGACGAAGCCCGCACGTATTCTTTCCGGCGCTTCAGGATGGCATCCAGCTTCTGACGGTAATAGGCGGTCACGTTCTTCACATAGGCCACGTCCTTCAAACGGCCCTCAATCTTCAGCGAAGAGGCGCCCGCATCCAGCAAGGCTTCCAGGTTGTCGCTCTGGTTCATGTCTTTCAGCGACAGTAGGTGCTTGCCGCGGGCAATCGTTTTCCCGTCCGCATCCACCATGTTGAAGCTCAGGCGGCAGAACTGCGCACACTCTCCACGGTTGGCACTACGGCCGAAACATGCCTGACTCACGTAGCACTGTCCGCTGTAGCTCACGCACAAGGCGCCGTGTACGAATACCTCCAGCGGCGTATCCGGACAGGCGGCATGAATCTTTGCAATCTCGTCCAGCGTCAGCTCACGGGCCAATACCACTTGACGGAAACCGGCCTCGGCCAGAAATTTCACTTTCTGCGGCGTACGGTTGTCCATCTGCGTACTGGCATGCAGCGGAATCGGGGGCAGATTCAGGCGGGTGATTCCCATGTCTTGTACGATGAGGGCATCCACCCCCACCCGGTACAAATCCCAAATCATTTTCTCGGTATCTGCCAGTTCCTCTTCCTTCAGGATGGTATTGACAGTCACGTAGATGCGTACGCGATACAAATGGGCATAACGCACCAGGGCCTCAATGTCTTCCAATGAGTTGCCGGCAGCGGCACGTGCGCCGAAACGCGGGGCACCGATATATACCGCATCGGCCCCGTGGTTGATAGCTTCCATGCCGCACTCCAGATTCTTGGCCGGGGCAAGCAGTTCGATAGGACGTTGTCTGATCATTCTTATTTTATCTGGTTGATATCGTAAGGAGTTTCTTGGTACACATAATAGTTCATCCAGTTGGAGAACAACAGGTTGGCCACGCTCCGCCAGCGCACCAGCGGTCCTTTTTCCGGATCGTTGTCGCGGTAGTAATTGCGCGGCATTTCAATGGGCAGGCCTTTGCCCAGGTCACGGCGGTATTCCGTATCCAGCGTGTAAGGAGAATATTCCGAATGGCCGGTCACGAAAAACTCGCGTCCGCCACGGGCCATCACAATGTGTACACCCGACTCGGGCGACTCGGAAATAATCTGCAGGTCCTTGCATTTTTCAATGTCTTCCCGGCGGACTTCGGTGTGACGGCTATGAGGTACATAGAACACGTCGTCGAATCCACGGAAGATGGGCAGATGCTCGAAGCCCTTGCAGATGTGGTGTTCAAAGATGCCGAACATTTTCTTGTCCAACGGATACTTCGGGATGCCGTAATGGTAATACAAGCCGGCCTGTGCCGCCCAGCAGATATAGAACGTGGAGGTGACATGGGTACGGGTCCATTCGAAAATCTCCGTCACCTCGTCCCAGTAGTTGACATCTTCAAAATCCAGGTGTTCCACCGGGGCTCCGGTAATAATCATTCCGTCGAACTTTTCGTTTCTCATCAGTTCAAAATCACGATAGAACGCTTTCATGTGCTCCACCGGTGTATTCTTTGAAGTATGGCTTTTCAGCTTCATCAGGCTCACCTCAATCTGTAGAGGGGAGTTGGACAACAAACGAATCAAGTCGGTTTCTGTCGTTATTTTAAGTGGCATGAGGTTGAGTACGACAATCTTCAACGGACGGATGTCCTGTGAGCTGGCCCGCGAATTATCTATCACGAAAATATTCTCTTGCTTCAACAACTCGATTGCCGGCAGTTTATCGGGTAAATTTAATGGCATATTGCTGTGTTTCTGTTTATTTTCTATCAAAGGGCAAAGTTAATAATTCGGCACGGATTACGGGGAACAGCCGTCCATCTTTTTTTGCCCTTATCATTTTTTAAACCCGCCGGCATCCTTTCCGGCCGCTTACTCTCCCCCGTTTCCGACCGCCTTCTGCAAAAAATCGGCGAATGCCAGCGCCGACTTTTTCCGGTAGTTTCCCTGCGCCCAGAACAGACAGCCTTCCGAGGTCAGCTTGTCGGCACACAAGATGGGAATCTGCACCAGGTCTTCCTCTCCCCGCACGGCAGCTTGCGTCAGGATGGTAGCCCAATAGCCCGCACGCAAGGTATGGATAATGGTATGCACGTCGTTCATTTCCACACCCACCGTCAGTTCCAGCCGATGGGTCCGGCAAAGCTCGTCTACCTTTTTCCGGGTGGCAAAACCTTGCCCCGGCAGCACCAGCGGAGTTTCGGACAACCGTTTCAGGGTGATGGAAGAAAGTCCGGCCAACGGATGCGAGCGATGCACGATAAAGCGGAGCCGGGAAGAGAACAACGACAGGGTTTCAAACCCTTCCGACGTGCCTTCCGGCTTGAAGGACAAAACAAAATCCAGGTGATTGGCTTCCAATCTTTCCAGGAGTTCTTCCGAAGTGGCAAAACAGACATCCACCTTGACCTTCGGATAGGTTTTCGTAAACATTCCCAATGCGGTTATCAGCAAGGGACTCATGCTATAAGTCACCCCGATGTGGAGCACCCCTGTCTCTATCCCTTTCAGGTCGCGGATAATCTGTTTCCCGTCTTCCGCATCATAAAGAGCCTTTGCCGCATAAGGCAAAAAAGCCAGTCCGGCTTCCGTAGGGACTACCCGCTTCCCTATACGGTCGAAAAGCAAGACGTCCAATTCATCCTCCAGCTGCTTAATCTGCTGGGAAAGTGTACTTTGCGAGATAAACAACGCACGTGCCGCCTCCGAAAAATTCTGCAATTCGCAGGCCGCTTTAAAATATTTCAACTGACGGAGTTCCATTTCTTATCGTTTCTGCCTATGAATGTTATCGGAAAAATGAGTGCTACAAATATAGAAAATATTTGGCTCGCTTTTAACTTTGTCAAAAAATAAACGTAAAAAGATGAAAAAGATTCTCAGTGTAATGTTTGTTTGCTTGTCGATGGGGGTATCGGCACAAACTGTAAAAGGTGTAGTAAACGAAGGACTTCGTTATTGTGAAAGTACGTATCCGTATCAGGGAGGTATCCTGGTAGCCAACTTCGGTACTGCCGAACTGAATCCGCTGAACACGGAAGGAAAAGGATACATCGCATTTTATAAGGACGGAAAGACCCAGGTCATGGTTCCGGCCGACGGCAATCTGTCGGCTCCCAAAGGAATGTTCATCCGTCAGGACTACCTGTATGTATGTGATGTGAATAAAATCGTAGTATATCACCTGACCGACAAGGCGAAGAATCCGAAAGTCATTTCCCTGCCCGAAGGCAACCTGTTTGTCAACGACCTGGCGGCCGACGGAAACTATCTGTATGCCTCAGTGACCAATACCGACCGTATTTTCCGCCTGGACATCAGCAATCCGGCCCAGCCGGGACAGCCCGAAGAATGGCTGCAAATCAGCGGACCGAACGGACTGCTCGTACGTGACGGAATAATGTATGTGGCTTCTTATCCGGCCGACGGAGTGACCAAGGAAGCCAATGTGATTTACCGCATCGACAACCTGAAGCAGCCCGTGGCCCGCAAACTGACGGAAGTGACCGGACAATACGACGGCATCGCTTTCTCTTCCGACGGAAAATCGCTGATTGTCACCAACTGGACACCGGCCCAGCTGAGCCGTATTGACTTGGCCAGCGGAAAGATGTCTCCTCTGCCTTTGAAACTGGAGCAGCCGCTGATTGGTCCGGCTGACATCACCGTAAAAGACGGCTTTATCTACATCCCCGACCTGCCCAACAGCCGGGTGGTGGTTGTAAAGGAATCTTGTTGCTGCAAATCAAATGAAAGCCACTGTCCTGTATTATAGCCACAAAGGAAAGACAGCCTTTTTCGCCAGAGAAATTGCAATGTATCTCTGGTCGAAAGGGCTGCATGTCAGCTTGTGCGCGATCTCTGATTTCGACCCTCAGAAGCTGGCAGAAACGGATTTCCTGCTGTCGGGATGCTGGACCTGCGGCTGTTTCGTCGTCGGACAGCACCCGCACCGGCAATGGAAAGCCTGCAGCCGACGAATGGCAGGACAAGTGCCTCCTCACCGAACGCTGCTTTTTACAACTTATAAATTCAGGACAGGAAGCATGCTCCGGAACATGAAGAAAGCCTTGCGTATTTCCCGGAAAGCCCCTGTACCTTTCCTGCAATCCAAGAACGGCTTGCTGACCGACTCGGACAAACAAATCCTGGACCGGTTCATCACCGTATAATTCCTTCTTAATCTATTATCAAATCACAAATGTAATGCTTATGGAAAAAAAGAAACTTACCAGTGCCTCAGGTGCACCCGTAGCCGACAACCAGAATGTGGCTACCGCAGGACGAAGAGGTCCGATGCTTTTACAAGATGTGTGGTTTCTCGAAAAACTGGCACATTTTGACCGCGAAGTGATTCCCGAACGGCGCATGCACGCCAAAGGCTCGGGAGCGTTTGGAAAATTTACTGTCACGCACGATATCACGGCCTACACCAAGGCGGCCATCTTCTCACAGGTGGGAAAAGAAACGGAACTGTTTGTCCGTTTTTCTACGGTGGCCGGTGAACGTGGGGCGGCAGATGCGGAACGTGACATCCGCGGCTTCGCCATCAAATTCTATACCGAAGAAGGAAACTGGGACTTGGTGGGAAACAACACGCCAGTGTTCTTCCTGCGCGATCCGCTGAAATTCCCCGACTTGAACCACGCAGTGAAACGGGACCCGCGCACCAACATGCGCAGCCCGCGCAACAACTGGGATTTCTGGACCTCACTGCCCGAAGCCCTGCACCAGGTGACCATCACCATGAGCGACCGCGGCATTCCGGCTTCGTACCGCCACATGCACGGCTATGGCAGCCACACGTTCTCCCTGATCAATGCGGAAGGGAAACGTACGTGGGTCAAATTCCATCTGCACACCCAGCAGGGTATCCGGAACCTGACCGATGCGGAAGCGGAAGCTATCATCGCAAAAGACCGGGAAAGCCATCAGCGCGACCTCTACGAAAGCATTGAAAAAGGTGACTTCCCGAAATGGACGATGTACATCCAGCTGATGACGGAAGAACAGGCCAAAGCATGTCCGTTCAACCCCTTCGACCTGACCAAAGTCTGGTCGCAAAAAGAATATCCGCTGATAGAGGTGGGGGTACTCGAACTGAACCGCAACCCGGAGAATTATTTTGCCGACGTGGAACAGGCGGCTTTCAATCCAGCCAACGTGGTGCCGGGTATCAGTTTCTCGCCCGACCGCATGCTGCAGGGCCGTCTCTTCTCTTACGGTGACACGCAGCGTTACCGCCTGGGTGTCAACCACCACCAGATTCCGGTGAACCGGAGCCGTTGTCCTTTCCTGAACATGTACCACCGCGACGGACAGATGCGCGTGGACGGCAACCACGGTTCGACCCTGGGTTATGAACCCAACAGCTACGGAGAATGGCAACAGCAGGGCGAATACAAGGAACCGCCTCTGGAACTGGACGGCGCGGCTTATCAGTGGGATTACCGGGAAGATGACGCAGACTACTATTCTCAGCCTCGTGCCCTGTTCCGTCTGATGACACCTGCCCAGCAACAGGTGCTCTTTGAGAATACGGCCAGAGCCATGGGAGACATTCCGGAAGAAATCAAGCTCCGCCACATCCGGAACTGCATGCAGGCAGATGAAAACTACGGTAAGGGAGTGGCCCAGGCCCTTCACATTCCGTTGGACAGAATTTAAGGTATTTCCCCGGCTGTTTCAGGGAAAGGCCAGCCGCTTTTCCCTGAAACACTGGAGTCTATTTTACGTTTCCCTTGGGAAAAACGTACGTTTCCCACTGCGGAAACGTATGTTTCTCGGGTGGAAAACCTACGTTTCGGCCACGGGAAACGTAGAAAACATCGAAAAAAAACCGCCTCTTCGCAGGGGCGGTTTTACTTTTTATCACAGCTGATTTACAGACGGTTCTTATAGATGTCGGCCATGAGCTTCTGGTACTGGTTCTCCAGCGTCATGTAGCTTTGCAGGTTGCCATATACGTTGTCGGCCTCCACATAAAAGTCGATGATGGACAACTGGCCTGCCGTGACGGCATCGTAGAGCAGACGGAGGGTGTGGTGCATCAAAGGCACATCGTAGGCCTGCATCGCCTCACGCAACTGCTGCATCTCGTTGAACTGGCTCTGTACCTTGGCTTCCACCTGCAGGCGGGCATTGTCGCGCTGCAAGTTGGCACTCAACGCCTGGGCTTTCGCAATTTTCAGTTTCTTACGGTTGGAAAACAAAGGGAAACTGCCTCCTACCAGGAAGCCGTTGCTTTTCTCTCCCACCGAGGTATTCCGCCGGTAGCCCACTTCCAGTTTCGGCAACCAGTTCTGCTTGTTTACCTTCACTTCTTCCGAAGCGGCCTGAACGGTTGCCTCAGCGACCTGCAAATCGGCATCCGACTGCATCACTTCGTTATACAACGTCTGATAATCCCGGATAGCTTCAACCTTCGGGTAATCCGTTTCCGCAAATTCCAATGGCATATTACCGTTCATGGCCAGCAACTGCTGCAAGGCCGTACGGTGTGCGGCATTGTTCTGAGCCACTTCGGTCTGCACCTTCATGCGTTCCATCTTGATTTTATTCACTTCCAGGGCATTGGCATCCCCCTCTTTCAGGCGTTTTTCGAACAACTCCAACAGGGCATCGGCATTCTTCATCCGCTCGGCCAGCAACTGCTGTTCCTGGTTCAGCCGAATCAGGTCCAGACACAGGTTCTTGGCTTGCAGCAGAATGTCGCGACGGAGCACCTGCTGCTGACGGTCCAGCACGTTTTTCTGCGATTTTCCGGAACGGTTGCGTGCCGCATACAGCGTGGGGAAATCAAATCCCTGCGTCACCACCAGTTCCGAACTGGCCATGCCGTCCACATTGCTTGCATAAAACGGACTGTACTCCACGCTGGGGTCTTCCAGATTATTCCGTGTCTGCACTTCCATCTTGGCCGCCTCCATGCTGTGCGCACTGGCCTGAAGTTCCTTGTTGTGCTGCTCTACGGATTGCAACACCTCTTCTATTTTCTGTGCCTGCAGCCCGCCGGAAAAAGCCAGGCCCGCAAGCAATATCCATCCAAATTTTTTCATGCTTCTGTTCTTTTAGTCGTTTTCTTCCGGTTCATTAACTCATACACAATAGGAATGACAAAGGCATTCAGGAAAGTGGAGGTCAGCAAGCCTCCCAGGATGACCTTGGCCATCGGACTCTGAATCTCATTGCCCGGCAAATCACCGCGCAAGGCCAGCGGAATCAGGGCCAGGGCAGACGAAAGGGCGGTCATCAGAATCGGGTTCAGACGGTCGAGCGAACCATGTACGATACTTTCGCGCACATCCAGGTGTTGCTCTTCACGCAACAGGTTGTAGTGGGTGACCAGCAACATACCGTTGCGGGTGGCAATACCGAACAAGGAGATAAATCCGATGATGGCCGGAATACTGACTTCACCCGTGGTCAGCCACAGGGCAAACACACCGCCAATCAGGGCCAGCGGCAAGTTCAACAGAATCACCCCGCTCTCGGCGGCATCGTGGAACTGCATGTACAGCAACAGGAAAATGACCACTATGCTCATCAGGGAAGTCAGCAGCAAGGTACGGCTGGCGGCCTGCTCGCTTTCAAACTGTCCGCCGTATTCGATGTGATAGCCTTCGGGCAACGTAATCTTCTCGTCCACCCGACGCTGGATGTCATTCACCACGCTGCGCAAGTCGCGCCCGCTGGTATTGGCCGAAATCACGATTTTCCGTTTCACGTTTTCCCGGTTAATGGTGTTCGGTCCCATGGAAGACACCACATCGGCCACGTACGACAACGGAATCTTCCGCCCCTGCGCATCGTCAATCATCAGGTCTTTCACACGGTCCATCTCACCCCGGTCGGCCTCATCCGCACGCACCACCAGGTTGAAGGTCTTTCCCTTTTCATACACCTGCGACACGACCTCGCCGGCCATATTCACCTGCACGAACTCACTGAACTGCGGCAACGAGATGCCATACTTGGCCAGCATCTCCCGCTTGGGTACAATCTTCAGTTCCGGACGCTCAATCTGCTGCTCCACGTTCAGGTCGGCCACACCTTCCACGTCACTGATGGCCGCCTTTATCTGATTGCCCAAGGCAAACATCCGGTTCAGGTCATCTCCGAACAGCTTGATGGCAATGCTGGCCTGCGTACCACTCAACATGGCGTCGATACGGTGGCTGATGGGCTGTCCGATTTCAATGTTGGCCCCCGTGATGACCGACAGTTTCTGACGGACATCCGCCAGCAGTTCGGCATGCGAACGGTCCTTCAGCTCGAAAGGTGCTTCTATCTCGGACACGTTCACGCCCAGCGCATGCTCATCCAGTTCCGCACGTCCTGTCTTGCGGGCTACGGTCTGTATCTCTGGAATGGAGAGCAGAATTTCCTCGGCCTGACGCCCAATCTTGTCGGATTCTTCCAACGAAATACCCGGCAGGGAGCTGACATTAATGGTAAACGACCCTTCGTTGAACGACGGCAGGAAGCTGTGGCCCAACGTAAAGAAGATGCCCAAAGCCACCACGAACACGGCAACCGTACCTCCCAGCACCGTCTTCTTGTGCTCCAGCGACCAAAGCAAGGCCCGTTCGTAATATTTCTTCAGCCATACCGCCAAGAAGGCTTCTTTCGGCAGGCCGTCTCCTTTTGACTTTCCCCCTAACAGGTAACTGCACAACACCGGAGTCAGGGTCAGCGCCACCACCGTAGAAGCAAACAAAGACACGATGAAGGCAATGCCCAGCGGCACCAGCATACGGCCTTCCATCCCGGTCAGGAAGAAAAGCGGAATAAAGCTCACAATGATAATCAGTGTGGAGTTCAAAATCGGCATGCGTACCTCGCGCGAGGCATTGAACACCACCTCGCGTACCGGCTTGCGTTCTTCCGGCGGGAGCATCTTGTTTTCCCGCAGGTGCTTCCACACGTTTTCCACATCGACAATGGCATCATCCACCAGCGAACCGATGGCGATGGCCATACCTCCCAGACTCATGGTATTGATACTCAGCCCCATGTAGTGCAGTACTAGAATGGCCACCACCAGGGAAAGAGGAAGGGTAATCAATGAAATAATGGTAGTCCGTGTATTGGCCAGGAACAGGAAGAGCACGATGACCACAAAGATGGCACCTTCATACAGCGATTCCTGTACGTTGCTGATGGAGCTTTCGATGAAGCGCGACTGGCGGAACACATCGGTAGAGATTTTCACATCCTTCGGCAGGTTCTTCTGCAAGTCGGCCAAGGCCTTCTCCAGCTGTTCCGTCAAGGCAATCGTACCCGTGTTGGGCTGTTTCGTTACCGTGAGCAATACGGCTGGCTTTCCCTTTTCGGAAGCCACTCCCAGCTTGGGCTGCTGCGAACCGATGCGCACATCGGCCACATCTTCCAAGGTAACGGGAGCTCCCTCTGCCGTGGTCTTGATGACAGCCCGACCCAGCTTATGCACATCGTCCGTAGAAAGCACTCCCCGCACAATGTACTCGTTGCCATATTCATAGATGACACCTCCGTTGGTATTCTGGTTCATGTTGCGCGACACGGCCATCACCTCTCCCAGAGTCACCCCATAATGACGCATCCGGTCGGGATGAATCAGAATCTGGTATTCCTTGATGTCTCCCCCCAGTACGGCCACCTGTGCCACACCTCCGGTGGACAACAGACGCGGACGGATGGTCCAATCGGCCAGCGTACGCAAATCCTGCATGGAAGTAGAATCGGCGGTCAGGCCCACAATCAGCAATTCGCCTAGAATAGACGACTGCGGTCCCAGCGTAGGCTTCCCCACATTGTCCGGCAAAGACTCGCTCACTGCAGCCAGTTTCTCAGACACAATCTGACGGGCCAGATAGATATCAGTATCCCATTCAAACTCGACCCAAACTACTGAAAAGCCCGTGGTGGAGGAAGAACGAACCCGTCGTACATTGGTCGCTCCATTCACGGCCGTCTCAATAGGGAAAGTGACCAGCTGTTCCACTTCCTCTGCCGCCATGCCGTTGGCCTCGGTCATCACCACCACCGTCGGGGCATTCAGGTCGGGAAACACATCCACTTCGGTGTGGAAGGCTGTATAGGTTCCTCCTATCAGCAGCAATATCGCTGCCACCAGCACCAACAAGCGGTTCTGTAAGGAAAATCGTATAATCTTGTTCAACATAGTTCCTCCGCTTTAATGATTATGTGTATGCGCCGGAATGGCATTGGAAGCCGAGGCCAGTTTGACATGAATTGCGCCACGGGTCACCACCGTATCCCCATCTTTCACACCGGAAAGAATCTCTACCCGGCTGCCGTCGGAAATTCCCAGTTTCACTTCCTGCTTTTTATAGCACTCCTCGTCCAGCTTCAAGTAAACGAAATACACACCCTGTTCCTCGGTCAAGGCCGATAGCGGAAGACTCAACACCCCGTTCCGTTCACCCGACAAGAGGTACACCTCCACGAAAGAACCGGGAATCATCTCTCCCCGGTTGTCGAACTCAAAAGTCACCGGCACATAATAAGAAGTATCTCCTGAAGATTTACCGAAAGAAAGCAGCTTACCTCCCAAACTCTCAAGGCTATAGACTTTATTATTATAAGGAGTCTGGAAATTGGCAGACACCACCTGGGAAAGCTGCGCATAATAACGCTCGGACACTTCCGCCTTCAACACCAGCCGACGGGTCTGGGTCACCGTCATCAACGGCTGGCCCACTGTTACATAATCACCCTCCTTCACCAGGCACGTCTTGATAAATCCGCCGATAGGAGACTTGACAGATACTCCCTTGCCCGACATGCTCGGCTTCAACGCTTCGTAGGTGAGACGGGCATTCTCGTAGGCTTCACGCAAGGCCGCAAAGTCTTTTTGCGACACAATCTGACTGCTCACCAGTTTCTGCGCACGTTCATACTCTTCCTTGGCCTTCTCATAAGCCACCTTGGCTTTCTGCACAGGGTCGCCATCCTGAATATGGGCAGCCGACACACTCAGCAGTTCCGTTCCCTTTCCGACAGCCATTCCTTCGGCCACCTTACGGGAAAAAGAAACCACTCCCGAAGAAGCGGCCACCACAGTAGCTTCCTCGCCCTGGGCAGCCAAAATCTGTCCGCTAGTATGAATCACATTACGAAAACTTCCCGCACGAACGGTTTCGGCCTCCACACCTGCCGCCTTCGCCTTTTCAGGAGTCAGAATAATCTCATCGGAATGGCCGGCCTTTTCTCCGGCATGCATTTCTTCTTCATGGCTGTGTCCCTCTTCGCCATGTTCATGGGCATGCTCTCCACATGCACCCAACAGGAACATGCACAATGTGCCTGTCAAAATATAATTTTTCATTGAATTACGGTGTTTTTAATTTTGCTGCAAAAATAACTTCTGTACCCTGCAAGCTGGTTGCAAAGTACACTTCTCGCTCTCTATTCCCTACAATAGGGTTGTTTTATGCAGCAAAGGGAGGGGCACGGAAATTCCGCACGGCCGAAAAGTTCCGGGCGTGTAATCTTTCGATATAATAGGAAGTCAGGTCCGTAGATTCCACAGAGACAGGCGTCTCCAACCACACGGACGACAGATAAATCAAGGTATAATACGTATAATCCGGCGTGAAATCCGGCAAATGATGCGGAGTAGAAAAAGAGAAATGGGTCACACAGCTGATATCGCAGGTATGCTTGTCGGCATCACCGGGACAATGACAAGTTTCTCCTTCCGCATGCACATGGGCAGGAGTGCAGGTTTCCATGTCCGTACTGACACAGAACGCTTCGTTGTGATGATGATGTGGAAAAACTCCGACTACCAGTACCCACAAACTGACAAGCAACAGGCAATATGCATGTACACGACGTTTCATTTCCCTTCTCTGACGGGCGCAAAGGTAAAAAGAAATCCAGAAAAAAACAACGTTTTGCCTGCTACCCGTTTTTTTTACCGTTCAGTCTTCATCCATATAGAGAAAACTTTTAAAAGTCTGACAGTACACCCTGACCATAAATCGCTTACCTTTGCCGGCAAGAAAAGATAACATGAAAAAAAACGAAGTATGAAACCTGGTCTGACATTGCTGCTGGTGTGTTTCCTGCCTCTCGCACCCTTGACGGTGCATGCGCAAGGCCCCGACCGGAGGCCCCGACCTTCACTTCCCGAAGAAGAGATAGAAGGCACTCCTGCCTATGCCGCACTCAGCCGCATTGAAGTGGCCGACAGTCTGCTGGAACCGAATGTACTGATTTTCTGTGGGGAACAGGTGAATCTGGATCCTTCCGACCGCAAACGGAAGCTGCGCAGGGAACTGGCCTCCTTGTCCCGCTTTTCCCAGTCGCTCCAACAGAAGGCGGCTTATTTCTTTCCTCTTGTAGAACCGATTCTGGAGGAACACCAGATTCCCGACGATTTCAAATACCTGATGGTGATTGAAAGCGGCATGAATCCGGAAGCACGCTCACCCGTGGGGGCCTTGGGACTGTGGCAGTTCATGAAGGAGACGGCCCGGGAATACGGTCTGCGGGTGGAACGGAAAATCGATGAACGGCTGGACATTGAAAAATCGACCCATGCCGCCTGCCGTTACCTACGCACCGCTTACGACAAATTTCACGACTGGGTGGCCGTGGCACAGTCGTACAACATCGGACAGGCCCGTATCGGAACGGAGCTGAAAGAACAGAAGGTGGAAGAAGCCATCGACCTGCAACTGGTGGAAGAAACCAACCGCTATATCTACCGCTTACTGGCCATCAAAATCCTGTTTACCCATCCGGAAAATTTCGGTATCTCTGCCGTGCCCGACTATTACAAGAAAATACGAAGAAGATAGAAACAAAAACGCCATGAAGAAATCTCTCGCAAGAAATTCTTCATGGCGTTTTCTATCCAGCCTTTCAAGATTATTTCACTTTCAAACTGTAACTTTCAATTCCATTCGGATGAATCACCTTCTCCAACTTCAAATCGAAAATCAACATGGAATTAGCCGGAATGGACGACTGGCTTTGCGTACCATATCCAAGCTCTGCCGGAATATACAATTCCACCCGTTGACCTTCTTTCATCTGCTGCAAGGCAGTAATCCAACCCACAATCAGTCCGTCGCCCCCACTTGTCTGACTAGCCTGTAAAGCGAAATGGGTAGGTACATGGATTTGCTCATCCAAATCTCCCGTATAATTCTGGTCGAACACCGTTCCGTTAATCAGCTTGCCACGATAGTACACACTGACACTGTCCGTAAACAAAGGAGTGGCTCCTGTGCCCGGTTCAAGAATCTTCATATACACCGAATCGCTGGCGCTGGCAGGCGTTTCAAACGGATTGGTCACCACCGAACTTCCTCCCAGTCCGGGAGAGGTGCTTTCACTTGCAATCTTGTAATTACAATATATCTCCCATTCTCCCGGATGCGTACGGGCCACATCCGCAATGGAATCCAAATAGCGGTCATTACGCACTTCCCAGTTTGCATACGGGTCTTCCACGGTCGTATCTTTCGCGCAGGATGCAAATCCGAAAGAAAGTACCAATGACAGGGCTATCAGCCAAAATAGGTTCTTGTTCATGTAGTTTAATTTATTACTGCAACGTTTTCAGCAAGCTGGTGATGCTGACTTTGTCGGCAATGATATTATTCAAATCTGCAATCGCCACACGTTCCTGTTCCATGGTGTCACGGTTACGCAAGGTTACGCAGTTGTCTTCCAATGTCTGATGGTCGACAGTCACACAATACGGAGTACCGATGGCATCCTGACGACGATAACGCTTTCCGATTGAATCCTTTTCATCGTACTGGCAGTTGAAGTGGAATTTCAGCTCATCGATAATTTCACGGGCCTTTTCAGGCAGACCGTCTTTCTTGACCAACGGCATGACAGCCAGTTTCACCGGTGCCAAAGCAGCAGGCAACTTCAAGACCACACGTGTTTCGCCGTTTTCCAGCTTTTCTTCGTGATAAGCGGCACTCATCACGCTCAGGAACATACGGTCCACACCGATAGAAGTTTCGATGACATACGGAGTGTAGCTTTCGTTGATTTCCGGATCGAAATACTTGATGCTCTTGCCAGAGAATTTTTCGTGCTGGCTCAAGTCGAAATTGGTACGAGAATGGATACCTTCCACTTCCTTGAAACCGAACGGCATCAGGAACTCGATATCAGTTGCTGCATTGGCATAGTGAGCCAACTTTTCGTGGTCGTGGAAACGATAGTGGTCATCGCCGAAGCCCAGTGCCTTATGCCATTTCAAACGGGTCTCTTTCCATTTCTTGAACCATTCGAGTTCGGTTCCCGGTTTTACGAAGAACTGCATTTCCATCTGTTCGAACTCACGCATACGGAAAATGAACTGACGGGCCACGATTTCGTTACGGAAAGCCTTACCAATCTGAGCAATACCGAACGGAATCTTCATACGTCCTGTCTTCTGTACGTTCAAGTAGTTCACGAAAATACCCTGAGCGGTTTCCGGACGAAGATAAACCTTCATGGCACCGTCGGCAGTAGAACCCATTTCGGTGGTAAACATCAGGTTGAACTGACGCACTTCTGTCCAGTTCTTTGTACCTGAAATCGGACATACAATCTCTTCATCCAAAATAATCTGACGAAGTTCTGCCAGGTCGTTGGCATTCATTGCCTTGGAATAACGTTCGTGCAACGCATCGCGTTTGGCCTGGTGTTCCAGCACACGCGGATTGGTGCTGCGGAATTCAGCTTCATTGAAAGCATCCCCGTATTTCTTGGCAGCCTTGGCTACTTCCTTGTTTATCTTTTCGTCGTATTTGGCAATCTGATCTTCAATCAATACATCGGCACGGTAGCGCTTCTTGGAATCACGGTTGTCAATCAACGGGTCATTAAAAGCGTCCACGTGTCCGGAAGCCTTCCAAATGGTAGGATGCATGAAAATTGCAGAATCGATACCTACGATGTTCTCATGCAGCAACACCATGCTCTGCCACCAGTACTGTTTGATATTGTTTTTCAGTTCCACACCGTTCTGACCGTAATCATATACGGCGCCCAGTCCATCATAAATTTCACTTGACGGGAATACAAAACCATATTCTTTACAGTGTGAAACAAGTTTCTTGAAAACGTCTTCTTGTGCCATTTTTCCTATTATTTTGATTTTTTCTACTTAAATGTCTACTTAATAGGGCACAAAGATACAGATTTATCAACAAAAAAGCACCATAGGTATATTAATTTATCTTATGAGTCATTTCATCTTGCCGCTCTCATCCACCTCAAGCTGAAGTCCGTCGTAGGTCAGACAGACGTTTTCCGGCAATTGCGCCTGCACTTTCGCATGCAGTCCAATCTGATGACTCATGTGAATGAAGTAAGTTTTTTCGGCATGGATGCGCTGCGTCTGTTCCAATGCCTCGGATAAAGACTGGTGTGTCCAATGGGGTTCTATTCGCAAAGCATTCATCACCAGAAGCTTCAGGTCTTTCAGGCAATCATAGCTTTCTTCCGGCATTCTCGACATGTCGGTAATCCATGCCATCGGACCGATACGGAATCCCATGATGGGAAGTTGCCCATGCATCACGCGGAAAGGCACGACTTCCACTTCATTCCCTTCCATGCTGGATACAGTGAAAGGTACTCTTTCTTCTATGTAGTGCAAAGGGATGTGCGGTACACCCGGATAAAGATTCTCGGCAAAACAATAGGGCATCCGGTTTTTCAGGCGTGTGGCTGTATATTCCTCGGCATACACCGGTATGTCCCGGAAACGGCAGAAAGGCCGCAAGTCATCCAGTCCGCCCACATGGTCATAATGCTCGTGCGTAATCAATACTCCGTCAATCGGGCGGTAATCGTTCAGACGAATCATCTGCTCCCGAAAATCCGGGCCACAATCAATCAGGATACGCACCCCGTTTACCTCTACCAGCCCCGAACAACGCAACCGGTTGTCATGCGGGTCATGACTGGTACACACTTCACACGTACATCCCACCTGCGGCACACCTGTCGAGGTGCCACTACCTAATATTGTGACCTTCATTGCTTTTCTCCAATAAAATTAACTTCCGGACAAATGGTGATACCAAATTTCTCTTTCACCGAACGGACAATCGCCTCTGCCAGCCGGACCACCTCTTCTCCGGTAGCCCCTCCCAGATTCACCAGCACCAACGCCTGCTTGTCGTGCACTCCCGCACGGCCCAGATGTTTGCCCTTCCAGCCGCAACGGTCAATCATCCATCCGGCCGGAATTTTCACCCGATTTTCATCCACTTTGTAGTGAGGCATATCCGGATAAAGCTTCAGCAACGCCTCAAACTGCTGCACCGGTACAATGGGATTCATAAAGAAACTGCCGGCATTGCCGATTTTCTCCGGGTCGGGAAGTTTCGCCTCCCGGATACGTATGATGATTCGCCGGAGAACGGCCAAAGAAAGTAGTCCACCCTCTTTTTCCAATTCGGAACGGATGTTTCCATAATCCAAATGATACACCGGATGTTTTTTCAGGCGATAAGTAACATAAGTGACGATATATTTCCCTTTCAGTTCCTGCTTGAAAATGCTTTCACGATACGCATAACGGCATGCTTCGTTCGTAAACACCCGAAGTTCACCGGTTGCGACAGAAACCGTCTCGACAGCCACAATCAAATCTTTCGCTTCTACCCCATAGGCCCCGATGTTCTGCACCGCAGACGCACCTACCTCACCGGGTATCAAGGAAAGATTCTCCGCTCCATACCATCCTTTCTGTACGGTATAATCCACCAGGTCATCCCACACTTCACCGGCTCCGACACGCAGGTCCACAAAATCCTCTGTCTCCTGTACCACTTGCATGCCTTTAATACCGGAATGTAACACAGTTCCCGAATAATCGGACACAAACAGCAGATTGCTTCCTCTTCCTACGTGCAAAAGAGGTGCATCCTTCTCCTGCTGTCCGTTCAAGAAACACTGCAGTTCATCCACTGATTCATATTCCACGAAACGAGCTGCCTTTACATCCATACCGAACGTATTATAAGGAAGCAATGAGTAATTTGTAAAGTCCTTCATATCGTCAATCGCTCAAATCTTCAAATCGCATCAGTTTCCATTCACCTCCGTAGCGCTCAAAATACAGCGTGTTACTGAAACCGTTGCCAAATCCTTTAAACTCCACGACCTTATAGTCAGAATGTATATTCTCGGGCTGACCGTAATGCACATTGGTCATGCGTCCCTTCATCATCGGTGGACGGAAAGCAAACCATTGTCCCTGCTCCAATGTTGTTTCAAGTATCTGAAACTCATCCTCCGGATCAGCCGTTACGAACTTCAGCGGATCATGCAAACGTTCTTGCTGAAACAAGGAATCCCGTGAAAACCGCTCATAGAAAGCATAGAAGTCTTCCTTTCCATCTTCTTCGTCCGGCAATTTTTCCACATTGATGGCCTCCAAAAACCAGGAATCTTTTTTCCGCTGAAAATAATAACGCTTGATTCTTCGGTCTGTCAGAAAAATCCAGTCGACCTGCACACTATGCAGACTGGTATCTTTTTCAATTTCCATATCCTCTTCCTTATCGAAAAGGACGGTATAAGCCGGTTCCCGACTGAACAAGGGATCAAACTTCCAGTCTTCTTTCTGAATACGTGTCACTTGTTTCCCTTTATACAAAGAAAATGGAAACACCACACGCGTCCGCTGAAACGCCTCATCGGAAGCGAAATTATAAAAGAAATCGGCAAAGCTTTCATCTGCCGCAGCAGGAACCTGTTCCTCTACTACCACGGTTGAGTCCTGAATGGAATCCGGATGTACTTTTATAGAATCGATTTGTTCAGTCAATGCGGAGAAAGGGTCTGCTTTCTTCTTTCCACCTCCGCACGATACCATCAGCATCAGCAGACAGCATCCAATGATTAGTCTTTTCATTTGGTCTCCTCAAATATCGCCGCAAAATTACCTTTTTTTTCCATTCATTGTCTACGAAACAAGAGTTTTCTTTTTTATTGAATGAAAAACAGAATTTTTTCAGTTTAAATCCTTACCTTTGCAGACAAAATAATTAAAGAAGAGATATGTTAGCAAAAATAGAACAGTTGCTTCAGGAAGTAAAAGGACTCACAGCGCAGAATCCAGAAGAGCTGGAAGCTTTACGCATCAAATACCTGAGCAAAAAAGGTGCCATCAACGCCCTGATGGCTGACTTCCGTAACGTACCTGCAGAACAGAAGAAAGAAGTAGGTATGAAATTGAACGAGTTGAAGAACCTGGCACAAGAACGCATTGCTGCTTTGAAAGAAACATTCGAGAATCAGGACAACAGTGCAGCCGAACTGGATTTGACCCGTACAGCCTACCCAATCAAACTCGGTACACGCCATCCGCTGACTATTGTACGCAATGAAATTATCGATATCTTCGGCCGTATAGGCTTTACCATCGCCGACGGTCCGGAAGTTGAAGACGACTGGCATGTGTTCTCTTCCATGAACTTCCCTGAAGACCATCCGGCACGCGACATGCAGGATACCTTCTTCATCGAAACCCATCCTGACATCATCCTCCGTACGCACACTTCATCCGTACAGAGCCGCGTAATGGAAGTGTCACAACCGCCTATCCGCGTAATCTGCCCGGGACGTGTGTACCGTAATGAGGCTATCAGCTACCGTGCCCATTGCTTCTTCCACCAGGTAGAAGGTCTGTACGTGGACAAGAACGTTTCTTTCACCGACCTGAAACAGGTGCTGCTGCAGTTCGCACAGGAAATGTTTGGTCCGGATACAAAAATCCGCCTGCGTCCGTCGTACTTCCCGTTTACGGAACCTAGTGCAGAAATGGATATCAGTTGCGACATCTGCGGTGGCGAAGGCTGTCCGTTCTGTAAATATACCGGATGGGTAGAAATTCTGGGATGCGGTATGGTAGACCCGGCAGTCTTGGAAGCCAACGGCATCGATAGCAAAGTGTACACAGGTTATGCTTTCGGTATGGGAGTAGAACGTATCACGAACCTGAAATACAAAGTAAAAGACTTGCGAATGTTCTCTGAGAACGACACACGCTTCTTGGAAGAATTCGAATCGGCCAACTGATTCTTGATTTTCCATACACTATAGTAATAAAAACACGGATTACACCGGAAAAAGTGGAAAGGGAATTTCCCTGACTGCATCCTGTGTAATCCGTGTTTATCTATATACACCTTAATAATTATTCTCCTCCGAATATGCCAAAAGATAAACTGGTCACACCGAGTTTCTGCGCCATCCTGGCAGCTAATTTTCTACTCTATTTCGGATTCTGGCTACTGACGCCGATTCTTCCGTTCTATCTGTCGGAAGTATTCCATACATCACACACTACCATCGGAATCGTCCTTTCCTGCTATACGGTTTCTTCCTTGTGCATCCGTCCGTTTTCCGGTTATTTTCTGGACACGTTTGCCCGCAAACCTTTATACCTGCTGGCCTACTTCATCTTTACGCTGATTTTTGCCGGATACATGACTGCCACCGTATTGACCTTGTTTATCATTTTCCGTGTCGTCCACGGTTTTTCCTTCGGAATGGTTACCGTAGGCGGTAACACCCTGGTCATCGACATCATGCCGTCTTCCCGACGAGGAGAAGGATTAGGTTACTACGGACTGACCAACAATATCGCGATGTCCATTGGGCCGATGTTCGGTTTGTTTCTGCACAGTGGAGGGGCTTCTTACACCACTATCTTTTCGTATGCACTCGGCTCGTGCGTCTTAGGCTTCATTGCTGCCTGTATCGTACGCACTCCCTACAAAGCTCCCGTTAAACGTGCTCCCATTTCACTCGACCGTTTTATCTTACTCAAAGGACTTCCTGCTGGTCTCAGTCTGCTGCTGCTCTCCATTCCTTATGGAATGACTACCAACTACGTAGCCATGTATGCACAAGAAATTGGCATTACTGCAGAAACGGGGTTCTTTTTCACTCTCATGGCGGTAGGAATGGCTGTCAGCCGGTTATTTAGTGGAAGACTGGTAGACAAAGGACTGGTAACCCAAGTCATCGCCGCAGGATTATACCTGGTCAGTGCCTGCTATTTCGCTTTGACAGCCTGCGGATGGCTCGTAGAATGCAGCCTGAAAATAACGACAATCATTTTCTTCCTGATTTCATTGCTGCTGGGTATCGGATTCGGAACCATGTTCCCGGCTTACAACACCTTGTTTGTAAATCTTGCTCCCAACAACCAGCGAGGAACTGCCACCAGCACCTATCTGACCTCATGGGACGTCGGTTTGGGAATCGGGATGTTGACCGGAGGATACATTGCAGAAATAGCCACGTTCAAAATAGCCTACCTGTTTGGTGCCTCATTGACTGTAGTTTCCCTGCTGTATTTTCATTTCAAGGCAGGTCCTCATTTTGAAAGAAACAAACTCAGATAAAAAAGAAGGTTTAGTCTTTGTAAGTAAAGACAAAGATATGTGACAACCGATTGTCCACTTCCGTAAGCTGTACAGACAAAATAAAGGAACGGAACAAATCGGCATGCCGAAGCATAAACGGCGGAAGATAAGAAGCATATTTTTCAGGGGCCTCCATCACCTTTTCCATATCTGTCACCATAATATAAGAAGCATCCCGTGACAAATTGGATACACATTCATCGAACAATGAATGGGAAGGAGACGCCGCTATCTGTGCCACACACGAATCCACCTTATTATGTCCTGACACAATAAGCAAACTGTCCGGTTCGCAAACCGTAGGAATCGCACGCACCGCCTCGATGGTACGCTGCTGGCAGTCTGCCGACTCATACATCTGCCCACTCAAATAAAATACCTCGCTGTTCAAGTGAATATCATACTCACTCCAGCTGTGGCAAGCTTTCTTTCCTAAAAATGGGATGGATGTCGTACGCCCGTAAATAGTAATGAAATTGGCAGGTTGTGGATGATGTATGGAAGCAAATACGGAATCATCGTGAAGTGATTTATTATCCTTCACCGCATCGATTACCTCTTCAATCAACTTCTTCTGATAGCTCACCACTACCAATCCGTCGGTCGTATAAACTGACAGATATTTTGTAGAACTAAGAGGATATATTTCTATTTTCTTTCCACGATAAACTTCCTTCTTCGGTGCAAAACCTACTCCATACCGACTTTGTACCGCCTCAATCAACTGATGTTTCCCTTCTTTCCCCGTACGGAAATAAGCTACCACATCCATGGCCGTATGAGGACGATGGAAACTCATCACCACATAATGCATCTGATATGAAAGGCCGTGTGCAGCCACAGAAGAATACTCGTTCAAATCGGACAAGAGATCATTAATCAAGCCGGAACGATGCAGCGTGTCCAACTGAGAGGAATAGGCCACCTGCGAAAAGGCGTGCATAAAATTATCGATATTATCGGTCTCAAGAACTCCTGCACAATCCTGAGGTACAAAATCGAAAACATCAATCTGGTGTTCCTTGTCGGCCATACTCAAACGAGCAAAACCATAGAAGGCAATCCCGATACAAAACAGTACCACGGAAAGTATAACTCCTAATTTTATGACCGAACGAATTTGCATTGTTACACGATTTTATGCAAAGATAGCAAAATCTTTTTAAAAAGTACAAACAAAAACGAACATATTTTTAGAAAGTCATTTGCACTGTTTTAATTTTTCCAGCAATTCCGCACGTGATACCCCCAAAGTTATGGCTTTTTCGTAAGCGTCACGAGCCTCCGACTTTCTTTTCAGCTCCAAGTAAATGTCTCCTTTCATTACATACGAAGCTGCATCCCGAGCATCTAATTTCAGCACCTCATCCAAGTCATATAAAGCCGCATCCAATTGTCCGTGCTCCCATTCCATATTCGCACGCATCTTCCACACCGAGACATCCTGCGGATAATCAGACACCAGGCGGTTCATGGCATCCATGGCCGACTGAAAGCGTCCTTCCTTCTCGTCCAGCATGGCCAGGCCGATACGGGCCGTTTTATTCTTCACATCCTGTTCCAGCACCACATTATAGTCTACGCGCGCTTCCTTGTATTCACGCCGTTGCATATAGATATAGGCCCGAAACAGACGAGCTTCCTGATTCTTCGGCACAAGATCAATCACGTTGCAATAATCCAGATACGCTTTCTGAAGCAAATCCTTTTCCAAATAAAGAGCTGCCCGGTTCAGCAACATGGCTGTAGAATACGGAATGATGTTCAACGCCAGCGTGTACGATTCAATGGCCTCATCCGTCTTTCCCAAACGTTTCTGCACAGTTCCCAAATTGGAAAAAAGCAAAGCATTCCGTGCATTGTTCGGTTCAAGTTTCAATGCTTTCCGAAAAAGCTGTTCGGCCTGTACCAGGCTGTCCTTTTTCACACACTCCATAGCCTGCTCAACGATTTCATTATACGACTGTGCCTGCAAGACACACACAGAAGAGAATATACTACACAAAATCAAGACTAAATATTTCATTCCTTATTTCTTTGAATTGATGCGAAGGTAGTATTTATAAATCGAACACGAAGACATTACAATATTTTTTTGTAAGTTTGAACAATCATTTATACATAAAAGCAAGAAAATTATGAAAACCGAAAAAGCGATTTTTGCCTGTGGATGCTTCTGGGGTGTCCAGCACCAGATGGAACGTGCCGCAGGAGTGATACGTACTACCGTAGGATATACAGGAGGACACAAGGAAAACCCCACTTACCCGGAAGTAAAAGCCCATACTACCGGACATGCGGAAGCGGTGCTTGTGGAATACGATGCCGCACAGACCACTTATACCGACTTATGCAAATTGTTTTTTGAGATACACGACCCGGCACAGACCGACGGACAAGGTCCGGATATCGGCCCGCAATACCGCAGTGAAATTTTCTACCTGAACGAAGAACAGAAGCAACAGGCCGAAAAAGTCATTCAGATTTTGAAAGACAAAGGCTATGAAGTACACACCCTGCTGACTCCTGCCACCACCTTCTGGCCCGCAGAAGAATATCACCAACATTATTATGACAAGACCGGCGGAGAGCCCTATTGCCATATCCGGGTCAAAAAATTCTAAAACAAAAAGAGGGAGCTTCCACGCGGAAAATCCCTCTTTCTATTTCTTTTCGGCTCAATCTAATCAGGCCTTCTTGATGTAATCTACAATCCAGGCACCCACTTCTTTCGTACCGTATTTGGCTCCGCCTTCCACTTGAATTTCCGGTGTACGCACGTTGGCATCCAATGAAGCATCTACTGCCCGACGGACAAGCGCTCCTTCTTCCTTGCAGTTGAAATATTCAAACAACATGGCAACCGACAGAATCTGTGCCAACGGGTTGGCGATGTTCAAGCCCTTTGCCTGTGGCCAAGAACCATGAATCGGTTCGAATACCGGAGTACTCTCACCGGTAGAAGCAGAAGGAAGCAAGCCCATTGAACCGCTGATGACAGAGCCCTCATCGGTCAGGATGTCTCCGAATGTATTTTCCGTCACCATAACATCAAAGAACTTCGGTTCCTGAATCATCTTCATGGCGGCATTGTCTACGAACATGTAATCGGTCGTCACTTCCGGATACTGAGGAGCCATCTCTTGGGCAATCTGACGCCACAAACGGGAAGAAGCCAACACATTGGCCTTATCTACTACCGTCAGGTGTTTCCGACGTTTCATGGCATATTCAAAACCAACCTTCAAAATACGTTCAATCTCCGGACGAGTGTACATATTGGTATCGTATGCCTTGTCGTTGTCCTGATATTTTTCGCCAAAGTACATACCGCCTGTCAATTCACGGATGCAGAGGAAATCGGCTCCATCCACCAGTTCGGCTTTCAACGGAGATTTGTGTACCAGACACTTGAAGGTCTGTACCGGACGGATGTTCGCAAACAATCCCAATTTCTTACGCATGGCCAGCAAACCTTGTTCCGGACGTACTTTCGCCGTAGGGTCATTATCGAATTTCGGGTCACCTACCGCCGAGAACAGAACCGCATCGGCATTCTTACAAATCTGGTAAGTTTCTTCCGGGAACGGATCGCCCACTTCATCAATGGCGTGAGCTCCGCAAAGCGCATACTCATAAGTTACTTTGTGGCCGAATTTTTCACAAACGGCCGTCATTACATCTACTCCCTGTACAGAGATTTCCGGTCCGATTCCGTCACCGGCTAATACTGCTATTTTAAAATCCATAATCAGATACGTTTAATTTAAATCTTCTATCAAGTTCAACATTTTAATCGTAGCCTTAATGGCTGCTTCCGTCTGGTCGGCATCAAATCCACGGGTACGGAACTCCTTATCCTCGTAATTCCATGTAATCACGGTCTGCACAAAGGCATCGGTCCGTCCGCCCGGCGGAATGGTAACGGCATAATTCACCAGCATCGGGAACTTGCGGCCCAGCGTATTCTTATAAATCTTACGCAACGCACGCACGAAAGCGTCATACTGTCCGTCGCCGGAAGAGCTTTCCTGATAAGTCTTTCCATCAATCTCAATGCTCAACGTAGCCATCGGTTTCAGCCCTTGAGCCAAAGTGACAAAATAACTGAGCAATTTCACCTTGTTCTGTATCCCGTCGTGCTTGAGCACGTCGCTGATGATATACGGCAAATCTTCCGGGGTGACCTGTTCCTTGCGGTCGCCCAACTCAATGATACGGTTGGTCACCTTCTTCATCGATTCTTCATCCAGTTCAAGCCCCATGCTTTCCAGGTTCTTGCGGATGTTGGCTTTTCCGGAATTCTTTCCCAAGGCATATTCCCGTACACGCCCGAAGCGCTCCGGGAGCAAATCGTTGAAGTACAACTTGTTCTTATTGTCTCCATCGGCATGTACGCCTGCCACCTGTGTAAAGACACTTTCACCCACAATCGGTTTGTTTGCCGGAATCGTCACTCCGGAATAAGACTCTACCACGCGGCTCACATCGTTCAGCCGGCTCTCGTCAATGCGGGTAATCGCATGAAAATGATCTTTCAAGATGGCCTGCACACTGGCCAACGGAGCATTTCCTGCCCGTTCGCCCAATCCGTTGATGGTGGTATGCAAACCTTTTACCCCACTCAGCACAGCTGCCAGCACATTGCTCACGGCCAAATCATAATCATTATGGGCATGAAAATCGAAATGCAGGTCGGGATACCGCTTCTTCATCTTGCGCATGTATTCAATCACCTGCAAAGGATTGAGAATTCCCAGTGTATCCGGCAACATAAAGCGCTTGATGCCACTGTCCTTCAAATCGTCCATCAGCCCAAACACATACTCAGGAGAGTCCTTGATTCCGTTACTCCAGTCTTCCAGATACAAATTGACATCCATATCATTCGCCAAAGCATAATCCACCACCTGATGAATATCAGACAGATGTTCCGCAAGCGTCTTCTTCAACTGATAGCGGCAATGCTTTTCCGAACCTTTTGCCAACAGATTGATGACCCGGCATCCTGCACGATGAATCCAGTCCACAGAAACGGTTCCATCCACAAAGCCCAGCACCTCCACCCGCTGCAACAGGCCACGGCGTGCCGCCCAGTCACAAATCATTTTTACCGCGTTGAACTCACCATCCGACACACGGGCAGAAGCCACCTCTATCCGGTCCACTTTCAGGTCTTCCAGCAGCAGACGGGCTATCATCAGTTTCTCATGAGGCACGAACGATACGCCACTGGTCTGTTCACCGTCGCGCAACGTAGTGTCCATTATTTCTATTCTCGGATGATTATCCATAATCTATTCTTCCGCCGGTTAGTTACGTGCCTTTTCAAAGGCTTCTATCTTATCTTTGTTTTCCACCAAAAAGTCAATGTCATCCAGCCCGTTCATCAGACAATGTTTCTTATAGGCATTGATTTCAAACTTTTCAGACTTACCGGTCGCTTTATTGGTAATAGTCTGCTCCGGCAGATTTACTTCTACTTCAGTTTTCGGATCGGCATAAATCGAGTCAAACAATTCTTTCAAGAATCCCTCACTTACCACCACCGGAAGCACGAAGTTGTTCAATTCATTGTTCTTGTGAATGTCGGCAAAAAAGCTGGACACCACCACTCTGAAACCATAACCGGCAATCGCCCACGCCGCATGTTCACGGCTGGAACCACTACCGAAATTCTTTCCGGCCACCAGAATCTGTCCACTGTACTTCGGATTGTTCAACACAAAATCCTTGTTCAACGAACCATCCGGATTGTAACGCCAGTCGCGGAACAAATTGTCACCAAAAAACTTTTCATCACGGGTCGTCGCTTTCAGAAAACGTGCCGGGATAATCTGGTCCGTATCCACATTTTCCAAAGGCAAAGGAATACAAGTACTTGTTATGATATTGAATTTCTGTTTCATGACACTCATTTTTTACATTAACGTTCTCGGATCTGTTATCACACCGGTTACGGCAGCGGCTGCCGCTGTCAACGGACTAGCCAGCAACGTACGGGAACCTGGTCCCTGACGTCCTTCAAAGTTACGGTTGCTGGTAGACACGGAATACTTTCCTGCCGGAATCTTGTCGTCGTTCATGGCCAGACAGGCACTGCATCCCGGCTGACGGATTTCAAAGCCCGCTTCTTCCAGAACTTTATCCAGTCCTTCCTGCCGAATCTGTTCATCCACCATCCACGAGCCCGGCACCAGCCACGCCGTAATATGGTCAGCTTTCTTACGTCCTTTCACAATAGAAGCGAAGGCCCGGAAGTCCTCAATACGTCCGTTAGTACAAGCTCCCAAGAACACATAGTCCACTTTCTTGCCCAGCAGACTCTCGCCCGGCTGGAAGCCCATGTAATGCAAGGACTTTTCAAACGAACCCTTTTCCACGTCACTCATACCTTCTGTAGTGGGGATATGAGCCGTAATGGCCATACCCATTCCCGGATTGGTACCATAAGTAATCATCGGCTGGATATCTGCCGCATCAAAACGAACCTCTTTGTCGAACACGGCATCGTCATCGCTCTTCAACGTCTTCCAATAAGCCAATGCCTTGTCCCATTCCGCTCCTTTCGGCGCATATTCGCGACCTTTAATGTATTCAAAGGTCACTTCGTCCGGCGCAATCATTCCTCCGCGGGCCCCCATCTCGATAGACAAGTTGCACAGGGTGAGACGTCCTTCCATGGTCAGGCTGCGGATGGCTTCACCGGCATATTCCACAAAGTAACCTGTGGCACCACTGGTCGTCATCTTCGACATCATGTACAAGGCTACATCCTTGGCTGTCACACCTTTTCCCAACTTACCGTCAATCGTGATACGCATGGTTTTCGGACGAGCCTGAAGAATGCACTGCGAAGCCATCACCATTTCCACCTCACTGGTACCGATTCCGAAAGCAACCGCTCCCATTGCACCGTGAGTAGAAGTATGTGAGTCACCACATACAATGGTCATGCCCGGAAGGGTCAGTCCACGTTCCGGACCTACCACATGGATAATACCGTTCTTCTTGTTCATCATTCCGAAATGCGTCAACCCGAAATCGGCTGCATTCTTGGCCAGCGCATCCACCTGTGCCTTTGAAACCGGATCTTCAATCGGTTTGTCCTGGTCGTGCGTCGGCGTATTGTGGTCCGGCATACAATAGATACGTTCCGGACGGAAACATTTCAATCCACGGGCACGCATACCGGCAAAAGCCTGCGGACTGGTCACCTCGTGACAATACAGACGGTCTATATACAATTGGGTAGGTCCGTCTTCCACCTTCTGCACCACATGTGCATCCCATATCTTGTCAAATAACGTATTAGCCATAAAAATATCTCGTTTAATTATTTTCTGAATTTATTGATACAATCGATGTATGCCTCTACCGAAGCGGCAATAATGTCAGTGTTGGCTCCGAAACCATAGTACATCTGTCCGTCGTATTCCACCTGCATGTGTACCTTACCGACATCATCACTACCTTTGCTGATGGCCTGAATAGTAAATTCCTTCAAGGTCATCTGGCGCTTGATAATCTGTTTCACGGCCTTGATGGCTGCATCCACCGGTCCGTTACCCGTAGCGGCTGCCTCAAAATGTTCGCCACTGATATTCAATCCCAGACTGGCCACGGAACGGACTCCTACTCCACTGGTCACCTGCAAGTATTCCAGTTTGATGTGATGGTTCACATTGCGGTCGGCTCCAGCCAATACCAGAATATCGTCATCCGTAATATCTTTCTTCTTGTCTGCCAGTTTCAGGAAATCCTCATACACCTTGTCCAATTTCTCCTGCGTCATTTCTACGCCCAACACATGCAGACGATGTTTCAAAGCCGCACGTCCGCTACGTGCCGTCAATACAATCGCATTGTCATCGATACCCACATCTTTCGGGTCGATGATTTCGTAGGTCTGTGCATTCTTCAGCACCCCATCCTGATGGATACCGGAAGAATGGGCAAATGCATTACGTCCCACAATGGCTTTATTGGGCTGCACCGGCATGTTCATCAAACTGGAAACCATGCGGCTGGTAGGATAGATTTTCTGCGTGTTGATGTTCGTATCGATATGGATATCGTGGTGACAGCGAAGAATCATGGCCACTTCCTCCAGTGAGGTGTTACCGGCACGTTCTCCAATACCGTTGATAGTCACTTCCACCTGACGGGCTCCGTTCAACACTCCACTGATGGTATTGGCCGTAGCCATTCCCAAGTCATTGTGGCAGTGGGTAGAAATGATGGCTTTGTCTATTCCGTCCACATGCTCCATCAGGTACTTGATTTTTGCGCCGTATTCATCCGGCAAGCAATAACCAGTCGTATCCGGAATGTTTACCACTGTAGCTCCTGCTTTGATAACGGCTTCTACCACACGTGCGAGGTATTCATTCTCCGTACGTCCGGCATCTTCGGCATAAAACTCCACGTCTTCTACATAACGTTTCGCATATTTCACCGCACTGACAGCCCGTTCGATAATTTCTTCACGAGTAGAATTGAATTTATATTTGATATGCGAATCAGAGGTACCAATACCCGTATGAATACGTTTGTGTTTGGCATACTGCAACGCCTCGGCAGCCACGTCGATGTCTTTCTGTACGGCACGTGTCAACGCACAAATGGTCGGCCAGGTCACGGCTTTGGAAATTTCAATTACCGAATTGAAATCTCCCGGACTTGAAATTGGAAATCCGGCCTCGATTACATCTACTCCCAAAGCTTCCAGCTGTTTGGCAACCTGAATCTTCTCAACCGTATTCAACTGGCATCCCGGTACCTGCTCCCCGTCGCGGAGCGTAGTATCAAAAATAAATAATCTGTCACTCATAATAGTATCTTTTTTATTTCTTATAATCCTAAAAAAAAGCCTTTCGCACAAGGAAGTGAGAAAGGCTTTATATGATTTTATTTTTACATCAATATGCACGCGACTCACTTCCCACCGGACTTTCCAGCAGATTAATCAGACCGCATAGCAAAATATGTAAAAACATAGTGTTCATTTTCAGAATCTTTTTACTCGTTTCTTTTTTGTTGCTGCAAAGGTATACAATATTTTGAAATGAGAAAATAAAAAGAAAGTTTTTTCAATATTTAAACAACAAATTCACACAAACAAATGCGATAGGATATAAATCTATCATTCAGAAAGCAAACGAAGCTCATGCAGACAAGCTTCTACCTCAGTCATGCTCCCCATGTGTTTGCCCATATCGTCCGACAACTTCACGCACTCACGCCATTCCTGGTTCATGGTCATCTTGCAGCGTGACAGCTTCATGACAATATTGGAAGGCTGATAACCTGTGTCATTCGTCAAATTGGTACCAATGCCGAACGAACAGCGTATTTTACCTTGGCAATACTGGAATATCTTCAGCGCTTTTTCAAAGTCGAGCGCATTACTGAAAATAATGGTTTTCGTAGTCGGGTCAATCCCCAGTTCCTTGTAGCGGGCAATCAGACGGTCAATAAACTCATATTCGTTGCCGGAGTCGCAGCGTACGCCGTCAAACAGCTTCGCCTGCTTCCGGCTGAAGTTACTCAAAAACGAATCGGAAGTATAGGTATCCGACAGGGCCGTACCCAAATCTCCATCGTACACATTCACCCAATTTTCCAGGGCCATGTAATTGGCATGCTTGTAACCGAACTGTGCCCCATGAAACATGAACCATTCATGCGGATGCGTTCCCATAGGCAGCATCCCATATTTCATGGCCAGATAACAATTGGAAGTTCCCGTACAATAACGGGCATGTTTCTTTAAGTACTCCACCACCAGTTTCTGCACGTCAAATGAGAAACGGCGCCGTGTACCAAATTCAGAGAAAGGCATCTGATGGGCGTTCGACAGTTCCACCTTTCCCGCCAACTTGTCCAGAATAACCTGTTTGTCCGGCATACGGTTCAGGAACTGATTTTTAATCTCCGATACGATAGCCAATAGGGGGACTTCATACAATGTTACCTTATATAAATAATCCGTAACGGACATTTGCAGATGATGCTGCTCATCCAGCCAGACTTCTATCTTATTGGGGTCGAAACGGAAAGACGATAGCCATTCCCAATACACTCTCGGAAGGAAACGACAATGAGAAGTCATATATTCCAGTTCCTCCGGTGCCAGTTTCACCATTTCCAGGTTATGGATTTCATTCTTCAACGCCTCCAGAAAACCTTCCGTATATTCCGTGTCGTCTCTATCCTTGAACGTAAAGGTTCCCATAGCGTACGGGAAGAGCTTGATATAGGCGTATGAAGTCGTAAACTTATATAAATCAGTATCTAAAATTGTTTTTATCACCATGGCATTCTATTTTTTATTGCAAATATAATTATTCCTTTAATTTCAACGCGACAATACAATCCACAGAAGGCTCCAAATTTTCAGTATGTAACACAATGCCCCCTTGAATTTTTTCCCATTTCACCTTCTCTCCGGTATGAAATACATTAGAAGAAAGAACTTTCTCCGTCAGAGGCAACGTCACAAACTGGGGCATTTCATCCGTCAGCAGATGCACGTAAAGCATGTTTCCCTTCCGGGTAGTCGTGCCCCATGAGGCAGTCATCACGTTTCCAGCTGCAGTGCCATAGATGGTTTCCCCGTTTTCCGACATCCACTTTCCGACCCCTCTCAGCCGTTCAACGGCCACCGCCGGAAGTTCTCCATTAGGCTGTGGGCCAATGTTCATCAGCAAATTGGCCCCTTTCCCTGCCGCACGGACTAACAGACGGACCAATTCCGTAACTGACTTGTAATTCTGGTCTTTTATCTGATATCCCCACATACCATTCATTGTTTCACAAGTTTCCAAAGGCAATCGCCCTACCACAGACTCACCGGAGAAGCCCGCTTTATTCTCACCGGGCAAGTCTCGCTCGAACATCTGGAAGTCCTCTCCGGGATAAGGTGCCTTATGATGATTGTTGCCAATCAGGCAGGCCGGCTGTAATTTATGAATCAATGCGTACTGTTCATCCAGCTTCCAGTCGAATCCGTCAGGCTGATCCCACATTCCGTCAAACCAAATTGCTCCAATCGGACCATAATTGGTCAGTAACTCCGTCAACTGATGATTCATGAACTCATAATAAGTAGCCCATTCCCCGTGCGAAGTACGGCCAGTTCCGTGTCCCGTTCTTCCCAAAGGATAGTAGTCCTCTCGTGTCCAATCCAGATGGGAATAATATAGATGCAACTTGATGCCCTGCTTCTGACACTCTTCAGCCAATTCCTTAATAACATCCCGTTTGAAAGGTGTCGCATCCACCACGTTGTAATCCGAATATTTTGTATGAAACATGGAAAAGCCGTCATGATGACGGGAAGTAATGCAGATATACCGGGCACCAGAAGCCTTGATAGCCGCGACCCACTCATGCGCATCAAATCGGGAAGGATAAAAGCCAGAGGCCACCTTCGCATATTCATGACAATCGATATTATCGTTATTCATGTACCATTCTCCTTGCCCGAACATGCTGTAAATTCCCCAATGCAGAAAGATGCCGAACTTATTATCTTGAAACTCTTTTCGCGCCTGCAAATTCTCCGGCGTAGGAACATACACTATATTCTCAGCTTGTACACAGAAAGCGGACGCACTCAACAATCCCCCGAGACAAATGGCTCTCAAAAAATGAAAGATGTGTGTTTTCATATTCATCTGATTAATTAAAAAGAATATTCGCTTTGATTCTATTTTCCAAAGATACGAAAACCACCCGCTGGGACAAACAGAAATTCTGATTTTCTCATTCGACTTCCCCAAAGCACATGCCAATTTATTTAAAAGTATTATTTCCCGTTCCCTTACGGGCACAAAAAAAAGCCCCGAGATATTGCTATCTCGAGGCTCTCTGTAAAACGGCGACTACC